>DHCFD07801__coassemble_1130_pt1 | contig 34847 bp, 36 predicted proteins | sample DHCFD07801__metabat2_high_PE_018 | metagenome-assembled genome bin DHCFD07801 | reverse complement strand
TCGGTGTGCCGCCGCGCCGGATCAACGAGATCGTGCACGGCAAGCGGGGGATCACCGCTGATACGGCGATCCGTCTGGCGCGCTACTTCGGGACGTCGGACGAGCTCTGGATGAACCTGCAGTCGAACTACGAGCTGCGGCTCGAGCGTCGGGCCCTCCAAGAGCAGATCGACTTGATCTCTCCGTTGCAGTCCGCGTGAGGCCGCGGCGCTGTCGTGCGGTGGTGAGCACGCGCGTGATGCCGTCCGTCGGAAGACAGAAAGGGGGTTCGAATGATCAGTACGGGTTTGGCCGGGGCGGTCGTCGTCGTCACAGGGGGGCGAGCGGCATCGGAGCTGCGATCAGTCGTGCTTTCACTGACCAGGGCGCAAAGGTCGCAGTCCACTTCGCCGGCGACGCTGCCGTCGCCCCCGAAGGGACCACGTGGGAGCACGCAGAGCCGGCGCGGAAAACGGCGGAGGCCATCGTGGGCTCACTCCCGAACGCTCGGGCGTTTGTGGCAGACCTGTCCATCGAAGGTTCCGAGGTGGCGCTTGTCGACGCTGTCTCGGCTGAGATGGGAGAGGTCGATGTGCTGATCAACAACGCAGCGCATTGTGAGAGTCCTGATGTCTATCAGGGTCTCTCGAGCGCTGGGCTCGAGAGGCACTCTGCACGCGCGTTTCCCGGACAGGTTGGCTACGGCTCGTCGAAAGCGGCGCTCGAAGCGCTGACACGCGGTGCGGCGTTGGACCTCGGAGGCAAGGAGTGAGGGTCAACGCTGTCGCACCCGGGCCGATCCAGACCGGATGGATGGCCGATGAACTCATCGACGAAGTTGAGCTGGCGATCCCGCTCGGTCGAGTCGGGACGCCTGAGGACATCGCAGATGCATGTGTCTTCCTGGCGTCGCGCCAAGCCAGCTGGATCACCGGCCAAGTTCTGCAGGTCGCAGGAGGGCACGCCCTCTGAGGCTGTGCAGACTGCCCTATGTGTGGGGACGTGGTGGAGTTCCGCTTCGGTTCACAAACCTCGCTATTTGGCGAGTGGCTCTCCGCGACGAATCGAGTCGTGAGGGTTCGCGACGTTGGCAGACGTGCTACACGTGCTACGGTCGATGCATGCCGACCAGCATTTCCCATCGCGACCTCCGTAACCGCAGCGGCGAAGTACTGCATGCCGTCGAAGCTGGTGAAGCGTACGAAGTGACGAGCCGCGGCAAGCCAGTCGCGCGGCTGGTGCCGATCACCGAAGCTAAGTCCGATCTGCCACTGCATCGTCCGGCAGCGACCCATGGTGGGTTCTCACAGATGATTCGGCACTCAATCGCCATTCCCAGCTCAGAGACCATCGACGATCTCCGGGGAGAGCGGTGAGCCGCTTCTACCTGGATACCTCAGCAGCAGCAAAGCTACTGGTCGAGGAGGCCGAGAGCACTTCGCTGGCGGCCTGGGCCGACGGTGCGGAGCTCAACTTGGTCGCCACCCACCTGCTCGAAACCGAGCTGCGGCGGTTCGCGAGTCGACATGACCTCCCTCAGGTCGACGTGTCGGCGATCCTCGCCCGTGTCGACCTTCACACTCTTCCGCCGAGCATCTATCGCGAGGCAGGGCTGCTGCCAGGTCCGGCGTTGCGGTCGCTCGATGCTCTGCATCTTGCTGCGTCTATTCGTCTCGATGTCGAGGCCTTGGTGACTTACGACGTTCGCCTCGCCGGTGCTGCGGAGGGGCTGGGTCTGCAAGTCCATGCGCCGGGATCCTGAGTTTCAATGTGGGACTCGCAGGTCAGGTAGCGAGTGGGAGTCTCATGTGTGCCGAGCCGAGGTTGTGATCCAGCCGGACCCTGACATTGGCGCACAACATTGCGCCCAACGCCGCAGCGGCTCTTCATTACGCCGATAACCTCGCCGCGCAGACCGCCCGACGTGTGGGGATGCGGGGGAGTTTACGTTCAAACGTCCGTCCCCGGGCTTTGTAGAGGGTGGTTATCCGGCGTCGGAGAGCTCCTCACGAACTATCCGCGTACCCGCGCTGAGCGCGCTCAGCTTCGCGAGCGCGATGTCCCGGGGGAAGGGTGCCATACCGCAGTTCGTGCTCGGCAGGAGCTTGTCCGCGTCGACGAACTCGAGTGCCCGCCGGAGAGTGGCGGCGACTTCCTCAGCCGTTTCGATCTTCTCGTTCGCCACGTCGATCGCCCCGAGCATGACCTTCTTGCCGCGGACGAGCTCGACGAGATCGATCGGGACGCGAGAGTTGTGGCACTCCAGAGAGATGATGTCGATGCTGGACTGCTGCAGGAGGGGGAAGGACTCCTCGTATTGCCGCCATTCCGACCCGAGTGAGGCCTTCCAGTCAGTATTCGCCTTGATGCCGTATCCGTAGCAGATGTGCACCGCGGTCTGTGCGCGGAGCCCTTCGGTTGCCCGTTCCAGTGCGGCGATGCCCCAGTCCTTGAGCTCATCGAAGTAGACGTTGAAGGCCGGCTCGTCGAACTGGATGATGTCGACCCCCGCGGCCTCGAGGTCGCGGGCCTCCTGGTTGAGGATCGTCGCGAACTCCCACGCCAGCTTCTCGCGGCTGCCGTAGTGGCCGTCGTAGAGCGTGTCGATCATCGTCATGGGGCCGGGGAGCGCCCACTTGATCGGCTGACCGGTCTGCTGCCGGAGGAACTTCGCGTCGTCGACAAAGACGGGCCCGGAGCGGCTGACGTCGCCGATCACCGTGGGAACGCTCGCCTCGTAGCGATTACGGATACGGACGGTCTCGCGCCGTGCGAAGTCGACCCCACCCAGATGCTCGATGAAGGTCGTCACGAAGTGCTGACGCGTCTGCTCTCCGTCGCTGACGATGTCGATGCCACGGTTGCTCTGTTCGTGGACCGCGATGCGCAGCGCGTCCTGTTTACCCTCGATCAGTTCATCGCCCTGCAGTTGCCAGGGGGCCCAGAGGGTTTCGGGTTGTGCGAGCCACGACGGCTTGGGCAGGCTGCCGACGGTCGAGGTGGGCAGGACGTGGTTCATGGTCGACTTTCCTTCGGTGGTCATCCGACGAGGACGGGGTGGCGGGCGGCCCACTGTTCGAGGAGCTCCCGGTGCGGAGTCATGAGACGTTCGTCTGTGAATCTGCCCTGCTTCTTCGCCAGCTCACCGCGCTCGATGCGGTCGTAGACGATCGGGGTGGCCGAGTAGTCCTGATGGTCCAGGGACGGCCTGTAGATCTCACCGGCGGGGGTGTCCGCGTTGTAGATCTCGGGCCGATAGATCTTCTGAAAGCTCTCCATCACGCTGATCGTGCCGATCAGCTGCAGGTCCGAGTAGTCGTCGAGCAGGTCGCCGCGGAAGTAGAAGGCCAGCGGCGCGACACTGCCGGGTGGCATGAAGTAGCGGACCTGCAGCCCCATCTTGTGGAAGTACTCGTCGGTCAACGAGTAGTCGTTCTGCTGGTACTCGACGCCGAGGACCGGATGGTGATGTCCGGTCCGGTGGTAGGTCCTGCTCGTCGACACGCTGATGCAGATCACGGGATCCAGCTCGAAGCGTTCCCCGTACGCCTCGGAGGCGAGGAAGTGTTGGAACAGCTTGCCGTGCAGGTCGCCGAAGTCTCCGGGAACGGTGAACTCGTCGGAGTTCTCGTTGGCCGCGGGCAGCCGCACGCTGAAGTCGTAATCGCGCACGTAGGACGAGAAGTTGTTGCCCACGATCCCCGGCGCCCGGTCACCGGTCAGATGATCGACGATCCCGATGTCGAGGACCTCGATCAAGGGAAACTGGTGCTGCCGGCCGTCAGCGCTGAACTGCAGGTCCGCGGAGATGATCTCGAGGTCGACGGAGTAGCGGTCCCGGTTCGGGTTGTCCCGGTGCGCGAGATCATTGAACCGGTCGTTGATCATCGACAGGGTGTTGCGGAGGTTCTGCCGGCGGTGCTCGCCCCGGGCCAGGTTGGCGAAGTTCGTGGTGGCCCGGGAGTCCTGAGAGGGGGAGTAGTCCTCGTCGAAGCGGGTGGTGGTGATGCGATACGTGAATTCGTCCGACATGTACGTCCAATTCTGGGCTTGGTCGGCCGGGCTCGGCGCTGCGGAAATTCGGTGAGCCCATCCTGCAGCACCAGTTCAGATATCGGGTAACTAGCGTTCGCTATGGATCCCTATAGCCTGTAGCTATGCGACGGGAATCCAGGGGAATCACCCTGCAGCAGCTGCACTACTTCATCGAGGTCGCGGCGGAGGGCTCGATCACCGGCGCCGCCGACCTGCTCTATGTTGCCCAGCCGACGATGTCCGCCTCGATGAAGGACCTCGAATCCCGGGTGGGACGCACGCTCCTGGCGCGATCCGCGCGGGGAGTGACGTTGACCGACGAGGGGGCGGAGTTCCTTGGCTATGCCAGGCAGGTCGTCGAACAGATGTCGCTGCTGGAGCAGCGCTACCTCGGTCAGCCACCGTCCCGCCGCCTGCTCGGGGTGTCGGCGCAGCACTACTCGTTCGTGGTCGAGGCGTTCATCCGGATGGTGCGGTCCGGCGACGCGGAGCAGTACGAGTTCTCGCTCCGCGAAACCCGGACGTGGGACATCATCGAGGATGTCCGGACGCTCCGCAGTGAGGTGGGCGTCCTCTACCGGAACGACTTCAACCGCAAGGTCATCGACAAACTCCTGCGGGATTCGGGACTCGTCTTCCGCCCGCTCTTCGCGGCGGTCCCGCACATCTTCATCTCCCGCAAGAACCCATTGGCCTCCCGAGAGCGCGTCACGCTCGACGATCTGGCCGACCTGCCGCGGCTCACTTTTGATCAGGGCGCCAACAACTCGTTCTACTTCGCCGAGGAGATCCTCTCCACCCTGTCGAGCAAGCGGGAGATCCGGGTCTCCGACCGTGCGACCATCTTCAATCTCATGATCGGACTCGACGGGTACACGATCTCGACCGGCATCATCAGTGACGACCTCGACCCGGAGATCGTCGCCATCCCACTCGAGGTGGACGAGAGCATCGAGATCGGCTGGATCAGCCATTCCGGGATCCCGCTCACCGGTCAGGCGCAGCGCTACCTCGCCGAGGTGCGGGCCGTCGTCGCAGACTACGGAATCGAATTGCTCGACTCGCCGTGAACCAGGCCGGCCGGTTGTGCCGTCCGGTGGGGGCGCACCGACTCGTCGACACAGTAGGCTGCGCAGCCGTGACGGATCCTGCAGCATCCTCCGGTGTCCCACGGCGTCCCTCTCCGATGGGCGGTGGGAGGCCCGGGCGCGACGACCTGGCCCGCTTTGCCACTGACGAGCCGCACGCGATGGACGACGTGCTGCCCGCCGCCCCCGCGCGGCTCCGCCTGCTCATCGTGGGGATCAACCCGGGCCTGTGGACCGCGGCTGTCAACGCGCCGTTCGCCCGGCCGGGAAACCGCTTCTGGCCCTCGCTTCACCGAGCGGGCCTGACCGAGCACCTCGTGGACGCCGCGGCGGGGCTCTCGGCCGCGGACGAGAGTCAGCTCACGTCGCGGGGCATCGGAGTGACCAACCTGGTGGGGCGCGCCACCGCCAGGGCGGACGAGCTCAGCCGCGAGGAGCTCCGCGCCGGAGGGGAAAGACTGATCTCGCGGGTCCGCGACCTACGGCCCGACGCCGTGGCGGTCGCGGGAATCACCGCGTACCGGGTCTCCTTTGCGCAACCGCGCGCGACAACGGGCCTGCAGGACACGACGGTGATCCGGGGCTGGCCCGAGGGGGTCGCCCTCTGGCTGGTTCCCCAACCGAGCGGATTGAACGCACACGAGAACGTCGACTCCCTCGCCGGGTACTGGCGGCAGGTCTGGGACGATCTCTGAGTGAGCCGCAACGCGTAGCCTGGGGCTTCGAGGCGAACCAGGAGGTCGGCGATGGCTGTGGCGGTGCAGGTGAACTTCCCCATGCAGGGGCCCTGGGGTGCGGAGATGGCGGAGGCGTTCCGCGGCCTGGCGGAGTCGATCAACGACGAGCCGGGCTTTATCTGGAAGGTCTGGATCGAGGACCAGTCGGCCGGTCTGTCCGGGGGCATCTACCTCTTCGACACCCGCGAGAACGCGGAGGCCTACGTCAGGATGCACACCGAACGACTGGCCGGATTCGGGATCACGGACGTGTCCGCCACGTTCTCTGACGTCAACGAGCAGTTGAGCACACTGAACCACGCCTCTCTGGGCTGACCGGCGCTCCCCGGACCACCCCGAGTTTCCGGCCGTCGCCGGGACCACAGGTGGTCGACCGGCTCGCGTCGCTCTCGCGGGCGCCCCCGGTAGAGTCGACACCATCACTGCGCGTTCAGTGCAGTATCCCGAACCATCGACGCCCTCACAGGAGCATTCGTTCATGAGTTTTTCTGTCTATCTGTCCGGTGAGATCCACACCGACTGGCGCGACGAGATCCAGCGCGGTGCCGAGGCCGCCGGGCTGGACGTGGAGTTCACCGCGCCGGTGACCGACCACCCGGCCAGCGATGCCGCCGGCGACCATCTGGGCGAGAACGACAGTCAGTTCTGGCGCGATCACCAGTCGTCCAAGGTCAACGCGATTCGCACGCGGACCCTGATCGAGAAGAGTGACCTGGTCGTGGTGCGTTTCGGCGACAAGTACAAGCAGTGGAACGCCGCGTTCGATGCCGGCTACTGCGCCGCGCTGGGCAAGCCCTACCTGACCCTGCACGACGCCGATATCGTCCACCCGCTCAAGGAGGTCGACGCCGAGGCGCAGGCCTGGTGCACGACCACCGAGCAGGTGGTGGAGACGCTCAGGTACGTGCTCAAGGCATAGACGGAGACGGCCTCGCTCCTGCGGCGGATGAGGCATCATCTGTGCGCAGCAACGTCAGCTCAGCACCCGGGCGACGACCACCTCGTACGGCGCCATCGTCCGCCCCCGCGTCGTGGTTGACCCGAGCAGTACCTCCGCTTCGCGGACCCGGCTGGCCGCGCGGGGACGGCGGAGGGGCCGCGATGTGAGGTTGACCTCGATGAGCCACGGGTTCTCCTCGGCGGAGTCCTCGGCGGCGGGCTGCCACGGGGCGCCGTCGGTGAAGCCCCCGCCGGCCCGCGATGATTCCGGCTCCCACCGCACCGGCACCCGGGCGTGATCGCGTGCCCCCGGCAGGACCGCGGCCAATGCTTCCTCGGGCCCGAGCCCCTGTGCGGTCAGTTCGGTATAGCGGTTCAGCGACTCCGCTGAGCGGAGGAGTGGACGGCACCCGGGTCCGTAAGCGGCGGGAAGGTAGCGCTGCCGTCGCCGGCCCCGATTCTCTTTGTGAAGGCTCGGCGTGGGAACGCGGGATCGCAGGCGGGGAGTGGCCATGGACAAGGAACGTGCTCGGATCCGGCCCCGCGCGGCATCGACAGCGGTGGCGGCGATCGCCGCGACAGGGATCCTGGTGGGCGCCGCGGGCGCAGCGTCGGCATCGGAGCCCGTGAGCCGGGCGACTCCGTGGCCGGAGGACAAGGTGGTCGCGGCGGTGCCGATGGAGGACCCGTGGGTCTTCCGCGGGCCCACCGATTACACGGTCGAGACCCAGCCCGCGTGCTGGAACTATCCGGATCGCGACGACCTCGTCGTCGACGTCTCCGTCCTCGCACGAGACCGCTATCTTCCCGCCCCGCCCAACTGGGGCGCGATCCTGTTCGGGGTCCACGACACCGCGACGATCACCTGGACCAACGAGACCACCGGCGAGACGGGCCACGTGGCGCAGGAGTTCCCCAACAGCAACGGCGTGATCCGCGTGGATGCCGGTGCGGGCGTGATCGCGCTCGACATCCACCTGCGCTCGGACCATCCGTGGCTGCACGCGGTCGGCTCCACCGAACTGCCCGTCGGTCACTCCGAGGGGGCGACCAGCGCGGTGGTGGACATGACCGGGAAGACCTGCCTGCGCTAGAGGTTCCGTCGACGGCTGTAGAGCACAGCACCGCACCGGCCGGTTGATCTTCCGGCGGGTGCGGTGCTGTGCCGTGCGGCGCGGTGTCAGGTCAGGAGCGGGTGTCCGCGAGGGCGGTGTTGAACGTCTCGCTCGGGCGCATCGCGTCCTTGAGCTTCTCCACGGACGGCTGGAAGTAGCCGTCCAGATCCACCTGCTTGCCCTGGACCACGGACATCTCTTCCAGGATGGTGTCCCGGTCGGCGGTCAGCTTCTCGGCGAGCGGGCCGAAGTGCGCGGCCAGGTCCGTGTCGTCGGTCTGCGCGGCCAATTCCTGCGCCCAGTACAGCGCCAGCCAGAACTGGCTGCCCCGGTTGTCGAGCTCGCCGGTCGCACGCGACGGCGACTTGCGGTTCTCCAACAGCAGGCCGGTCGCGGTGTCGAGCGTCCGGGCAAGGACGGTGGCCTTGGGGTTGTCGTGCTTGCGCCCGAGATCGTCCAGGCTCGCTCCCAGGGCGAGGAACTCACCGAGCGAGTCCCACCGGAGGTGGTTCTCCTCGACCAGCTGCTGGACGTGCTTCGGGGCCGACCCGCCGGCGCCGGTCTCGTACAGTCCGCCGCCGGCCATCAGCGGCACGATCGACAACATCTTGGCGCTGGTGCCCAGCTCCAGGATGGGGAACAGGTCGGTCAGGTAGTCGCGCAGGATGTTGCCCGTCACCGAGATGGTGTCCAGGCCGCGCATGGCGCGCTCGAGCGTGTACCGCATGGCGCGCACCTGCGACATGATCTGGATGTCCAGTCCCTCGGTGTCATGCTCGGCGAGGTACTTGTTCACCAGGGTGATCAGGTTGTTCTCGTGCGGGCGGTACGGGTCGAGCCAGAAGACGGCCGGCATGCCGGAGGCGCGGGTCCGGTCGACGGCGAGCCGCACCCAGTCGCGGATCGGCGCGTCCTTGACGGTGCACATGCGCCAGATGTCGCCGGCCTCGACGTTCTGGGACAGCAGGACCTCGCCGGTGGACGCGTCGACGATGTTGGCGACGCCGCCCTGCTGGACCTCGAACGTCTTGTCGTGGCTGCCGTATTCCTCGGCCTTCTGCGCCATGAGCCCGACGTTCGGCACGGTGCCCATGGTGGTGGGGTCGAACGCGCCGTTGGTCTTACAGAAGTTGATGATCTCCTGGTAGATCCGCGCGAAGGTGGACTCCGGGATGACCGCCTTGGTGTCCTTCTTGCGGCCGTCGGCGCCGTACATCTTCCCGCCGACCCGGATCATCGCGGGCATCGAGGCGTCGACGATCACGTCCGAGGGGGAGTGGAAGTTGGAGATGCCGCGGGCGGAGTCGACCATCGCCAGTTCCGGCCGGTGCTCGTGGCACCGGTGCAGATCCTCGATGATCTCCTCCTTCTTGGAGGTCGGCAGCGTGTCGATCTTCTCGTAGAGGTCGACCATGCCGTTGTTGACGTTGATCCCCAGCTCCTCGAACAGCTGGTCGTGCTTGGCAAAGGCCTCGCGGTAGAACACCCGGACGGCGTGGCCGAAGACGATCGGGTGGCTGACCTTCATCATGGTCGCCTTGACGTGCAGCGAGAACATGACGCCGGTGTCCTTGGCGTCGTTGAGCTGCTCCTCGTAGAAGTCCAGGAGCGCCTTCTTGCTCATGAACATGGAGTCGATGACCTCGCCCTTCTCCAGGGACACGGTCTTGAGCACGTGCGTCTCCCCGTCCGGGGTCTGCACCTCCATGCGCGCATCACAGGCGTGGTCGAGGATGATGGACTTCTCGCCGGCATAGAAATCGCCCTCGATCATGTGCGCGACGTGGCTCTGCGACGCCATCGACCACTTGCCCATCGAGTGCGGATTGGCCCGCGCGTACTCCTTGACCGCCTTCGGCGCGCGACGGTCCGAGTTGCCCTGACGCAGGACCGGGTTGACCGCACTGCCGAGGCACGACCCGTAGCGCTCGGCGATCTCGAGCTCCTCGGGGGTCTTGGGATCCTGCGGGTAGTAGGGGACGTCGTACCCCTTCTCCCGCAGCTCGGCGATCGCGGTGTTCAGCTGCGGCACGGAGGCGCTGATGTTGGGCAGCTTGATGATGTTGGTGTCCGGGTCCTGCGTCAGCGTGCCGAGCTCGGCCAGATTGTCCGGCACCTTCTGCTCATCGGTGAGACGGTCGGGGAAGGCCGCGAGGATCCGGGCCGCCACCGAGATGTCACTCGTGGTGACGTCGATGCCGGCGGCATCGGCGAAGGTGCTCACCACCGGGAGGAATGCTTCCGTCGCCAGCCGGGGGGCTTCGTCCGTCAGCGTGTAGATGAGCTTCTGTCTGCCAGAGGTCATAGGTATCGACTCTTTCGCTTCGTGCTGATGTGTTCTTGTGAAACGGCCGTCATCTCGCAGGGTTTCTGCGTCCCCGGGTCGGACCGTAGCGTCCAGCACCCGCCCGGGTGTGTTCGATGACACGTTCGCCTGTGACCTGATGGTACGGCCAGACGCGCCCGACTGGCGGCGATCCGGTGGGCAGGGGTGCCCGTGTCGGTGGATCGTGGACGGTCCCGACGGCGCGTACCGGGCTCTGGGCTAGCCTGAACTGGGAAATCACCGACAGCCGCCGAGGAGGACGCCGTGGAGTTGAGCAAGGACAAGGGTGCCCGTTTCGTGGAGGAGACCCAGACCCCGGAGAGCGCGGCGGCCTGGAAGCAGCAGCTCGACGAGTTCGCCCCGGGCGCCTCCGACTGGGTGGTCGGCGCCGTGTTCGGGGGCACCTACCAGCGCGACGGGCTCGAGTTGCGCGACCGTCAGATGCTCAACATGGCGGCCCTGGCCGCGATGGGCGGCACCGAACCGCAGCTCACCGGCCACATCAAGACCGCGGTCGACGTCGCCGGCATGAGCCGGGAAGCCGTCGCGGAGTGCTTTGTGCACCTGATGCCCTACATCGGGGTCCCCAAGACCCTCGCCGCCATGCGGTGCATGAAGACCGCGTTCGAGGACTGACCATCCGGTATCGGACGAACGCACACGTGGGGACGTCGCGTGTCTGAGGCAGGCGCTCGCACCGCACGCGCGGCGACCGTGCACCCGGCCGGCACGATCACGGTCGACGGCGAGCACGCCGGCCGCAGGCTGGACAAGTTCCTGCGCTCCCGCTTCAGAGGCGTGCCCGCGGGATTGTTGTTCCGCCTCATCCGGCAGGGGAGACTGCGCGTCAACGGGCGCAAGACCAAGCAAGACTACCGACTCGCCGAAGGCGACGTGATCGACGTGCCCGAACTGCGGGTCGATGCCGCCGCCTCGCCGAAACGGCGGGTGCCGGCAGGGCTGCTCGAGCAGTTGCGGGACGTCGTCCTCTACGAGGACCGGGACCTCCTGGTCGTCAACAAGCCGGCGGGCGTCGCGGTCCACAAGGGCACGGACGTCCCGGCGGGGGTGATCGAAGCGCTCCGTCAGCTGCGGCCCGACCTCCCGGAACTGGAACTCGGCCACCGTCTCGACCGCGATACCTCCGGCGTGCTCGCCCTGGCCAAGACCCCCTCGATGTTGCGCCACCTCCACGAGCTGTTCCGCGACAGCGGGCACGAGATCGAGCGACACTATCTGGCCGTCGTCGCAGGGGGCTGGCCCGCGGGGACGACGGTCCTGGACGCACCGCTGCGTCGCACGGAGGCCCGGGTCGTCGTCGACGCCGCCGGGCAGCGCGCCGAGACGCGGGTCCGCGCGCACCGGCGCGTGGCCGGTCGCGCCACCATCGTGGCCATCCGGCTGCTCACCGGACGCAAGCATCAGATCCGCGTGCATCTCCAGCACGCGGGCCATCCCATCGCCGGCGACGACCGCTACGGGGACCGGGACTTCAACCGACGGGTCGAGCAGCTCGGCGGCACCGGACTGTATCTGCACGCCGCCAAGGTGGTCGTCCCCAGGCCGGACGGAACGGAGCTCGTGGTCACCGCGCCCATGCCCCCGCGCTGGGACCGACTCCTGGACGCCGGCCTGTAGCCGGACCGGGCGGGACGGTCGGCGTCGGCTCCGTCTACCCGGCCACGGCGCCCAGACTGCCGTTCCGCGCCGCGCGCCCGCCGACGATCTCCACGGTGTCGAGGTCCGCGACGCCGAACGCGAGGAGGGACTTGCCGCACGTGTCCAACTCGTCCTCGATCGTCCGTAGCCACCCCCGCACCAGCTTGTCGGGGATCCGCCGGCTCGCAGCCAGCGCCACCACGAACCCGGGCACCGGGATCTCGGACAGGATGGCCATGGCGTCGCGCCGCTCATCCGACGGCTGCGCCCACGGTGTGTCACTCACGACGATCGGTGACGGCAGCCCGATGTCGTACTCGTCGCAGGGGAGGATGAGGACCGAGTCGCGCTGCCGGTCGCGGTAGCCCACCACGAGGTCGATGACGCCGGCGGCCAGGGGGCCGTCGTCGAGCGGGAGTGAGGTCCAGTTCTCGGGGAGTTCGTCGTATCTCATGGCCCCGAGTCTTCGCTGCCGTGCGCCGCCCCGACACCCCTGATCGCCGCTCTGGGGAGCACCGGGCCGCGCCTGTGGAAATCCGCGGACGAGGGAACCAGCGGACGGCCCCGCCCGTCCCGCCCGGGGCCGCAGGGGCGCGGGTCCTACGCCCCCGCGGTCCAGGCGGACCACAGGCGGTGGTAGATCCCGCCCAGGGCCAGGAGTTGGTCGTGGGTGCCCCGCTCCACGATCTGTCCGGAGTCCATGACCAGCACGGTGTCGGCCCGCGAAACCTGGTCCAGTCGGTGCGCCACCACCAGCGCGGACCGGTCGCGGGCCACCACCTCGGCGGCGTCCTCCAATGCTCCCGCCCCCGCCGAGCCGGCCTCGGCGGTCGCCTCGTCCATGATGATGATCGCCGGATCGAGCAACAGGACGCGCGCCAGCGCGAGCTGCTGCGCGGCCACGGGTTCCAGGTGGATGCCCCGCGCGCCGACGACGGTGTCGAGTCCCTCGGGGAGCCGGTCGAACCACGGCAGGGCATGAACCCGCTCCAGCACGGCCAGGAGCTCGGCGTCGGTGGCGTCGGGGTCGGCGAGGGTCAGGTCGTCACGCAGTGTCCCCGAGAAGACGTGGACCTCCTGGCTGACGGTGGCCAGCCGGGCGATGCGCTCCCGGTCCGAGAGCGCGGACACCGGGTGCCCGTCGACCAGGACCTCGCCCCGGTCGGGGACCCGCAGCCCCGCCACCAGCGCGGCGACGGTGGTCTTTCCGGCTCCCGATGCGCCGACGAGGGCGACGGTCTCGCCCGGCCCGATGGTCAGGCTGACGTCGCGGACGGCCCAGGCGCCCCCGTAGCTGAAGCTCACGTCACGCAGTTCCACGTGTCCGCGCGGGGCGTCGACACCGCTGTCGGGCACCGGCACCGGCGGGTCCGTGACCACACCGACCACGCGGGCCAGGGAGGCGTAACCGGACTGCACCACGTCGAGTACCCGCATGACCATGTTCAGGGGGCCGCGGAGCCGGATGATCATGAGCACCGCGCCGGTCACGGCGCCCACGGTGAGGACGTCCGTGGCGACGAGGTGGTAGCCCACCCCCAGGGCGATCGCGAGCATGAGGAACTCGCCGACCAGCATCCAGACGTTGAGGATGAGCATGGTGGTCCGGGCTCGGATGGCCGTGACCACCACGCTCCACGAGGCGTTCCCGATGCGGGTGTGCATCCGGTCCTCCAGGGAGAACGCACGCACGGTCGCGCGCCCCCGGATCGCCTCGAGGACGCGCCGCGCACGCTCGGCCATGGCAGCACGTTCCTCCGCGTAGCGCCCCGGGGCCCGGTTGAGGTAGGTGCGTGCGGCGACGTAGTAGACGGGGGCGACGACCACCGGGATGACCAGGAACCGCCAGTCCACCCCGAACAGCGCGATGACGGTCGCGACCACGGTGAACACCGAGGTGGACAGCGTCGGTACCGTCTCGGTGACCGCGGAGGAGAGCTCTGCGACGTCGTCCGTGGACCGGCTCACCAGATCGCCCGCCCCGGCGTCCTCGACCCGGTGTGTGGGCAGGCCCAGGGCGGTGCCGACCATGTCCTGACGCAGGGTGGCGATCACGCGCTCGGCCAGCCGGGACAGCAGGTAGAAGCCGCCGGCGCTCAGGACCGCGCCGGCGACCGCCGCGCCGACCAGTGCCGCGCCGAGGTGCCACAGCGACAGGTCGGACTCCCCGGAGACCAGGTCCACGATCCCGCCCATCAGTCGGGGTACCTGCACGCTCGCGGCGGCGCCCAGCCCGAGGAGCACCACCGCGAGCAGGAACGCCGCGGTGGCGTGCGGCACCTGTCGCAGCTGACGCGCCACCTCGCGGCGTACCTGCCCGGCGGAGGCCAGGGGGAAGCGCAACGCGGTGTCGGTCGCGACAGGCGGGGCGGCGCCGGACGAGGGGCTCATCGGGCGGCCTCGTCGTCGAGCTCCGCGGCCGTGTTCCGGAGGTCCGTCACGGTCAGTTGTGTCGCCGCGACCGCGCGCCACGCCGGGGCGTCACTGAACACCAGCGTGCGGCTGCCGGCGCGGTGGCGCGCGACCTGTCCGGTGATGTTCTGTTCGGTCACCGAGTCGACGGCCGTGGTCGGGTCCTGCAGGACCAGCACCTCGGGGTCGAACGCGAGCGACCGGGCGAGCGCCACGCGCTGCCGTTGACCGCCGGAGAGCATGCGTCCGTTCTCTCCGACCCGCTTGTCCGGCCCCTCGGGGATGTCATCGCATGACGCCGTGTGGAGCGCGGCTTCGGCGATGCCGCGGTCGGGGTGGACGTTGTCGGCGACGCTGCCGTCGAACAGGTCAGAGGCGTGTGGGGCCACGATCACCCGGTTCCGGGGCAGCGATTCCAGCACGGAGATCAGGCCTGGGTCGCTGCCCCTGATGACGGTGAGGCCGGCCGGAAGGGCCCGGAGGAACCGGTCCGCCCGGGCGTGGTCGACCTGCGTGGTGCGTTCGAAATCGGCCGCGAGGACGTCGCGGATCCGCTTCCCGGACGCCTCGGCCGTCGCCCACCGCGAGGCGATGTTCCGCCCGAACATGGTCATCGGGGTGACCAGGAACTGGGTCAGCCCCACCACGGTGATGAGCTCGCCGATGCTCACCTGACCGGCCAGCGCGAACGCCCCGGCGAGGATGCCGAGGATCGAGACGAACAGTGCGCCGGCGGCCTCGGTGGCCCCGTTGAGGCGTGCTTCGGCGGCGTTGGCGTCGACGGTGCGGCGGTAGGCGGTGTCCGAGACGTCGTCGTAGCGGCCCCGGACGGTGACGATCGCGCCGAGCCCCTTGAGGATGCGCAGACCCTGCACCACGTCCGTCGCGGTCGCCGCGGCCTCCGCGATGGCCAGCTGCCGGGCCACGGACCGGGTCTGGAGTGGGCGCGCGACCCGGAGGGCCACCAATACGAGTGCCGGCCCGCCGAGGAGTGTGGCCAGGCTCAGCCACGGGCTGATGGTGAACATCATGACCGCGCCGTAGGTGATCGCGGCCGCCTCGGCGACGGGCATGACGGTCATCATCACGATCTCGCCGACCCGGGTGGTGTCCGAGGAGGCGGTCGACAGGAGCGCGCCGGCGGTCCGCTGGCGTCCGGCGAACCCGCGCGGGTCCTGGATGCGGTCGGTGACCATGGTGCGCAGGTCGTGGCTGACGAGCTGCTGGCTGCTGATGAGCATGAACCGCGCGGTCCAGTTGGCCGCGATCGCCAGCACGAAGACCCCGGCGAGCACCAGCAGCCACCACCCCAGTCGATCCAGGGAGGAGGTCGCGATGGCGTCATCGACGGCCCTGCCCACGATGACGGGCGTGAGACCGTTGCAGAGGAAGGAGACCGCCATCCCGGCCGACGCGACGAAGCTCCACGGCCGCTGCGAGAGTGCGACTTTGAGGGTCCACCACCGGTCGTCGACCGCGGGCATCCTCGACCTGCGGCCGCCGGGCCCGGGCAGCGCCGAATAGTCGACAATGCTCCCCGTCTCGGGGGAGCGGGGATTGTCGGGCACGAGCGTCCACACTACCTCGCGGGCGACTCCTCGGACCCGCTGACGGCGGCAGGCGACGCGGGCCTATGTTGGATTGATGAGCGAACAGACGTCGGGGAGCGGCGCCACGGGCGTGCGGCCCGGCTCGGCGTTCCGGGCCGCGCTCGAGGACCTCAACTCCGGCTACTTCGCCCTGGTGATGGGCACGAGCATCGTGTCCATCGGACTCCACGAGGCCGGGATCGAGCCTGCGTCCCGCGTGCTGCTGGTCGTCGCCGCGATCGAGTACGTGACGCTCTGGATCCTCTACATCTGGCGTGCGATCGCGTACCCGCGGGCGATGCTGCGTGATCTCCGCGCCCCGGGGCGCGCGTTCGCGTACTTCACCGTCGTCGCCGGGACCAACGTCCTCGCCGTGCGCATGTTCTCCGCGGGGCTCCTCGGCGCGGCGGTGCCGCTGGTGATCTTTGCGGCCCTGCTCTGGCTGGTCATCGGTTACGTGCTGCCGTGGCAGGTCTTCATGACCCGCGACGGCGAGCCGATCCTGTCCAGGGTCAACGGCACCTGGTTCATCTGGGCGGTGGCCAGCCAGTCCGTCGCGATCGGGATGACCACGATCCAGCCCGTCGCCTCGTCGGGCGGCGAGTGGATCGGGCTCGCGGCCGTCCTGACGTGGTCCGTCGGCGTGGCGCTCTACGCGGGAGTCGCGGTCTTGGTGATGCTGCGGATCGTCCGCTTCGGCATGACCCCACGGGAGTTCGAGCCACCGTACTGGGTGGCGATGGGCGCGATGGCCATCGCGGTGGTCGCGGGCAGCGGGATCCTCGGCATGCGGTCGACCCCGATGGTGGAGGCGACACGGGTACTGATCGGCGGGACGATCGCGGTGTTCTGGAGTTTCTGCCTGTGGTTGATCCCGATGCTCGTCGGCGCCGGACTCTGGCGGCACGTCGTACACCGGGTCCCGCTGCGGTACGTACCCGCGCTGTGGTCCATGGTCTTCCCCGTCGGGATGTTCGCGGTCGCCTCGCTCAACCTCGGCCGGGTGGACGAACTGCCCCTGGTCGAGTCGGTCGGCGACGCGGTCCTGGTTCTCGCCGTGCTGGTGTGGGCGATCGTGTTCCTCGCCATGCTGCGCAGTGTCGGCGGTGTGCTGTGGCGGAGCCGGCGCGGCGGGATCAGCGCACCAGCACCGGGACGGCGCGGACCAGGCACACCATCACCAGGAGCTCGACCAGCGTCTGGGTGACCACCACGAGCGGCACCAGTTCGAAGCCCGCGGGTAGCGCCAGCGCCAGGGGGAGCACGACGAGCGAGTTCCTGGTCACGCCGCCGAACACCAGCGCCCGACGCCCCGGGACGTCCAGACCCGAGACCCGGCCCGCGACCATCGCGGCCGGGGCCAGCACCGCGGCGAAGGCAACGTAGACGGAGACAGCCCCCGCGAGCGCGCCGAGCTGGTCGCTCACCGCGGAGATCTGTGAGGCCACGACGACGGCGAGCGTCGCCACCATCAGCGGCACCATCGCGCTCGCGACGCACGCCTCCCAGGCACGCCCGACGGGAGCCCGCCGGGAGATGAGCTGTGTGACGGCGGCTGCCGCGAGCGGCAGGACGATGAGCAGGAGGAACGCTTCCACGAACGGACCGGGGTCCAGGACGGCGACGGTGTCGCCGCCGACCAGCGCCCAGAGGAACACCGGTAGCAGCGCCATCTGGGCCAGCATGAGAACGGGCGTCGCTGCGAGCAGTCGGCGCACGTCGCCGCCGGCGAGGCCGGTGAAGACGATCACGTAGTCGATGCAGGGGGCGAGGAGTACCAGGAGCACGCCCACCACGAGCACGGGGTCGTGGGTGACGATCCGCGACAGCAGCCACGCCACCGGCGGCACCAGCACGAAGTTGACCGCGAACAGCGTGGCGAGGAAGCGCCATTCGCGGAACGCCCGACCGATCCCGACAAACGGGACGCCGAGGAACGTGGCGTACAGGAGCAGGGCCAGCACCGGCGTGATCGTCGCTTCGGCGGGCGCGGCCACCGAGGGGACCGCGAGACCGACGACCGCGCCCAGCGCCAGGCCCGCCAGGTAGAGCAGGACCTGCCGGCGTTCCATCCACTCGACCGCTGGGTGCATTCCGTCCGCCTCCTTCCCCCGCCGCGCGTCACGCTATCCGGGAGCGCTGGTCGCGGGGCCTCCGGGCGCGGGTCAACGGCGACGGCGGCGTTGACTAGGGTGCGGACTGTGCGGTTCCCGGCGCTCGCAGTGGCATCCATACTGCTTCTCGCACTGAGTCTGAGGATCCCGACGGTCTCGCTCGGCCCGCTCATGCCCGAGATCCGGTCCGACACCGGCCACGGTGAGACGTTCCTGTCGCTGCTCACGACGATCCCGCTCGCTCTCACCCTGGCCGTCGCGCCGCTCACGCCCCGGATCGCCGCGAGGTTCGGGCGCGACCGGGTCCTCGGGGCAGCGCTGGCGGCCGTCGTCCTCGGCACTCTCGTGAGGTCGGTGCCGGGCGATGTCGGCGTGCTCGCGGGAACCGCGCTACTGGGTGTCGCGATCGCGGTGGGCACGGTCCTGGCGCCCGCGACGATCGCGGCCGAGCCCCTGCACCGGCGTTCGCTGCTCACCTCGACCTACTCGATGGCGTTGAGCCTGGGGCCGGCGCTCGCGCTCGCGGCCACCGTCCCACTGATGCACGTCTCGGGCCTGGGCTGGCGGGGCTCCCTGGTGCTCTGGGGCCTGTGCCCGGTACTGGCGCTGGCGGTCTGGATCCTGCACTCGCGCGCCGCGCGGGGCGAACCGGCGGCGCCGGGTTCGGCGAAGGAGGACGAGGCCGCCCGGGAGGCGGCCGGGTCGACACCACGGGCCGTCGGCGACGCCCGCGTGTGGCTGCTGGCGCTGTACCTGGGCATCACGTCGCTCACCTTCTACACCACCTCCACCTGGCTGCCGACCACCCTGGTGCTCGACGGGATGACCCCGGCCTCGGCGGGTGCCCACGTCTCGGCGATCAACGTCGTCGCGGTCCCTTTCGCGATGCTCGCGCCGATCGCGATGCGGCGAGGGCACTCTCGCCTCGTCGCGCCGCTCGCTCCGGTGATCGCCGTGGCGGGCGTGGGCGTCCTCCTGGCCGCGGGCTCGTCGGGCGCGTTCGCGGTGGTGTTGTTGCTGGGGGCGTCCCAGGGGCTGTGTCTGGGCGTCTCGTACGCACAGATCGTCCAGTTCGCGACCTCTCCGCACCATGCGGGTGCGGTCTCGGCGGTGACCTCGGCCGTCGGGATCGCCCTCGCCGCCCTCGGCCCGCTCGCCTTCGGGTTCGGGCTGGAGAACACCGGGACCTGGGCCCCGTCGGTGGCCGGTCTCGGAGCGGTGCTCGTGGCGCAGGTGCTGATCGGACTGAGGACCGGGAGCGTCGTCTCGTCACGACGGTGACCGCGGGCGCGGCGTCGGCCCCGATCGAACCGGACCGCAGAAGTCGGGCGGGCGGCAACCCCTTGTGACGAGACTGGGCCGTGAAGGAGGAAGCCATGATCGACACCCTGAACCGACTGGTCGACCGGATCGAGCGCGCGCTCGGCGAGCGGATCGACGTCGACGAGCTCGCCAGGAGCACGGGGACCACCGGCTATCACACGCGCCGGATGTTCTCGTCGCTGGCGGGCATGCCGGTGTCGGAGTACGTGCGCCGCCGGCGGATGACCGTGGCCGCCGCTGATGTGCGTGGTGACGAGGATCTGCTCTCGATAGCCGTCCGGTACGGCTACGGGTCGACCGAGGCGTTCGGGCGCGCATTCCGCGCGGTGCACGGGGTCGGTCACGGAGACGTCCGTCGAGACGGTGGCCCCCTCCGCAGTCAACCCCAACTCAGGTTCCGCCTGACCGTGGAAGGGAGCGTCCCCATGGATGCCCGCATACTCGATCGCCCGGCGTTCCGTCTGGTCGGCCACGCCGCTCGCGTGCCGCTGATCCACGAGGGCGTCAACCCGCACATCCGGGAGCACATCGAATCGCTGTCGGACTCGGAGCACGCCCGGCTCACAGGACTGAGCTCCGTGGACCCGGGTGGGATCCTCCAGGTGAGCGCGGATGTCGATCCGGACTATACGGAGGGGACCGAATTGACCTACCTGCACGGCGTGGCCGTTCGCAGCGCCGACGAGGTCCCCGAGGATCTGGATGTCATCGACGTGCCCGAGGGGGAGTGGGTGGTCTTCCGCTCCTCGGGAGAGCACCCCGCGGCGCTGCAGTCGATGTGGGCCGCGACCGCCACCGAGTGGTTCCCGTCCAACCCCTGGCGTCTGCGCCCGGGGCCGTCGATGCTGTCGATCCTCGATCACGCCCCCGACTTCAGCACGGCGACGTGCGAGGTGTGGTTTCCGGTCGAGAGGGATCGGGAAGGAATAGGCTCGGACGGGAGACCCTGAGGAGGTTCGACATGACCGATGTAGCCGCGCACGCGAAGGACCTGGCAGACCGACACGACGCCGGGGAGTTCCTGGTGTTGCCGACCGTCTGGGACACGTGGAGCGCCGGTGTCGCCGCCGAGGCGGGATTCCCCGGACTCACCGTGGGCAGTCACCCGGTGGCCGATGCCATCGGTAGCGCCGACGGCGAGAACATGGACTTCGGCGAGTACCTCGACGTGGTGCGCACCATCACCGGCTCGGTGGGGATCCCGGTGAGCGCGGACGTCGAGTCCGGGTACGGGCTCGAACCGGACGAGTTGGTCACCCGCCTGCTCGAGGCCGGTGCGGTCGGGGCGAACATCGAGGACGTGGTCCACGGCGAGGGCGACCGCGTCCGGGAGCGCCGGGAACACGCCGACTACATCGCCGGCGCCCGCCGCGCGGCGGACGAGGCCGGGGTGCCGTTCGTCATCAACGGCCGCACCGACGCGGTCAAGCTCGGCAGCGACGTCTTCGCCGATCCGCTCGGGGAGGCGGCCGAGCGCATCGCCCTGATGGAGAAGGCGGGCGCGCGGTCGGTGTACCCGGTGGGGCTGTCGACCGCGGACCAGGTGACGCGATTGGTGCAGGCCGTCTCGGTGCCGCTCAATGTGACCGCCCATCCCGTCAACGGTCACGGGGCCGGGGACGTGTCCGCGCTGCGGGTGATGGGGGTGCGGCGGGTGACGTTCGGGCCGCTGTGGCAGAAGTGGCTCGGTGAGGTCTCGGCCGAGAAGCTCTCCGCCTGGCGGTAGGTCGGACGGTGTCCTGCCTGGCGAGCCGCTACGGGCAGGACTTGCCCGTCAGGTCGACCGCGGCGTGGAGTGAGCCCTCCGCGTGCCCGAAGGGCAGGTCGGTGGAGCCAGCCGCGTTCATCCAGGGCTGGTCCGATCGCAGGTGGATATCCATCTCGATGACGCCGTCGCCCCCGTAGACGCCGACCTCCACCACTCCGCTGGTGCCGTGGACCACGTCCCGGCCGCTGGCGCCGGTGGTGGTGTTGTGCCAGTCGACCGTCACGGTCTCGTCGACCGGGAAGAAGAGTCGGTCGGGATCGAACGGGAACGGCTCGTACCGATCCGGCGCGGATACCTCCACCGCGGCGACCAGGTCCTGCGGTCGGTCGGCGTAGCTCCAGCACACGGGCTGGGTCCGGACCGTGTAGTCGGTCGGCCCGCGGAAGACCCAGGGATCCGCCATCGACACGGTCTGGGTGACCTCTTCCTCGCCCCAGTGGTAGCCGGTCCCGATGCGGTCGTCGGGCGGTGCCGCCGCCTCGGCGGGTCCCGCTGAGCCGGCCACGAGGGCCGCCGCCCCCACGGTGACGATCGCGGCCTTCGCCCCCGTGGGGGCCAGCCGGTGTCGTCGGTATGTCGAGATCGTCATGGCACTCACCTCTCGCCCCGGTCGGACGGCGCGTCCTCCGGCACGACGAGGGCCGGTCCCGGGCGAAGCCGTCGATGATCGTTCACTCCACCTATCGGCGCCGTCGCCTGCCGTGTTAGCGGCGGGCGACGGAGACCTCCTCGGGGTGGTGTTCGCCCGGGGTACGGGGCATCAGCGGGCCCGGACGAGTTCCTCAGCCATCTGCTGGTGTGGGGCCTCCGGCCCGCCCGGAGATCCCGGGCGTCTGATGCACAGCACCACGGCGGCGCCCGCGAGGGCGGCACCCGCGCCGAGGAGGAAGCACAGGTGGAACATCTCCACCGCGGGGATCTGTAGTCCGCCGCCGAGCTCCGTCACACGGCTGGTGAGGACGAGTGCCATGACGGCGCCCGCGACGGTCGTGCCCATCGAGCGCATCAGCGCGTTGACGCCGACGCCGGCCCCGGCTTCGGAGGCGGGCGAGTTCTCGAGGATCAACGTGGGCATCGCCGCGTACCCGATACCGACACCGGCGGAGGCGACGCAGGTCGACAGGAGAAGCTGCCAGGGTGAGTCGGCGAAGAACGCGGCGAGGAGGTATCCGGCGGCGATCACGACCGCGCCCGACGCGAGCGTGGCCCGTCCGCCGAGCCTGGTGAGCATCCGACCGGAGATCGGGGTGAACACGAGCATCATCAGCCCGGCCGGCGCCATCCACAGGCCCGCCTGGAGAGCCCGTATCCGGTCGACTCGGGGAGTTGGAGGAGCTGCGGGACGACGATCGACTGCGCCATCATGCCGAACCCGATGAGCAGGGCCGTGATGTTGGTGAGCAGTACCGGGCGCCGGGCGGTGGTGCGCAGGTCGACCAGCGGATGCGGATGCCGTGTCTCGTAGAAGCCCCAGGCGATCAAGACCGCGAATCCGCCGAGGATCGCCCCGAGGGTGGTGGGCGCGGTCCAGCCCCAGTCCCCACCCTTGGAGATCCCGCCGAGCACGCCGACCACGCCCACGGTGAGTCCGATAGCGCCGACGGAATCGAGACGCGAGTCGTCGACGGGCGCGCGGTGGGGGAGGACGACGACGGAGAGGACCGCCATCGCGGCCGCGAGCACGGCGGACACCCAGAACAGCGCGTGCCAGTCGAAGTCCTGCGCGAGCCAGGCCGCGAGGGGTAGGCCGAGCGCGCCACCGACCCCCAGAGTGGCGCTGATGCCGGCGACAGCGCTGTTCTGCATGGTGGGCGGGACGATCTCGCGGACAAAACTGATCGCGACCGGGATGTACCCCATGGCCAGCCCCTGCAGGACCCGCCCGACGAGTACCGGGACGATCGACGAGGACAGTGCGCAGACGAGTGATCCGACGAGCAGGATGAGTGCCGAGGCGACCAGCACCGGCTTGCGGCCACTGATGTCGGCGATCCTGCCGGAGACCGGCATCGCCACGCCGCCGGCGAGCAGGGTCGCCGTCACCACCCAGGCGGCATTGCTCGGGCCGGTGTCGAGAAGTCGCGGGAGGTCGGGCTGGATCGGGATGACCAGCGACTGCATGAGCGCCGCGCACATACTCGAGAAGCCGAGCACCAGGATGATGAGTAGTGGCGCTGAGTCGGTTCTGTCCGGGGTTTCTCGCACGGGATCCTTTCGGATTCGGTCACACACAGCGCGTATGTAACTTACATATTTGGGCGATGTGTAGACTACATATCGTTGCTGAGGGCGGCAAGCCAGCAGTTGAGGAGGCCGGAGGATGAGTACGCGGAAGGACCACTGGCTGGGTCAGGACGCCCCGCGGGAGCGTCGGCTCGCCGCGTTGCTGAGTCGGATGGACCGGTACCGGCGATTCCAGGAGGCCACCATGCGGCTCGGCACCGCTGCGCTTCGGCTCCTGTGGCTTTTTGCCGACGGGCGGGCGCGGACGCTCAAGGAGATCGCCGCCGAACTCTCACTGGAACAATCAACGGTGAACCGGCAGGTCAATGCCGCGCTGGACTCCGGGCTGCTGGAGCGAATGCGACGGTCCGGCGGGAACGCCTACGAGTTCGACCGGACTGCCGAAGGGCGGCGGGTGTTCGAGGAGGACACGGGTAGGTCGCTCGGTGCCTACGCGACAGCGCTGGAGGCGATGGGCGACGACGACGCCGAGAGGCTCCTGCAGTTGGCGGAGCGCTTCGTCGAGCACTACCGGCGCGAGGTGGAGCCGCTGGGCGATCCGGGTCCCGGGGGCGGCCTCAGTCCTGCGCGTCCGGACGACGCCGGGCCGCCTTGATCCGGGAGCGCTGACGCTTGGCGTCCAGGCGGCGCCTCCTCGACCCGTACGTCGGGCGGGTCGGGCGCCGCGGGGTCGACGGGGCGAGGGCGCCCCGGAGCGACGCCGCGAGTCTCTCGCGTGCGGCGCGGCGGTTGCGTCGCTGCGACCGGTGCTCGGAGGCGGCGACGCCGAGGACTGTACCCGCGAGGGCGGGGGCCAGCCGGTCGAGTGCCACGGCGCGCTGGCGCTCGGTCAGTGCGGACGTCGTGGCCAGATCGAGGCTCAGCTGCACCCGCGAGTCGGCAGTGTTGACGCCCTGGCCGCCGGGACCCGAGGAGCGGGAGAACCGTTCGACGAGTTCGGCTGCCGGGATCAGGAGTCCGTGCGGAAGCCCGGGGCCGGGCGCCACGCGGAGATCGTCCATGTGTCCAGTGTGCCGTGAGGTGGGAGACTGGACTCATGGACACTGCACCCGAGCCGGGCATGCCGGACACCCGTGACTGGACCGCCGTCCTCGACGGCGGGTGCGACGAGTGCGGATACCGACCGCACGATCCGGAGCAGACGGCGGAGCGCCTGCGGGCGGCCGCTGACCGCTGGCACCGGGTTCTGGCGCGCGCGGACGTCGCCCGGCGTCCCGCTCCCCGCGTCTGGTCACCGTTGGAGTACGCCGGGCACTCGCGCGACCTCATCGAGGTCCTGGGCGACCGCCTGTCGATGATGCTCGAGACCGACGATCCCACGTACGACGACTTCGACGGCGAGGTGGCGGTCCGCGAGCACGAGTACTGGAAGGCCGATCCCGTCGACCTCGCCCGTGGGGTGGAAGCCGCGACCGAGCGGACGCTGGAGATCCTCGGCCGCGTCGGCGCCGAGGACGTGGAGCGGCCGGGGCGACGGGGCGACGGGTATGTCTTCACCGTCGGCACGCTCTGCCAGTACATCGTCCACGATGTCGAGCACCACCTGTGGGACGTCGACGGTTGAGGTCCGCCGTCCGATGATGAGAGGTGGGACCACCGAGCTCTCCGACGGCGATCCGCGCTGCCTCCCGGGCTTCCGGCGGACGTACGCGCGTGATCGCCTGACCCTCGGTCTGGCGCTGCCCCTGTGTACCCGTGCGGACACGGAGGACCCTGACGATCCGGTCCGGCAGGTCGAGCTGGTCCGGGCAGCGGAGGCGGGGGAGTTCGCCGCCGTCTACGTGCGCGACATCCCGCTACGCGTGCCCTCCTTCGGCGACGTGGGTCAGGTCTACGACCCGTGGGTCCACCTCGCGCACCTGGCCGCGCACACCAGCCGGATCGCGTTGGGGACGGCGGCGATCGTGCTCACCGTCCGGCATCCGCTCCACGTCGCCAAGGCGGCGGCCAGCCTCGACCGGCTCTCCGGGGGGCGGTTCCTCCTCGGGCTGGCCTCCGGCGACAGACCGGAGGAGTTCCGCGCCTTCGGCCTGGAACAGGGGGAACGCGGGGAGCGGTTTCGGGAGCACCTGTCCGTTATGCACCACGCCCTGACCACGAGCATGCGCGGGGTGCGCTGGTCGGGCGGCTGGATGCACAGCGCGGACGTGGTGCCCAAGCCCACTGCCCGGTCGATCCCGATGGTCATCACCGGCTCGAGCCAACAGAGCCTGCGGTTCAACGCCGAACACGCGGACGGCTGGATGACCTACCCGCGCGACTTCCCCCTGCAGCGTCGGACCGCGGAGCGGTGGCGGTCCCTGGTCCGAGAAGTCCACGACGACGACGAGGTGTTCAAGCCGTTCGCCCAGTCCCTCCAGGTGGATCTGGCAGAGGGGCCGGACGAGGCCGCGTCGCCGATCTCGTTCGGCTTCCGGATCGGGCGGAACCGTCTGGTCGACCACCTGCGGGAGCTGGAGGGGATCGGGGTCAACCACGTGGTCCTGGGCACCGCCGCGTGCCGCAGGCCCGCCGCCGAGGTGATCGACGAGCTGGCCCGGTACGTCGTGCCACACTTCCCGGCGCTCGCGGACTGACCCCGGCTCCCGCCCGGACTCGGTCGCCGTCCTCAGTCTTCGCCCAGCCGGAACTCGAAGAACCGGTCGATGCCCAGCTCCTGCGCCGCCGAAGTGCCGTCGGATTCGATGTAGCCCACGAACTCGGCGTAAGCCTGCCACTGCCCCTCGAGCTGGGCGACCTTACCCGGGTACTGCGCACTGAGGTCCTCGAGCTCCCGAGGGTCCTCGGCGAGGTTGAACAGCTGCCACCGGTCGCCGTCGCCGTAGGGCGGGGCCATCCACAGCAGCTTCCAGTCCCCGCAGAGCACCGAGCAGCACTCGAGCATCTCGAAGCACAGGGCGTCCATCCCGGTGCGTACCGGTTGCACGGCCGCGCCCGTGAGCATCGGGGCGAGGCTGCGCCCGTACAGGGGAGGCACGGGCTCGCCGTCGATCTCGCTGGGACGGCGCACGCCGGCCATGTCGAGCATGGTGGGCAGGATGTCGGCCACGTGTAGGAGCTCGTCGGTCACCACGCCGGAGCGGGTGACCGGGCCGCCGGCCACGATGAACGGCGTCTGGGTCCCGCCCTCGTAGGTGGTGGTCTTGAAGTACGAGAGCGGGGTGTCGGCCACCTCGGCCCACGCACCACCGATCGACACGAACGAGCCCTCGCGCCCCATGTTGGCCATCGAGTTGTCGAAGTCTGCCGCGATCTGCTCGGGGGTATTGGGCTGGTAGAACTCGGGCTGTTTGGGGTTCGCGCCGTTGTCGGACAGGAAGAACACCACGGTGTCGTCCCGCTTGCCCAGATCGTCGAGGGTGTCCAGGACCCGCCCCAGCTCGTGGTCCATGCGCTCGATCATCGCCGCGTAGAGCTCCATCTTGCGGGCCTCACGACGCTTCTCCTCGTCCGACAGTTCGGCCCAGGTGGGGAACAGTCCACTCCCTGGGTTGACCTCCAGGTCCCGGTCGATCAGTCCGATCTCCTTCATCCGTGCCATCCGTTCGCGCTTGATCGCGTCGTAACCGGCGTCGTAGCGGCCCGCGTACGCGTCGAGGTCGGCGTCCGGGACCTGGATCGGGTCATGTGGCGCGGTGAAGGAGAGGTAGCCCAGGAACGGCCGGTCGTCCTCCTGCTCGCGCAGGTAGCCGATCAGGCGGTCGGCGAAGTGGGTGGAGGTGTAGAAGCCGTCGGGGAGCTCGTCGGTGCAGAAGCGGTCGTCGTCGGCGTACATGGTCTGCTTGCCCTCGGACGAGCTCAGCGGCCGGGCGTCGCGGAAGTGGCTGGCGCCGCCGCCGAGGAAGGCGAAGCTCCGGTCGAACCCGCGCGCGGCCGGCCGGGTGTCCTCGGTGATCCCGACGTGCCATTTGCCCGCGAGGTAGGTGTGGTAGCCGACCTCGCGCAGCAGCTCGGCCATCGTCGGCACGGAATGGTTGAGGTAGCCCTCGTAGCCGGGCTGCATGTACTGGTTCACGGCGTGGAGCGGCTGCATCACACCCATGCCCGCCTGGTGGTTGTCGCAGCCGCTCAGCAGCATCGCCCGTGTGGGGGCGCACAGCGAGCTGGTGTGGAATCCGCGGAACCGGGCGCCCGATTCGGCGAGTTCCTGGAGATGAGGGGTCGCGATCTCTCCGCCGAACGGCTGGCAGTCGGAGTACCCCATGTCATCGACCACCACGACGAGGAAGTTGGGCCTGTGCTGGGAACCGGTAGACATATCCCCATTGTCCCGACTATTCAGTGGCGGCGCTCCGGAATGTCGGCGCCGATGGGCGTGAGCAGGAGCTCGGCGTCCCGGCTCATCGCCTTGGCCGCGCCCATGAGCAGGACCAGACCGAGCGTGTTGACGAGCGTGACCACGACCACCGCGCGGGGGTCCGCGAAGTTCGAGGTCGCGACGATCATCGCGGCGGCCGTGTTGCGTTGCGCCGTCGCCAGCGCCCCGACCTTCTTCAGGTGATTGTGGCCGTCACCCATCATGTAGCCGATGAACAGGGAGATGAGTATGACGACGATTCCCGTGCCGATCGCCTTCCACAGTTCGGTGTCCACCATCGCGGGCAGGTAGCCCACGATCATCGTGGCGAGCAGACCGTAGAGCGCGAGGGAGGAGACCCGTGCGACCCACGGCTGGATCGCCTCGGTGAGGCGGACGAGGTACTGCCGGGCCACCATCCCCGCCACCATCGGCAGGATCATCTGCAGCAGCAGTGCCAGGATGATCGCCCACACGTCGACACTGATCCCCTCGATCAACCGGGGGAGCAGCAACGGCAGGAGGACCACGGTGCCGAGGATCAGGACGGTCATGACGGTCGCCGCGAGTGAGACGTCATTCTTGGACTCGCGGGTGAGGGCGATGAGGAACGGGGCGCCGGCCGAGAGACCGAAGACGAGGAGGCCGGCGGCGTAGATCGGTTCGAGATCGACCACGGTCACCGCCAGGACCATGACGGCGGGCACGAGGATCAGGTTGGCGAGCACCATCCGGGACAGGAAGTGCCCCTTCTGGAGGTGGGAACGGAAGTTGGACGGCTTCTGCGTCAGGCCCACGTTGAGCAGGCTGGAGACGACGAAGACGGTGACGAGCACCCCGGAGACCTGACGCATCACATCGAAGACCACCGGGGCGCACTCCTGACGTTCGGTACCGGGTCATCGTCGACGCTACCGACCCGTCACTGCGACCGGGGCCTAAGCTGGTCCCATGAGTTCCGGAACCGAGACACCCCGTACAGAGCCCCCGGACGCCGAGAGCGGCGCCGACATCAAGCCCCGCAGTCGCGACGTCACCGACGGGCTGGAGAAGTCCGCCGCGCGGGGCATGCTCCGCGCGGTGGGGATGGGCGACGACGACTGGGTCAAGCCGCAAATCGGTGTGGCGTCGTCGTGGAACGAGATCACCCCGTGCAACCTGTCGCTGGACAGGCTGGCCAAGGTGACCAAGGAGGGCGTGCACTCGGGCGGTGGCTACCCGCTGGAGTTCGGCACGATCTCCGTCTCCGACGGGATCTCGATGGGCCACGAGGGCATGCACTTCTCGCTGGTCTCCCGTGAGGTCATCGCCGACAGCGTGGAGACCGTGATGAGCGCGGAGCGCCTCGACGGTTCGGTGCTGCTGGCGGGCTGCGACAAGTCGCTGCCGGGGATGCTCATGTCCGCAGCCCGGCTGGACCTGGCGTCGGTGTTCCTCTACGCCGGTTCCACGCTCCCGGGCTGGGCCAAGCTCTCGACCGGCGAGGAGAAGCAGGTGACGATCATCGACGCGTTCGAGGCGGTCGGGGCCTGCTCGCGCGGCTTGATGAGCGAGGGGGACGTCGACACCATCGAGCGTGCCATCTGCCCCGGGGAGGGGGCCTGCGGTGGCATGTACACGGCCAACACCATGGCCAGCGCCGCCGAGGCCCTGGGGATGTCGCTGCCGGGCAGCGCCTCCCCGCCGGCGCCGGACCGTCGGCGCGACGACTACGCGCGGGCGAGCGGCGAGGCCGTGGTCGAGATGCTCCGCCGCGGGATCACGGCGCGCGACATCATGACCCGGGAGGCGTTCGAGAACGCCATCGCCGTGGTGATGGCCTTCGGTGGCTCCACCAATGCGGTGTTGCACCTGCTCGCGATCGCCAACGAGGCCGAGGTGGAGCTGACGCTGGAGGACTTCGCGCGAGTCGGTGCCCGCGTCCCGCACCTCGCGGACGTCAAGCCGTTCGGCGCGCACGTGATGACGGACGTCGACAAGATCGGTGGCGTGCCCGTGGTCATGAAGGCGCTGCTGGACGCCGGGATGCTGCACGGCGACTGCATGACCGTCACCGGCAAGACGGTCGCGGAGAACCTCGCCGACATCACCCCGCCCGACCCGGACGGGGCGGTGCTGCGGGCGATGGAGCAGCCCATCCACCCGACCGGCGGGATCACGATCCTGCGGGGCTCCCTCGCCCCCGGGGGAGCCGTGGTCAAGTCGGCCGGCTTCGACTCCGACGTGTTCGAGGGGACCGCGCGGGTCTTCGAACGCGAGCGTGCCGCGATGGATGCGCTCGAGGACGGGACCATCACCTCGGGCGACGTCGTCGTGATCCGGTATGAGGGCCCCAAGGGCGGGCCCGGGATGCGGGAGATGCTCGCCATCACCGGCGCCATCAAGGGCGCGGGGCTGGGCAAGGACGTCCTGCTCATGACGGACGGCCGGTTCTCCGGGGGCACCACCGGGCTGTGCGTGGGGCACATCGCCCCCGAGGCGGTCGACGGCGGTCCGATCGCCTATGTCCGTGACGGCGACCGGATCCGTCTGGACGTGGGGTCCGGGACCTTGGACCTGCTGGTCGATCCGCAGGAGCTCGAGGCGCGCGCCGAGGGCTGGGAGCCGCTGGCCCCCCGGTACACGCGGGGCGTGCTGGCCAAGTACTCCAAGCTCGTCCAGTCGGCCTCGGAGGGTGCGATCTGCCGCTGACCGGTCGCCCTCGCTGAGACGAACCGCTGCCCGGCACCTCGAGGGGTGCCGGGCAGCGGTGTCTCGGGCCGCGGAGCCGGTCAGTCGAGGACGGAGCCGTCGTCCAGGTGCGACAGGGTGCCGCCCTCCGGCCGCTCGCCGGTGGCCAGGTAGACCACGCGGTTGGCGATGCTGACCGTGTGGTCGGCAAAGCGCTCGTAGTAGCGCGCGAGCAGGGCCAGGTCGACGGCCGCGACGGAACCGTGCGGCCAGTCCTCGGCGGAGACCTTCCGCATCAGGTCCGCGTGGAGGTCGTCGACGGCGTCGTCCTCCGTCTCGAGCGAGAGGGCGAGCTCGACGTCCGGCTTCGCCAGCAGCTCCTGGAGGTGCCCGGCGAGGGCCGCGTCACGACGGGCGAGTTCGCTGATGATCGGGGCGATCGGCTCCGGGACGGCCGGGATGGGATGCCGACGACGGGCGACGCGGGCGATGTGCCCGGCGAGTGCGGCCATCCGGGTGAAGTGCTCGACGATGTAGATCCCCGAGACCACCTGGCGCAGGTCCCTCGCCACAGGCGATTCGAGGAGCAGGAGCTCGAACGCGAGTTGCTCGCTGCCCTCGCGCAGTTCCTGGAGTTCCGCGGCGCCGTCGATCACCTCGTTCGCGGCGAGTTCATCGGCCTCGAGTAACGCGACGGAGGCGCGGTCGAGCAGTCGCGCATTGGTCGCACAGAAGGAGGCCAGCTGGCCGGCGAATTCATCGAGTTTGGAATGGAAGACGGTACGCATGCCACGACTGTAGTGGCGCATCCCGCCCGAATGCTGATCGTTCTCCGAGCGTTCACCGCGTGGTGGCCGCGCGGGGGTGGGCCGGGGCCCCGGAATAAATGTACAGACCGGTCTGTTTGTTCCTAGTGTGGGTGGCACCGAGCCACCTCCCGTGAAAGGACAAGAATGACTCTCTTCCTGTACGAGACCGTTCCTTCGGCAGACCAGCAGAACGATCCGTCGGCGCTCATCGACGCGATCGCCCGGTCCCTCACCGACTCGGGCGCCGAGGTCATCGAGACCCAGATCACCAAGGGCGCGGCGCGGATCTTCACGATCGCCGAGGTGGCGGACGACAGCGCCGGGCAGGCCCCCGCCCTCGACGCCTCCTCCCTCGGTGCGGCCGAGGTCACCGAACCCGCGCAGGTCCGCCTCGTGGGCACCGACCTCGAGACGATCAAGGCCGCCCGCCCCGAGGCCGGCTACCTGGTCGAGTGGGACATCCCGGCCGAGATCGACATGGACACCTACCTCGCGCGGAAGAAGGAGAAGTCCCCGAAGTACGCCGAGATCCCCGAGGTCTCGTTCCTGCGCACGTATGTCCGGGAGGACACGGACAAGTGCCTGTGCTTCTACAACGCCCCCGACGAGGACGCGGTCGTGCGGGCCCGGGAGATCGTCTCGACCCCGATCACGCGTCTCCACGAGCTGTCGTGAGCGCCGCCACGACCGGCTCCCTCCTCGTGGACCTCGGAGCGCCCCGGGAGCGCCTCACCGACGGTGAGCTCGCGCCGATCGACGCGGGTGACCTGCTGACGGTGCTCGAATCGATCGCCGAGCGGGCAGCCGCGCTCGATCGAGGAGACGTGGACCTCCGTGACGACATCGCCGCGCTGGCGCGGCTCGGCCTCTTCGACGTCGACCGCACGCCGGTCGCCGCCGCCGCGACGGTCATCGAGGCCGTCGCGACGGAGAGCCTCGCCGTGGCGTTCGCGGCGTGGGCCCAGCGGATGGCCGCCGCGTACCTGCGGCACGCCGCCGACCGGTCGGACGCGGCCGGCGCCACCTATCGGGGCGTGGCCGAGGGCACTCATCCCGGTGTGACCGGGATGGCCGCGGCCCAGCGGCAGGTCGTCGGGCTCGGGGACGTGCCCGTCACCGCGACCCCGGTCGACGGCGGCTACCGGATCGACGGCCCCATAGCGTGGGCGTCCAACGTGTACCCGGACAGCACGATCGTGCTCGCCGCGAACACCGAGGACGGGCGCAGCCTCGTCATCACGTTCCGGGCCTCCGCGCAGGGGGTGGACATCCGTAAGGCGCCCGACCTGCTCGCGCTCAACGCCACGGCCTCCACCATGATCGGGCTCGACGGGGTCGTGGTGCCGCACGAGCAGGTGCTCGGCGAGGACCTCGAGGATTTCCTCTCGGGTGTCCGCCCGCAGTTCCTCATCCTGCAGGCCGCGTTCTGCTCGGGAATCGCCGCACGGTCGCTCACCGAGTCCGAGCGCCGCCTGACGGGGCTCGGCGCCTTCTACGAGGGCGAGCACGCCGAGCTGGCAGACAGGCACGACCAGATGCACTCGGCGCTCCACCGCCTCGCCGGCTCGCCGGCCGAGGCGACGCTGCCGGACCTGCTCCGGCTCCGCCTCGACGGTGCCGAGGTCGGCCCGGCCGCGACCCGCCTGGAGGCGGTCCTGTGCGGGGGGATGGGCTTCGCCACGGGCGCCTCGGCCAACCGCCGCATGCGCGAGGCCGCCTTCCTACCGGTGCAGTCGCCGTCCCAGTCGCAACTGCGGTGGGAGCTCGACCGACTGGGGATCGTGGCGTGAGCACCCCCGTCCTCGAGCGGCCGGTGGCGGTCCACGTCAGCGGGCTCCGGCACCGGCTGCCCGGCGGCCGGGAGCTGTTCCGGGACCTCGAGCTCTCCGTCCGGGCGGGCGAGTCCCTCGTCCTGCTGGGGCCGTCGGGCGTGGGCAAGTCCACGCTGCTGCGCCTGCTCGCCGGCCTCGAGCGGCCGGCGGGCGGCGATCTGCGCGTCGGTTCCGGCAGCGGCGGGGGCGACGGTCGCGACGAGCACTCGTATGCGGTCGTCTTCCAGAAGCCGCTGCTGTACCCGTGGCTGACGGTCCGCGAGAACGTCGCGCTGGGCGGCAGGTTCCGCGCACTCCGCGGACGGGTGGACACCCGGCACGCGGACGAACTGCTCGAGCGCTTCGGCATCGCCGAACTGGCGGCCGCCCGCCCGGATGAGATCTCGGGAGGGCAGGCCCAGCGCGTCGCCGTGGTCCGGGCCGCCGCCACGCGTCCCGAGATCCTGCTGCTGGACGAGCCGTTCAGCGCCCTGGACCCCGTCACCCGTGCGGACTCACAGCGGTGGCTGGTCGGAGTGACCGCCGAACTCGGCGTCACCACCGTCATGGTCACCCACGATGTGGACGAGGCGTTGGTCGTGGGCTCGCGGATCGCCCTGCTCGGCTCCTCCGGACGCGTGCGCGCCGAGTGGGAGAACCCGTCGCACGGGACCCCCGACACCGACCCGGCGCTGCGGGACAAGCTCCTGGCCGCGTACCGGACGGCCTGAGCCGCGCGCCATGTCCGACGAGAACCGGGGAGTACTGCCGCACCTCGACCGCAGGTCGCTCCTCCGCGCCGGCGGGGCGCTCGCCGTCGGCGCGGGCGCGCTGGGTGGCGCCGCGGCCCTCGGAGACCTCGTCTCCGCCGCGACCGCCCCGCGCGGTGTCGAGACGGAGGACCTGCGGATCGGCTACCTCCCGATCACCGACGCCGCCCCGCTCCTGGTGGCGCACGGCGACGGGCTCTACGAGCAACAGAAGTTGATCGTCGGCCACCCCGTGCTGTTCCGCTCGTGGTCCTCACTGATGGAGGCCTTCCTGACGCGCCAGGTCGATGTGATCCACCTGCTGATGCCGCGGGCGATCCAGCTCCGCCACGTGGTCGGAGCCGACGTCAGGGTGGTGAGCTGGAACCACACGGGCGGAGGAGCGCTCACGGTGGCCCCCCATGTCACCGAGATCGGTCAGCTCGCCGGGACACAGGTGGCGATCCCGGGCTGGTGGTCGATCCACAACATGCTGCTGCAGCGGGTCCTGCGCGCCCACGGCCTCACCCCGGTGGTGCGGACCTCGCCGAGTCGCTCGGCCGGGACCGTCGAGCTCGTCGTGATGGGCCCCTCGGACATGATCCCGGCGCTGGCCACCGGCTCGATCTCCGCCTTCACCGTGGCGGATCCCTTCAATGCAGGCGCGGTGGCCCAGGGGGTGGGGCGGCTCCACATGCTCCTCGACCAGGTGTGGCGCGATCACGCGTGCTGCGTGACCGTGGTCCACAGCGACCTGGTCGATTCCCGCCCCGAGACGGCGCAGGCGATCATCGACGCGTCCGTGGCCGCGCAACTCGGTATCCGCGCGGACCGGTCCGCGGCGTCGGCGATCCTGTCCGGAAAGAGCTACCTGCCGCAGCCCCCGGAGGCCGTCGAGACGGCCATGACCGGCACCGTGCCGGACCCGGAGACCGGCGCCGAGCGGGCCCGGATCGATTTCCACCCGTACCCGTTCCCGAGCTTCACCGCCGAACTCGTCCGGCAGATGCGCCAGACCGTCGTGGACGGGGAGACCGGGTTCCTCGACGGGCTCGACCCGTCGTCGGTCCACGCGGACCTCGTGGACGACCGCTTCGTCCGCACGGCCATCGACCGCCACGGCGGGCCCACGGCGCTCGGCCTGCCCGCTTCACTCACACGACACGAACGGCTGATCTAGATG
>DHCFD07801__coassemble_1127_pt1 | contig 36109 bp, 33 predicted proteins | sample DHCFD07801__metabat2_high_PE_018 | metagenome-assembled genome bin DHCFD07801 | reverse complement strand
CCCCCGCGGTCGTCGTCAGGCTCGCCCCCACAGTCGTCGTCGGGATGGCCCGCGACGCCCGTGTCAGTGGTCAGATGTGCCGCCCGCCGGTGATCTCCAGGACGGTCCCCGTCATGTAGCTCGACAGGTCGCTGGCCAGGAACAGCACGACGTTCGCGACCTCGGCCGGCTCGGCCGCGCGCCCCATGGGGATCTCGGCCATCTTCTCGTCCCACACGTGCTGCGGCATGGCCAACGTCATCGCGGTACGGATCAGGCCCGGTTGCACCGCGTTGACCCGGACTCCGGCGAACGCGACCTCCTTGGCGGCCGACTTGGTCAGGCCCACGATCCCGGCCTTGGCCGCCGAGTAGTTGGTCTGCCCCACGAGCCCGACCTTGCCGGAGATCGAGGAGAGGTTGACGATCGCGCCACCGCCGTGTTCCCGCATCCGGGAGGCCGCCGCACGGGTGCCGTTCCAGGTGCCCTTGAGGTGGATCGCGATGATCTCGTCGAACTGCTCCTCGGTCATCTTCCGCATGGTGGCGTCCCTGGTCACGCCGGCGTTGTTGACAAACACGCCGAGCGGCCCGAACGCGTCCTCCGCCGCGTCGATCACGGCCTCGACCGCCGATCCGTCGCGGACGTCGCACCGCCGGTACCGCACCACGTCCTCGCCGCCGAGCTCGGCGACCGCCGCCGCGCCGGCCTCGTCGTCGATGTCCCCGATCATCACCCGGGCCCCGGCGTCGATGAACGTCCTCGCGATCTCGAACCCGATGCCGCGTGCGGCCCCGGTGATCACGGCCGTGCGCCCGTCAAGCATCCCCATGGTGTGCGTCCTTCCCTCGTGAGTGCGGGCCCCGGCCGGCCCCGGCCTGGCCGCTCACCGCGTTCGCGCGGCGGATCAGCCCGCCGCCGACGATCAGGCGTTGGATCTCGCTGGTCCCCTCGTACAGCCGGAGGAGTCTGATGTCGCGGTAGATCCGCTCGACCGCGACCCCGCGCATGTAGCCGCTGCCGCCGTGGATCTGCACGGCCAGGTCGGCGACGTCGCCCGCCATCTCGGTGCAGTACAGCTTGGCGGCGGAGGGCGCGATCCGCCGGTCCTCCCCCGAGTCGTATGCCGCGGCCGTCTCCCGCACCAGCGCACGGCCGGCCGCGACCCCGGCGTACTGGTCGGCGAGCATGGCCTGGACCAGCTGGAAGCCACCGATGGGTGTGCCGCCCTGCTCGGTGGCGGCCGCGTGCGCGACCGACTCGTCGTGCGCCCGCTGCGCCGCCCCCACCGCCACCGCCGCGATGTGAGCACGCCCGCGGGCGAGCGAGGTCATCGCGGCGCGGTAGCCGGCATCGACGTCGCCACCTACCAGGGCCGAGCCGGGAACCCGCACGCCCTGCAGAGCGACCTCCGCCGTGAGGGCGCCCTCCTGTCCCATCTTGCGGTCGGGCGGGCCCACGCTCAGCCCCGGGGCGTCGCCCGGGACGAGGAACACCGCGATCCCCGGCCCGCTCTCGTCGGCGGGACGGGTGCGGGCGAACACCACGAACAGGTCGGCGAGCGGGGCGTTGGTGATGAACCGTTTGGTCCCGTCGAGCACCCAGTCGTCGCCGTCCCGGACCGCCCGCGTGGTGAGGCCGGCCGGGTTCGACCCCGCCCCGTCCTCGGTGAGCGCGAACGAGGCGATCACGCCGCCGGAGGCCAGCCGCGGCAGCCACCGGTCCCGCTGCTGGTCGGTACCGAAGTTCACCAGGACCTGGCCGGCGATCCCGTTGTTGGTGCCGAAGAGGGAACGCACCGCCAGGCTGGTGTAGCCGAACTCCATGGCCAGCTCGACGTCCTGTCGCAGATCCAGGCCCAGTCCGCCCCACCGCTGCGGGATCGCGTACCCGAACAGTCCCATGTCGGCCAGACCCGAACGGATGTCCGCAGGGACCTCGTCGGCGTCGGCGATCTCCTGCTCCCGCGGGACGACCGCGGTACGGATGAACCCGCGGGTGGCCGCCAGGATGTCCGCGAAGTCCTCCGCGGACACCTCGGATGTCGCCGCGTCCGCTCGGTCGCGCATCGTCACACCTCTTTCGTCCTCCGGAGGATAACCCCGGGGGACGCGCCGGATGAGGCATCTCGCGAGCCCCGACCGCGTCCGCGGCGGCCGGGGCTCGGGTCAGAGCAGCTCGATGATGGTGGCGTTGGCCTGGCCGCCGCCCTCACACATCGTCTGCAGTCCGTACTTGACGCCCTGCGCCCGCATGTGGGCGATCATGTCCGACATGATCCGCGCGCCGGAGCCGCCGAGGGGGTGCCCGAGCGCGATCGCGCCGCCGTTGGGGTTGACCCTGGCCGGATCGGCGCCGGTCTCGGCGAGCCACGCCAGCGGCACCGAGGCGAAGGCCTCGTTGACCTCGAACACCCCGATGTCGTCGATCGACAGTCCCGACTTCTGCAACACCTTGGCGGTGGCCGGGATCGGGGCGGTGAGCATGATGACCGGGTCGTCGCCGGCCAGCGTGGCGGTGTGCACCCGCGCGAGGGGCGTGCACCCGTTCCTGGCGGCGGCCTCCTCGCTCATCACCAGGATCGCCGCGGACCCGTCGGAGATCTGCGAGGCGTTGCCGGCGCTGATGACCCCGCCCTCCTTGAACGGGGTCTTGAGCCCGGCCAGTGCCTCGACCGTGCTCCCCCGCCGGATGCCCTCGTCGGTGTCCATGACGCCGTCCGGGGTCTGCACGGGGACGATGTGCCCGGCAAAGAATCCGGCGTCCTGCGCCGCGGCCGCCTTGGAGTGTGATGCCACCGCGAACTCGTCGAGCCGGCCGCGGCCGAAGCCCCACCGCTCGGCGATCATCTCGGCGCCCACGCCCTGGTCGGGGGCGACGCCGTCGTAGCGCTCCAGGAATTTCTCCCCGTAGGGGAACGAGTCGGAGGAGATGTGCGAGCCCATCGGCACGCGCGTCATGGACTCGACGCCGCCGGCCACCACGACGTCGTGGTATCCGGACTCGACGACGGCGACGGCGAAGCTCAGTGCCTGCTGCGACGAGCCGCACTGGCGGTCGATCGTCACGCCGTTGACCGTCTCCGGCCAGCCCGCCGACAGTGCTGCGGTCCGCGCGATGTCGCCGGCTTGCTCGCCGCCCTGCGTCACGCAGCCCCAGATCACGTCCTCGACGACGGACGGGTCGACACCCGCGCGCTCGACGAGCCCGTTCAACACGGTCGCCGACAGGTCGGCCGGGTGGACGCCCGCCAGGCCTCCCTTGCGCTTGCCCACCGCGCTGCGCACGGCCTCCACGATCACTGCACCCATGTTCTTCTCTCCTTGATCCGGTCGTCCCCCGACGATTGTCTGTACATCCTGGTATCAGCCGACGTAGGGCGGCGTGCGGCGGAGTTCACCGCGCGCGATCGTCCGGCGGTGCACCGCATCGGGCCCGTCGACGATCCGCAGTGCGCGCGCCCACGCGTAGAAGTACGCGAGCGGGGTGTCCCCGGAGACGCCCGCGCCGCCGAATATCTCGATGGCCCGGTCGATCACCGTGCACGCCACCCGGGGCGCGATCACCTTGATCGCCGAGATCTCGAAGCGCGCGTCCTTGGCGCCGACGGTGTCGATCATCCAGGCGCAGTGCTGTACCTGCAGCCGCGCCTGGTCGATCTCGATCCGCGAGTTGGCGATGTGTTCCTGCACCACACCCTGCTCGGACAGGTACCCGCCGAACGCGTGGCGGGATTTGGCGCGGTCGACCATCAGTGCCAGCGCGCGCTCGGCCATGCCGATCGCCCGCATGGCGTGGTGGATGCGGCCGGGCCCCAGGCGGGCCTGGGCGATCGCGAAGCCGGCGCCCTCGTCGCCGAGCAGGTTCTCGGCGGGCACCCGGACGTCGTCGAACACGAGCTCGCAGTGCCCGTGCTGGTCCTGATAGCCGAACAGGGGGAGGTTGCGCTCGATGGTCAGCCCCGGGGTGTCCCGCGGCACGAGGACCATCGACTGCTGCCGGTGGGTCTCGGCGTCCGGGTCAGTCTTGCCCATGACGATGAGGATCTCGCAGCGCGTGTCTGCCACGCCGGTGATCCACCACTTGCGGCCGTTGATCACGTACTCGTCGCCCTCGCGGCGGATCACCGTCTGGACGTTGGTCGCGTCGGAGGACGCGACGTCGGGCTCGGTCATGGCGTACGCCGAGCGCATCGTGCCCTCCTTGAGCGGCTCGAGGTACTCGGCCTTCTGCGCGTCGGTGCCGAACAGGTGGAGGGTCTCCATGTTGCCGGTGTCGGGCGCCTGGGAGTTGATGGCCTCGGGCGCGATGACGGGCGACCAGCCGGTGATCTCCGAGACCGAGGCGAACTCGAGGTTGGAGATGCCGGACCACTCGGGCAGGAAGAGGTTCCACAGCCCGCGGCGGCGGGCCTCGTCCTTGAGGTCCTCCATCACCGGCGGGTAGGCGTTGTCGCCGTGCTCGCGCAGGTACTCGCGCCACACCGGCTCCGCGGGGAACACATGCTCACGCATGAACTCCCACATGTTCTCCTGCAGCTCCACGCTGCGCTGGCTGTATGCGAATTCCATGGTTCTACTCCTGTCGAGGGCGAAGTGGGTGTCGGTTGGCGCGTCAGTGCATGGTCATGCCGCCGTCGACGGTGAGGGTGGTCGCGGTGATGAACGACGCCGCGTCCGAGGCCAGGAAGACGAGGGCGGCGTCGAGCTCGGGCTGCAGCCCGAGCCTGCCGAACACGGTGCTCGACGTGATGTCGTCGAGCATGGGCGCGGGGATCTCGTCGGTCATCTCGGAGGCGAAGTACCCGGGAGCCAGCGCGTTGACGCGGATCCCCCGCCTGCTCCCCCACTGCGCCGCGAGGTCGCGGGTCAGCCCGAGCACCGCGGCCTTGGTGGCCGAGTACGCGGCCTGGGGCGCGAAGCCGGCGGTGAGCCCCAGGACGCTGGCGATGTTGACGATGCTCGATCCCGGCCCCATCACGGCAGCGCACTCCTTGGCCGCCCAGTACGCACCGCTCAAGTTCACGTCCACCACGGAACGGAACTGCTCGGGGCTCTCCTTGAGCGCGGGCACAGCGGTCCCCAGTCCGGCGTTGTTGACCAGGATGTCGAGACGACCGTGCTCCTCCGTCGCGGCGCGGGCCATGGCCGCGCACTGCTCGGGGTCGGCCACGTCGCAGCTCACGGTGGAGGCGCGCCCTCCGGCGCCCCGGATCTCGTCGGCGAGCGCCTCGAGGCGCTCCTTCCTGCGGGCGGCGAGCACGACCGTCGCCCCTGCCGAGGACAGAGCGCGGGCGAAGCCGGCGCCCAGCCCTGACGAGGCGCCGGTGACGATCGCGACCCGGCCGTCCAGACGGAACCGGTCGAGAACCGGGACGCGGGCGCCGGAGACGTCGCCCGTGCGGGGATCCACGGGCGCGGGCTGGTCGGTCATGTACTCCTCCATCGCGGTCATGCTCCGCGGGTGTCGAGAATCGAGTGGCCGTATTCGACCAGCTCACGGATCTGCGGGCCGATGTCGCCGAAGTCCTGACCCGCCATGTCGCCGGCCTCGGAACGGGTGGCCACCCCCTGGGCGATCGCGGCGAACTTGAAGGTGGCGAATCCCAGGTACCAGGGCAGCTCCTCCGGGTCGGTGCCGGTGGCCGCGCAGTACCGGTCCAGCAGCCGCCGCGGCCCGGGCCACCCCGGCCCGGTGGTCAGGCTCGGGATGAGCGGCACCTCCGGGCCGTCCGGATCGCCCCAGTACAGGACCGTCTGGGCCAGGTCCGCCACCGGGTCACCGAGGGTGGACAGCTCCCAGTCGAGGATCGCCTTGATGCGTCCCGGGTCGTCGGGGTCGACCACGCAGTTGTCCATGCGGTAGTCACCGTGGATGATCCGCGACGACGGCGAGGTGGGCATGTCCTGTCGGAGCCGCTCCGCGAGCACGGGGAGCCGGTCTGCGCGGACGGAGTCGGTGGCCTTCTCCGACTGGCCCAGCCAGCGCCTCAGCTGTCGTTCCAGATAGCCGTCCGGGCGACCGAGGTCCCCCAGCCCCACGGCGTCCTGGTCGACGGCGTGGAGCGCGACCAGCGCGTCGATCTGGGCGTCGGCCATGGCGGCCTTGTCGTCGTCGTCCTCGGCGTAGCCCTCCGGCAGCCGGTCGCGGATGACGTGGCCGTCCACCTTCTCCATCACGTAGTACGGCACCCCGAGATCCTCCCCGGAGGTCTCGCTGAGCAGGATCTTCGCGACCGGGACGTCGGTCGATGCCAGCCCCTGCTGGATGCGGGCCTCGCGGGCCATGTCGTGCGCGCTGGGCAGGAGGTCGCCGGTGGGCGGCCGGCGCAGGATCAGTTCGCCGGCGTCGGAGCGCAGGGTGAAGGTGAGGTTGGACTTGCCGCCCGCGATGAGTTCGGCGGTGAAGTCGGTCCAGGCCCCCTCGCCCGTGGCGGCGGCGATCCTGGGGCCGACGAGGTCGGGGCGGAGCAGTTCGTCGACGGGGAGATCGGTGGTCTGTGCGTCTGGGTCTGTCATCAGCCTCATCCTCGCAATTCGTCAGCGGTCGGGGTTGTCATCTGCCTAGTCCTGGCCGACCCGGTGCAGGTCGCCGCCCTTTGTCTCCTTCATGAGCGCCGTCGCGATGACGGTGCAGACGCAGAGCGCGATGATGTAGGCGCTGATCATCCAGTAGACGTCCCACTGGATGAACTGGGCGTTGAGGTACGGCGCGCTGCCGCCGAAGACCGCGACGCTCAGGGAGTAGGCGAACCCGATGCCGGCCGAGCGCATCTTGGTGGGGAACGCCTCGGACATGAACGACGAGAGGATCGAGCCGGCGGCGGCGACGAAGGTCATGGCGATCAGCGAGGCCACGAAGAGGGTCCACGGCTCGTCCGTGATCATCCCCATGAGCGAATGCGTGGTGAGGATGGTGCCCGCGGCGAAGATGTAGATCACCGGGCGGCGGCCGATCTTGTCCGAGAGCAGGCCCCACAGCGGCAGGGTGCACAGGGCGACCAGCTGGCTGGCGAAGATCGCCCAGAACGCGCTGCCCGAATCCATGTCCTGCTGGGTGATGGCGAACGTGGAGGCGTACGAGCTCCAGGTGTAGTGGGCGACGGTGATGCCGGAGACCATGGCCACGACGAGGGCGATGGCGCGGGCCATCCGGCCCTTGGAGAACGTCACGACCGGGGAGTCCTGGTCCGCGGCGGCGACGGTCTCGGCCTTGTCGAACACGTCCGACTCCTCCATGCCCGCACGCAGGTACAGGACGAAGAGCGCGAACACCGCACCGAGCCAGAACGGGATGCGCCAACCCCACTCGCCGACGGCGGATTCGGAGAGCACCTCGGTGATACCGCCGCCGATGCCGTAGGCGATCACGGTGCCGCCCATGATGGCGACAAAGACGAGGCTCCCCCACATGCCGCGACGGTGCGGGGGCGCGATCTCGGCGACGTAGCTGTACGCGGTGGCGGACTCGCCGCCGTGCGCGAACCCCTGGACCATCCGGCACAGCAGGAGCAGCAGGGAGGCGAAGACGCCGAGCGTCTCGTAGCTGGGCAGCAGGCCGATGAGCAGGCTCGCGCTGGCCATCATGAGCATCGTGAAGATGAGGACGTACTTGCGGCCCTTGACGTCGGCGACGCGGCCGAACACGATCCCGCCGAGCGGACGCATGAGGAAGCCGACCGCGAACACGGCCAGGGTGGCCAGGAGCGCTGAGACCGGGTTCTCGTTGTTGAACATCACGGCGGCGATGTACGGCGCGAACACCGCATACGCGGTCCACTCGTACCACTCGAACAGCTGCCCGGTGGTGCTGGCGGCCAATGAGCGGAGGGCGTTGGTGTTGCCGCGCGTGGACTGCGTCGGGCTTCCCTCTGCGGGCAGGTCGGGGTGGGAGGTGGCCTCGGCCATGTCGATTCCCTTCGGGGTGGGTTCAGGAGCTGTGAGGGCGGGGGCGGTTCAGGAGCTGCGGGAGGGGCTGTGCTCGTCGCGGAGTTCGCGACGACGGATCTTGCCGGTCTGGGTCTTGGGCAGTTCCGCGACCACGTGGACCTCGACCGGGCGCTTGTAGGCGGCGAGCCTGGAGCCGGCGAAGGCGATCAGCTCGTCCTCCGTGGCGGCCCGGCCGGCCTTGAGGGAGGCGAAGGCGACCACCTTCTCGCCGCGGTACTCGTCGGGGAGCCCGACGACGGCGGCCTCGAAGACCGCGTCGTGCTCGTACAGTGCGTCCTCGACCTCGCGAGGCCAGACCTTGTAGCCGGAGGAGTTGATCTGGTCCTTGAGCCTGTCCACGAGGTAGACCCACCCGTCGGAGTCCATGACGGCGACGTCCCCGGTGTGGAGCCGGCCGCCGGGCATGGTCGACCGCGTGGCCTCCTCGTTGCGCCAGTAGCCGGAGACGATCTGCGGCCCGGACAGGACCAGCTCGCCCTGCTCGCCGGGGCTGACGGTCCGGCCGTCGAGGCCCACCACCTGTGCGTCGATCCCCGGCAGCGGGACCCCGATGGACAGCGTGCCGCTCGACTCGTCGACGGGCGCTCGCGCCCCGGGCGGGACGGCGATGACCCCGGAGGTCGTCTCGGTCATCCCGTAGCCGTTGTGGATGTAGTGCCCGAAGCGCTGCCGGAAGCGGTCGACGGTCGATGGCGGGATCGGCGCCCCGCCGCTGTAGAGCGTCTTGACCGAGGCGAAGTGCTCCGGCCCCGCCTCCTCCAGTCGCATCAGCGCGTTGTAGGCGGTGATCGACCCGATCGTGTAGGTGACGCCGTGTTCGGAGAACGCGTCGAGCGTGACCTCGGGCCGGAAGCGTCCGGCGAAGACGAGCGTGGCGTCCTCGATGAGCCCGAGGGTCGCGTTGATGACCGCGCCGGTGATGTGGAACAGCGGAGCGATCGCCAGGACGACGTCGCCGGGCACGACCCCGACGAAGTCGGCGAAGCTGCGGGCCACGGCCGCGACGTTGGCGTGGGAGTTCATCGCGCCCTTGGGCGGGCCGGTCGTCCCGGAGGTGTATGTCAGAAGTGCGAGATCGTCCGGGGAGATCGTGACGGGCTCCGGGCTCCGCCCCGCGTTCTCGCTGATGACGGTCATCAGGTCGCCGTCAACCGAGGCGTCCACCGTCTGGCCGGGGGCGAACGCCCGGGGGTCGTTCCTGGTCTGCAGATCCCGTTCGCTGGTGCTCAGGATCCAGCCGGCGCGGGTCCCGGCCACGCTGTCGCGGATCGCGGGGACGTCCGCGTCGGTCGCGATGATCCCGACGGCACCGGAGTCCTCGACCGGCATGCGCAGTTCGCGGCCGAAATACATGGGGTTGAGCACCACCGCCGCGGCGCCGATCTTCCACAGCGCGAGCATGGCGATCGCGTATTGCGGGACGTTCTGCAGGTGGATGCCGACGTGCTCGCCGGACCCGACGCCCCGGTCCTGCAACGCTGCGCCGAGCGCGTCGGACATCCGGTCGACCTCGCGCGCGGTCAGGGCCGTGTCGAAGTAGGCGATGGCGACGCGGTCGGGCGCGGCGTCGACCCGGCGGCGCCACGCCTCGACCAGCGATGTCGGCTGCAGCACGGCACTCTCGTCGAGGCCCGGGCGGTACAGCGCCCGCCACGGACGCGACTCGTCTCGGGTCATCGTTGGCCTCCGTTCCTTCGCCTCACCGAACGATCGCTCGGTCTGTTGTAGTGTTGCGTGAGACACACCACATGTCAAGCGCGGGATGCCGACGTTGACGCGACGATCGAGGAGAATCCATCCGATGAGCGAGTGGCGAGAGTTCGGACCCGACAGCCTGTCCCCACCGCTCCGGGCTGCTCTGGGCGTGTTTGCGCAGCACGGATACCACGGCGCCTCGATCCGGAGCATCGCCGAGGCGGCCGGATTGTCGGTGCCCGGTCTCTATCACCACCACCGGTCCAAGCAGGCGATCCTGGCGGCCGTGGTGGATGCCGCGATGCGGGAGATGATCGAGCACACCAGCGCGGCCGTCGATGACGCCGGGGAGGATCCCGTGTCGCGCTTCGAGAACCTGGTGGAGTGCCTGGCCCGCTTCCACATGGCCCGGCGTGACCACGCGTTCGTGGCGTCCACCGAGATGCGGAGCATGGCGCCCGACGTCCGGGCCCATCACATCGGTCAGCGCGACCGCCAGCAGGCGATGATCGAGGAGACCATCCGGGACGGCGTCGCCTCGGGCGAGTTCTCGTGTGCGTACCCGGAGGACGCCGCCCGGGCCATCGCCTCCCTGTGCGTGGCGATCGCGACCTGGTACCGGCCGGACGGCCCCGCGACCGCCGACGAGGTGGTGGCCCGCCATCTGGGGTTCGCCCGCGGCATGGTCGGCGCCGAGACGACCGCGCCCGCCGGGCCCCCCGGAGCGCGCTCCTAACGACGCCGCCGGCGCCGCCCCGTGTCCCGCGGACTCCGCCCCGCCACCTGCGCACCGCGCTGCGATCGCGCCCCGGCCTTCGCCGCCGCCTTGTCCCGAGCGTTGCGCTTTGCCGCCGGCGCCTCAGCCCCGCCGCGGGACGTCGACGCGGTGCGCCCGCGGACGATCCCCACGAACTCGTCGATCAGCTCGTCGCCCTCGCGAGCGGGCGACCACGCGATCCCCATCCGCGTGGCCCGTACGCCCTCCAGGGGCCGCTCCACCACGTCACGGCGGCTCAGCGAGCGGGCGTACGGCAACGGCAGGACCAGGAGACCGGCCCCGGCCGCGACCACGTCCACGGCCCCCGAGACCTCGTCGATGCTCGCGGAGACCGCGTCGACCGGGTCGAGCCACCGCTCGCCCTCGAGGTCCGCCGGGGTCAGGGTCGCGAACGCCGCGAGCGGGTGGTCCTTCTCCGCGAGCACCGCCATCGTCTCGGTGTACAGCGGCACCCTGAGCAGACCGGGCGGGGCGGACCTCGGGGCGTCGCCGGGCTCCCGCAGGAAGATCACGTCGAAGCCGTGGTCCCCCGAACTCTGGGCCAGCCCTGATCGCGGATCACCGACGCGGCGCGCCGAGACCGGCACGTCGGGGCGGCGTTCGCGCCAACGGGTCAGCCACTTGTCGGGCTGGACGCCGGGGACGAAGCCGACGCGCAGGCGGGGGCCGGTGCCCGCGCTGTGATCGGTCATCGGCCCCCGCCCGTCGTCCCGCGTCGCGGCTCTCAGCCCAGGATCTGCCAGTCCTCCAGCCCCTCGTACAGCGGCTTCGCCTTGGCGAGGACGCTCACGCGTTCGCGCAGCGCGGCGACGTCGGCGTTCTTGCCGCCGGCCAGTGCGGTGCCGATGACGTCGGCGACCTCGCGGAACTCCTCGGCCCCGAAACCGCGGGTGGCCAGCGCCGGGGTCCCGATCCGCAGGCCCGAGGTGACCATCGGCGGGCGCGGATCGAACGGCACGGCGTTGCGGTTGACCGTGATCCCCACCTCGTGCAGGAGGTCCTCCGCCTGCTGGCCGTCCAGCTGCGAGTTCCGCAGGTCCACCAGCACGAGGTGGACGTCGGTGCCGCCGGTGAGGACGGAGACGCCCGCGTCCGTGCAGTCCTGCTCGGTCAGCCGCTCCGCGAGGATCCGAGCGCCCTCCACCGTCCGCTGCTGGCGCTCACGGAACTGCTCGGTGCCGGCGATCTTCATGGCGGTGGCCTTGGCCGCGATCGCGTGCATGAGCGGGCCGCCCTGCTGCCCCGGGAAGACGGCGGAGTTGAGCTTCTTGAACAGCTCGAGGTCGTTGGTGAGGATCATGCCCGAGCGGGGCCCGCCCAGCGTCTTGTGCACCGTCGTGGACACGACGTCGGCGTACGGCACCGGGCTGGGGTGCAGGCCCGCGGCCACCAGGCCCGCGAAGTGGGCCATGTCCACCCAGAGCTTGGCGCCCACCTCGTCGGCGATCGCGCGGAACGCCGCGAAATCCTGGGTGCGCGGGTAGGCGGACCACCCGGCGATGAGGACGTCCGGCTTCTCCGCCAGCGCCATCTCGCGGACCGTGTCCATGTCCACCTGCATGGTCTCCGCGTCGACCTCGTAGGCCACCACGTCGTAGAGCTTGCCCGAGAAGTTGAGCTTCATCCCGTGCGTCAGGTGGCCGCCGTGTGCCAGCGACAGTCCCATGATCTTGGAGCCGGGAGCGGCCAGCGCCATGAGCACGGCGGCGTTGGCCTGCGCGCCCGCGTGCGGCTGCACGTTGGCGTACTTCGCACCGAAGACCTCCTTGGCGCGGTCGCGCGCGAGGTTCTCCACCACGTCCACGTGCTCACAGCCGCCGTAGTAGCGACGCCCCGGATAGCCCTCGGCGTACTTGTTGGTCAGCACCGACCCCTGCGCCTGGAGCACCGAGCGCGGCACGAAGTTCTCCGAGGCGATCATCTCGAGGGTGTCCCGCTGCCGGGCCAGCTCGCCCGCCATCGCCTGGGCGACCTCCGGGTCCAGCTCGGACAGAGAGGCGGAGAACACGTCGGTATTCGGGTCGGTCATCGGTGCAGCTCCTCGCGTGTGGGCGTTCGCGACGGGGATCACGGGCGGGCCACTGAACACCTCGTCGTCGTCGACCCTCAGTCTAGTGCCCCCGCACCCGGGCTCCGCTTCCGCGTGATCGCCTGCCACAATCAGCGCATGGACTACGGCACCCCGAGGGCTCGGCCGTGAGCAGACATTCCGGCGACTACTCCCCCTACGTCGAGTTCGACCGTCGCAGCTGGCGACGCCTCCGACGCGCGATGCCCATGGTGCTCACCGAGCATGACCTCGAGGGGCTGCGCGGACTGGGCGAGCACCTGGACCTCGACGAGATCGCGGAGATCTACCTCCCCCTCAGCCGGCTCATCCACCTCCAGGTGGCCGCGCGGCACCGGCTCTTCCAATCCACGAACCTCTTCCTCGGCGAGGCCGAAGACGCCCCGATGCCGTTCGTGATCGGGGTGGCCGGCTCCGTGGCGGTGGGCAAATCCACCTCCGCGCGTGTGCTGCGGGCACTGCTCACCCGGTGGGACTCCCACCCCCGCGTGGACCTCATCACCACCGACGGCTTCCTCTACCCCAACCGCGAACTGCAGCGTCGGCAGATCATGCACCGCAAGGGCTACCCGGAGTCCTACGACCGCCGGGCCCTGCTGAGGTTCGTCACCGAGGTCAAGTCCGGAGCGCCCGTCGTCCGCGCGCCGGTGTACTCGCACACCAAATACGACATCGTCCCTAACGAGCACATCGAGGTCCGGCGCCCGGACATCCTCATCGTCGAGGGACTCAACGTCCTGCAGACCGGTCCCCGGCTCATGGTGTCGGACCTGTTCGACTTCTCGCTCTACGTGGACGCCAAGATCGACGACATCGAGAACTGGTACATCGAGCGGTTCCTCGAGTTGCGCAGCACATCCTTCTCGAACCCGCACTCGCACTTCGCGCACTACGCCGACCTGTCCGACCAGGCGGCCCGACTGGCCGCGAGCGAGATCTGGAACTCCATCAACCGGCCCAACCTCGTGGAGAACATCCTGCCCACGCGGCCGCGCGCGACCCTGGTACTGCGCAAGAACTCCGACCACTCGATCCAGCGCCTGCGCCTGCGCAAGATCTGAGCCCGCGCGGCGGCCCTGGGCAAGGCCGTCCTCCAGGGATTCGGGGCGTCACGTGCCGGCTACCTCATCGCCGGCTTCGAGGTCCCGCACACGCACATCCACGTCTTCCCCGCCAACCCCGACCCTCGCGGTGCGCTGCCGGATTGGTCCAATCCGCCAGCGCACCGCGAGGGTCCGCGTACAAACCCGCAACGCGCCCCGGAGGGTGCCACTCCAGCGCGCTCGCCGCCCCCGCACTGACCGAAACCCGTGACAATCGTTGACGCCCCCGTCGGTCCAATGGTTAACTACTCGAGTAACTAACCGACCAACCGAAGGGGGTGGCGCCCGTGGATGACGGCAGACCGCTCTTCGTGCAGATCGCCGTACAGATCGAGGCCTCGGTCCTGGACGGCTCCCTCGCGGAGGGCGAACGCGCGCCGTCGACCAACGAACTCGCGAGCTTCCACCGCATCAATCCGGCCACCGCGGCCAAGGGGATCAATCTCCTCGTGGATCGCGGCATCCTCGTCAAACGTAGAGGCCTGGGGATGTTCGTCGCCGAGGGTGCCCGGGACCTATTGCGAGGAGAACGACAGCAGCGCTTCGCGGATCACTTCGTCGCCCCGATGCTCGCCGAGGCCCGTGCCATCGGGCTGAGCCCGGAGGACGTCGTCGACCTGATCCGCACCCACCAACCACTTCCCCGGTGAAGGAGAAGGCGTCCATGAACAACGCCATCGAGGTCACAGACCTCACACGCAGACACAAGTCCTCCATTGCACTCGACGGCGTGAGCGTGTCGCTGCAGGACGGGGTCATCCACGGCCTTCTCGGCCGCAACGGCGCCGGCAAGACCTCGCTCATGTCGATCGCGTCAGGCCAGGACTGGCCCACCTCGGGCACGGTCACGGTCTTCGGCGACCGCCCACACGAGAACGAACACGTACTCCCCCGCATCTGCTTTGTCCGCGAGGACCAGAAGTACATCGAGGACTCGTACGCACGCCACGCGTTCGCGGCAGCCGCCATGGCCTTCCCGAATTGGGACGAGGCTTTGGCCGACCGCCTGGCCCGGGACTTCGGGATTCCGCAGAAGACGCGCATCAAGAAGATGTCGCGTGGCCAGCGGTCGGCGGTCGCGGTGACCATCGGGATCGCCTCCCGCGCCGACGTCACCTTCTTCGACGAGCCCTACATGGGCCTGGACGCCGTCGCCCGGCAGTTGTTCTACGACCGACTGCTCTCCGACTACGCCGAGCACCCCCGCACCATCGTCCTGTCCTCCCACCTCATCGACGAGATCGCGCACCTGATCGAGAACGTGGTGCTCATCGACCGCGGCCGGATCATGCTCGACGAGCCTGTCGACGAGCTGCGGGGACGCGCGGTCACGCTCATCGGCGCCGAGGACACCGTCCGCGAGCTCACCGACTTCCGGCAGGTCCTGCACTCCGAGTCCCTGGGCCGCATGGCCAGGACCACCGTGCTGGGCGCGCTGGAGGATCACGAGCAGGAACGCGCCCGAGCCCGCGGGGTCGAGGTACTCCCGGTGTCCCTGCAGCAGCTGATCGTCCACCTGACGTCCGGCGCCGGAACCGACGGGTCGGAGCCCGGTGACGCGGCGGCAGCCCATCTCACCCGCACTGACTCGGAGGTCGCATCATGAGCGCCACCACCACCGCCGGCCCGGCCGCCGGCACCGCCCCCGCCACGTGGGCGTCGCGGATCCCGGCCGCGTTCCGGCTACAGTTCGTCGTCTCCAGCAACTTCCTGTTCGTCCCCGCCGTCGTGTTCGTTCTGGTCTGGGCGATCGCGATCGGGGTCACACTGTGGGTCCACGAGCTCGCCGACGGTCGCGTTCCGGCCGAGGAGCCGATGTACGGCGGCGCCTCCCAGGCCGCGGTGTGGACGCTGGGGTTCATGGCCGCGTACACGGTCACGCAGACACTGCCGTTCGCCATGGCGCTCAGCTTCAGCCGCCGGACGTTCGTCGTGGGCGCGTACCTGGCGTTCGCGGCGGTGTCGGTGGGATTCGGCGTGGCGTACACAGCCGCAGCCTGGATCGAGCGGGTGACCGACGGGTTCGGCATCCACGCCTACCAGTTCGACCTGCCGTTCATGACCGCCGGTCACGGCCTGCCCGGGGCGGGCCTGCTCGCCGCGACGCTGACCTTCGCTGTCATGGTCGTGGCCTTCCTTGTTGCCGCGGTGTTCCGTCGCGTCTCGGTCCTGAGCTTCTGGACACTGACCATAGCGATCGGGGCCGCGCTCGCCGCGGCGGTGCTCCTGCTGGTCCAGAACGTCGGATGGTCCGCGATCGGGGAATGGTTCACGGCGCAGACGGCGCTGACCGGCTCGGCGTACTTCCTCGGTGTCGCCGCGGTCGCCGCCGTGCTCGGATACCTGGCCCTGCGCAGGGCGACCCCGGTGAGCTGACGGGCACCGCCGTACCCGGCTACTGCGGCGCCGCGCAGACCGCCCCGGGCGGCACACCGCGGCGACGCAGTTCGCGCTCGGCCCGCTCGAGCCCACCGTGTTCGAGGGCGGCCAGCGTGCTGCGGCCGGACCAGACCGGGCGCCCGAAGCGGCTCACCTCGACGTCCAGCTCACCGGCCAGGTGCTCGATCGCGCCCGCGGTGTTGCGCCCCTCCGACGGCAGTGGCACGGGCAGGACGTGGGCCCGCCCGAGCGGTGCCCGGCCGGTCACGCGGACCCGCCAGCCGTAGCCGCGCCCGTCGAGCAGCCAGTGGTCGTCGGCCACGTCGGCCCTCACCGGGGACAGGCCCGGGTTGCCCAGCCGCAGGACCCGCCCGTCGGGCAGTCGCACCACGAGTGCGGTCACCTCGGTGTGCACCGGCCCGGCGTAGACCTGCCCGCCGGCGAACGCCACGACCGCCCCCGGATCGGCGAACCCGTGCGCCTGCCCCCACCACCACGAGCCCGGGAACCCCTCGCGGCCCCAGTTCTTCTCGCCGTAGACGTCGGCACCGTCGAACTCCCACCGCTCGCCGTCGAGCTCGGCCCAGCCGCGTGCGGACCCGCCAAGCAGCCACGGGTGCCAGTACTGGTTGAGCCCCGGGATCACCTGCGCCGCGCTCGAGCCACCGACCAGCGGGTTCGGCCAGGGCACCGGGTCGGTCACCGTCACGTGCAGCCGCGCGCCCTCGCCCAGGTCCACCCGCACCCCGTCGGCGTCGTAGTGGAACAGCTCACCGGACCGGGCGCCCAGCCTGTCGGGGTCGGCCCAGCCGTGCGGCGCGGCCTCGACCCGCAGGGACGACGACAGAGGTGACGACGACGAGGTCCGCGCGCCCTCTCCCGCAGCTCCGCCGATCGCGTGCGACCCCAGCCCGAGCGTGGCCCAGTGCCCCTCCGGCCCCCGGTTGACGCCGATGAGCGCGATCACGACCCGCCCGCGCTCGTGATCGGTCACCCGGAGGAAGTAGCCCTCCATCGCCACCCCGTGCGCGCGCAGCGGGTCGCCGAGGGGCGGGTCCGCCCCGCTCGCTCGGTAGCGTCGCACCAGGCTCATGCCCCAACCGTCGCACAGTCCGGGCGGCCTCTCCATCGAAAAGACGGTTCCGCAGGCCCGCCTCCCGGGCGACCTGTGTGAGACGCCCTTCTGGACGGGCGGCTCGACCTGGACGGGGCGTTTCCGGCCGACCGTGGCGGCACATAGGGTGGAGCCGTGAACCTCTCCCGCCCCGCACTCCCGGACCCCACCGCATGACCGCCGCGCAGACCGGACTCGGCCTGCGCCCACCACGTGAGCGCGTGGACCTTCGCTGCCGGCGCTGGTGGACGGCACAGGTGGCGATCTGGATGGTGGCGCCCGTCCCGGTCCTGCTCGTGGCGACGTTCTTCACGCCCGTGTTCGTCCTGGTCGCCGCGATCTGGGTGGTGGCGGCCATCGCCGCGCTGGTCGTGGTGCCCCGCGTGCGGTGGGCGATCCACCGCTGGGAGGCCACCGACCAGGCCATCTACAGCCGTAGTGGCTTGTTCTGGGAGGAGTGGCGGGCCGCTCCCCTGTCCCGGGTCCAGACGGTCGACAAGACGCGCGGGCCGCTGCAGCGGCTGTTCGGACTGGCGACGGTCGTGGTGACCACGGCCTCGTCCAAGGGCGCGGTCCGCATCAGCGCCCTGGACGCCGACGCGGCCGAGGAGATGGTCGACCGACTCACCCTGCTCGCCGAGGACGACCAGCGGGACGCCACATGAGCCGGCCGGCAGAACCGCCCTGGACACCCGCCGACCCCGCCGGGGCCCCCGCCGATCCTCCTGCGGGACCGTGGCGCGCGCCCACTGGTCCCACCCGTGCGCCCGACGATCCCACCGAGGACTGGCGGCGTCTGGACCCGCGCACCATCTCCGCGTCCGCCGTCCTCGCCGCGGGCGCCCTGGTCGTCGCCGCGGTCCCCGTCGGGCTCGGCCTGCTGCTCGGCGGCGTCGGCATCGGCTGGGTGCTGCTGTGGACGATCGGCGGGGTGCTCCTGGGCTCCGCGGCGACCGCGGTAGCCGAGGCGATCCGTCTGGCCGTCACCGGCTACCGCGTCGACGCGCACCGCATCGACCGGCGTGTCCGGTTCCTGTCCAGCACCACCAACAGCATCTCCACCGGCCGGGTGCGCAACGTCGAGATCACCGCCGACGTGGTCCAGCGCCGGCTGGGGATCGCCACGGTCAAGCTGGCCAGCGGAGAGACGGACGGCTCTCGCCTCACGCTGGCCGCGCTGGATCGCGCCACGGCCGAGGAGCTGCGCACCCACGTGCTGGCCGGGCGCGCCGGGGCGGAGACCTCCGAGATCGCCCGACTGGACCCGGGCTGGGTCCGCTACGCCCCCGCGAGCCTGATGACGCCGCTGTTCGGTCTCGTCGGCATCGGCCTGGTATTCCAGGTGGCGAGCTGGTTCAACGCCGTCCCCGCACTGGTGGACTGGGTCTGGGAGCGGATCGGCACGCTGCCGTGGGCGCTCATCGGCGTGGGCGGCGTGGCCCTGGCCGCGGTGGTCGGGGTGGTCACCTCGGTCGTGATCTTCGTGGAGAGCTGGTGGGGCCTGCGCCTGGACCACCACCGGGACGGCTCCCTCGAACTGCGGCGCGGCCTGCTGGTGGGCCGGCACACCTCGTTCGACGGCACCCGGATCCGCGGCGCCACGTTGTACGAACCGCCGGGTTTTCGCGCCCTGGGCGCCGCCCGGCTCGACGTGATCGCCACGGGCGTCGGCACAGGTAAGGACGAGAGCGGCAAGCAGAAGCAGAGTCCGGCGTTGATCCCCGCCTCGCCGCGCGATGTGCCCGCGGGGGTGGCCGCGACGGTCCTCGGCGAGCCGGTCCCCACCCTGTTCCGCGCGCATCCCCCCGCGGCCCGACGACGACGAGCCGTCCGCGCACTCGCCGCGACCCTGGCGCTCACGGTGCTCGGCCTCGTGCCCGCGCTTATCTGGCCGTGGCTGTGGTGGGTCCCGGTGGCGGTCCTCGCGGTCAGCTCGGCCGTGGCGGCCTGGGTGGTGATCGATAACTACCGCGGCCTGGGCCACGCGACCACCGACTCCACGGTCGCGCTGCGGAAGGGCTCGGTCCTGCGTGGCACCGACCTGTTGCGCCGGGAGGGCGTGCTGGGCTGGAATCTGCGGCGCACCCCGTTCCAGAAGCGGGCCGGGCTGGTGACCATGGTGGCCACCTCCGCGGGCGGGACCGGGGCGTTCCGCCTCCCCGACGTGGGCGAGGGCGACGCCCGCGGCATCGCGGCGACCGCCGGGGACGTCTGGGAGCACCTCCGGGAACCGCAGGCCTGACCCCGCCCGAGGGCAGGCCGGGCGGCGCCCGGGGCCGGCCGCCCGTCGTCCGGGGACGAGCCGCGCACCGCCCTCGGGCTCAGTCGGCGTCGGTGGGGCGCACGTCCGTCGCCGGGTCGAGCTTGCGCAGGAGGCTCGGCGCGAGCTCCTTCTGGTCGATCTCGGCGAGCAGGCGGCGCGCCTCGTCGTCGTCGACCCCCTCGAAGATCCTCCCGATGGTCACCCCGTGCGCGGGCACGGAGACCACGGTGACCTCGTCGCCGGCCGAGACCGGCCCGGCGGCGAGCACGCGCGCGTACGCGCCCGGGCGGCCCTCCTCGGTGAACCGGCGCACCCACCTGGGGCGCTCGACGCGGCGGGCGAACGTCTGGCACGGGATGCGCGGCGTGGTGATCTCCAGGGTCGGCCCCGCCGCACCCACCCGGAGCACCGTCCCGATCACCAGGCGCGAGGTGTCCACGTCGTCGAGGCGGAGGTTCTCACCGAAGTAGCCGGGCGGGATGGGGCCGCCGAATTCCCCGGACCAGGGCGCGACATCGGAATCCGACAGGAGGTAGACGGCCTTCCACGGCCCGCCGTGGTGCTCGCGGTCCGCCTGGACGTCGCCGTGCAGGCCGTACTCGCGGACGTGCACCGGCCCCTCGACCGGGCGCTTGTCGATCGCCGTCACTCCGACTCGCCCGCTGTCCGGGAGCAACTGCTCCACCACGCACACCGAGCGCACCGCGAACGACTGCCCTGCTGTGGTCATTTGCCGAATCTCCTGTTCCGCGCGCCGTAGTCCCGCAACGCCCGCAGAAAATCCACGCGGCGGAACGACGGCCAGTACGCCTCGGTGAACCAGATCTCCGAGTACGCGCTCTGCCACAACATGAAGCCGGACAGTCGCTGTTCCCCGGAGGTGCGGATCACCAGGTCGGGATCCGGCTGCCCGGAGGTGTACAGGTGCTCGCCGATCGCCTCGACGGTGATCCCCTCGACCAGTTCCGCACCGGTCCTGCCCTCCGCGAGCAGCCGCTCCACCAGGTCCCTGGCGGCGTCGGCGATCTCGTGCCGGCCCCCGTACCCGATCGCCACGTTGACCTTGCACCCCGGCCGGCCCGCGCTGGTGCGCTCGGCCGCCTGGAGTCGCTCGGCCATCCAGTCGGGCAGGATCTCCGGGCGACCGACGGGCCGCACCTCCCAGTTGCGTTCGGGGCCGGTGATCTCGTCCACCACGTCCGCGATCACCTGGAGCAGCTCGTCGATCTCCTGCTGGTCGCGCGCCAGGTTCTCGGTGCTCAGCAGGTAGATGGTGACCACCTCGACGCCGAGCTCGTCGCACCAGCCCAGCATCTCGGCGATCTTGACGGCCCCCGCCCGGTAGCCCTGGGCGACGTCGGTGAAGCCGGCCTCCTTGGCCCACCGCCGGTTGCCGTCCGCCATCACGGCGACGTGCCGGGGCAGCCTGGACTCGTCGAGCGAGGCGCGCAGGCGTTTCTCGTAGAGCGAGTACAGAGGATGGGAGGCGACCACGCGGAGATTCTACCGCGAGGTGACGCCCCGGCTCCGCCGCACAGCCTCAGCCAGCGACCGCAGGCTGTCGGCGGTGGTGTCCCAGCCGATGCAGGCGTCGGTGACCGACTGCCCGTACACCAGCGGCTCGGCCTCCACGGACTGCGCGCCCGCCTCGAGGAAGCTCTCGACCATCAGGCCGGAGATGCCCTTCTCCCCGGCGCCGATGCGCTCGGCGAGCTCGGCCACGACCTGCGCCTGACGCTCGTGGGACTTGCCCGAGTTGGCGTGGCTCGCGTCCACCATCACCCGCGCGGGCAGGCCGGCCGTGCCCACCTTCGCCACGGCCGCCGCGACCGACTCGGCGTCGTGGTTCGGGCCGGGGGTACCGCCGCGCAGGATCACGTGACCATCGGTGTTGCCCGCGGTCTCCACAACCGCGGCGCGCCCCTCGGCGTCGGTGCCGAAGAATACGTGGCGGGACGACGCCGAGCGGCAGCCGTCGACCGCGACCTGCACGTCGCCGTCGGTGCCGTTCTTGAAGCCGACCGGCATCGACAGGCCCGAGACCAGCTGGCGGTGGACCTGGCTCTCCGTGGTCCGCGCGCCGATCGCGCCCCAGGAGACGGCGTCGGCGATGTACTGCGGGCTGGTGGGCTCGAGGAACTCGGTGCCGACGGGCAGGCCGGTGTCCAGCACGTCGAGCAGCAGCTTGCGGGCCGTCCGCAGGCCGCGCGGGATGTCGTAGCTGCCGTCGAGCGCTGGATCGTTGATGAGGCCCTTCCACCCGACGGTGGTGCGCGGCTTCTCGAAGTACACGCGCATGACCACCAGCAGGTCCTCGGCGAGCTCGTCGGCGAGCGCGGCCAGACGGCCGGCGTAGTCCAGTGCCGCCTCCGGGTCGTGGACGCTGCACGGGCCCACCACCGCCAGGAGGCGGTCGTCCCGGCCGGCGAGGACCTCGGTGATCTCGCTGCGACTGCGCTCGACCAGCGCCTCGCGGGCCTCGCCGAGCGGTTGCTCGCCGAGGATGTCGGTGGGGGTGGGCAGCGTCGAGTACGACAGGACGCGCGTGTCGACGGTCTGTGTGGGGTTCTCGGCGGTGATGGTCACGGCGTTCCAGCTCCTGGTGCTCTCGGTGCGACGGGCCGGATGCCGTGGTCCCTCGGTGCCCTCGACCGCACCCGGGCCCGCCTGGTTCTTCCAAATGGCGGAAGGCGGCGACCATGTGGTCACCGCCTCTGGGCTCCGGGTGTCGGGACGTCCGTCTAGCGGACGCGTGCGCTCGCGGCGCGGGCTCCACCCGGAGCCCACATAAAGCGCCAATATGCGCGAGCGTTCGACATGCGATCCACCGTAGCAGGGATCCGCCGTGCGCGCCGTCGACGGTCGGAGGGCCCCACGGGTGACGGGGAATACCATCGCCGTCCCTTTTGTTTGACATGTCAGCAAGTTAGGATGAAGCACGACAACCGACGGAAGGCCATCACCATGCAGTTCGGAATCTTCTCCATCACCGACATGACCCCGGACCCCCACACGGGGCGGGTACCCACCGAACACGAGCGGCTCGAGCAGGTGGTGGACTACGCGGTCCAGGCCGAGCAGGTGGGCCTCGACGTCTTCGCCCTGGGCGAGCACCACAACCCGCCCTTCGTCACCTCCTCCCCCACCACCACGCTGGGCTACATCGCGGGCAGGACCTCGGAGATCCTCCTGTCCACGGCGACCACGCTGATCACCACCAACGACCCGGTGAAGATCGCCGAGGACTACGCCATGCTGCAGCACCTGTCCGGCGGCCGCGTCGACCTGACCATGGGACGCGGCAACACCGGCCCGGTCTACCCCTGGTTCGGGCAGGACATCCGCGAGGGCCTGCCGCTGGCCATCGAGAACTACGACCTGCTCCACCGGCTGTGGCACGAGGACGTGGTGAACTGGGAGGGCAAGTACCGCACACCGCTGCAGCAGTTCACGTCCACCCCGCGGCCGATGGACGGCGTCGCACCGTTCGTGTGGCACGGCTCCATCCGCTCGCCACAGATCGCCGAGCAGGCCGCCTATTACGGCGACGGCTTCTTCCACAACAACATCTTCTGGCCGATCAGCCACACCAAGCAGATGGTGGAGCTGTACCGGCGCCGCTACGAGCACTACGGCCACGGCGCGGCAGACCAGGCGATCGTCGGCCTCGGCGGGCAGTTCTTCGCGCGCGCCAACAGCCAGGACGCCGTGGACGAGTTCCGCCCCTACTTCGACAACGCCCCCGTCTACGGCCACGGCCCGTCGATGGAGGACTTCACCGCGCAGACCCCGCTCACCGTGGGATCCCCGCAGCAGGTGATCGACCGCTACATGACCATGCGCGAGCACGTCGGCGACTTCCAGCGCCAGATGTTCCTCGTCGACCACGCGGGCCTGCCCCGCAAGACGGTCATGGAGCAGATCGAGATCCTCGGTACCGAGATCGTCCCGGTCCTGCGCCGCGAGCTGGACGCCCTGCGCCCGGCCCACGTGCCGGAGGGTCCGACGCACGCGGCGCGCGTGGCCGCCCGGGACGCCGACCTGGCAGCGTCCGGCGAGCCCGCCTACTCCGATGCCTACCGCTTCGGCACCGGCGACAACTGGACCGGCCTGACCGTCGAGGGGGGCCGGCGCGCCCGCGAGGAGTCGCTCGCCCGCGCCCGTCGTTCCGAGGCCCGCCTGTCGGAGGCGCCGGCCGGAAAGGAGACCAAGTGAGCAACGCACGACGCCTGAACCTGGTGGTGGTGTCGGCCGGCACGTCGGTGCCCTCGAGCACCCGCATGCTGGCGGACCGTCTCACCACGGACACCCGTGACGCCCTCGAGCGGGGCGGGCAGGAGGTGTCCACGACGGTGCTCGAGGTCCGCGAGCTGGCCCACGAGGTCGTCGACGCGACCATCACCCGATTCCCCGGTGAGAGTCTCAAGGCCGCGATCGACGCCCTCGGCAGCGCGGACGGGATCATCGCCACGACGCCGATCTACAACCAGTCGTTCTCCGGCCTGTTCAAGTCCCTGTTCGACGTGGTCGAGCCCGGCACCCTCGCCGGTGTCCCGGTGGCGCTCGGCGCGACCGGTGGGACGGCGCGGCACTCGTTGGCGATCGACTACGCGCTCCGCCCGATGTTCGCCTACCTCAAGGCGGACGTGGTCCCCACCACGGTGTTCGCCGCATCGGAGGACTTCGGCGCGGTCACCACGACCGCGGACGAGGACTCCCTGGGGGCGCGCACGGGGCGCGTCGGCACCGAGCTCGCCGACTACATGCTGCGGTTCGCCGGCGTCACCGCCGGTGCGGTGGCCCCGACCCGCGCCGACGGTGGATCCGGCAGGAGGACCGACGACGACGAGTTCGGCGACTTCGTCCCGATGGGCGACCTCCTGGGTCGCTGAACGGTCAGTGCGGCTGGCTCTCGGGCCCGGGCTCGCTGCCCGACCCCGCGGCGTCGACACCCGCCCGGTCGGTGCCCTCATCGGCCAACTGGTCCGGCTCGGGATTGTCGGCGTCGAAGCTGTCCGGCAGGTTCTTGATGCGCTTGTTCATATTCCGCACCAACAGCACGGTGGCGATCATCAGCAGCAGGACCAGGGGGATGCCGATCGGCGAGGCCTTGCCGAACTCCGGGCCCATCGGCCCGTCGTTGTAGCCGGGCGTCCCCGGCGACTGGTGCTGGGCGAGGACCATCGACGCCTCGTGGGCGAGGATCTGGACGTCCGGTCCCAGGCTGGTCATCGCGCGTCCTCACTCGTGCTCGGGCCGACGGGGAGATCGACGTTCGGGTCGACCCCCTCGAACAGGTCTGCCTCGTAGTCTCCCTCAGCCCGCTCCGGTACCGCCACCCGGCTGGCCGCGAGCTCGAACTCCTCGGTGGGCCAGACCCGCTGCTGCATCTCGACCGGGGCGGCGAAGAACCAGCCGTTGGGGTCGATCTGGGTGGCGTGCGCGAGCAGGGCCAGGTTGCGCTGCTCGAAGTAGGCCGAGCATTCGACCTGCGTGGTCACGCGCTCCATGACGTCGGGCCGGCCCCGCCACCGGGAGAGCATCTCCTCGAAGTGCCGGACCCCGTCGCGGGCGTACAGCTCGTCGTCCAGCAGCTCGAGACGACGCCGCGGGAAGCCGTGCGTGTAGTACACCTTGGCCACCGCCCACGGCTCACCCGCATCGGGGAAGCGCGACGGGTCCGCCGCGGCCTCGTATGCGGCCATCGACGCCGTGTGCACCTTGAGGTGGTCCGGGTGCGGGTACCCGCCGTTCTCGTCGTACGTGATGAGGACGTGCGGGCGGAACTCCCGGATCCGGGCCACCAGGGCGCGGGTGGCCACCTCGTCGTCGACGAGCGCGAAGCACCCCTCCGGCAACGGGGGCTTGGGGTCGCCCTCGGGGAGCCCGGAATCGATGAAGCCCGTCCAGTGGTGTGCCACACCGAGCACCGATGCCGCGCGGGCCATCTCGCGGCGCCGCACCGCCGGGAGGTCGGCGACCACGTCCGGGCGATCCATCGCGGGGTTGAGGATGCTCCCGGCCTCGCCACCCGTGCACGTCTCCACCAGGACGCGCACGCCCTCGGCGGCGTACCGTGCCATGGTCGCCGAACCTTTCGACGACTCGTCGTCGGGGTGCGCGTGCACCGCCATGAGCCGCAAACCGGCCATCGTCACACCTGTCGTTCCTGGAAGTCGATTCGGTTGGACGCCGGCGCCACACTCGCCACGAGAGGGCGCGCGTCCGCGTCTGCCCACCATTCTATGGTCGCGCCGCCGTCACGCGCCCCCGGCCCGCCCCCCACCGCCACCCCGGATACTCTTGTGGGCATGAACGAGCCGAGGTCGGACGCCGGGTCACCGCCCCCCACGCCCCCGCCCGGCAGGTACGACGCCGAACGCCCCCTCGGCTCGACGCTCATGGGCAAGTCCCTGGCCGTGTTCCTCGGCGTGCTGGTCCTCGCGCTCGTGGTGGCCGCCGCGTTCGCGGTCTACCGGATCACCTCGACCCCCTCCATCACAGGTGAGCAGATCGGCGTCGACGTGATCGACGACGAGCGCACCGACATCGTCATCGACGTGACCCGGGACGAGCCCGAGACGGCCGTCTACTGCATCGTCCGCGGCCTGGACTCCGGCAAGGGCGAGCTCGGCCGTCGCGAGGTGTACGTCCCGCCGTCCGAGCACACCTCGGTGCGCATCGAGGCGCCCATCGCCACCACCGAGCGCGCCTATATCGCCGATGTCTACGGCTGCGGCGCGGACGTCCCCGACTACCTGCGCCGATGACCGCCCCCGTGTGACCCACGCCTCGCCGGCGAGACGGCCCGCAGGTCACGGCTGTGTTAGCATCGGCGCATCAGCACGGCTCCCTTTCGTGGGGCCGTGTTTTGCGTCCGCCACCTGTGCGGGCGCGTACCGCAGACAGATTGGAGCGCCCCATGGCCAACGACTCGCAGGTCACCTGGTTGACCCAGGAATCTTTCGAGCGCCTCACGGCGGAGAAGGAGGCGCTGATCGCCAATCGTCCCGCGATCGCGTTCGAGATCAACGAGCGGCGCGAGGAGGGCGACCTCAAGGAGAACGCCGGCTACCACGCCGCGCGTGAGCAGCAGGGCCAGGAAGAGGCCCGGATCCGGCAGCTCGACGACCTGCTGGCCACGGCCCAGGTCGGCGAGACTCCCACCGAGTCCGGCGTCGCGCTGGTCGGCTCCGTGGTCCGCGCCTACTACAACGGCAAGCAGGACACCCAGGAGACCTTCCTGCTGGGCACCCGTGGCGAGGGCTCCGGCAAGGACGATCTGGAGATCTACTCGCCCGACTCGCCGCTGGGCCAGGCCATCCTCGGGGCCAAGGTCGACGAGACCCGCGAGTACACGGCACCCAACGGCAAGACGGTCTCCGTCACCGTCGTCACCGCGGAGCCGTACCACAGCTGACCGCAGCGCACACCGGGTCGGCAGTCGGTCCCGCAGATCGCGGGGCCGGCCTCCGACCCGGTGGTACGTTCAGTCACGGATAACGGGCCCCGGCCGGGGCCCGACAGCGCCGGCAACGCAGGAGACGCACGTGTCAGACGGTTCCCACGACAGGCCCGACGGACCGGCCCCGAAGATCGAATCGGCGGCCGCCCGGGTCCTGGGGCCGGCCCTGCGCACGGGACAGTCGCCGTTCGAGGACGGCCTCTACACCTGGACCCCCGAGGTCGCCGAGGAACTGGCCCGCCGCCTCGACGCCGACCCCGCGGAGGAGTCCGGCGACTCGAGCCGGTCGCCGGTCATGCAGGCCCTGCACGACCAGCTCGAGGGCGCGCCCCGGCCGGTGATCCTGCTGGCCGCCGAGCTGCTCTACGTGCAGCAACTCCCCCTGTCCACGGTGACCGCGCGGCTCAAGCGTGGCCGGGTCCGCGACGTGCTCTCGTGGATGCCCGACGCGCCGGGGATCCCCGCGGAGCTGGACGCCGCCCTCGGCGAGAAGGGCCCGCTCACCGGCGGACTGGGGTTCAACGTGCAGATGCGCGAGCACCTGCGGTGGCTCTGCGCCTTCGTCATCCACTGGGCCGAGCTCGACGCCGCCGAGCGCGACGCCGCCCTCACCGACCCGTGGGAGTTCCAGCGCGCCGCACGGTCGACCCCCGGCGACTGGCGCGCCATCCGCTACAGCCTGCAGTACCTGACCTGGCCCGGGTACTTCCAGCCGATCGTCAAGCACGACCACAAGACCCGGATCCGCGACGCCTTCGCCGACCTCATCGGCGGCCCCGCCGGGATCGACGAGCTGGACATCGAGCAGGACCTGCACCGCATCTCCGAGATCCTCTCCGCCCAGGTCGGGCACCCCGTGGACTGGTACCGCGGCTCGGTGGCCACGCAGTGGCAGCGGCACCGCGATGACCACTCCCGGCGCGCCTGGCTCGTGCGCCCGGGTCGGGGTGGGGCCGGCCGCTCCGGCCAGTGGCTCACCCAGAACCGCATAGCCCTGCCCGCCTCGCACCTGCCCCGCATCCCCGCACACGCGAGCCGCCTCGAGGTCTCGCAGGCCGTCGAACAGGGCTACCCGCACCTGGACTACCAGGCGCGCTTCCAGCTCACCGCCGAGCTGCACACCTTCCTGTCGCGGATGAACCCGCAGGACGTGGTGGCCACGGTCGCCGACGCCACCCTGCACCTGGGCACCCTCACCGACGACCTGGGGTACGTGGAGGACGGCGGACAGCAGCTCGAACGGTCGGTGCGCTGGAGCTCCGCGACCCTGACCCTGGACGAGCTGCCCAGCCCGATCTCCGAGCTCATCGGCGAGCCGGGCACCGTCGTGGACCTCACCGACGGCCTCGACGCGCTGTTGGCGGTGATGCACCCCGGCCGGCATTCTGCCGAGTCGCAGGTGGCCGAGGCCCCCGCCGCCGGCACCGTGCCCACCCTGCCCGCGGTCACCGACGACCTCGCCGACGGCCTGCACATGCCCCGCGAGGAGCTGCAGCAGTTCGTCGACGTGCTGCAGCAGCGGCAGCAGATCGTGTTCTACGGCCCGCCCGGCACCGGCAAGACGTACCTGGCACAGGAGCTCGCGCGGTTCCTCGCGGGGCCCGACGACCCGAGCCGGGTGCAGCTGGTGCAGTTCCACCCCAGCTACGCCTACGAGGACTTCTTCGAGGGCTACCGGCCCACCCTCACCGAGTCCGGGCAGCCGGGTTTCGCGCTGCAGGCCGGGCCGCTGCGCCGCCAGGCCGCCCGCGCGACGTCGGATTCGGGTCGCGAGCACCCGAGCTTCCTCATCATCGACGAGATGAACCGCGCCGACCTCGCGCGCGTGTTCGGCGAGATGTACTTCCTGCTGGAGTACCGCGACCGCACGGTGCTGCCCCAGTACAGCCCGGAGTCGTCGTTCCGGCTCCCGCGCAACCTGTTCATCATCGGGACCATGAACACGGCCGACCGGTCCATCGCGATGGTCGATGCCGCCATCCGCCGCCGGTTCGCCTTTGTCGAGCTGCACCCGGACGCCCCGCCGGTGGCGGGCGTGCTGCGGCGCCACCTCGCGGCGGCCGGGGCCGACACAGAGCCCGCAGAGCTGCTCGAGGCGCTCAACTCCGAGATCGACGACTCCGACCGCGACCTGCGCATCGGGCCGTCGTACTTCATGAAGCCCGAGGCGACCGGGCCCGGCGGGCTCGAGGCGATCTGGCGCTACGACCTGCTGCCGTTGCTCGAGGAGCACTACTACGGGCGCATGTCCCGCGCCGAGGTCCACGAGAGGTTCGGCCTGGCCACCCTGCGCCGGAAGATCGGGCGGGCATGACGACGACCTCGACGGACCCGGCGGTGTCGGAGTCCCTCGAGTTCGACGAATTCGATCGGCGCGGCGGACTCGTCACCCTGAGCTGGGAGGGCGCCCAGCGACTGTCGCAGACCGGGCTGGTGGAGGTCCTGCCGTCGGGACGCGACACGTGGCGGCTGCTGCCCAACGGCCGCGTCGGGTCCGTCAAGGTCGAGGGCCTGTCCGTGAGGGTGCTGCCCGCGGCCAGCCTCGGCCTGACGCAGCTGTTCTTCCTGCTCGACCACGCGGCCGACGACCCGTTCCTCGGCTCGGCCGTGCCCGCGCGGGACGACGACGAGCTGTGGATCTCCGTGGCCGAATCCCTGGCGGCGCTCGCCCATGCCGCCCTCGCCGCCGGGCCCCTGCGCGGCTACCGCCGGGTGGACGAGGCCCTCACCACGGTGCGTGGGCGGATCCGGCTGGGCGACCAGATCCGCAGGCATCCGGGGATGACGCTCCCCCTGGAGGTCACCTACTCGGAGTTCACGCCGGACATCGCCGAGAACCGCATCCTGCGCACGGCCGCGCACCGCCTGCAGTTCCTGCCCGACCTGCCCGACACCACCCGGCGACGCCTGGCGATGGTGGACGCCCGCCTCGCGGAGGCCACCCTCATCGGCCAGGGCGCCCCGGTCCCCCAGTGGACGCCGACGCGGCTCAACGCCCGCTTCCAGGACGCTCTCGCGCTCGCGGACCGGATCGTGCGGAGGATCTCCGTCGAGGTCGAGGACGGGCACGCCTCGTCGGCGGCGTTCGTCACCGAGATGCCGTCACTGTTCGAGCGGTTCGTCGCCGCCGAACTGACGGCCGTCCTCGATGGGCCGGGCAGCCGACTGCTCGCCGATCCCGTCGTCAACCTCGATTCCGGTTCCGAGGACGACGGCGAGCCCTCCACCGGACGTCACCGCGCGCCCTCCGACGGCGACCACATCCCCGTGCGCACCGGGCTGGTGTACGAGGTCGACGACGAACCCGTCACGACCTTCGTCGCCACCTACCCCACCGATCGCCGGGCCCGCGCGGCCGACCACTACCGACTGCTCGCCGCCTGCACGGCGCTCGGCGTGGACCGCGCCTACCTGGTCTATCCCGCCCAACGCCGGGGTGACACCCCGCTGCCGCGGCGGATCGTGCACACCGACATCTCGATCATCGAATACCCCGTCGACCTCTCGGGCGGGCCCGCCGCGAGCCGCGCGGCTATCGTCGAACTCGCCGGGCAGGCGCGCGATCTCGCCACCGCACCCACCGCCCGGCACCGGAGACAGGGGAGGAGACACGCTCGATGAGTCAGCCCGGTGAGCCGGCGAAGCGCATCATCGTCAACCTCGCGTTGGTTGCGGCGGGGACCGCCGGCGCCTCCCGCGGGGCCTACGAACTGCTGACCCAGCAGGCCCGGATCGCCCGCAGTGTGATCCCCAAGCCCACGTCGCGCCCCTACGACGGCGACGGCCTCTACCGGCCCGGCGCCGTGCGCGCGGCACCGTGGCGCCCGGGGATGGAGTGCGACGTCCACATGATGATCTTCGGCGATTCCCTGGCCGCCGGCCTGGGCGCCGACTCCCCCGACGAGCTGCCCGGCGTGCTGCTGGCCCGTGGCCTCGCCGAGGAGTCCGGACTGAACGTGCGGCTGAGCATCAAGGCGATCGTCGGCGCCACCTCCAAGGGGCTGGCCGGGCAGATCGAGGCCATGCAGATCGCGCGTGGTCAGCCCGATATCTCCGTGATCCTCATCGGCGGCAACGACATCACCTCCCGCAACGCGATCGGCCCCTCGGCACGGCGTGTGGGCGAGGCGGTGGCGGCGCTGCGCCGCGAGGGGTCCCTGGTCGTGGTGGGCACGTGCCCGGACCTGGGGATCATCAAACCCGTCCCCCAGCCGCTGCGGTCGGTGATGGCAGCGCTCAGCCGCCGACTCGCGGCCGCGCAGACCGTCCGGGTCCGCAGGGCGGGCGGCGTGCCCGTGTCGCTGGCCGAGACGCTGTCGCCCGAGTTCCACAAGCGCGGCGAGAGCCTGTTCTCCCCCGACCGCTTCCACCCCAACTCCGACGGGTACGAGCTCGCCGCCGGCCTGCTCCTGCCGGCCGTGTGTACGACGCTGGGCGTCTGGGACGAGCCGCAGGAGCCGGAAGCCCCCGGCCCGGAGGCTCAGGAAGCGGAGGCGGAAGCGCGGGAGGCTCAGGAGGCGGAAGCGCGGGAGTCGGAGGGCTCCGGCTCCGACGTCGTTCCCGACGACGAGGACTCGACGCCTGACGAGCCGCGCGGCACCGTCGTGATGCGCCTCACGCGCCGTCTCACCGAGTTCGTCCGCGCCCACGAGGACGCGGACGGAACCCCGGAGGAGTCCGCCCTGCATAATGAGGATGTGGACGGCGACCCCGAGAGCACCGGGGATGCCCGCGAGGCGGCGGACACCCTCCGCCGCCGGAGCCGGATCCTGCGCAGGGACCCCTCACCGCGGGACCCCGATGACAGCTAGCCACCCCACACACAGCACCCACATGACACGAAGGAGCTCTCCATGCCGGAAGCCGTGATCGTCTCGTACGCCCGCTCCCCGATCGGCCGCGCCAACAAGGGGTCCCTCGCGGGCATCCGCTCGGACGACCTCACCGCGCAGATGGTCAAGGCCGCGCTCGACAAGGTCCCCTCGCTCGATCCCACCCAGATCGACGACCTCATGCTGGGCAACGGCCTGCCCGGCGGCGAGCAGGGCTTCAACATGGCCCGCGTCGTCTCCGTGCTCGCCGGCATGGACACCGTCCCCGGTACCACGGTCAACCGCTACTGCTCCTCCTCGCTGCAGACCACCCGCATGGCCATGCACGCCATCAAGGCCGGTGAGGGCGACGTGTTCATCTCGGCCGGTGTCGAGACCGTCTCCAACTTCGCCAAGGGCACCTCGGACCACATCCCGGACACGCACAACCCCGTGTTCGCCGACGCCGAGGCCCGCACCGCCGCGCGCGCCGAGGGCGGCGCCCCCACGTGGACCGACCCGCGCGAGGACGGCCTCCTGCCCGACGTCTACATCCCCATGGGCCAGACCGCCGAGAACGTCGCCCAGATGACCGGCATCACCCGTGAGGACCAGGACCACTGGGGCGTGCGCTCGCAGAACCGCGCCGTCGACGCCGTCGAGCGCGGCCACTTCGCCAATGAGATCACCCCGGTCACCATGCCCGACGGCACCGTCGTGACCGCCGACGACGGCCCGCGGCCCGGCACCACCTACGAGAAGGTCTCGCAGCTCAAGCCGGTCTTCCGCCCCGACGGCACCGTCAACGCCGGCAACTGCTGCCCGCTCAACGACGGCGCCGCCGCCCTGGTGATCATGTCCGACGTCAAGGCCAAGGAGCTCGGCCTCACGCCGCTCGCCCGCGTCGTGTCCACCGGCGTCTCCGGCCTGTCGCCCGAGATCATGGGCCTCGGCCCGATCCAGGCCGTCAAGAACGCCCTGAAGATCGCCGGCAAGCAGGTCTCCGACATCGACCTGTTCGAGATCAATGAGGCGTTCGCCGTCCAGGTCCTCGGCTCCGCGCGCGAGCTCGGCATCGAGGAGGACAAGCTCAACATCAACGGTGGCGCCATCGCGCTGGGCCACCCCTTCGGCATGACGGGTGCCCGCATCACCGCGTCGCTCCTCAACAACCTGCAGGCCGAGGACAAGCAGTTCGGTGTCGAGACCATGTGTGTCGGCGGCGGCCAGGGCATGGCGATGGTGCTCGAGCGCCTCAGCTGACTCCGCGCCCGCGGCGCCGACGCGCCCCCGGCCCCAGGCCTCCGGTTCCTGGCCCCGGCCCCGGGCCTCCGGCGCCCGATTGAGAAGAGCGTCCCGCTCACCCCGCCTCACAGGCAGGTGAGCGGGACGCTCTTTTTGCTGCACCCCGCGGTCCCGCTGATCTTCCACTGCACTCCCGGGGCTTTAGCCGCAGGCCCAGGTCCGTCGGCGCACGCCCTACTCCCCGCCATCGCACCTATGCGGCATCCGCGTCGGCGGCATGATGCTCGATCCGAGCTCTACGAGACCGCCCCGACGGGTGTGCACTCTCGAGGTCGACCACGCCGACCCCAAGCGGCCTGCGGTCGACCTCGAGAGCGCACAACCTGCCTGGCCGCCCGCTGCGAACGGCCCCCACGCTGCAAGCGGGTCCTTCCCGGAAAATGCCGGCGGCCCCGCCTCCGGGGATGGAGGCGGGGCCGCCGGATGTTCGGGCTGTGCTACTGCTGCGGAGCAGCCGCGCGGGTCAGTCGCGGAAGTAGCTCATCAGACGCAGGATCTCGACGTACAGCCAGACCAGCGTCACGGTCAGGCCGAGCGCCACGCCCCAGGCGGACTTGGCGGGAGCGCCGGCCCGCACCAGACGGTCGGCGTTGTCGAAGTCCAGCAGGAAGCTGAAGGCGGCGAGGCCGATGCACAGGAGGCAGAAGCCGATCGCGATGGGGCCACCGTCGTAGAGCGGGTTGGAGCCACCGGTGAAGAAGCTCAGGACGATGCTGCCGAGGGCGGCGAAGAGCACACCCACGATCCCGGCCGTGATGAACCGCGTGAACTTGGGCGTCACGCGGATCGCGCCGGTCTTGTAAACCACGAGCATGCCCACGAACACGCCGATGGTGCCGAGGATCGCACTACCGACGGCACCGAGGATGGCGCTGCCCTGCACACCATCGCCAACGGTGAAAAGGTACGTCGCTGCCCCGACGAACAGCCCCTCGAATGCGCCGTAGGTCAGCGTGACGGGCGCGGAGTCCATCTTGCGGCCGAAGGTCGCGATGAGGACCGTGATCAGACCGCCGATGCCGCCGACCAGAAGGAGCGGCATCATCAGGCCAGGGTTCGTGGAGATGAGGTAGAACGCGACCACACCGACGATGCTGAGCAGGCCCAGGGTGATGGCGGTCTTGGTGACGATGTCGTCGATCGTCATGGGGCGCGTCTCGTCACCGGACTGCGGGTGGGCCTGCGGGGCGGCGAAGCCCCCGCCCTGCTGGCCGTACTGGCCCTGGTGGAAGGCGGCCCGGCCGGCGCCACCGAGCTGGGTGGCTCCTTGGGCGCTCGACTGTGACAGTGAGCTGAAGACCGGGTTGCTGCTAGTGCGCATCGGGGTCCCTTCGAGAGTGTCGGGGAAGGTCGATCGTCGAGTGTCCCCGCCGGGTCACCGACGACTCACTCGTAGTTGTACAACGCGCGGGACCACCTGAGTGTTCCCGCTGTTGTCACCCATTCTGCCTGAGAAATCGTCGACCGTGGGTGGCACACCTCCCCACTTGACTAGTGTCAGGTTCATTGACGGGCAGTGCGCGGTCCCCGCGACCACCGCACGGACCGCCGGCGGATACCGACGAGGCAAGGGATGGGCGATGACGCAGGACAACATGGAGTTCGACGGAGAGTACGACGTGATCGTGGTGGGCTCGGGTGTGGCCGCCCTGTTCGGCGCGGCCGCCGCCACCTCGCGCGGGCTGACCACCTGCGTCGTCGAGAAGACGGACCGCTTCGGCGGCACGTCGGCATACTCGGGCGGCGCGGTCTGGCTACCGGGCAACCAGATCCTCGCCCGGGACGGTCTCGACGACTCGGTCGAGCGGGGCCTGGAGTATTTCCGCGCGGTGGTCGGCGACCGGACCGACGACGACCTGCAGCGCGCGTTCCTCCACACGGGCCCGCGCGTGGTGGAGTTCCTCACGGACACCCTCGGCATCCCGACGCGCTACCAGCCGTTCCCCGACTACTTCGACGCCCCCGGCCGCCAAGACGCGGGACGGGCGATCTTCCCCAAACCAGTCCGAGGGGACGAGGCGGGCGAGCGGCTCCACGACATCCGTCGGGCCGTCCCCGCGGACCAGTTCGGTGCGCCCGAGGACACCCGCAGGCTGGAGGGCGGCCGGGCATGGGTGTGGCGTCTACTCCTCGCGCTCGACGCCACGGACAGGGCCGACCTGCGCCTGAACACCGCCGCGCGGGAGCTCCTGCGCGACGCCGACGGCCGCGTGGTGGGGGTCCGGGTCCACGACGACGACGGCGAGCACCGGCTCGCCGCCCGCAAGGGGGTGCTCCTGGCGGCGGGCGGCTTCGAGCGGTCCCCCGACCTCCGCAGGCGCCACCAGCAGATGCCCACGTCCGACTGGTCCGCCTCCCACCCGGAGACCGGATCCGGGGACGCCGTCCGCATGGTCGAGGGGGTCGGCGCGGAGCTGGACCTGCTCGACCAGTCGTGGTGGTGCCCCGCGACGCTCTTCCCCAACGGGCACGCCGCGTTCACGCTGGGATTCCGCTCGGGGATCATCGTGGACGGCACCGGACGCCGCTTCGCCGACGAGCTCCTGCCGTACGACCAGATGGGCAGGCAGATGCGCGCGCGGATAGCGGCGGGTGCGGGCGAGGAGTTCTGGTTGGTGTTCGACGACGCCGAGCGGGGCCGCTTCCCCGCGATCTGCGTGCCGGAGCCGGAGGCGGACGACCTACGCGCTGCCGGGCTGTGGCACTCGGCCTCCACCATCGAGGAGCTCGCCGGCCACATCGGGCTCGATCCCTCTGCCCTCACCGACACCGTCGAGCGGTTCAACGCCTTCGCCGCCGCGGGCCGCGACGAAGACTTCCATCGCGGGGAGGACCCGTACGGCCGCTACTTCCTCAGCGCCTCCACGCCCGAGGAGTGCGTCCGTCCGGTGGGCGGCGAGACGGTCCACGCCGTGCGCCTGGTGCTGGGTGACCTCGGCACCAAGGGTGGGGCCGTGATCGATCGCGACGGGGCCGTGCGCCGTGCGGACGGGTCGACGGTCCCGGGCCTCTACGCCGCCGGCAACTCCTCGGCCTCGGTCTCCGGCGAGGCGTACCCGGGGCCCGGCGTCCCGCTCGGCTCGGGCATGGCCTTCGCGTTCCGCGCCGTGGCGCACATGGCCGGAGAGCCCCTGCCGCTCGAGGGTTAACGATATGTCGTTGACATTCGCGAGATCAGCGACGCGCTGCGGCGCGGCCGC
>DHCFD07801__coassemble_1126_pt1 | contig 36162 bp, 32 predicted proteins | sample DHCFD07801__metabat2_high_PE_018 | metagenome-assembled genome bin DHCFD07801 | reverse complement strand
AGGTTCGAATCCTGCCGAGGGCACCACAGACCTCAGCGTCGCAGGGTCGCGGCGAACGCGCCCGTCAACGCGAGGATCGGCAACCCGATGACCAGGTGGACTATCGCCGCGGCGAGTCCGTCGAGGAACGGCACCGTCACCAACAACGGCAGGGCCACGGCGGCGACGATCAGCAGCCCCACCACCCACGAGAAGAACTGTTGGGGGTTGGCCGTGCCCACCAACAGCAGGTACCAGAGGACGCCCGCGAGGATCGCGGCGACGGCCCCGTAGACCGCGTACATGGTGGGGGTGTTGCCCCCGTTGGCCCACTGGTGGCCGAACCGGGAGAACACGGCGTCGACGATCCAGGCCCCGAGCCACCCGGCGATCCCCGCGACGAGCGCGGTGGCGAGCACGCTGCCGGCGAACTTGCCCACGTCGATGCCGGGGCCCCGGGGCGCGCGGGGCTGCTGGTAGCCGGAGTCGCCCGCGTACATGTCGTCGTACCCGGGGTCGCCACCCATCTGCGAATACGCGCGCGAGTCGGGCTGCTGCCCCATGCGCCGCGTCTGGTCGTCCTGTCCGGGATACATCGTCGTTATCGCCTCCGAGTCGCCAGTGGTGGACCCGAGGGTAACGCTCCTGACCGGATGACGCGGCCCGCCCGGCCATCGACGATGGTCGGGCGGGCCTGTCGGCCCCGCTCGTGCGGGGCCCGGGTCAGTGGGAGATGGTCTTCTCCACGCCGACGCCGGTGAGGGAACGGACCTCCATCTCCGACCGCTTGGCCGGGAACTCGTCCTGCTTTCCGAGGAACGTGCCGACGATCCCGAGCAGGAAGGCCAGCGGGATCGAGATGATGCCCGGGTTGGACAGCGGGAACAGGGAGAAGTCGACACTGGAGATCATCGACGTCTCACTGCCGGAGACCGCCGGCGACAGCGCGATCAACACGAGTGTGCTGATGAGCCCGCCGTACATGCTGAACAGGGCGCCGGTGGTGTTGAAGCGCTTCCAGAACAGCGAGTACAGGATGGTCGGCAGGTTGGCCGACGCCGCCACGGCGAACGCCAGGGCGACGAGGAATGCGATGTTCTGCCCCATCGCGCCGATGCCCAGGACGATCGAGAGTATGCCGATCACCACGACGGTGATCCGGGAGACGCGCAACTGGGCGGTCTCGGTGGCCTCGCCGTGCTTGATGACCCCGTTGTAGATGTCGTGCGCGAAGGAGGCCGACGCCGTGATGGCCAGGCCGGCGACCACCGCCAGGATGGTGGCGAACGCGACCGCCGAGATGATGCCGAGGAAGATCTCCCCGCCCAGCGCGAAGGCCAGGAGTGGGGCCGCCGAGTTGACGCCACCCGGCGCCGCCTCGATCACGTCGGGTCCGACCATGGCGGCGGCACCGAAGCCGAGGACCAGGGTGAACAGGTAGAACGCGCCGATGAGCGCGATGGCCCAGGTCACCGAACGGCGGGCCTCCTTGGCCGTGGGGACGGTGTAGAAGCGCATGAGCACGTGCGGCAGGCCCGCGGTACCGAAGACGAGCGCGATCGACAGCGAGATGAAGTCGAGCTTGGTGGTCTCGCTGGTGCCGTACTTCAGGCCCGGCTGGAGGAGGTCGTCACCCGAGCGTGCGACCGCCTCACCGAGGAGCGCGGAGAAGTTGCCGCGCACCGCGACCAGCACGAGCAGGCACATGAGGAGCACGCCTCCGACGAGGAGGACGGCCTTGACCATCTGCACGTAGGTGGTGCCCTTCATGCCGCCGACGAGGACGTAGACGATCATGAGGACGCCGACGGCCGCCACGACGATCGACTGGCCGGTGGAATCGTGGATGTTGAGCAGCAGTGCCACCAGGCCACCGGCGCCGGCCATCTGTGCGATCAGATAGAACAGGCACACCGCGAGGGTCGCCAGGGCGGCGGCCATGCGGACGGGCCGCTGCTGGAGCCGGAAGCTCAACACGTCGGCCATCGTGAACCGGCCGGTGTTGCGCATGAGTTCGGCCACGAGCAGGAGCGCGACCAGCCAGGCGACCAGGAACCCGATCGAGTAGAGGAAGCCGTCGTAGCCGTTGACGGCGATGGCGCCGGCGATCCCCAGGAAGGACGCGGCCGAGAGGTAGTCGCCGGCGATGGCGAAGCCGTTCTGGGGTCCGGTGAAGCTGGACCCGCCGGTGTAGAAGTCCTTGGTCGATTTGGTCGACTTGGAGGCCCGCAGCACCAGCGTCATCGTGATGACGATGAACACGGCGAACACGACCATGTTGAGCAGCGTGCTGCCGACGGTCTCGCCGGGTGTGAGCTCGTTGATGTTGATCAGCCAATCGCCCATCAGGCCACCTCACCTTCCAGTTCGTCGCGGATGGCCTCCGCGCGGGGATCGATCTGATTGTTGGCGAAGCGGATGTACACCCAGGTAATGAGGAAGGTCGTGACGAACTGCGCCAGTCCGATGATCAGACCCCAGGTGATGTTCCCGAACACCTTGGTCCCCATGAACCCGGTGGCGTAGACGGCCAGCAGCACGTAGAGGAAGTACCAGATGAGGAACGCGACCGTCAGGGGGAAGACGAACGATCTGAACTTGCTACGTAGCTCCTGGAATTCCGGGCTGGACTGCATCGCCACGAATTCCCCCTCGCCCGGGGTGCGTCGTGACGATCCTCCCGCCGGCGGATCGATTGGACTGGACACGGAGATCCTCCGATTCGACTCTCTCGGCTACATCACGGTAGTGACGCGCCTCACATGACGTGACCGCAAAAGTGTGGCACGGGACACACCATCAACTCGATCGGCAGCGACCAGGAAAAGAAAAGGCGCAGCACAGGAACGTTCTGGCCACCCCAACCCGGGGGGTGAGCGCACCTCCGGCCGGGGGCCGGGGCGGGCTCAGGGGCCGCCTCGTGCGCCGATCGCCTCCGCGAACACGCGCTCGATCTGATCGGGGCTCTCCGCGACATGGCTGCTGCCACCGGTGGCACGGGAGATCTCGGCGAGCATCTCCGGGTCCGCGTCGTCCAACAGACCGACGGTCACCACGACCACCGGCCTCGTCGGGTCGGTCAGCTGCCGGAGCCGCTCGAGGAACTCCTCGCGATCGAGCGCCGACTCGTTGTCGTTGGCCCCGTCCGAGATGACGATGATCGAGTTGATCATGTCCGGGTCGTAGCCGTCGCGGGCCGTGGCGTACGCGTCGAGGACGGACTGGTACAGGTCCGTGCCGCCGCCGACCAGGCCGGGCAGGTCGCCGAGGGCGTTGGTGAGCGCCTCGCGTCCCGTCCCCTCGGGCGTCGTCGCGTCGAGCCCCGCCACCGGCGCGAGTTCCGCGTAGGGTCTGCCGTCCCGGCCCGCTGCCCCACCGAACGCCCACAGCCCCAGGGCGGCGTCGTCCGGGAAACGCCCGAGTCCGACCGTGGCGGTCTCGACGAGGGCCCCGATCCGGGTGCGGTCCGTGCCCGCCATCGTGAACGCCATCGACCCCGAGGTGTCCACCAGCACCAGGGACCTCGCCGGCATGGACAGCAGCCGCCACCTCTGGAGCGTGGAGCGCACCCTCTCCGGGTCCCGTGTCGTGAGGGCCTCCGCCTCACCGATCCCCTCGCCGTCGGCGAGCGGTGTCCGGTCCGCGGTGCGGAAGCCGTCGTCGGCGAGCCCGGCCGCGAAATCCGACGACGCGGTGGCGTCCCGCAGGCCCTCGGCCGCCTCGGCGGCGGCGTCGCGCCGCGTGGGGTCCTGCGTCGTCACGGCGAGCGGGTGGTCCAGGAACACCACTCCTGTGGAGGGTGCGGCCAGCTCGATCCCGGCGTCGGGGGCGTCGCGCACGGCCAGCACCGCCTGGCGCTCGGAGACCACCGCGGCCCCGCCCGACCGTATGACGCCCTCGAGAAGGGCGCGCTCGCTCGGCGCGGCGCCCGTGCGTCCGGCCGGCCCCTGGGCGAGCGCCGCCATCGCGGCCCCGAGCGCGTCGGACGTCGAGCGCATGTTCTCCACCTCGGACGAGGCGGCGAGTATCGGGGCGTCCGCGATGCCGGACCTGACCGGGTCGCCCATCGCGAGTCCCGGCGTCGCGAGCGCGGAGGTCCAGGTGGACAGGTCCACCCGGGCGTCGCGGGTGGCGAGGATGACCGGCGTCGACGCGATCGAGTTGAGGACCGTGTCGAACGGGATGCGGGCCTGCTGGGACACCTGTGCCAGGCGCACGGCCGAGTCGGGGACCCAGAGGTCGGCGAAGTCCTCCCGGGAAGCGGTCCGGGCTGCCATGTCCGACGACGAGACCTCGGTGACCTCGAAGGTGTGGCACCCGGCGGCCTCGTCGGCGAGCGCCTCGACGTGATGCGCGACCCCGGGCTCCGCCGCCACGGTGATCTCCTCCCGGTCCCCGCACAGGCCGCCGATCCCCAGCCGCGACAGCACGGCGAGGGCCAGGCCGATGACGAGGGCCGCCACGAGGAGGACAGCCCCCACGAGGACGACCCGGCGGGCCGTCGGGTTCCCCTGTGGCTCTGCACTGTGCCTGGCGGACATCGGATGGCGCTCCCCTCGTGTGCTCGCGGGCGCCGGACGCCTGCCGGCGACACCGCGAGCGGTGCCACGCCCGGGCGGCACCGCTCGGGGGATCCTATCCGCGCCCGGCCGCGGGCGGGCGTTCCTCCTCAGGACCGGGCGCACCGGTGCGGCCCGGCGCCGCCCGGTACGGCACTCGTGGCGTCAGCGACCCCGGAACCTGGGCGCGCGCTTCTCTTCTCGCGCCGCGCGGGCCTCCGCCATGTCCTCGCTGTGCCAGGCCCGGTGCTGGAGCTCGGTGTGCTCGTCGCGGGGCAGCAGGCGGGCGTCGTCGTCGTTGATGACGGACTTGATGTGACGCAGGGTGAGCGGGGCGAAGTCCGCGACCTCGGCCGCCATCTCCATGGCGGCGTCCAGGTCGCCGATCTCGTTGGCCAGACCGATCCGGGCGGCCTCCTCCGCGCCCACCGGGCGGGCCGTCATGAGGACGGAGCGGGCGTGGCCGCCACCGACGACGTTCGCCAACCGCTTGATGGTCCAGTTGTCCAGGGCCAGGCCCACCTTGACGACGGGCACCGCGAAGACCGCCCCGGGGGCCACGACGCGCAGGTCGGCCGCCAGGGCGAGCTGGACACCGGCGCCGATCGCCGGCCCGTTGACCGCGGCGACCACGGGGACGTCGGCGGTCTCCACCGCCCGCAACATCGCGGCGTGGGCGTCGTAGAAGTCCGTCGTGTAGACGCCGCCCGAGAGGTCCGCTCCGGCGCAGAACGCGGTCCCGGCGCCCGTGATGACGATCGCCCGCACCGGGTCCTCCACGTCCCCCGCCGCCGCGTCCGCCGCCTCGACGGCCTCGCGCAGGGCGGTGCACACCTCGGCGTCGAGCGAGTTGCGGGTGGCGTGTCGGTCGAGGGTGACAACGGCTACGGCACCGTCCCTGCGGCTCTCGATCATGGCGGGTTCGACCTCCTGGTTGGACGCGGGGGTACTGCCGTGCACCCCGCGGGCCGAGGATACCCGCTGCGTATGGCGTCCACCGTACGATGCGGGCATGGCACGTACCGGAGCTCTGACGATGCTCGACCTGGTCCTCGACGAGGGGTCGTTCCTGTCGTGGGACGACGCGCCGTTGCGCTCGCCCGACGTCGACACGGCCCCGGGTTACGCGACCGATCTGGAGCGGGCGGCGCAGAAATCGGGTGTCGACGAGGCGGTGGTCACCGGGGAGGGCACCCTGCGCGGTCGCCGGGTGGTGCTGATCGCGTGCGAGTTCGACTTCCTGGCCGGGTCGATCGGCATCGCGGCCGCCGAGCGCATCGTCTCGGCGATCGAACGCGCCACCGCCGAGCGCCTGCCGATCCTCGCCTCCCCGACCTCCGGCGGCACGCGGATGCAGGAGGGCACGGTCGCGTTCCTGCAGATGGTCAAGATCTCCGCCGCGGTGGCCGGGCACAAGACGGCGGGGCTGCCGTACCTGGTCTACCTACGCCACCCCACCACCGGGGGCGTGTTCGCCTCGTGGGGGTCCCTCGGGCACGTCTCCGTGGCAGAGCCGGGCGCGCTCATCGGATTCCTCGGCCCCCGCGTGTACGAGGCCCTGTACGACGCGCCCTTCCCCGAGGGGGTCCAGGTCTCCGAGAACCTCGCCGAACGCGGGATGATCGACGGCGTCGTGGTCCCCGGGGAGGTCCGGGACCTCACCGCCACCGCGTTGCGGGTCCTGTGCGAGGACCCACCGGACGACGACGAGCCGACGCCGCCACCGGGCCCCGTGCCCGAGCCGGAATCCGACACCGGCGAGGCGCCGGGCGCGTGGGACGCCATCACCCGTAGCCGCCGTCGCGACCGCCCGGGCGCCCGCGCCTTCCTCGACCGGGTCGCCACCGACCTGGTGCGCTTGTCCGGGACCGGCCAGGGCGAGGACAGCGGGGCGCTCCTCTTGTCGCTGGCCCGGTTCCGCGGGCGGTCGGCGGTCGTGCTCGCCCAGGACCGGGACGCCGAGCACGAGTCCCACCCGCTCGGACCCTCCGCACTCCGCTCGGCGCGCCGCGGGATGCGGATCGCCGCTGAGCTCGGCGTGCCGCTGGTACTGCTCATCGACACCCGGGGGGCGGCACTGTCCCAGGAGGCGGAGGAGGGCGGCCTGGCCGGGGAGATCGCGCGGAGCCTGGCCGACCTCGTCACGTTGCCCACACCGACCGTCTCGGTGATCCTCGGCCAGGGCACCGGTGGCGCCGCCCTGGCCCTGCTCCCCGCCGACCGGGTACTGTGCGCCCGGCACGGATGGCTCGCACCGCTGCCTCCCGAGGGCGCGAGCGCGATCCTGCACCACGACACCTCCCGGGCGGCAGAGGTGGCCGCCACCCAGGGCGTCACCTCCGCGGACCTCGCCGCCGCGGGGATCGTGGACGTGGTGGTGCCCGAACGGCCGGACGCGGCGGACGAGCCCGACGCCTTCTGCGACCGCCTGGCGGATGCCGTGGCGAGCGCGCTGATCGAGGTCCGGCGTCGCCCCCCGGAACGTAGGTATTCGCAGCGGATGTCGCGGTACCGGCACCTGGGTCTACCCTAGGGTGAACCCCGTCACAGGCCGGCGCCGTGAACCAGCAGCCGTACGCGTAAAGGACCCCACCGATGTCGGAGTACACCACCGCCCATCACCGTTCGGTCGCCGATCCGGCCGCGTTCTGGCTCGACGCGGCCGGCGCGATCGACTGGGTCACCCCGCCGACGACCGCGGTGGACGAGTCACGGCCGCCGTTCTACCGCTGGTTCCCGGACGGTGAGCTCAACACCTCGTACAACTGCGTCGACAGGCACGTCGAGGCGGGCCACGGCGACCGGGCCGCGATCATCCACGACTCCCCCGTCACCGGCGTCAAGGAGACGATCACCTACGCGCAGCTGCTCGCGCGGGTCGAGATCTTCGCCGGGGCGCTCGCCGCGGAGGGCGTGGGCCGGGGCGACCGCGTGGTCATCTACATGCCCATGGTCCCGCGCGCCGTCGTCGCCATGCTCGCCTGCGCCCGGCTCGGCGCCGTCCACTCGGTGGTGTTCGGGGGCTTTGCCGCCCCCGAACTCGCGATCCGGGTGGACGACGCGCGCCCGAAGGTGATCGTCACCTCCCACGGCGGGATCGAGCCCACGCGCACGGTGCCCTATTTTCCGATGGTGTCCAGGGCGCTCGAGCTGGCCGAGCACACCCCGTCCTCCGTGATCGTCGCCGCGCGCGCCGAGCAGTTCCCCGACGAGACCTTCCCGGAGACCCCCGGGACCCGGTGGGTCGACTGGGACGAGGCGGTGAGCCGCGCCGAGCCCGCCGCGCCCGTGACCGTGGGCGCCGCCGACCCGCTCTACATCCTGTACACCTCGGGCACGACCGGCATGCCCAAGGGCGTGGTCCGCGACAACGGCGGACACGCGGTCGCCCTGGCCTGGTCGATGTGGAACATCTACGGCGTCCGCCCCGGCGACGTCTGGTGGTCAGCGTCCGACGTCGGGTGGGTGGTGGGCCACTCGTACATCGTCTATGCCCCGCTCCTGGTGGGCGCCACCACGATCCTGTACGAGGGCAAGCCCGTCGGCACCCCGGATGCGGGCGCGTTCTGGCGGGTGGCCTCGGAGCACGGCGCGGTCGCCCTGTTCACCGCACCGACCGCCGTGCGCGCGATCCGCAAGGAAGACCCACACGGCGTCAAGGTCGCCGAGTACGACCTGTCCCGCATGCACACCCTGTTCTGTGCGGGCGAGCGCCTGGACCCGGACACCTACCACTGGGCCACGGACACCCTGGGCATGCCGGTGGTCGACAACTGGTGGCAGACGGAGACCGGCTGGCCGATCGCCTCCAACCTGCGGGGACTGGACCCGATGCCCATCAAGCCGGGCTCACCGACGGTCCCCGTCCCCGGGTACGATCTCCGCGTCCTCGACGGCGACGGCAGCCCCCTGCCGGCAGGGCGGGAGGGAAACCTCGCGATCCGCCTGCCCATGGCCCCGGGCACACTACTGGGCTTGTGGGAGGACGACGAGAGGTTCGTCTCCTCGTACATGTCCGCCTTCGACGGCTACTACTCGACCGGCGACGGCGGGTACGTCGACGAGGACGGGTACGTGTACGTCATGGGGCGGACCGATGACGTGATCAACGTGGCCGGGCACCGCCTGTCGACGGGGTCGATGGAGTCGGTGATCGCCACCCACCCCGCGGTCGCCGAGGCCGCCGTCATCGGCGTCCGGGACGAGCTCAAGGGGCAGCGACCGGTCGGCTACGTGGTCCTCAAGGCCGGCGAGGTCCGCGATCCAGGGGAACTGCGGGCGGAGCTGGTGGCGATGGTCCGCGAGGAGATCGGCGCCGTGGCCACGTTCCGCGACTGCACGGTGGTGCAGGGGCTGCCCAAGACCCGATCCGGCAAGATCCTGCGCAAGACCATGCGGCAGATCGCCGACGGGCAGGAGGAGGCCCCGGTGCCGTCGACGATCGAGGACCCGGCCGTCCTCGACGCGCTCCGGCCCCACCTCCGCCCGCAGAAGTGAACGCCCCGGCCGCGGGATGGTCCGGGTCCGTCGCGGGATGGTCCGCGGTCCGGGGTCGGCTCAGGCGGAGAGCAGGTCGATCACAAAGACGAGCGTCTTCCCCCCGAGCGGGTGCAGCGCCGCCGAGGTGCCGTACGCCTTCTCCGGCGGGATCACCAGCTGCCGGCGGCCGCCGACCTTCATGCCGGGGATGCCCTCCTGCCAGCCCTGGATGAGCCCGCTGAGGGGGAACGTGATGGACTCGCCACGGTCCCACGAGGAGTCGAACTGCTCGCCCGTCTCGTAGTCGACGCCGACGTAGTGGACGGTGACCTCACCGCCGGACACCGCCTCCGCACCGTCCCCGACCGTCAGGTCCTCGGTGACGAGCTCGGTGGGCGCGGGGCCCTCGGGCACGTCGATCTCGGGCTTGTCCATGGTGTCTCCTCCTGGAGTCGGTGTCCCCGGCTCAGCGTCGGCTGATCGGAGTGAAACTCCGCTCGGTCGGTCCCGTGTAGACCTGACGCGGGCGGTTGATCTTGGTGGACGGGTCCTCGCGCATCTCGCGCCAGTGCGCGATCCAGCCGGGCATGCGGCCGAGCGCGAACAGGACCGTGAACATCTCGGTGGGGAAACCCATGGCCCGGTAGATCAGGCCCGTGTAGAAGTCCACGTTCGGGTAGAGCTTGCGTTCGACGAAGTAGTCGTCGGCCAGCGCCGTCTCCTCGAGCTTGAGCGCGATCTCCAGCAGCGGGTCGTTGCTCTTGGACAGCAGCGCGTGGGCGTGCTTCTTGGCGATGCTGGCGCGCGGGTCGTAGCTCTTGTAGACGCGGTGCCCGAAGCCCATGAGCTTGGCGCCGTCGACCTTGTTCTTGACCCGGTCCATGTAGTCGGTGGCGTCGCCGCCCTCCGCGTCGATGCGCTGGAGCATCTCGAGAACCGCCTGGTTGGCGCCGCCGTGGAGCGGGCCGTACAGCGCGTTGATGCCGCCGGTGATCGAGGCGTACAGGGGCGCCTCGGAGGAGCCGACCATGCGGACGGTCGAGGTGGAGCAGTTCTGCTCGTGGTCCGAGTGCAGCAGCAGGAGCATGTCCAGCGCCCGGACCACCTCGTCGGTGATCTCGTAGTCCGGCCCGAACATCATGCGCAGGAAGTTGCCCACGTAGCCGAGCGACGGGTCCGGGTCGACGGCCTTCTGCCCGGAACGGATCCGCTCGATCGCGGCGGCGAGCGTCGGGCCGCGGCCCAGCAGGCGCGCGGTGGCCAGGTCGACGGCCTTCGGGTCGTCGATGTCGAGATCGTCACCGTGGGTGCCGAAGAGGCTGACGCCGGCCGAGAACACCGGCATGGGGTGCGTGTCGAGGGGGAAGGACTCCAGCAGCGGCATCATCTGCCCCGGCAGGGAGGTCTCTCCGAGGACCTTCTCGGTGAAGGCGGTCAGCTGCGTCTCGGTGGGGTCCTCGCCGTAGATGAGGAGGTAGGCGACCTCGAGGAACGAGGACTTCTCCGCGAGCTCGTCGATGGGGTAGCCGCGGTGCCGGAGGACCCCCTGCCCGCCGTCGATGTAGGTGATCGACGACGTGCACGCGGAGGTGTTGACGAAGCCGACGTCGAGGGTGGTCATCCCCGTCTCGGCCAGGAGCGGACCCAGCTGCACCGCGTCACTTCCCAGCGTGGCGTCGACGACGTCGAGTTCCAGCTCACCGCCGGGGTAGGACAGTGTTGCATTGCGGTCCGAACCGTTCGAGCCTGCGGTCACGCGATTCCCTCTCCGACGATTGGTCCCGGCGGCCACTTCCCGCCACGAATGTGCTGTGCCACACCTTACCGTGGCCCCCCTCCGCGTTTCGAAGCGTCCTCCGGGGGATCCCCCCGAGCCCCGCCGGGAGCGTGGGTCAGGGGTGGAGGCGTCGGGCGATCCAGTCGTCGTCCCGACGGACGCACTCCACCCGGTCGTGGAAGCGGTCCCGGCCACCCTGCCAGAACTCGACGCGATCGGGTAACAGGCGGTAGCCGCCCCACCGGTCGGGCATCGGGATCTCGTCGACGTCGGCGAACCGGGTCTCCGCCTCGGAGTACAGCTCTTCCAGGCGGTGGACGGACTCCACCGGACGCGACTGATCCGACGCCCATGCGGCGATCTGCGATCCCCGCGGTCGCGTCCGCCAGTAGTCCAGGCTCTCCTCGCGCTCGAGCGGGCGGCACGCGCCCTCGACGTGGACCTGCCGTTCGACCACCAGCCACGGGAAGGTCGCCGACGCGTACCCGGTGGCAGCCAGCTGGACGCCCTTGCGCGAGGTCGTCGTCGTGAAGAAGATCAGCCCGCGCTCGTCGACGCCCTTGCACAGGACGGTGCGCGTGGACGGCCTCCCGTCCGCACCGACGGTGCCGAGCACCATCCCGTTGGGCTCCCGCACCCCACGGCGCGCGGCCTCGTCGAGCCAGTCGGTGAACAGCGGCAGCCACCCGTCGGCCGGGTCCGCGGCGTCGAGTCTGGGGTGCAGGCCGTATCCGACCCGCATGGTGTCGAAATCGACGGGTTCCAGCGCGGGCTCCTCCATGGCGCGCAACGCTACCCCTGCCACGCCCGCTCCCCCGACTACGATGGGCCCCAGTCCCGGATCCGAGACGCGTCCCATCCCACGACAAGGAACGGCCACAAAGAGCATGAGCGATCAGCTGCCCACCATCCCCGCCGACCTCAGGCCCGCCGACGGACGGTTCGGCTGCGGCCCGTCCAAGGTGCGCCCCGAGCAGATCTCGGCCGTCGCCGAGGCCGCCACCACAGTGATGGGCACCAGCCACCGCCAGCCCCCCGTCAAGAACGTCGTGGGTCGGGTCCGCGACGGACTGTCCTCGCTGTTCTCCCTGCCCGAGGGCTACGAGGTGGTCGTGGGCAACGGCGGCACCACCGCGTTCTGGGACGCCGCGGCCTTCGGCCTGGTCCGCGAGAAGGCGCTGCACCTGACCTACGGCGAGTTCTCCTCCAAGTTCGCCAAGGTCACCGCGGGCGCCCCGTTCCTGCAGGATCCGGTGGTCGTCTCCGCCGATCCCGGCTCGGCGCCGGAGCCGACCTCCGATCCGTCTGTCGACCTCATCGGTTGGGCCCACAACGAGACCTCGACCGGCGTCATGCTGCCCGTCTCCCGGCCGGCGGGCTCGGACAACGCGCTGGTCGCGATCGACGCCACCTCCGGCGCCGGCGGACTGCCCGTCGACATCTCCGACACCGACGTCTACTACTTCGCGCCCCAGAAGTGCTTCGCCTCGGACGGCGGGGTCTGGGTGTCCATCATGAGCCCGGCCGCACTCGAGCGCGTCGCCGAGATCGCCGCCACGGACCGGTGGTGCCCCGATTTCCTCTCGCTGCCCACGGCGGTCGACAACTCGGCCAAGAACCAGACGTACAACACCCCCGCCGTGGCCACGCTGCTGATGTTCGCCGATCAGATCGAGTGGATGAACGAGCGCGGCGGCCTGGACTGGTGCGTGTCGCGGACCGCCGACTCCTCCTCGCGTCTCTACGACTGGGCGGAGGCCAGCGACTTCGCCACGCCGTTCGTCACCGAGCCGGCCCACCGGTCGCAGGTCGTCGGCACGATCGATCTGGACGAGAGGATCGACGCGGCCAAGGTGGCCAAGACGCTGCGCGCCAACGGCATCGTCGACACGGAGCCGTACCGCAAGCTCGGGCGCAACCAGCTACGCATCGGCATGTTCCCGGCGATCGAGCCCGAGGACGTCACCCAGCTGACCCGGTGCATCGATCACGTGGTGGGCGAACTCCCCTGACCCGCCGCTGCTCGGCACTGATGACCCCGCCCGAGAGCGATTCACCTATCGGACTGCGCTCCACCTAGCGGATCCCATAGGTGGAGCGCAGTCCGATAGGTGTCGCGGCCAGGTGCTGCGGCCAGGTGCTGCGGCCAGGTGCTGTGCCCAGGTGTCGCGCCCAGGTGCTGTGTCCAGGTGTCGCGCCCAGGTGCTGTGCCCAGGTGTCGCGCCGAAACGCGGGTATGCCCGGCGCGCGCGGCACAGCCGGAGGCACTCCCGGCGGGTCGGCCCGCGTTTTCCTGCCGCCCGCCCGGCCAGTCAGCACGTCGGGCGGGCGCCACTGCCCTACCATGTGTCCAACGCCCCGGTCCCGGGTGCGACGACGCCGCAGGGGCCACGAAGAGTCGAGGAGGCGGCATGCGGAAGCTGAGGATCGTCGGGGTCGAGGCCGATTCGTCGGTGGTCGAGTGCGAGGTCCCGGCCTCGGGCGAGAAGTTCACACTCCCCCTCGACGACAGGTTCCGCGCCGCCGCGCGTGGCGAGTACCTGGCCTCCGACGCCGCGGAGCGGCGCCCCGTGACCGGTACGTTGCGCCCCCGCGAGATCCAGGACCGCATCCGGCACGGCGCCACGGCCGAGGAGGTGGCCACCGACGCGGGGGTCCCGCTCTCCCGCATCGAGGGCTTCGCGGTGCCCGTCCTGCTCGAGCGGGCCAGCGCGGCGGACCTGGCCAAGAACGCCCACCCGATGCTGCACGACGGCCCGGCGCTCAACACGCTAGCCGAGCGGGTGGGGGCCGCGCTCGATCGTCGGGGCGTGGACCCGGACCTCGCGACGTGGGACGCGTGGCGGGACCGTTCCGGCGGCTGGGTGGTGCGCACCTCGTGGCCGGCCGGCCTATCGGACGACGCGTCGGCGACGTGGTCGTTCGTCCCCGACTCCCACGGGGGCTCGGCACGGGCGCTCGACCAGGAGGCCGAAGGACTGCTCGACCCCGCCCGGGCGACCGCCCTGCGATCCGTGTCCTCCCCGCCCCCGCTCCCCTCGGCTCCGCCTCCGATCCGCTCGGTCGCGGCGCCCGTGGAGGCGGTGCCGGACCACGCCGATCACTCCGAGACCGACGACGAGCCCGCCGCCGCGCCCGTGGCCGGGCCCGACGAGCGTGACGACCGCGCCCCCCACGGCCCCACGACCCACGGCCCCACGCCCCACGGCCCCGCAAACCACGAGCGCGCCACCCACGACCGCGCCACCGACGCCGAGACCGGTCACGACGACGAGGACTTTCTCCAGCACCCGCCGGCCGCGCCCGAGCGACGCTCGAGCCGCCGCCACCCGACCATGCCGTCGTGGGAGGACGTCCTCCTCGGGGTCCGCGGCAAGGACGACTGATCCGCATCATGGGCACTCACGTCGCGACGTTCTGGTACCTGGACACGGACGACCCGTCCGCCCCCATCCGCGCCGGCAGCCCGTCGGATCCGGGCTTCGCGCGCCGGCTGCTCTCGCGACTGTTCCCCACCGCCACGGTGGCCTCACTCGGCGCCTTCCCGCTCAACCGCTCGGCGTCCGCCGGGGCCGGCGAGATCTACGTGGGCTCGTTCCCCGGCGTGACCGTGGTGCAGACCCCCGTGGACGGTGCCGTCTCGCCCTCCACGACCGCGGAACGCTGGCTCCGCCTCGTCGACACCCCGACGGTGTTGGCCTTCGCGCACGACCCGGAGACGGGGGTGAGCGGCTTCGCCCGCTGGGAGTCCGGGCGGCTCGTCCGCGCGTTCGCGGGGGCGGACGACAGGATCGTCGAGGACGAGGGCATGCCCCTGCCGTTCGAGAGGCCCTACTGGTCCGGCGAGTTCCCGATCCCGGACCACGAGTCCACCCCCCTCGCACTGCCCTTCTCCCCCACGGCTCTGCTCCACGCCGCCCACCGGGACTGGCTGGGGTTCGACCTCGACCCGGGAGGGCTGGACGTGCCGGTCCACGGGTTCGCCACCGACGGGCGCCGCGAGGTCCGCCCGCACCGGCCCCCCGAGGGGCAGGCGATCCACGTGGTGGGGGCGCCGGGGCGCGCCGAGCTCCACGCCGCCAATCTGCGCAAGGCCGAAGCCTCGTCGTCGTCTGGTGCCCGCCCGTCGTCGCCCTACGAGGACGACGACTACGAGCGGCTCCCGTTCTCCGCGGCCGGGGCGGTCGGCGGCCCGCTGCGCCGGTTCGCCGGCACGGTCGGTGACGCCGTGCGCCGCGGTGCGGACTCCGTGTCGCGGTTCCGGTCCGAACGCCGCTGAGGCGTCCGACGCGCTACGCCCGGCGGGCCCGCTCGTAGAACGCCACGGCCGCCGCGGTCGCGACGTTGAGCGAGTCCGTCCCCGGGGTCATCGGGATGGTCGCCCGCACGTCGCAGGCCCGCATCGCGTGTTCGGTCAGCCCCGGCCCCTCGGCGCCCAGGACAAAGGCGACCCTCCCCGACTCCACGGCGCGCGCCAGGGGCACGTCGCCGGACGGGGTCAGCGCCACGATCCGGAAGCCCTGCTCCCGCAGGTCCTGCAGGGACCGCTGCCACGTGGTGGGGCTGCCGGGCAGGTGGGCGAACGGCAGCCGCAGGACGTGCCCCATCGAGACCCGCACGACCCGCCGGTACAGCGGGTCCCCGGTGGCGGCGCCGAACAGCACGCCGTCCACCCCGAGGGCGGTGCAGTTGCGGAAGATCGCCCCGAGGTTCTCCGGGTCGTTGACGCCCTCCAGGACGACCAGTGTGCGCGCGCCGTCGACCACGTCCGCGACGGGCAGCGGGGCGGGGCGCTCGGCGGCGGCGAGGATGTCGCGACTGGAGCGGAAGCCGATCACCTCGCTGATGACCTCCCTGGATGCCCGCAGGAACACCGCCTGACCGGCCTCGTCGTCCGCGTCCCAGCCCTCGGCCGCGGCCTCCCGTCGGAGCTGGGCCAGGCGCGCGTCGGTGCCCAGCAGGACGTGCGGGGTGAACCGCGACAGGAGCATCCGCGCCACCACGTAGGTGCCCTCGGCGACCACAAGCCCGCGGCCGCCGGGGAGGTCGGGTCGCCGGTCGGAGTTGTTGAGGTCGCGGAGATCGTCCAGACGCGGATCGGCCGGGTCGGGGACGTCGACGACGTGCACGGTCCCGGACTCAGGCGAGCGCGTCGCTGATGGGGCCGATCCCGAAGAACACGAGGAACGCCGCTGCCACGACCCACAGCAACGGATGCACCGACCGGGCCTTGCCGGTGGCGGCCGCCAGGACGACCCACGCGATGAACCCGACGCCGATCCCGTTGGCGATCGAGTAGGTGAACGGCATGGTCACGATGGTGAGGAAGGCCGGCAGGGCCACCGCGAAGCGACTGAAGTCGATCTGGACGATCTGCGACATCATCAACGCGCCCACCACGATGAGCGCGGGGGCTGCCGCCTCGACCGGCACCACCTCGTAGAGCGGCGTGAAGAACATCGCGACCAGGAAGAGCGCACCGGTGACGATGTTGGCCAGCCCGGTCCGCGCCCCCTCGGCGATGCCCGTGGCGGACTCGAGGAAGACGGTGTTGGACGACGACGAGGTGAAGCCGCCGGCGACGGCGCCGACGCCCTCGACGACCAGCGCGGTCTTCATCCCCGGCAGGTTGCCCCGCTCGTCCATGAGCCCGGCCTCCTTACCGAGGCCGGTGAAGGTGCCCATGGCGTCGAAGAAGTTGGCCAGCAGGAGCGTGAACACGAACAGTCCCGCGGCCAGCGGGCCGATGCGGGTGAACGCGCCGATGAGGTCGACCTCGCCGATGAGGCTGAGGTTGGGCAGGCCGCCGAGCGAGTCGGGGACGGCGGGGACGGCGAGGCTCCACCCGGTGGGCGCGGCCTCACCGTCGACGACCGACGGCCCCGCGTGGGTGACGGCCTCGACGACGACCGCGACGACGGCGGTGATGACGATGCCGATGAACAGGCCCGCGCGGACGCGCCGGGCGACGAGGATCCCGCACAGCAGCAGGCCGAGCGCGAAGACGGCGGTGGGCCACGAGGCGATCGACCCGTCGATGCCGAGGCCGACGGGGACGGTCGTGCCCGCGGCGTCCGGGAGGCGGCGGACGAAGCCGGAGTCGACAAAGCCGACCATGGCGATGAACAGGCCGATGCCCACCGCGATCGCGGCCTTGAGGTCGAGCGGGATCGCGTCGAAGACGGCCTTCCGGAAGCCGCTCACGGCGAGGATCACGATGATCAGGCCCTCGATGACGATGAGCCCCATCGCCTCGGCCCACGTGACCTGCTGTGCGATCGTCACCGCGACGAGCGAGTTGATGCCGAGTCCGGTGGCGAACGCGAACGGGTACCGCGCGATCGCCCCGAAGGCCACGGTCATCACGCCGGCCGTGAACGCGGTGACGGCGGCGATCTCCGGGATCGACAGCTGCGCACCCGTCACGTCCTCACCGGAGCCCAGGATCAGCGGGTTGAGGATGACGATGTAGGCCATCGCGAAGAAGCTGACCAGCCCGCCGCGCACCTCGCGGCCGACCGTCGAGCCCCGCTCGCTGATCTTGAAATAGCGGTCGAGCGCCCCGCCCCGGGCGTCAGCGGGCCCGGGGGCCTGGGTGCTCTGCGACATCGGGCGACCTTCCTGAACGGTTCATGGGAACCGTCTCAGGGTAACCGGCGCCCGTGGCTGCGGTAGCGTCGCGGTCATGACGGAGGAGCAGTCGGAGCCCGGGGTGCCCCGGATCCCCGACTATCTGCTGGACCCGCGGCCCGTGGTGATCATCGGCACTGTCGCGTGGACGCTCGCCCTGCTGGCCGAGATGCTGCTGCGCGACGTGGATATGCGAACCGTCATCCTCTGCGCGGTGGGCGTGGGGGTCGGCGCGCTCGGGACGCTGATCTACGCGATGCAGCGCCGGGCGGTCCTCCGGGGCAGCGCGGGCGCCCAGGGCGGGCTGGACTTCGGCCGCCCCGACTGACCCGACTGGTCAGCGGCGGGTCACTCCCCGGGGCCGTCCCGGTCCTCCGGATCGCGCCGGGCGGCGGAGGCGGCGAGCTGCTGGGGCAGGACCACCACGTCGACGGCGGAGTCGTCGTATGCCTCGGCCGTCCGGTCGGTGGTGTCCGTCTTGAGCTGCACCTCACTGTGGGCGCCACAGCCGTACTGGAGGTGCACGACCTGGCCGTCGGCGGAGAACTCGTTGGCGCAGATGCCGAACATCGCTCCCAGGGACCCGGCGATCGGCACCAGGAACCCACAGGTGCCGCAGGGTTCCTTGGCCCCGCGCGCGATCTCCGACCCGGGGCCGCGTTCGGCGGCCCAGCGCTCCGCCGCGGCAGACCGACCCTCGCGGCTGAGATGCCGTGGCCGGCCGAGTCCCACGGGGGCGGCGAGCTCGTCCAGCTCCTCGTCCCCGCCCAGGAGTTGCCCGGGCACGAGCCGCTCGTCGTCGTCGGACGGGGGCAGGAGGTCGCCGGCGCCGAGGTCGCCGGGCCGGATCCGCTTCTCCCACGGCACCCACTCGGGGGCCACCACGGCCCCCTCGCCCGGGAGGAGGGAGATCTCGTCGATCGTCACCTCGCCACCGGGCACCAGCGCCAGCACACAGGCCCAGTGCCACCCGCGGTAGCCGGGAAGTTCGGAGACGAAGCGGTGCGTGGTGGTGAACGGGGCCTCGACGATCGCGTCGAGGTGTTCGCCCACGCCGTCGGAGGCGAACTCCTCGACGGCGGTCCGCGCCACGTCGACCGCGTCGGTGAGCCGCGCGCGCAACGCGTCGTCGAAATCCGACGCCTGATCCGTCACTGCCTCGGTGTCCACGGCTCCCATTATGCGCGTCATCGTGTCGACGTCACGGACAGGGCCGCCGTGCGGCATCCTGGAAGCATGCGCAGCCTCCCCGGCCCCGTCGGCCCACTCGTCGCCTCGCTCTGTGTGCTCGGCCTCGCCTCCGCGTGCGCCGCCGACCCCGGTGGCCCCCCGGAGGAGTCCGCCGGCGGCACGGCCCTGGCCTCATCCAGCATGCCCACGGACTCGAGCAGCGGGGAGAGCGCCCGGGTCGCGGTGGGCACCGAGAGTCCGCAGCCGGCCCGGGGGGACGTGGAGGTGGTGCGGACCATCGCGCACGATCCGACGCTGTTCACGCAGGGCCTGGAGGTGGTCGGCGATCAGCTCTACGAGTCGACCGGACGGTACGGGTACTCACAGGTCCAGCGGCGCGCGATCGAGGACACCGAGCCGTCCGCGTGGGTGCCGATGGCCTCGGACGAGTTCGGGGAGGGGCTCACCGTCACTCCTGACACGCTCTGGACCCTGACCTGGCGCAAGGGGGTCGCCCACGACCGCGACCCGCAGACGCTCGAGGTCCGCGACGAGGTGCCGTACGAGGGCGAGGGTTGGGGCCTGTGTCACGACGGCGACCGCCTGGTCATGAGCGACGGCTCGGACACGTTGACCTTCCGCGACCCGGCCACGTTCGACCCCACCGGAACAGTCGACGTCACGGCCGGGGGCACGCCCGTCCCGCAGCTCAACGAGCTCGAATGCGTGGGCGGAGAGATCCTGGCCAATGTGTGGATGACCGACGAGATCATCCGGATCGACCCGGACTCGGGCGCCGTCACCGCGATCTACGACGCGTCCGGGCTCGAGCAGCCACGGCCGGCCGATCCGGACGCGGTCCTCAACGGGATCGCCGCGCTGCCGGAGTCGGACACCGTGCTGCTCACCGGCAAGCTCTGGCCCCAGATGTACGAGGTGCGCCTCGTTGGCTGAGGAACCCGTGGGGAACGTCCGACGCGGCGGCCCGGCGCGGCGCGCCGCCGCGGCGACCGGGCGCGCCGGACGCCGCGTGTTCCACGCCGACGGGGCGGACCGGTCGGGTCTCGCGCCGCTGAGCTATGTCACCGTGGCGAACTTCGCGTGCGACGCGATCCTCGCGGTGGCGCTCGCCAACACCCTGTTCTTCTCCGCGGCTACCGCGGAGTCCCGGGGCAACGTGGCGCTCTACCTCCTCGTCACGGTGGCGCCGTTCGCGCTCATCGCGCCCGTGATCGGCCCCGCGCTGGACCGGCTGCGCAGCGGTCGACGGCTGACGGTCTCGCTCAGTTTCACGCTCCGCGCGGTCCTCGCGGTGATCCTCGCCCTCAACTTCGACTCCTGGCTCCTCTACCCGCTGGCACTGGGCATGCTGGTGCTGTCCAAGACCTTCGGCGTGGTCAAGGCGTCGATCACGCCACACGTCCTGCCTCCCGCCCTCGACCTGGTCCGCACCAACTCCCGCCTCACCGTGCTCGGCCATGTCTGTGGCTCGGTGGTCGCCGGGGCGTTCGCCGGGCTGGTCTCGTGGCTCTGGGACTCGCCCGCCGCCCTGTGGCTGCTGGCCGCGGTCGCGCTCGTGGCGGCGTACGTCGCCATGACCATCCCCGCGCACGCCGAGGCCTCCGCCGACGAGGAGTCCGCGACCCTCAGGGTGGGGCCGGAGCGCTCACTCACCAGCGGGCTCAAGGAGATCCTCACCCGGCCCCTGGGGCGTCACGTCCTGCGGGACCTGTGGGCGGAGTCGATGGTCCGGTTCATGACCGGCTTCCTCACCCTGTTCCTCGCCTTTGTGGCCAAGGCGCACGAGCACGCCTCGGCCACCGAGCAGGCCACGATCCTGGCGATCGCGGGCGGTGCCGGCGGGATCGGCACGTTCGTGGGCAACGCCGTGGGCGCCCGGCTCCCCCTCGGGCGACCGGGCCGCATCACCACGGCCGCGGCCGGGTCCGCGCTGGCGGCGGCGATCGTGGCGGCGTTCCTCGGCACCATCTGGGCGGCCGCGGCGCTGGCTCTCATCGCCGCGGTCTGCAGCGCACTCGGCAAGGTGGCGCTGGACTCGTCCATCCAGACCGACATCCCGGACATCGCCCGGTCCTCGGCGTTCGGCAGGTCGGAGACGGCCCTGCAGCTCGCCTGGGTGGGCGGCGGCGCCCTCGGCGTCCTGCTCCCGCCGGACTTCGGGATCGGCTTCTCCGTCATCTCCGTGGTGGGCGCGCTGATGTTCACGCAGGCGCTGCTCACCGCACGCGGATCGACACTCGTGCCGGGGCTGGGCGGCAACCGGCCGCGGTTCCCGGGGGCTCCGCGGGATCCGCGGGGCCTGGGCGCGCGGCTGCTCGGCAGGATGGAAGAGTGAGCACGATGAGTGACTCCCCCGTGTCCGGCCCTCGCGTCCGCCCCGTCACCTGGATGATCCTCGCGTGGGTCGTCATCATGTGTGCGGCGATCTTCGGCGCGTGGCAGGGCTCGGAGTCCCGCTACGGGGCGGTCCCCGAGATCACGGTGGCTACCGAGCGGGGCCACCTCGACGTACTGCCGTTCACCGCGACGGACCTCGAGGGCACCACCTACACCAACCCGGTCGGCGAGTTCACCGTCCGGGACGAGGACCTGCTCACGGTGCGACTGTCCACGGAGCTCCAGGGGTCGGCTCTCGAGGTGTACGAGGTCCGTGAGGGCGGAGCGCGCGAGTACACGGTCGAGTCCGACGGGTCCGGGCAACTGCTCATCCCCACGGCCACCGACGAGGCCGGGCGGATCGAGGGCCTGGTGATCCGCGCCGTCGCCCTGGTCTATTCCGCCGACGGGGCGGAGTCGGTCCTCAGCGGCGAGTGGTCGGTCGGGTTCGTCCACGAGGACTGACGCCGCTCACGCGCCGGGGTCCGCCGCGGGGCTCCCGCGGGTCAGCGGTCCAGTTCGCGCGCGACGGCGCGCAGCACCGACGCGACCCGACCTCCCACCTTGGGGTCCGGGCGGTGACCGCGGCGCAGCTCCGGCTGGACGGTCGACTCGAGCACGTTGATCATGTCCTCGACCATCCCGTGGAGCTCGTCGGGCGAGCGACGACGGCCACCGCGGGGGGACCGGGACTCCGCGACCGAGGGCTCCTCGTGGACGACGACCCGCAGCGCCTGTGGTCCGCGCCGTCCCGAGACCATGTCGAACTCGACCCGCTGACGCGGTCGGAGCGCCTCCACGCCCGCCGGGAGCGCATCGGAGCGGACGTAGACGTCCTCCCCTCCCTCCTGAGACAGGAAGCCGAAGCCCTTCTCCGCGTCATACCACTTGACCTTGCCGCTGGGCACCGCGATCCACCTCTCAACCCGGCCGCGCTCGACGCGCGGACCCGCACCTGTCAGGAACACCCGAGACTACCCTCGTCGCTGCCGGTGGCCCCGCCACCGGCGGCGTCCCCGCCGCATCGGTACCCTGCCGGTGTGACCTCCGACGACGCCGCCCCCGCACAGAACGAGCCCGGCGCGGACCCGTGGGCGCCCGGTCGCGATGAACCGGCGCGTCCGGCCCCCCGGCGACGGGGATTGTTCCTCACCGCGGTGATCCTCTTCTCGATCGGTGTGGTCTTCACGATCCTCGCGGCGGTGACCCCGTTCCTCCTCGGGCACGACGCGCCGTCGGTCCTCTACGTGGCAGCGATGCTCTTCACGCCCGTCGGGTTCCTCCTGGGCATCGCGTACGCGATTCTCGGGTCACGACCGCGCCGGATGTGACCAACCCCACAGTTCAGCAAAGGCCCAGGGTAACGACTTGATAACGGCCCAGGTAACGCTTCTGCGACGCCACGAAACATTTCGGAATGGTGACGATTCGGCTACGGGCCGCTACTGTTCGGTACAGACTCGTCAGCGAGTCGGCATCGGAAGCACACCGAACCCCGCCCTGCGGACGATGCGGCACCAGACCATCCACCGGGCGGGGACGGGGGACCCGAACCGGGCCCACTCGGGGCCCGGCGCCCGACAGGGCGCTTGGGGTGAAGCCGCCACGGCGGCCGGGCGCACTCGTCCGAACCCGACAGCTCACCTCGTAGGCACAGAGTGAAAAGGACTGACGCGTAAATATGACCTCGTACACCGGACGCCACCGCGCCCCCTCCGCCACCACCGCTCCCAAGAACGCCGTCAAGGTCGTCCTCGCGGGCACCGCGTTCTCCGCTGCCGGACTGGCCATGGCCCCGGCCGCCAACGCCGCCCCCGACTCCGACTGGGACCGTCTCGCGCAGTGCGAGTCCGGCGGCAACTGGGCCATCAACACAGGCAACGGCTACCAGGGCGGGCTGCAGTTCTCGCCGAGCACCTGGGCGGCCTACGGCGGCACCGAGTTCGCGCCCACCGCCAACCAGGCGACCCGCGAGCAGCAGATCGCCGTCGCGGAGCGCACCCTCGCGGGCCAGGGCTGGGGGGCGTGGCCCGCCTGCTCCTCGCAGCTCGGCCTGAACAGCGCGCCCACGCCGCGCGACGTGTCCGAGCCCGCGCCGGCCCCGGCCCCCGCCGCTCCGGAGGCCCCCGCCGAGGTCACCGCCGCCGACCATGTCGAGACTCTCGCCGCCTTCGCCGAGGATCGTGGCTTCGACGTGCCGGTCACCGACCACTACGCGGCCAACAAGGAGGCCGTCGACAGCCTCTACGCCGAGAACCAGGACCTGGTCGACGAGTTCGTCGCCACGCACCTGGGCAGCTGAGCGTCCTCAGCCCCGTCGGTCCCCGACCGACCAGAACGGGCCGCCACTTCCTCGTGGAAGTGGCGGCCCGTTCTCGTGTGCTCGGTCCCTCGCGCGTCCGGCGTGCCGTGACCGGCGACCTCAGCGGTTGATCACCGTCTCGGGATGGATGTAGTTGATGCGCTCGGGAGGCAGCGGGAAGGTCTCCTGCCCGAAGGGCGACAGTCCGCCGGCGACCAGCGCGGCGAGTTCCGTGACCGGGTGCTCGCCGAACGAGGCGTCGGGCCATCCCGGGTTGTCGTAGGTCAATTCACTCTTGGCAGCCACGTGTCCAGTATCTCACCCGTCGCCCGATCCGTCAGCACCCGGGTCAGAACACTAGGCTGGGGCGGATCATGCCGACCCCGCGCGCCACGCCCCGCCACGCCACCAGCGGTGAACCGGAGTTCCCCGCCTGGCTCGCCGGGCTGTCCGACGACGCGCTGGTGCGGTTGTTGGAACTCCGGCCGGACGTGGCCACCCCGCCCCCGGCCACCGTCGACGTCCTGGCCTCACGGTTGCGTCTGCCCGCCTCGACCGCGCGGGCCCTGGGGTCCGTGGACTGGCCGGCCCTGTTGGTCCTGGCCACCGCCGCCTCGCTCGGTGCGGACTCCGGGCCCGTGCCGGTGGGCGCCCTCGCGGACCGGCTCGGGGTCGACGACGACGAGGAGAGCCTCCGGACGAGCCTGGACGGACTGCGCGACCGCGCACTGATCTGGGGCGCCGGGTCGCATGTGCGGCTCTCCGCGGTCACCGCGTCCGCGGTCGAGTCCGCCCCCGTCGTCGCCCCACACCCGGGCGAGCCCACCGGGGCAGCACTCGAGGACGCCCGGGCCGCTCTGCCGGAACGGTCGATCGAGGTCCTCGGGGCGATCGCCGGCGGACGCGCACCGGTCGGCGAACTCGGCCCCGGCGCGTCCGGAGTGGTCCGCGAGGCGGCCGCGGCGCTGGCGGGCGCGGGCCTGGCCGAGATCACGGGGACGGGGGACGACGCCGACGAGAAGGTGGTCCCCCGCGCACACGCGCTGGACCGGGCCAGGCACGGTGCGCGGCCGGCGGGGGCCTCCCTGCTGGACCCGCCGGCGTGGGCGCAGCCCCGCCCGGGGAGGAAGTCCGGCGCGGTGGACGCCTCCGCCGGCGTCGCCGCGCTCGAACTGCTGCACCGGTGCGACGCCGTGCTCGAGGCCCTGTCGACGGCTCCCGCGTCGACCCTCAAGGCCGGTGGCGTCGGGGTCCGGGAGCTCCGCCGGGTCGCCCGCGCCGCGGGCGTCGACCGGGACGATCTCCCCCTCCTCCTCGAGGCCCTCGCCGCCGCGGGCCTGATCGCGATGGGTGACACCGAGGTCGGTGACACCCCCTTCGATGCCGCGTGGGCGCCCACCGAGGTCGCGGACGCGTGGGCCTCCCGGGACCCGGCACGTCGCTGGGCCGACCTCGTGGTGGCGTGGTGGTCCATGTCCGCCGCGCCGTGGCGGGTGGGCGCCGAGCTGGAGGGCGGGGGCACCGTGCCCGCGCTCGGTGAGCCGATCGGGCCACCCGCGCAGGCCGAACGCGTCCGGGTGCTGGGCGCACTGGCCGAGCTCGACGAGTCCGCAGACCCCGGCGAGGCCGCCCTGCCCGAGGTGCTGCGGTGGTTCTCGCCGGTGTGGTTCTCGAGGGCCGGCGCGCGGCCTGTCACCGAGATCGCCTCCGAGGCCAGGCGCCTCGGCCTCGTCGTCGGGGCCGTCGCCACCACCACCGCCCGGTACCTCGCCTCCACGGACGCGGCCCCGGCCGCCGAGGACCTCGTCCCCGCGCTCACCGCTGCCCTGCCCGAGCCCGTCTCGGAGGTGATCGTCCAGGCGGACCTCACCATCCTCGCCCCGGGGCCGCTGGTGCCCGACCTCGCCGCGGAGTTCGCGTTGCTCGCCGACGTCGAGTCCGCGGGCGCCGCCACCACGTACCGCATCACCGAGACCTCGCTGCGGCGCGCCCTCGATGCCGGCCGCACCGACGCGGGGATCCGGGATCTGCTCTCCCGGACCTCGATCACCCCGGTCCCCCAGTCGCTCGACTACCTCATCCGGGACGTCGCCCGTCGCCACGGCCGCCTCCGTGTGGGGACCGCGCTGTCCTTCATCCGCTGCGACGACCCGTCACTGGTGGCCCAGGTCCTCGGCTCCCCCGCCGCCGAGGCGTGCGCGCTCCGCTCCGTCGCCCCGACCGTGCTGGTCTCCCAGGCCCGCCCCCTCGACGTGGTCGACGCCCTGCGCGAGCACGGATTCGCGCCCGTCGTCGAGGACACGACCGGCGCCGTCGTCGCCCTCAGCCGTCCCGCTGCCCGCGTCCGCGCCACCTCCACGGGCCGGGCGCCGCGCGTGCCCGTGCGGGTGGCCACCCGGTCGGAGCTGCGTGCCGCGGTCGCCGCCATGCGCGCGGCGGACCGGGTGCGCTCCGCGAGCAGCGGGTCCGGCGCCGCCCTCACCGGGGAGGCCGCCGTCGCCCGCCTGCACGAGGCCGCGCGTTCCGGCACCGCCGTCACCGTCTCGGTGGTCGACGCCCAGGGCCGCTCCACCGCCCGCCTCCTGGTCCCGGCCTCGGTGGGAGGCGGCCGGGTCGAGGGGATCGAGCCCGACTCCGCGGACACGGTGACGCTGCCGCTGCACCGCGTCATCTCGGTCACCGAGGTCGACCCGACCCGCTGAGCCGATTTCCGGGACAATGAAGGGTCGGGCCCGCGGCGGGTCCGATCACCCACGTACGTGAGGAGTGCCCGTGAGCGGTGGACCGCTGATCGTCCAGTCGGACAAAACCGTCCTGCTCGAGATCGACCACGACCAGGCCGACGACGCCCGCCAGGCCCTGGCCCCCTTCGCCGAGCTCGAGCGCGCCCCGGAACACGTGCACACCTACCGCATCACCCCGCTGGCCCTGTGGAACGCACGCGCCGCCGGTCATGACGCCGAGCAGGTGGTGGACGTGCTGGTGACCTACTCCCGGTTCCCCGTCCCCCAGCCCCTGCTGGTGGACATCGCCGAGACCATGGACCGGTACGGACGCCTCCAGCTGGTCAACAGCCCGGTCCACGGCCTGACCCTGGTCTCGCTCGACGCCGCCGTGCTCGCCGAGGTCAAGCGACACAAGAAGATCGCCCCGATGCTCGGCGCCGAGGTCGACGCCGACACCGTCACCGTCCACCAGTCCGAGCGCGGCCGGCTCAAGCAGGAGCTGCTCAAGGTGGGTTGGCCCGCTGACGATCTCGCGGGCTATGTCGACGGCGAGGCGCACCCCATCGACCTGTCCACCGAGCAGGAGGACTGGGAGCTGCGCGACTATCAGCAGATGGCCACGGACTCCTTCTGGGCAGGCGGCTCCGGGGTCGTGGTGCTGCCCTGCGGCGCCGGCAAGACCATGGTCGGCGCCGCCGCGATGGCCAAGGCCCGCGCCACCACCCTCATCCTGGTGACCAACACGGTCTCCGGGAGGCAGTGGAAGCGCGAACTGCTCGCCCGCACGAGCCTCACGGAGGACGAGATCGGCGAGTACTCGGGCGAGCGCAAGGAGATCCGCCCGGTCACCATCGCCACCTATCAGGTGGTCACCCGTAAGACCAAGGGCGTCCACCGGGCGCTCGAGCTGTTCGATTCCCGCGACTGGGGCCTGATGATCTACGACGAGGTGCACCTGCTGCCCGCGCCCGTCTTCCGCATGACGGCCGACCTGCAGTCCCGGCGCCGGCTCGGGCTCACCGCGACGCTCGTCCGCGAGGACGGCAGGGAGGGCGACGTCTTCTCGCTCATCGGCCCCAAGCGCTACGACGCGCCGTGGAAGGACATCGAGGCCCAGGGCTGGATCGCCCCGGCCGACTGCGTGGAGGTGCGCGTGACGCTCACCGAGAACGAGCGCATGCTCTATGCCACCGCGGAGGCCGAGGACAAGTACAAACTGTGCTCCACGGCGCGGACCAAGATCCCCGTTGTCAAGCGGGTACTGGAGCAGCACGCCGACTCGCCGGCCCTGGTGATCGGCGCCTACCTCGAGCAGCTCGACCAGCTCGGGGACGCGCTCGACGCCCCCGTGATCCAGGGGTCCACCCCCAATTCCGAACGCGAGGCGCTCTTCGCCCGCTTCCGCGCGGGGGAGATCTCCACGCTCGTCGTGTCCAAGGTCGCCAACTTCTCCATCGACCTGCCCGAGGCCAGCGTGGCCATCCAGGTGTCGGGCACGTTCGGCTCCAGGCAGGAGGAGGCGCAGCGACTCGGTCGTCTGCTGCGCCCCAAGGCCGACGGCGGGCAGGCCCACTTCTACTCGGTGGTCTCCCGCGACACCCTCGACGCCGAGTACGCCGCGCACCGTCAGCGGTTCCTCGCCGAGCAGGGCTACGCGTACCGGATCGTGGACGCCGATGACCTGCTGGGCCCGGAGATTCCCGACGTCGGCTGAGACCGCCCCCGGCGCCGCCTGAGATACTGGTCCCATGCCCGCCGACAGCAGGAGAACGCCCCGCGCCCCGCACGAGCAGTACCGACTCGCCGACATCCCCGTCGATGACGCGTGGGTCCGCAAGAACAACGAGAACCTGTCCGAGGTACGACGACTGCAGTGGTCCTCGGCGATCCTGGGCGTCTTGGTGCTCGCCGCGGGGATCGGGCTCCTCGTGTATTCAGGTCCCGCGACCTGGGGATGGATGCTCTCGGCGGTCACCACACTCTTCGCCCTCGGCTGCCTGGCGATGACCGTCTACATCCCCCGCAAGATGGGCTCGATGGCCCGGACCTACGCCACGTCCGAGCTCGTTCCCGCGATCGTCGCTGAGGTCCGTCCGCGAGGAGTGACCCTGCTCGCGCTCGTGGACCGCGCCGTCGACAGGTCCGCCGGAAAGCTGCCCACCCTGGCGGTGCGGAGCGTCGAGAAGATCCCCGGCCACGAGGCCCGCGTGGGCGCGCGCGTCCCGTGCGTCGCGGTGGTGGGCAACCGCAACGCACGCGGCGGCGACAACACCTACCAGTTCGTCTCCCCCATGCCCGTGGCCTGGGCGACCCCGGATACCGCGGTGCTCCGGCGCCTGGCCGAGGAGATCCCCGCCGGCGAGTGGGAACGGGTGCGCCAGAGCACCGACCGGGTCGGTGAGGTCTCCTCTCAGCCGACCAATCTCCTGCCCCTCGACTGACGCCGGGTACCACCAGTGCGGCGCGGGGAACTGCCGCGTCGGTAGCCTGACGTTACTATGGTTGATAGTAACCTCCGGCGCCGCCGGTCTCTCTCCCGCTCGCCCCTGTTGTGGTCCCTGGTGGGCCTCGGCGCCGCGATGGCGGTCGTCGGGGCGGTGTGGTCGGGATCCGGCCCCTACGATCTGGTCTCCAGTGCGTATCCGGGTGACCTGTCCGTCGCCCTCATGGCGCTGGCCCGCCTCGTCGCGCTGCTGACCGGGTCCGTCACCGCGGGCGCCACGGCGTTCGCCGCGTTCTTCGTCGGCCACCATCCGGACGGATTACTGGGAGGCGCGGCCTACGTCGCCCGCCGGACCGCCGCACAAGCCGCGATCGTCTGGGCGGTGGCGGCAGCCGCGATGGTCCTCATGACCGCGGCGGACGGGGCGGGCTCATCCGTGTGGGACATGCTCGAGCAGGGCGCGTTCGGGACCCTGTACGACGCGATGGAACCCCCCAACGCCTGGACCGTCTCCGCCCTGGCAGCGGTGATCGTCGCGGTGGTGTTGCGGGCCGCGCTCCACTGGACGACGGTGGCCGCCACCCTCTGCCTGTCCGTGCCGGCAGTCGTCGCACCGGGCATGGTCGGCAACAACGGCCAGGGGGCCGATCACGATCAGGCCACCAATCTGCTCCTGCTCCATTCGCCGGCCGCCGCCCTGTGGCTGGGCGTCCTCATCGCCACCTGGGCCCACCTGCGCACGGCCGACCGGCACAAGACCGCGGCCGCCGTGGAAGTGGTCAGGCGCGTCCGGTGGCTCACCGTCGTCGCGCTGGTCGTCCTCGGTGGGACCGGTGTCGGCCTCACGTGGATCCAGATCGGCGACGGCGACATCACCTCCGTCTACGGACTGCTCGCACTGGGGCAGGCCGCGGCCACGGTCCTGCTGGTGGTGACCGCGATCGTCCGAGCACGGCGCCCGGCACCGGCCGGGGCGATCCCCCGCCCCCGGGCCGTCATCCCGGACGTGGCGCTCGTCCTGGCGGTGTTCGTCGTCGCCGCGATCACCGCCCGCCTCCCGTCCCCGGCGATCCTCTACACCGCGGCGTCCGCGCACCAGATCTACATCGGCTACGACGTCCCCGGACCGTGGACGTGGATCGGACTCGTCACCCGGTGGCGCGTCGATCTGTTCTGGCTGGCTATCGCCGTCGCCATGATCGCGGTCTACCTGCTGGCGGTCCGCTCGGTTCGCCGCGCCGGCGGGGCCTGGCCGGGGTACCGGCTCGCCCTCTGGACGGCGGGCTGGCTGCTCGTGGTGGTCGCCACCTCGTCCGGGATCAATCTCTGGTCGAGTGCACAGTTCAGCATGCACATGGTGCTGCACCTGATCCTCAATCTCGCCGCCGCCCCACTGCTCGTCGCCGCGGCCCCGCTCGGCCTGGCGCGGATCGCCGGACCGGAGCGGCCCGGCGGGGTCAGTGGGCCGCGGGAGTGGGCGTCGACGTTCCTCCACTCCGGGCTGGTCCGCTTCCTCACCCGGCCCTGGGTGGCGCTTGCCATCTACGTCATCACGCTCTTCGGCTTCTATCTCACCCCGCTGTTCGACGACGTGATCCGCTACCACTGGGGGCACCAGTGGATGAACATCCACTTCCAGGTGAGCGGGTTCCTGTTCTTCTGGCCGATCGTGGGCACCGACCTGCCGCACCGGAGGCCGGGCGCCCTCGGGCGCGTGGCGATGCTCCTGGCGATCATGCCGTTCCACGCCCTGTTCGGAATCGTGCTCATGACCTCCGACACCCTCCTGGGCAACACCTTCTACGAGGCGTTCGACCTCCTCGACGCCGACGCGCTCTCCCGCGATCAGCTCATCGGGGGCGTCCTGGTCTGGATCTCCGGGGAGCTGCCGGTCCTCGTGGCCGTCGTCGTGTTGCTGGCCCGGTGGCTACGGGATGAGCTCGGCGGCGGGCGGGCGACCGGGGGCGACAGCAATGAGTCCGATCAGGACAGGTTGCTGGACGAGCTGCGGGAACTCCGGTCCTGATGCTCTCGCCGCAGCGCTCCCGCCCGTGGCGTCGGTGGCGCGAAGCGACGGAGCCTGAGTGAGTTGCTCACCACGAAGAAGGAACTGAACGCCATCGCGGCCGCCGAGATCACCGGGTTGAGCAGTCCGGAGGCGGCGATCGGGATCGCGGCCACGTTGTAGCCGAAGGCCCACAGCAGATTCACCCGGATCGTCCGGAGCGTGGCCGCGGCCAGGTCCACCGAGTCCGGGACGATCGTTAGCCGCGAGCGGACCAGCACCAGGTCGGCGGCACTGATCGCCACGTCGCTCCCGGTGGCCACCGCCATCCCGAGGTCGGCCGCGGCCAGGGCGGGGCCGTCGTTGACGCCGTCACCCACCATCGCGACCCGGCGCCCCTGGGACTGCAGGTCCCGGACGAAGTCGACCTTCTCCCCCGGCATGAGCCCGGAGTGCACCTCGTCCACAGCGACCTGCTCGGCGATGCGCCCGGCGGCGACGGATCCGTCACCGGTGAGCATCACCGTGCGCAGGCCCGCCGCCCGCAGTCGGGCCACGGCCTCTGGTGCATCAGGCCTGATCACATCGGAGAGGCCGAACGCCGCCACGGCGATCCCCGCCACCGCCGCCAGGCTGGTGGTGTGGCCGCTCGCTTCGAGTGCGGCGACCGCGGCCCGCACGTCCTCCGGCACCTCGACCGCCGAGGCCTCCATCGCCCGCAGGCGCCCGACCCGGACCTCGCGACCGTCCACACGGCCGCGGACGCCGAGGCCGGCGGCGTTCTCGAAGTCGTCGACGGCGGGTACGTCGACGTCGTGATCGGCCGCGTGCCGCACGATCGCGCGGGCGACGGGGTGCTCGGAGGCGTTCTCCACCCCCGCCGCCGCGCGGAGCACCGCCCGGCGGAGCCCGTCGTCGCCCCCTGCTCCGGGGCCCGCTCCGGACGTGTCCCCGAGTCCGGCGCGACGGGCGGCGTCGTCGTCGATCTCCACGGACCCGACGGTCAGCGCGCCTTCGGTGATGGTGCCGGTCTTGTCGAAGACCACCGTGTCGATGCTGCGCGTGGCCTCGAGCGCGTGCGGCCCCTTGATGAAGATCCCGAGTTGCGCTCCCCGCCCCGAGGCCACCATCAGGGCGGTCGGGGTGGCCAGGCCGAGCGCGCACGGGCAGGCGATGATCAACACCGCCAGGGCGGGGTTCGCGGCCTGCGTCACCGAGCCCTCGCCGAGCACCCACCACGCGACGAACGTCGCCAGGGACAACAGCAGCACGATCGGCACGAAGACCGAGGAGACCCTGTCGGCCAGTCGCTGCGCGTCGGCCTTGCCCGATTGCGCCTCGGCGACCATCCGCGACATCTCCGCGAGCCTGGTCTGCTCGCCGACCGCGGTCGACCGCGATCTCAGCCGTCCCGAGACGGCGACGGTGCCCCCGACCACGTCGTCGCCCTCATCGACCGGGACCGGGCGACTCTCCCCGGTCATCATCGAGGTGTCGACCAGTGAGGCGCCGCCCTCCACCACCGCGTCCGCGGCGATCGTCTCGCCGGGGCGGGTCACAAAGACGTCGCCGACCCCGAGCCTGTCGGCGGGGATCCGCATCTCGGCTCCGGATCTGGTGATGACGGTGACGTCCTTGGCCGCGAGCTCGGCGAGAGCCTCGAGCGTGTCGCCCGCCCGTCGGGTGGCCCGCGCCTCGAGGAACCGGCCGAAGAGCACGAACGTCGTCACCCCCGTCGCGACCTCGAAGTAGATCGCGTCGGACTGCATCACCGCCTCCCACACCCCGGACGGCTCGGCGGTCGGGGTGGAGGGCCCGAAGATCGTGTAGACGGACCAGAGCGAGGCGACGGTGATCCCGATCGACACCAGCGTGTCCATGGTGGCGACGCCGTGCCTGAGGTTGCGCACCGCCGCACTGTGGAACGGCCACGCGCAGTAGGTGACGACGGGGATCGAGAGCGCGAGCAGCACCCACTGCCAGCCGGCGAACCGGGTCGACGGCGCGACGGCGACCATGACCGACAGGTCCATCACCGGGATGAAGAGGACCACCGCCACGGCCAGACGGATGAGCAGGGAGCGCATCTCGTCCCGATGCCGGGTCCTGCGGGTGTCCCGGTCAGGGGCGGCGGAGGCCGGGGACGCCGAGTAGCCGGCCGCGTCGACGGTGCTGCACAGGCTCTCCTGCGAGACCTCGTCCGGCGCGTCGATCGTCGCGGTCCCCAGCGCGTAGTTGACGGTGGCGACGACCCCGTCCACCTTGTTGAGCTTTCTCTCGACCCTGTTCGCGCACGCCGCACACGTCATCCCCTGCACCGAGAGATCGAGTCGGCGGACGGCGGTACCACTGGTCGATGTCACGGGCGACCTCCTGATCCGGCGCCCAGGGGCGACCCCGTCGCCGGGCACGCTGATTACTATCGTCGATAGTAGTCATCGTCGGGCGCCGCGGCCCCGCCCGGACCCCCGGCCCGGGACAGCACCTCGGTGGTGTGCTTCATCAGCGCCCCCAGCCGCATCCGGTCGGGGCAGCTCACGGGCACGTCCAGGTCCACCAGCGGCTCCGCCGTCACCGGGCCGACGCACAATGCCGCGACGGGGCCGCGCAGCGCCGCGAGCAGCTGCGCGTACACACCGGTGGCCCGCGCCCGCTCGAGGACGGCCGCCACCGCCGGGGCGGAGGTGAAGGTGACGCCGTCCACGCCACCCCGGGCGATGGTGCGCACCAGGTCGTCGAGGGCATCGAGGTCCTCGGGCAGCTCCCATCGGTAGACGGGCACCTCGACCACCTCGGCGCCGGCGGCCCGGAGCCCGTCCAGCAGCGGGGCCATGGGGTTCCATGCCGACCCGGTGCCCTGGAGCTGGACCCCCACCGTGAGTCCCTCGACCCCGCGTTCGAGGAGCATCTCCAGCAGTTCGGGGCTGGCCTCGCTGGCCGCCGCCGCGTGTTCCCGCAGCCCGGCCGCCCGGATCGCGCCGGTGGTCTTGGCGCCCCGCGAGTACAGCGGCACCCGCCCCAGGAGCGCGAGGACGTCGTCGGCCACATCCCATTCCCGGCAGACCTCCAGCCACCAGCGCACGCCGCTGGCGGTGGTGAGCACCATGAGGTCCGCGGGGGCGGCGAGCAGCCGGTCGGTCGCCTCGCGCACCACGCGGTCGTGGGCGAGGGGGATCGTCCGGATCGCCGGGGCGTGCAGAACGGTGGCCCCACGTCGCTCGAGGAGGGTGATCTGCTCGGAGGCACGGCGGGCGGCGGTCACGGCGACGGTGCGTCCGTGCAGCGGCCGGGCGGTGTGTGGCGAGGGCGGGACGGAGTCTGTCACCCACCCATCATGGACCACGTCCGGGCACGGGCGGGATCGCGCGCGCACTACCCTGGGTGTGCCCGCCAGCCCACGAGAGGATCACCGACCGTGCCGTTCCCCCTGGATCTCCCCGAATCCGAGCTACGACGGCGACGGAGCCAGAAATGGGTGGCGCACCCGGAGGACGTCCTCCCGCTCTTCGTCGCGGAGACCGATGTCCTGCTGGCCCCCGCCATCCGCGAGCGCCTCGCGGCCGCCGTGGCCGACGGGGACACCGGCTACTTCGCCGAGATCGAGCGGTTCGCCGGGGTGTGCGCGGGCTACTACTCGCGGTTCGGCTACCGCGTCCCGCCCGAGTCTGTGGTGCCCGTCAACGACGTCGGGGTGGGCGTGCGGGAGACACTCGCGCGGACCCTCCCCGCCGGCAGCGGTGTGGTCTACACGCCGCCGGTGTACATGCCGTTCGCGCCGTGGATCCGGCGCGTGGGGATGTCGCCCGTGGCGGTACCGCTCCTGGACCACGACGGCGACGCTCCGCTCCTGGACCTGGAGGGCATCGAGCGGGCGCTGTCGGACGGCGCCCGCGGGATCCTCCTCAGCCACCCGCACAATCCGACCGGCGTGCTCCACTCCCCCGGAGAGCTCGCCGCGTTGGCGGACCTCGCCGCGAAGTACGACGCCGTGGTGGTCTCCGATGAGATCTGGGCACCGCTGACCATGCCGGGCGTGGAGTTCCACTCCTTCCTCGCCGTCTCGGGCACCGCCCGCGAGGTGGGGCTGGCCATCTCGTCGGCATCCAAGGCGTTCAACCTGGCCGGCCTCAAGTGCGCGTTCGTCATCAACGGCAACCCTGAGCGATTCGAGGTGCGGCGGTCGTCGCTGTCCGGGGCCGTCGGACACTTCGGCGCCCTGGCCGGCGAGGCCGCGCTCACGAAGTCACTCGACTGGCTCGACGAGCTCCGGGGCGCGCTCGCCGCCAACCTGGACCTCATGGACAGCCTGCTCGCCGAGCACCTGCCCCGCGCGCGGTGGCGGCGTCCCGATGCCGGGTTCGTGGCGTGGATCGACCTGCGCGCGTACCCGGGCCTCGGCGACGACCCGGCAGCGGCCTTCCTGGACGAGGGCCGGGTGGCACTGAGCAACGGCCCGGCGTTCGGCAGCCAGGGCAAGGGGTTCGTCCGCGTGAACTTCGCCTGTTCCGAGGAGATCCTCACCGAGGCCTTCGTGCGGATGGGGGCGATCGCGAACCGCGATCAGCCGTAAGGGATCGCTGTTCGGGCACCGCCGGATCCGGGCCACGAGGGTATGGCATCTTCGCGGTCCGCATCGTAGTCTTAGGCAACCCTAATGACGTTGGAGGACCATTGGAGACGACGCTATCCGCGCCACTGTCACGCGCATTGCAGGATTCCACGGCGATTGCGCATGATCGCGCGGAGAATGCCGGATTCATCACCCGGCTCATGTCGGGAGAGGGAAGCGTTGACGGGCTCGTCGCGCTCCTCCACCAGTCGTTGCCGGTCTACCAAGCGCTCGAGAGCGCATGCGACGAGGTGCGCGACGATCCCCGCATCGCGCCGATCCTGGATTCACGTCTCGATCGGACAGTTGCCCTCGCCGCAGACCTGGAGACGCACGCCGTCGCAGGCCACGCCTGCGACGTCCGGGTGCCGGCAACCGAGGCCTACGTGGCCGAACTCGAGCGGTGCGTGGGGGACCCCGCCGCACTGGTCGGCCACCACTACGTCCGCTACCTGGGAGACCTGTCGGGTGGCCAGATCATCAAGACCATGGTCCGCCGCCACTACGGGGTGGAGGACGGCCTGAGCTTCTACGAATTCGAGATCCCCAAGCCCAAGGTCTACAAGGACGGCTACCGGGCCGCGCTCAACGCGCTACCACTGACCGACACCGAGCGTGAGGCGACCCTGGCGGCCGCCACCCGGGCGTTCGATCTCAATCATCAGATCTTCCTCGACCTGGAAGCCGCCGGCATCTGCTGAGCGCCGATCGACGACGACGGCCGCCCCCGGGAAACCGGGGGCGGCCGTCTCTTCAGCCCTGCAGCGGCGTTGATCAGCCCTGCTCGGCCGCCAGCTTCTTCAGCGACTCGGTCGGTGCGAAGTGCTCGCCGTACTTCGCGGCGAGCTCCTCGGCGCGGGCCACGAAGCCCCTGTAACCCGAGGCGACCGTCTCGCCGGGCGCGGTGTAGTTCTTCGCGAACTGCCGGGTGCCGCCGGTCCAGGCCGGGAACCCGATCCCGATGATCGAGCCGATGTTCGCGTCGGCGTCGCCTGAGATCACGCCCTCGTCCACACACTTCTGGGTCTCGAGGACCTCGGCGAAGATCATGCGGTCGATGAGGTCCTGCAGCGGCGGGGCGTTGTC
>DHCFD07801__coassemble_1125_pt1 | contig 36344 bp, 35 predicted proteins | sample DHCFD07801__metabat2_high_PE_018 | metagenome-assembled genome bin DHCFD07801 | reverse complement strand
CGTGCTGGCCGGCGCGCAGGCGTCCGCACGCCGGCGCGGGCGCGGGCGTAATCAGCCGTCGCGGTGGGGCGGCGACCGTCGCCGGGGCCGACCGTCGCCGGGCGGCGACCGTCGCCGGGCGGCGACCGACGCTGGGGCGACCGGCGTCGGGGGCGTTACTGAGCGGGAGCCGGGGGCGTGTCCATGCCGGCACCGGCCGGGGCCTGGCCCTCTGCCGGTGCGGGCCCGCCCGGGGCTGCGCCCTCCACGGGGGCCTCGGCGCCGGGCACTGCGCCCTCCGCGCCGGGCATGCCCTCGCCCTCACCCGGCATGCCCTCGTCGACCTGCTCGCCCTCGGACTCATCGGCCGCCCCCTCGGGGGAGGTGGTCTCCTGCGTGCTGGTCGCCTCGTTCTCCTCCGAGTAGGTGGGGAGCGTGTACGGCGCGTCGGCATCCGCCGGCTGCTCGTTGGGCGGGCTGCACGCGGCCGTGGCAAGGGCGGTGAGCGCGACGGCGGGGACCGCGATCAGGAGTCGGCGGGCGGTCTGACGCGGGGCCATGTGGGCTCCTTAGATCTCGGAAGGCTGCATGTCACTAGGACTGTGCGCTGCCTGAGCGGCAGGCACGGGCTCATCATATCCTCGCCGCGTCAGCGGGCGAGGTCCTGGGTGACGATCACGATGACCCCGTCGGTGCCCGGGACGAGATCGCCCGGCCGCGGTGCCGCGGGGATGCCCAACCGGGCCGCGACGGCCTCCGCCGCCTGCTGCTCGCCGGGGCCCGTGCCGAAGTAGACGGTCGACTCGGGGACCACGCCACGGTTGGACGGGAGGTTGGCCACGTCGCCGACGGCGAAGCCGTTGTCGCGCAGCGTATCCCCCGTCTGACCGGCCAGTCCGGAGACGTTGCTGTTGTTGAAGACCTGCACGGGCACGCTGGTGACGTCCGGTCCCGGTGCGGGCTCCTGCGCGGGCTGGCCCTGCGTGTCAGCGTCCGGCTCGGGCTGCTGCGCCTGCGGATCGTCTCCCTCGGCCCCCTCGGCGGGCGGCGCCGGCTGCTGATCGGCCGGCTGCCCCTCGTCAGACTGCCCGTCCGCGGGCGACTGCGCGGCGCCCTCGCCCTGGTCCTCGACCTGCGAGGTGGACTGTTCCTCGGCTGCGGGCGTCGAGTCGTCGTCGCCACCGAAGAGCTGCACCAGGCCGATGCCGATCGCCAAAACGACCGCCGCGAGCAGCACCATCGCGATGGCGCGGTACGGGGGGCCGCTGGGCTCGTCGGGGCCGTCGCCGCCGTCAAAGGCGTCGGCGTCGTACTGCATGGTCTCGGACTGAGGGCTCACAGCGCAGAGTTTAGGTCAGTCGAGCCGCATTCCCAGGTTGCGGGCCGCGCGTGCCTTCTGACGGCTGCTGCGCATGCGGCGCAGTCGCTTGACCAGAAGCGGGTCCGCAGCCAACGCCTCCGGGCGGTCGATCAAGCCGTTGAGGATCTGGAAGTAGCGCGTCCCGGACATGTCGAAGCGTTGCCGGATGGCCTCGTCCTTGGACCCCGCGAACTTCCACCACTGGCGCTCGAACTCCAGCATCGCGCGGTCACGCTCGGACAACTCCGGGTCGGCGGCGTGCAGCTCGGCCCTGTCCTTCTCCCGGGACTCGTCGGTGTCCTCGACCTGCACTGCCCGCGCTGCCGTGCCCGCTCGACCCATGCGTGCGCCTCCCAACGGATGCCGGATCACACTGTTGTGATTCCCCCGTAGTGAACCACACGGGTCCGACACCGTGCCAGGCTCGGATTAGGATCGGGAGCCATGGCCGTCCTGCCCATCGTCATCCTCGGCGACCCCGCGCTCCACACCCCCACCGAACCCGTCACCGAGTCCCCGGAAGAACTCCGCGGTCTCGTGGTGGACCTCTACGAGACCATGGACGCGGCGAACGGTGTCGGCCTGGCCGCCAACCAGGTGGGCATCGGCAAACGCCTCTTCGTCTACGACTGCCCCGACCTCGACACCGAGGACGGCGACGCCCTCTCCCGCGAGGACATCGAGGCCCGCGGCGGATGGATCACCCGTCGCGGTTGCGTGATCAACCCGGTGCTCGAGACGTCCGAGATCCCCGAGACCATGCCGGATCCGGAGGAGGACCTCGAGGGCTGCCTGTCCGTCCCCGGCGTCAACTTCCCGCGCGGCCGCGCCTGGTGGGCCCGCGTGACCGGCACCGACGAGAACGGCGAGGCCGTCTCGATCGAGGGGTACGGCCTGCTCGCCCGCTGCCTCCAGCACGAGGTGGGCCACCTCGACGGGTACGTCTACACCGACCACCTCATCGGCCGGAACCGCAAGGCCGCCAAGCGCCACATCCGCGACGAGGGCTGGGGAGTGCCCGGCCTGAGCTGGGACCCGGCCACCGACGCCGACCCGTTCGGCCACGACGACGAGGACGACGGGGACGACGACGGCGACGCCACCGCGGGCCGGGGCACCGGCGCCGGCGCCTCCGTCTCCCCTGCCCACCATGGGTGACCGGGATCGGGACCTGGCCGGCAGGTCCAGGTGGAACGCGGGCCGTAGCGTGGCGGTGGGCGAACGCGTGGTCGTGCGTCGTCACCTCGGCCCGGGCGAGACCTCGCACCTGTACACCGACGTGATCGGGCACGTGGTCGAGCTCGAACCGGAGTTGGTCGTGCGCCGCGCCGACGGCGAGCGCGTGCGGATCCCCGACGCCGACATCTCGGTCCTCAAAGTGATACCGCCCCGCCCCGTGCGTGCCCGCGACGTCCGCGAGCTGGAGTACGCGGGGGCCCTGGCCTGGCCGGGAACCGAGTACGCACTGATCGACGGCTGGTTCTGCCGCGCCGGCGACGACTGGTCCTACCGCGGCGACTCCGCCGTCCCCGTCTTCCCCTGGGCCAGCTGCGAGGACCTCGACGGGGTGCGGGACTGGTACGCGGCACGCGGGCTCCCGCTGCGGCTGGTGGACGTGGAGAGGCTGGTGGACTCCTCGCGGATGGCACTCGACGGTGTCCCCGTCGATCCCGCGCGGGTGAGGGCTGACCGCGACCTCCTCCTGTGTACGGCCGACTGTCGCGAACTGCTCGCGGCCGCGGACATCCAGGTTCCCGCCGCGGACCGCCCACCGGTGGGCCTGGCCGACCGCCCCGACGACGACTGGCTGGGGCTGTACCACGCCACCGCCGACCTCGACCCCGCCCGCGTGCGACCGGCGATGCTGTCGACCGCCGGACTCGTCGACGGCGAGCCGGACGCGGGCGGCCGAGTGGTGTTCGCACACCTGGAGGACCGCGGGCAGCTGACCGCGATCGCCCGGGGCGCGGTCACCTCCGGCCCGAGCGGGGCACCCCGGGTCGCCGTCTCCTGCGTCCAGACCGCCGACGGCCACCGGCGACGCGGCCTGGCGGAGATCGTCACCGCGGCGCTGGTGGAGTGGGGGCTCGGGCTCGGCGCGCAGGAGTGTCACCTCCACGTGTTCGCCGACAACGCCGCCGGGCGCGGCCTGTGGGACAAGCTGGGGGTGTCGCCTCATCACACACTGCGCCACCTCGTCGTCGTCTGAGGTCCGGCCCGACCGGAAGCCGGAGTGGGCCCCGTCGGCCCGGCGTTCCTGGTGGGCGCCGTCGTGGCCCAGATCCCCACGGTGGCGCTGATCGCCGCGCACAACCGCCGGGCGCGGGCGTCGCCCACTGTTCACCTGCCATGACCGTGCGAGCAGGACCGCGGGTAATACACTGGCCCCATGCGCCTGGCCACCTGGAACGTGAACTCCATCAGAGCTCGACGCGACCGCGTCCTCGCCTGGCTCGAACGCTCTGAGGTCGACGTCCTGGCCATGCAGGAGACCAAGTGCAAGGACGAGCAGTTCCCGCACGAGGCGTTCCGGGAGATCGGCTACGAGGTCGCCCACCACGGGCTCAGCCAGTGGAACGGGGTGGCCGTCGCCTCGCGGGTCGGGTTGGAGGACGCGCGACCGGGTTTCGACGGCATGCCCGGGTTCCACAAGGACCCCGAGATGGCCCAGGATCCGGAGGCCCGCGCGATCTCGGCCGTGTGCGACGGCGTCCGCGTGTACAGCCTCTACATCCCCAACGGCCGCGAGCTGGCCGACCCGCACTACACGTACAAGCTCGACTGGCTGGCCCGTCTCCGCGAGCACGCGGCCGCCGAGCTCAACGCCGACCCGAGCGCACAGATCGCCCTGACCGGGGACTTCAACGTGGCGCCGGAGGACGAGGACGTGTGGGACATGGAGGTCTTCGACGGCAAGACCCACGTCTCCCCGCCCGAGCGAGAGGCGTTCTTCGCCTTCGACGGCGCGGGCTTCCGGGAGGTCACCCGCGAGCACACGCCGGGCCCCGGAGTCTACACGTACTGGGACTACACGGGGCTGAGCTTTCCCAAGCGCAAGGGCATGCGCATCGACTTCCAGCTCCACTCCCCCGCCCTGGCCGCACGGGTCACCGGGGCGAGCATCGACCGTGAGGAACGCAAGGGCAAAGGCGCCTCCGACCACGCCCCCGTCGTCGTCGATCTGGACTAGGAGCGCGCCGTGTCGACGTTCGAACTACGCCACTACATCGATCGGCTGCGCGCCGAGGGGTTCACGGTCCGTGACGACCACGGCGAGGACCCCGACCTGATCGACATCGACGGCCGGGCCGTGGACACCTGGCGTGAGAACTACCCCTACCGGGAGCGGATGGACCGCAACCAGTACGAGGTGGAGAAGTACCTCCTACAGATCGAGCTGCTGAAGTTCCAGCGCTGGCAGGCCGAGACCGGTCACCGACACGTGATCGTGTTCGAGGGCCGCGACGCCGCCGGCAAGGGCGGCACGATCAAGCGGTTCACCGAGTACATCAACGTGCGACAGTCACGTGTGGTGGCGCTGATCAAGCCCACCGAGACCGAGATGTACCAGTGGTACTTCCAGCGGTACGTCGCCCACCTGCCCAGCCGCGGTGAGCTCGTGATGTTCGACCGCTCCTGGTACAACCGGGCCGGTGTGGAGCGGGTGATGGGCTTCTGCACCGACAGTCAGTACGAGACGTTCATGGAGCAGGCCCCGATGTTCGAGAAGATGCTCGTGGACTCGGGGATCGGGCTCACCAAGTTCTGGTTCTCGGTGACGCGGGAGGAACAGAAGACGCGGTTCGCGATCCGCCAGCTCGATCCGGTGCGCCGCTGGAAGTTGTCGCCGATGGATCTCGAATCACTGAGCAGGTGGGACAAGTACACGGAGGCCAAGGAGGCCATGTTCCGCCAGACCGACACCGAGTGGGCACCCTGGACCACCGTCAAGTCCAATGACAAGAAGCGGGCCCGGGTCAACGCCCTGCGCCATTTCCTCCACCAGTTCGACTACCCGGACAAGGACGACCAGGTGGTGTTTGCGCCCGACCCCAAGATCGTCAGGCGGGGCAAGGACGCCGTCGGGGACTGACTGAGCCTGCGAAGGAAGCGCCCCGCGCACAGAACCCGTCGGGGACTAGCGGAGCGAGCCCCGCGCAGCGATGTCCCCGCGCACACACACTGTCGGGGACCAGCGGAGTGAGCCCCGCGAGCGCGAGAGCTGCAGGGAATGTCCGGCAGCGCCGCTGCATTGCACTGGGTATGAGCCATACCAATGATCCGACCGTCATCAAGCGACTGCTCACCGACAAGGGCCGCTGGGCTGTGGTGGGACTGTCCGCGAACCGGGCGCGTACGGCGCACGGGATCGCCGGGTACGTGCGCGACCTCGGGCACGAGATCGTGCCGGTCCACCCGAAGGCGGAGACCGTGTACGACCAGCAGGGATACCCGGATCTCGCGTCGGTTCCCGGCGACGTCGACGTCGTCGACGTGTTTGTGAACTCCGAGCTCGCCGGGGGCGTGGTGGATGACGCGATCGCCCGGGGCGCGAAGGCGGTCTGGCTGCAGCAGGGCGTGATCGACGAGGCCGCCGCCCAGCGGGCGACTGATGCGGGACTCGACGTGGTCATGGACACCTGCCCCGCGATCGAGGCGCCGCGCCTGGGCCTGGTCTGACGGCCGATCCCCTGGTGCGCCCGGGTGCCGGGGCCTCCCCGGCACGGGTGCACACAAACGACTACAAATCGGGCGGGGCGCGGCCACGCAGTAGGGTCGCCCCTCGCTGGCGCGGACCAGCCCCGCGACCGGGGCTGGTTTGCGGGGTCAGTAACTCGCGTTCGCGGCGAGGCCCACCATCGCGAATACGAACACGAAGTACAAGACGATCACGACGGCGGCGATCACGAGCGAGATCACGCCCAGCTTCTTGGCGGTGGCGCTGGCCGCTTCGGCCTCGGCGTGGCGGCCGGCCGCCCACAGCGGGTAGACGTCGATCGCCCGGGTCATGGCGACAAAGGCCAGGGGCCAGAAGCAGACGATCGCCGCGACGGCCCAGCCGACGTTGGAGGGCGGCCCGGGGCGGGCGGAGGCGCTGTCGTGATAGCCACCCGCGGCCTGGTAACCGGCCGGCACCGAGTAGCCGGGCTGCGCAGAGTAGTCAGACTGCCCCGGGTACCCCGCCTGGGAGCCGTATCCGGGCTGCGTCGGGTAGTCGGGCTGCGAGCCATCCTGCGGGTACGTCATGCATCGTCCTTCTCGGGTGGGGCCGCCGTCAGTCCGCGGCGACGAGGAGTTGATATTCGGGGAATCGGACCAGGAACCGGCGGACATAGCTGCACACCGGCCGGATCTTGACACCGTCGAGCCGGAACCGGGTGAGGACCAGGCTGACCAGCAAGCGCGCGATGCCCTGTTGGCCGAACCGCTCCTCGATGACGGTGTGGAGAAGAATAAAGACGTCCCCGTCCACCTCGTAGCCGACCAGGCCCATGAACGTCTCGCCGTCCCACAGCTCGAACCGGTCTCTCTCGGTGTTGTGGACAAGCACCAACGACTCTCGGGCAGACATCAGAACTCCTTCGCGCTGAACGGGCTCCCTTGCGGAGCCTACTCCCCGGTGTAGGGTCGGCCGTACAACTTCATATCCATCCACACGGGAGCCCGCTTCGGAGCGTGGGCTGAGAGGACGACCGGCCGGGTCGTCGACCGTAGAACCTGTCCGGGTCATGCCGGCGTAGGGAGCTGAAGAATCCTCATGCGTACACACATGTCCGAGACCGCTCGCGCATTCGCACCATCCACTACGGCTGAAGAGCTGGAATCCCTGTCCGGCGGCAAAGGGCCGGGCCAGAGCAACGCTGCACCGGTGGACGCCGTTACCTGCGGGCCGATCCCGTCCAGTCGCAAGGCGTACGTCGAGATCCCCCTCGAGGGTTCGGACGACGGGCACCGAACCACGACTGTTGACGACGACGAGGTGGGCGCCGCGCCGACGATGCGGGTGCCGGTCCGGCGTATCGAGCTGACCGATGACACCACCTTCGACGTCTACGACACGTCGGGGCCGTACACCGGGTATCCCGATTCAGGGTCCTGCCACGACCTCGGCGAAGGCCTGCCCCGCATCCGGTCGGCGTGGCAGCGTCCCGGGGCGGTGTCCGCCTCCGACGCGGACGATCGCCCGGTGCGGACGCAGCTCGCGTGGGCCCGCGCGGGCCTGGTCACGCCCGAGATGCGATTCATCGCCGCGCGGGAGGGCGTCGACGTCGACGTGGTGCGCGAGGAGGTCGCCGCCGGCCGCGCCGTCATCCCCGCCAACCACCGGCATCCGGAGAGCGAGCCGATGATCATCGGAAAGCGCTTTGCGACCAAGGTCAACGCCAACATCGGCAACTCGGCGGTCACCAGCTCGATCGCCGAGGAGGTGGAGAAGATGGTGTGGGCCACCCGCTGGGGCGCGGACACGGTGATGGACCTGTCCACGGGCAGGGACATCCACGCCACCCGCGAGTGGATCCTGCGCAACTCGCCCGTCCCGATCGGCACCGTGCCCATCTACCAGGCGCTCGAGAAGGTGAACGGCGACCCTGTCGCTCTCACGTGGGAGTTGTTCCGCGACACGGTGCTCGAGCAGTGCGAGCAGGGCGTGGACTACATGACGATCCACGCCGGCGTCCTGCTGCGGTACGTCCCGCTGGCGGCCAAGAGAGTCACAGGGATCGTCTCCCGCGGCGGGTCCATCATGGCGGCGTGGTGCCTGGCCCACCACCGCGAGTCGTTCCTCTACACGCACTTCGCCGAACTGTGCGAGATCCTCGCCGCTTACGACGTGACGTTCTCGCTGGGGGACGGGCTGCGGCCGGGCTCGATCGCGGACGCCAATGACGAGGCCCAGTTCGCCGAGTTGCGCACGCTGGGCGAGCTCACCGGGATCGCCAAACGCCACGGGGTGCAGGTGATGATCGAGGGCCCCGGCCACGTGCCGATGGACAAGATCGTGGAGAACGTACGGCTCGAGGAGCAGTGGTGCGAAGAGGCCCCGTTCTACACGCTGGGGCCGCTGGCCACGGATATCGCGCCGGGATACGACCACATCACCAGCGCGATCGGGGCCGCGCGGATCGCCGAGGCCGGCACCGCGATGCTCTGCTACGTCACGCCCAAGGAGCACCTCGGACTGCCGGATCGCGATGACGTCAAGACCGGCGTGATCACGTACAAGATCGCCGCCCACTCGGCGGACCTGGCCAAGGGGCACCCGCGGGCGCAGGAGCGCGACGACGCACTGAGCACGGCGCGCTTCGAGTTCCGGTGGAAGGACCAGTTCGCGCTGGCCCTCGACCCCGACACCGCGCGCGAGTTCCACGATGAAACCCTGCCGGCCGAGCCCGCCAAGACCGCGCACTTCTGTTCCATGTGCGGGCCCAAGTTCTGCTCGATGCGCATCTCCCAGGACATCCGGGACTACGCGGCCGAGCACGGCCTGGACTCAGTGGAGGCCATCGAGGCGGGGATGGCCGAGAAGTCGGCGGAGTTCGCCGACCGGGGCAATCGCCTCTACCTGCCGCTGGCCGACTGACGCCACGCCCCCGCCCGTGTGTTCCGGGCGGGGGTCAGGCGTCGCGGCGCATCGTCAGCGCGAGGCCGCCGGCCCACAGTGCCACGCAGACGACCGCGTACCAGGCCAGGGCCGGCCATTCGCCCCAGGTGATGGCACCCTGCGCGATCTCCCCCTGGGTCCAGAAGTCACCGTTGGTGAAGGGCATCCACCCCGCGAGGTCCTCGCCGAACTTCGGGATCATCATGACCATGGACTCCACGCCGAGCGTCCACACCAGGAGCAGTGCGATGGCGCCGGCAGCGTTCCGCATGATGTAGGCCAGCCCCAACACGGCGAGGGTGCCCAGCCCGGTGTAGACGGGGAACCGCCAGAGGTACTTCAGCCCGTCACCCGAGAACGCGGTCCAGGAATCCACGCCGGACAGCCCGCCGGCGACGACGAACGCCAGGATGATCGAGACCGCGGTGACGAGCATCGACGCCACGGTGAGCAGTGCCGTCTTGGTGACGATGGCGGGCCACCGGGCCGGCGCGACCAGGAAGGTCGCCTTGAGCGTGTGGTAGCGGTACTCACCGGTGACCGAGACGATCGCCGCGATCCACACGAGGAACACCGTGAAGACGGTGACGCCCATGAGCGCGAAGAGCGGGTCGCTGCCGCCGCCCGGGGCGCCGGCGACGGGCTCGCCGGCCGAGACCTGCTCGAACTGGCCGACGATGGCGCCCAGGCCCACGGCGAAGACGATCGCGAGACCGTAGAGCCAGTACGCGCTCTGGGTGGTGGTCAGCTTGATCCACTCGGACTTGAGCAACGTCATTCGGTGGCCTCCTGACCGTGGTACTCGACATCGTCGTCGGTGAGCGCCATGAAGGCCTCCTCGAGGGACGCCCGCTTCTCGGTGAGCTCGTGCACGGTGATCCCCAGGCTCGCGGCGAAGTCGCCCACCCACACCGCGGTGGCGTCGACGACGGTGAACACGCCCTTGACGGGGTCGAAGGTCGCCCGGACGCCCTCCTCCCGCGCGGCGGCGGTGAACTCGTCGACGTGCGGGGTGCGGAGGACGACCGTGGCTGCGCCCCGGGACAGGAACTCGTCCACGGAGGTCTGCGCGCGCAGCTGCCCGCGTCCGATCACGACGAGGTCCTGCGCCGTCTGCGCCATCTCCGAGAGCATGTGGCTGGACACCAGCACTGTCCGCCCCTCGTTGGCGCGGGCGTGCATGAAGCGACGGATCCAGAGGATGCCCTCGGGGTCGAGGCCGTTGACGGGCTCGTCGAACATGAGGACCTCCGGGTCACCGAGCATCGCGGTGGCCAGCCCCAGGCGTTGCCGCATGCCCAGCGAGTAGCCGCCGACCTTGCGCCCGGCCACCTCGGTCAGACCCACGAGCCCCAGCATCTCGTCGACGCGGGACTGGGAGATCCCCCCGGCGGCGGCGATCATCTTCAGGTGCGCGCCCCCGGACCGGTTGGCGTGGACCCACGAGGCGTCGAGCAGACAGCCGACGGTGCGTGAGGGATGCTGGAGGTCGCGGTAGCGGGTCCCGCCCACCAGCGCCTCTCCCGAGGTCGGGGCGTCCAACCCGACGATCATCCGCATGGTCGTGGACTTGCCGGCGCCGTTGGGCCCGAGGAAGCCGGTGACGACACCGGGTCGCACCGAGAAGGTGAGATCGTCCACGGCGGTCGACTCGCCGTAGCGTTTGGTCAGGTTGCGTACCTCGATCATGGTGTCCAGTGTGCCTTGTGACGCGCCGCGCGCGAGGTTCCACCCTTCAGCCCACACACAGTCGTGGTGACGACCTACTCTTTGCACATGGACGACGGCACGCCCGACCCCGACCGCCGCATCCCCGCGATCCGCGCCTCGGATCCCGAGCGCGAGGCGACATCCCGGCTTCTGCAGCAGGCGTACTCCGAGGGCAGGCTCACACTGGCCGAGTTCGACGACCGCACCACGCGGGCCTACGCCGCGGTGTTCCAATCCGACCTGGCCGAGCTGACCCGGGACCTCTCCCCCGCCCGCCAGCCGTTCGAGCGCAGGCCGGAACCGCAGCAGGAGTCAGGGCCGGCGCGCAGGGTCACCGGGGGCCCGGGGCCGTCGACGTCGTTGGCGGTCCTGGGCGGGTGCGAGCGCAACGGCCCGTGGACGGTGACGACCGAGCACACCACGGTGGCGGTCATGGGCGGGGTGAGCCTGGACCTGCGGCGGGCGAACCTGCAGTCGCAGGAGGTCACCATCCGGGCGTTCGCGTTCATGGGCGGGATCGAGATCGTGGTGCCCGACGACGTGCAGGTCGACGTGAGCGGGCTCGGCATCATGGGCGGGTTCGGCGACGTCTCCGGCAGGAGCAGGGACGGCCGCCCGGTACGTCAGGCCCCGTCCGGCGCGCCCCGGATCCGGGTGACGGGGCTGGCGGTGTGGGCGGGCGTCGAGGTCCGCCGGGTCCCGCGCGAGCAGGACGGGTGACGACCGCTCAGTCGGCGGGGTCGACCGGCGGGCTCGACGCCTGTGCCCAGAAGCGCTTGGGGATCCGCCCGGCGACGCGGGCGGCGTAGCCGGCCCGGACGGCCTCACGCATGGCCGCTGCCATGAGCGGCGGGTTCTCGGCGCGGGTGACGGCGGTGGCGAGCAGTACGCCGTCGCAGCCCAACTCCATGGCGAACGCGGCGTCGGAGGCGGTGCCGATCCCGGCATCGCAGATCACCGGCACCCCGGCGCGCTCGACGATCATCTCGAGGTTGTGCGGGTTGCAGATCCCCAGACCGGTGCCGATCGGGGCGCCCAGCGGCATGACGGCCGCGCATCCCACGTCCTCGAGGCGACGGGCCAGCACCGGGTCGTCGGTGGTGTAGGGCAGGACCACGAAGCCGTCGTCGACCAGGTCCTCCGCCGCCTCCACGAGCTCTATCGCGTCCGGCAGCAGTGTCCGCTCGTCGGCGATCACCTCGAGCTTGACCCAGTTGGTGCCCAGCGCCTCGCGGGCCAGCCGCGCGGTCTTGACCGCCTCGGTGGCGCTCCGGCACCCGGCGGTGTTGGGCAGCGCCCGGATCCCTAGCTCGCGGAGCAGGCCCAGCAGGCCGAGCCCGCCGCCGTCGCCGTCCCCGGCGCCGAGACGGAGGTCGACCTTGCGGATGGACACGGTGGTCAGCGCGGTGCCCGAGGCGATCAGCGCCTCTCGCAACACCGCCTGGTTACCGGCACCGCCGGTGCCGGTGATGAGCCGGGAGCCCAGCTCCTCGCCGGCGATGACCAGCGGAGACCCGAGCGTCCCGTCGATCTCGGAGACGACGGACGCCCCGAGCCCGGCGGTGGGCGGGCCCCCGGCCGTGGGGGACTCAGCCACCCTGCACCGCCGTGAGGAGGTCCACCTCCGCACCGGCGGACAGCAGCGTGTCATCCCAGCCGGAGCCCGGGACCACCTCGCCGTCGACGGCCACGGCCACGCCCTCGGCCGGCAGGTCGAGTTCGCGGACGAGGGCGCGGACGGTCGAGCCCTCCGAGAGGGTGCGGCTCTCTCCATTGACGGTGACGATCACGGGGCCTCCTGAGCAGTCGTGCGTTGCCCGCCATCCTAGTGGGTGCCGCCGACACTCTCAGCCGCGCGCGAGGCGTCCGGGGCGCGCGGCCGCGGCGGCCGGCGGGGCAGGCCGGCCGAGCACATCCGCGACCACCGTGGCCGCCGTGACGGGGGTGAGCGCGATGCCGTTGCGCCCGTGCCCGGTGGCGTAGACGACCCTCGGGTCGCCTCCCTCCGTGGCCGGCCCGAGGATCGGCAGGTTGTCCGGCGACACGGGCCGCAGACCGGCGATCATCTCCGCCAGCTCGTACTCGCCGATCCCCGGAAACACCGTCTCGGCGTCCGCGAGCAGATCTCTGACCCCGCCCACGGTGACCTGCCGGTCGTCACCGTGCTCGTACTGCGTGGCCCCCACGACGATCCCCCCGTCCCGCGGCACCAGGTAGAGCGGGCGGCCGCGGACGAACGCGCGGACGACGCCCCGGGGCGGCTCCTCGCACCCTGGCCGCGCCAGCAGCCGCAGGACCTCCCCCTTGACCGGCCGCACCGGCAGCCCGGCCAGAGCCGCCGAACCGCCCCCTGCGGCCAGCACGACCCGGTCCGCCTCGACGTCGTCGAGCGAGGGGACGACGCCGCGCGCCCACCTCACCCCCTCGGCGCGGCAGGCCCGGGCGAGCGCGCGGAGGAGGACGCGGTTGTCCACCGCGCCCTCGGAGTCCATCCGGTATGCGGCGCGCGCGACCCGGGCCAGTGACGGCTCGGCGGCGCGCAGTTCGCGACGGGTGACCCGGCGCAGGTCGGCGTCGGTCACCCCGCCCTCGACGACGATGTCGTTGCCGGCCGCCCAGGTCATGGCCAACTCGAGGTCACGCGCGTCGGCCTCGTCCACGGCCAGCATGTGCGTGTGGGCGGCGCTGCGGATCATCGGGCCGCCCGGGCGATGCGGCTCGAGCTCGCGGAGGAACCCCGGCCAGCGGCGCACCGAGGCGACACCCAGCGCGAAGACCGACTCCTCGCCTGGCCAGGCCTCGCTGAAGGGGGCGAGCATGCCGCCGGCCACCCACGCCGCGCCGCCGGTGGGGACGCCGTCGGGCCCGGAGTCGTCGGGTTCGTGGACCACGACCTCCGCGACCGCGCCGGAACGCGCGAGCGCCCACGCGCAGGCCAGTCCGATCACCGAGCCGCCCACCACCGCGACCCGGTCGTACTCGTGCCGAGGCGGGGAGGAGCTCATACCTGGAGAGCCTAGGCGTCCGGGGATCGCCTAGCGTGACGGCCATGACCGATCTCGCCGGCCGCCGCCGCGCCCGCCTCGCCGACTCCCGCCTCTACCTGTGTATCGACGCCCGCCGGCACCTCGACGAGCAGGCACGTGAGCAGGGGTGGGGCGGCGAGTACCCGGCGCTGCGGCGGGACGCCACCGCCGCGCTGGCCGGCGGTGTGGACCTGGTGCAGCTGCGGGACAAGAACTCGGTCGGCGAGCGAGAGCAGGGCCCGCTCGAGGCCGCGCACGAGCTGCGGGCGCTCGCGGTGCTGCGCGAGGTGTGCGACGAGGCCGGGGCGCTGGTGGCCGTCAACGACCGCGCGGACATCGCTGCAGCGTCGGGGGCCGACGTGCTCCACATCGGCCAGGACGATCTGCCCGAGGAGTGGGCCCGACGCATCATCGGCAGCGACATGATCCTGGGCGTGTCCTGCCACGCCCCCGACGAGGTCGACGCGGCCGCCGCCGACCCCCTGTTCGACTACTTCTGCACCGGACCGGTCTGGCCCACGCCGACCAAGCCGGGCCGCCACGCGCCGGGCCTCGACCTCGTGCGCCACGCCGCCACGACCGTCGGCGACTCCCGGCCGTGGTTCGCGATCGGCGGGATCGACTCCGCCACCCTGGGCGAGGTCGTCGAGGCCGGGGCCAGGCGGGTCGTGGTGGTCCGCGCGATCACCGGGGCCGCCGATCCGACGTCCGCCGCCCGCGACCTGCGGGCGGCCCTGCTCAGGTGAGCCGCTTGGTCAGAGTCCGCCGGAGCACCTGGCGGGGCTTCTGACCGGTGTCGTCGCCGCCCCGACCGGCGCGCCGCCCCCACGACCCCGGCGCCAGGCCGGGAACGAGCGTGAGCAGGCGCCCCAGCCCGGCGACCGGCCACTCGACGGCCGCGTGCTCGACCTCGACCGACGCGTGCCTGCCCTCCAGGACGAGGGTCATCACCCCGTTGTCGAACCAGATCCCGTCGGTGACATCCCACCTCGCCTCCGGATCCCGCACCCCCACCGACGCGGCCAGTCGTCGCGTCAGTGCCGGGACGACCGCGCGCAGCGACACGCGGTTGACCACCCGGATCGCCTGCTCCAACGGGTTGCGGTACGGCGACATGACCAGCTGGTGCACGCGCGTGGTGGAGCCGGCCACCTCGGGTGCGGTCAGCTCCACCTCTTCGAGGTAGGAGCAGTGCACGTCGCCACCCAGCATGAGGATCGACGCGGGCGCGGCGCGATCGCGACCGGAGGCGACCTCGGTGAGCAGTTCCACCAGGGCGTCGAAGCTGTTCCGGAACGCCCCCCAGTGCTCGAGGTCGACCGTGCGGCGGATCCACTCGCCCACCCGGACGGACAGGGGCGCGTCCGCCCGGTGCCGGGCCACCGCCTCGTTCCACCCCTCCAGGTGATGGAGGGCCGGGAGCATGAACGCGGGCAACGAGGAGCCGATCACCAAGTGGTCCACGTCGGCGTCCAGGCAGGTGCGGCGCGTCCACGCCCATTCGTCGTGGTCCATCACGAGCCGGTCCGCGGGGTCCAGATGGCGCGAGGCCCGCACGTCCAGCATCACCACACGGACACGCCCGAAGTCGCGGTGGAAACTCCACTGCGCCGCGCCCCGCTGCTCGTCGGCGGCGAGTGCGAAGTCGGTCAGGATCCGCTCGCGCTCGTCGTCGTCCCCCGCCGCGCGCAGACGCCGGTACACCTCATCGGACTCCAACTCGTCAGGGGCCAGATTGCCCAGGTGCTGGTAGACGAAGTAGCTGGAGAAGGCCCCGGCCACGCGGTCGGGCCACCAGGATTGCGCGGTCATCTCCTCCCGCCACGCATACGAGGAGTTCCAGTCGTCGCGCAGGTCGTGGTCGTCGAGGATCATGCAGCTCGGCACCGTGGACAGCAGCCACCGCACGTCCGGGTCGCGCCACGACTCGTGATAGAGCCAGGAGTACTCCTCGAAGTCGCAGATCTCCTGCGAGACGTCACGGTCACCGCCGGCGCCGGCCGACTCGCGCACCGCCCGCGGCCCCTCGCCGGCGCGGCGGCGCTCCGCGAGCCGCTCCGTGATCTCCCGGCTCGGGATGTCGGCGTAGACCTGATCCCCGAGCAGCAGCATCGCGTCCGGCCACTGATCGTGCGGGGTGCGGGCCATCTGGTGCGCCAGGGCCACCAGGGCGTCGGCACCGATCGTGCGCAGGGCCTCGGGCGTCTGGTTCTCCCCGCGGCGGCACGACCCGAACGACAGGCGGACCGGGGTGTCCGGGCGCGGCGTCCGGATCACGCTGGGCCGATCCGGGTCGAGTGGCCAGACCGTCTCGCCGTCGAGCTCGACCTGATACGGGATCTCCGCCCCCGATTTGAGTCCGGACAGGTGCAGGAGTGCGAAGTGGTGGCCGTGGACGCCCCACGAGTCCTCGACGGCCTCGCAGCCGCCCGCGCGGATCGTCACCCGGCAGGGTCGGGACACCTCCACCCACACCGTCGCATCGGTGCGGTCCACATAACGCAACATCGGACCCACGAGGATCTCCGGGGACACGCCGGTCTCAGTCATGCGCCCCAGTCTGCCCCGACCGGGCCCGCCACGGCCGCGGCGCCGGTCAGCGGCGTATTGCCCGGGGGCCCACGACGAGACTGCCCGACGGCAGCCGGTCGCGCAGTCCCCGGTCCGCGGTCACCGTCACCACCCGCCGCGGCCCCGAGGTCAGATCGCGGACCAGGTCGACGATCGCGTCGTCGCCCTCGCCGGCCGCCCGGTGCACCTCGAACGGGCCGTCGTGCTCGGCACTCTTGGCCGCGCCCTCGATCACGGCATGCGCGCGGGCCACCCAGCCGAAGGTGCCGTGACCGTCGGCGGAGACGGGCAGATCCAGGGTGCGGGGCAGGTCGGCGCCCAGCTCGTCGAGCAGCCGCGTCGTGGCCCCGGCACGATCCTTCCACCAGCCGTCCGGCCGTGACCCCAGCACGTTGGCCACGTCCACCACGAGCTCCACGGGCTCGGTCCGCAGCCCCGCCGCCCAGGCCTGCTCGAAGGCCGGCATGAGCGGCAGGGCGGTCACCCGGTCCTCGGGCACCCACCGCAGCTCCAGGCTCTCGTTGTTGGGCACGGTCTCCAGCGCCCGGGGCGCGTCCGCGACGACGGTCGTATACGTCCACTCGACCTCGGCCGGCGACTCCTCCACCAGCGGCGGCAGCGTCGACGGTGCGCCGTCCGACGTCCCCGGGATCCGCTGGTCGGGCCGTATCCGTCGCATCAACGCCGCCGCATGGCGCAGATCCAGCCCCGGGCGGTGCCACACGGTCCCGGGCATCCGGGACGTGATCCTCTCGGCCCGGACCGTCACGTCCGCCGGGCTGACCTCGGCCTCCTCCTCGGTCTCCCGCAGCGCCGCCATCGGCGCGTCCTCGTGCGAATCGCGGGCGCCGCCCGGCAGGGCCCACGTGTCGCCGGACGCCGTCCACACCGCGCGATGCTGCAGCAGGACGAGAGGGGTCGCCGGGTCGGACGGGTCAGCCGTCCGCAGGAGCAGGCCCGCCGCCCCGAACCTGCCCCACCGTCGGGTGCCGTCCGTGGACACCACCCACCCGTTGCCGTCACCCTCGCTCGTGGGCACTACTCCTCCGCTCCGCCGGGTCGGCCCCGTCGACGGATCGAGCGGGAACCTGGGGTACTCCTCGACCAGTCTGCCCGACGATGCGGCATCGACTCACTAACCTGGATCCCACGTCCGACCGGATCCACCCGGGCGGGGCGAGGAACGGGAGGTGCGTGACGCCATGGGCGCCGAGACACTCACCCGTCCCGACACCTCGGAGACGGATCCCGAACGCCCCGTCTCCCACGGGAAGAAGGGGCCCGCCGCCGGCCGCCGCTCCACGGCCGATGCGCCCGCCCCGGCGCGGCACGCCGTCCGGCGGCGCGCGGCCCGGATCTGGAACGACGTGCTCACGACGCCCGGACGCATGACGATCTTCGGCGTCCTCGCGATCATCATGGTCCTCATCGGCGGCGTCGTCGCGTCCTCGACCATCACCTCGCGCCAGTCGCACCACGAGACCCTGCTGGCCGAGGTCGAACCCGTGGCCAACGCGTCCCAGACGCTCTACAGTTCCCTGACGATCGCCGACTCGGCCGCCAACACCGCCTTCATCACCGGAGGGATCGAGCCACCGGAGCTCCGGGACCGCTACCTGCAGGCCATCGCCACGTCGTCGTCGGCCATCATCGCCGCCTCCCAGGGGCTCGACCGCACCGACGAGGAATCCATAGACCAACTCGCCCGCATCAACGCCCAGTTGACCACCTACACCGGCCTCGTGGAGACCGCGCGGACCAACAACCGGGTCACCAACCCGGTGGGGTCGGCCTACCTCGCGTCCGCGTCGTCACTCATGCAGGACACGATCCTGCCCGCCGCCGCCGACCTCTACGACCGTCAGTCCACCTCGGTCGGCGAATCGGACGAGGAGTGGTCCTCGCCGCCGTGGGGGTCGTTCCTCCTGCTGGGGCTCGCGATCACGGTGCTGTTGCTGGTCCAACAATGGCTGTGGAAGCTGACCGGGCGCCGGATCAACCCCGGCCTGGCCCTGTCCACGGTGCTGGTGATCGCCACGTTCCTCATCACCATGATCGCCGGGTTCCTGGCCGCGAACGACAACGCCAAGGGCCTGTCCGAGGGGGCCGCGCCCATGAACGAACTGACCCGCCAACGCATCAACGCCCAGAAGGTCCGCGCCCAGGAGACCCTCAACCTGGTCCGTCGCACCGACCCGGAGGGCTCGTCCGCCGAACGTGCGGCGATCCTCGGCGGGGTGCGGGACACCCTCACCGTCTACCTCGACCCCGAGGAGTCCGGCAGCGGCCGGGTCAGCCTCGACGACGACGGCGCGGTCACCGACGCGATCGACGCCCTCGACGACTGGATGGCCGCCCAGAACCGGGCCGACTCCTTCTACCAGCAGGGCGACTACCAGGGCGCCATCGCCATCTCGTCCGGACAGGACGAGGGCGACTCCGGTGCCGCCTTCGACGAGTTCGACGAATCGATGCAGGGCGCGATCGAAGAGGCCAGGGAGACCCTGCGCACGCGGATCGACAACGCGCGACGGACGTCGTCGAACGGACCGGACCTCATCATGGCCCTGTCCACGCTCGCCGCGTTCGCCGTGGTCGTCGGCGTCGCACCCCGGGTCAGGGAGTACCTGTGAGGGCCGGGGTCGCGGGTCGGCGCCGGGCCGCGGCGCGCCGGGCCGACGGAGGCCGGCGGGGCGCGTCCGCCTGCGCGGCCCTGGCCGGGGTGCTCCTGCTGGCGTCCTGCGGCGCCGGCGACGGGGCCGGCACCGACGGCGGTCCGGGCGACGAGACCGCCACCTCCTCGGAAGTGGCCGACGCCGTCGGGATCCCCGAGGTCGACGCCGTCATGCCGCTCCCGGCCGGCGCCGCGGTCTCCACCGAGATCCCGTCCGGCCTCGCCCCGGACGAGGACACCGAGTCCTGCGACCGCCTGTCCAGCCTGAGGCCCGTCGACGAGCCACCCGAGGAACTCGTCCCCCGCATCCGCGACCGCGGCCGGCTCGTCGTGGGACTGGACCAGGGCTCCAACCTGTTCAGCTTCCGCGACCCCGCCACCGGCCAGCTGACCGGTTTCGATGTGGACCTCTCGCGCGAGATCGCCCGCGACATCTTCGACGACCCGGACCAGGTGGAGTTCCGGTCCCTCACCTCCTCCAACCGCATCGAGGCGCTGCAGGACGGGCAGGTCGACGTGGTGATCCGGTCGATGTCCATCACCTGCGAACGACGTGAGGACGTCACCTTCTCCGCCCCGTACTACCGCGCCTACCAGCGGGTCCTGGCGGTCCGCGGATCCGGCATCGAGTCGATCGCCGACCTCGAGGGCAAGCGGGTCTGCGTGGCCGCCGGCACGACCTCGGCGTCGCGGATGTGGGACGATCTCGACCGGCTCACGGTGCTGTCGGTCAACACGTGGGCGGATTGCCTGGTGGCCATCCAGCAGAACCAGGTGGACGCCATCACCACCGATGACGCGATCCTCGTGGGCATCTCCGCCCAGGACCCGTACCTGGAGATCGTCGGCCCGCAGCTCGAGGCGGAACCGTATGGTGTGGGGATCGCCCGGTCGACGCCCGGCAACGACACCGACGGGCTCGTGCGGCAGGTCAACTCGACCCTGGAGCGGATCCGGTCCGACGGCACCTGGGACACCATGTACGACACCTGGCTGTCCGGCCTGGGCCTCAACCCCGGCATGCCCGCTCCGGTCTACACGGCGGAGGCACCCTGATGAGCGAAGACCGCCGGTACGGGCCCGGCCGCGGCCCCGGGCCCGGTCGCGACGACGACGGCGACGTCGACGACGGCGAGCCCACCGCCGGCACCCGGGCGGTCGAGCACTCCGCGGCCGTCGCCGTGACGGGCGGAGCGGCCGACACGGGCGAGGCCGCCGCCACCGGACCGGACACCGGCGGGATGGCGACGGCCGCCCCGCAGACCACCGGGGCGGCGACCGGTAGAGCGGACACCGGCGGGGCGCCGACCGGCGGGGTGCCGACCGGTGGGATGCCGACCGGCGGGATGGACACGGGTGGGATGGCCACCGGCGCCATGGAGACCGGCGACGACCCGGACTCCCAGACCCGCTCGGTCCCCCTCTCGCGCACACCGTCCGCGGCCGACGACGCCGCCGGCGGCGACCGTGGCGGATCGGGCCGGTTCCGCGTGCGTCATCCCACCGCCCCCGAGGACCGGCCGAGTCCGGCGTCCGAGGGGCTCGTGGACCTGCCGTACATCATCCCCGTCGATCCCACCTCGGCGATGCTCGATCTCGACGACATCGAGGCCGAGTGCGACGCGTCCGACGGGCGCCTGCCCCGCCCCGAGCTGCAGCCCGGGGACCTGGTGGCCGACCAGTACGAGGTCCGCGGCGCGCTCGCCCACGGTGGGATGGGCTGGATCTACCTCGCCGTCGACCACAACGTCTCCGACCGGTGGGTCGTGCTCAAGGGACTGCTGCACACGGATCAGGCCGCGGCGCAGGAGGTCGCGGTGGCCGAGCGGGAGATCCTCGCCGAGCTCTCCCACCCCGCGATCGTGCGGATCTACAACTTCATCCACGACGACTGGGCCACCTCGCCCTCCCACGGTGGCTACATCGTGATGGAGTACATCGGCGGTCCCAGCCTCCGGGACGTCCGCCGCAACGAGCCGGGACGCGTCCTGCCGGTGGAGAAGGCGATCGCCTACGTCCTGGAGACGCTCGAGGCCCTCTCGTACCTGCACTCGGTCGGGCTGGTCTACAACGACCTCAAACCCGAGAACATCATGCTCACCGAGGACCAGGTCAAGCTGATCGACATGGGCGCCGTCTCCGGTGTCGGGGAGTACGGGCACATCTACGGCACCCCGGGTTTCCAGGCGCCCGAGATCCCCGAGACCGGGCCGACCATCGCGTCGGATCTGTACACCGTGGGACGCACGCTGGCCTCGCTCATCGTGCGCCTCCCGGTGACGGAGGGCCGGTACGCCCCGGGCATCCCCTCGCCGGTGGAGGAGCCGCTGTTCAGTCGATACGACTCCCTGTACCGGTTCCTCCTGCGCGCCACCCACGAGGACCCGGACAGACGGTTCCGCACCGCGACCGGCATGTCCGGCCAGCTCATGGGCGTCCTCCGGGAAGTGATCGCCCTGCGTACCGGGGTGCCGCAACCGTCATTCTCGTCGGTGTTCTCGCCCCAGCGGTCCACCTTCGGGACCCTCTACACGCTGGAACCCACCGACTTCCTGGTCGACGGCCACGCCCGCGACACCACCCTGACCGGCGGCGAACTCGTCGACGCCCTGCCCGTCCCGCTCATGGAATCCACCGACCCGGCCGGCCGGATCCTCGCCGCCACCTCGTACACCTCGGTCGAGCAGCGCATCGACACGCTCCGCGAGCTGTACTCGGACGAGGACTCGGAGGCCCACGAGAGCGTGGGCGTGGTGATGTCCCTGACCCGCGCCTACCTGGAGAGCGGCGACATCGCCGCCGGCGAGCAGCTGCTGGAGGAGAACTCCCACCGCACCCCCGCCGAATGGCGCCTGTCGTGGTACGAGGGCGTCATCCACCTCCTCAAGGGCGACCCCGTCCGCGCCTACCCCAAGTTCCAGCAGGTCCTGTCCGCCATGCCCGGCGAGAACGGCCCGAAGCTCGCGCTGGCGGCCACCGCCGAACTCATCCTCGACGTGAGTCCGGAGGGCGACAAGAACCGCTGGGCGCGGTCGAGCGAGCACTTCTACCGCACCGTGTGGTCGGTGGACCGCTCCGTCATCAGTTCGGCATTCGGCCTCGCACGCCAACTGCAACGGCGCGGCGAGGTGACCGCCGCGATCGAGGAACTGGACCGCGTCCCGCCCAACTCCCGGTACTCGGCGCTGGCAGCGCTGACCACGATCCTCCTGCTCTGCCACGGCCGGCCCGTGGAGGAGACCGAGGAGTCGCACCTCCGCGAGGCGGCCCGGCGCATCACCACCCTCCCCGCGGGGCAGCACCGTGCGTTCCAGATCCACCTCACCGTCCTCACCACCGCGCTGTCGTGGATCACGTTGAAGGGCAACGAGCCCTCACCGGCCCCGCTCATGCGTGGCATCCCCTTCACCGAATTCGGGCTGCGCACGGGCGCCGAATCCGTACTCCGGACCCTCGCCCGCTCCACCGACACCCGGCAGCAGCGGTTCAGGCTGGTGGATCAGGCCAACGCGATCCGGCCGAGGACGACGTTCTGACGCGGAGCGGGCGGGGCGGCGGGGCGGCAGGGCGGCAGGGACACGGGCACGCCCGGCCGACCACGCGGATCTAACCGCGGTCGCCGGTGTTGCCGAGCACCTCGTCACACGCCCGCGCGATCGCCAGCTCCTCATCCGTCGGCACCACGAGTACGGCCACCCGGCTTGAGGGCGTGGAGATGATCCGTTCGCCGGAACCGCGCTCATTGGCCTCCGGATCGATCTCCACGCCCCAACTCGCGAGCGTGGCCAGGGCGTCGGCCCGAAGCCGCGGCACGTTCTCGCCGACTCCGGCGGTGAAGGTGATCGCGCCGACCTCCCCGAGGATCGCCCAGTAGCCGCCGATGTAGCGGCGGAGGCGGTGCACCACGACGTCGTAGGCGAGCACGGCGTCGTCCTCCCCGGCGTCCACCCGCTGCATCAGCTCCCGGAAGTCCCGTGCGCGGGCCAGCCCTTCGAGACCGGATCTACGGTTGAGCAGGGTCGAGACCTCATCGGGCGTCATGCCGCGGTCGCGGATCAGGTGGATGAGCAGCCCCGGGTCGACGTCGCCGGGACGGGTCCCCATGACCAGGCCCTCGAGAGGCGTGAGCCCCATGGAGGTGTCGACGGCCCGGCCTCCCGCGATCGCCGACGCGGAGGCACCGTTGCCCAGGTGCAGCACGATCTGGTGGAGCTCGTCGTACGGGCGCCCCAGCAGGTCGGCGGTGCGGTGGGAGACGTACTCGTGGCTCGTGCCGTGGAAACCGTAGCGACGCAGGTCCCAGTCGTCGGCCACCTCGCGGTCGATCGCGTAGGTGTGCGCGGCGGCCGGCAGGGTGTGGAAGAAGCCGGTGTCGAACACCGCCACGTGCGGCAGGCCCGGCAGCAGGTCGCGGGCCACCCGGATCCCGCGCAGGTTGGCCGGGTTGTGCAGCGGGGCGAGGATCTCCAGCTTCTCCACGTCCTGCTCGACCTCGGGCGTCACCTCCACGGGGGCGTGGAAGGCCTTCCCCCCGTGCACCACCCGGTGGCCGATCGCCTGCACCCCGAGGTCTGTGGGGTGCACCTCCAGCTCTGCCGCGAGCTCCAGCGTCCGGGCGAGCGCCGCGGAGTGGTCCGGGAACTCCGCCTCATCCGTGCGCTCCGCCTCGTCCCGGTCGTCCGCCCCGGCCCGCCGGACCGCGATCGTACCGACGGGCTCGCCGATCCGCTCGACCAGCGCCGACGCCATCTCGGTCTCGGTGGAGGTGTCGAGTATCGACAGCTTGAGTGACGACGAGCCGGAATTGATCACCAACACCCTGGTCATCAACGGTCTCCTTGTGCCTGCACGGCCGTGATGGCCACGGTGTTGACGATGTCCTCGACCAGCGCGCCACGCGAGAGGTCGTTGATGGGCTTACGCAGTCCCTGCAGGACCGGCCCGATGGCCACCGCCCCGGCGGTGCGCTGCACGGCCTTGTAGGTGTTGTTGCCGGTGTTGAGGTCCGGGAACACCAGGACGGTGGCGCGCCCGGCCACCTCCGATTCCGGCATCTTCTTGCCGGCCACCGTCGGGTCGACGGCGGCGTCGAACTGCAGGGGCCCGTCGACGACGAGCTCGGACACCGGGTCGCCGCCGTCGGCCTCGTTGATGCGGGAGCGGACGATCTCGGTGGCCTCGCGGACCTTCTCCACGTCGGCGCCGGTCCCGGAGTCGCCGGTCGAGTACGAGAGCAACGCCACCCGCGGGTCGACGCCGAACCGCGCGGCGGTCTCGGCGGAGGACAGGGCGATGTCGGCGAGCTGGGGCGCCGTGGGGTCGGGCACGACCGCACAGTCGCCGAACGCCAGGACGTGGTCGGACAGGCACATGAGGAACACGCTGGACACGGTCTCCACGTCGGGCCGGGTCCGGATGATCTCCAGCGCCGGCCGGATCGTGTGCGCGGTGGTGTGGGCGGCACCGGAGACCATGCCGTCGGCGAGACCGGCGTGCACCATCATGGTGGCGAAGTAGGAGATATCCGTGATGCGGTCGCGCGCCACGTCCATGGTCATGCCCTTGTGCTTGCGCAGTTCGGCGTACTCGGTGGCGAACCGCTCGGCGTGCTCGCTGCCGCGCGGGTCGAGCACCTGCGCGTCGGCGAGGTCGATGCCCAGTTCGTCGGCGCGACGACGGACGGCGTCGACGTCGCCGAGGATCGTCAGGTCGGCCACGTCGCGCCGCATGAGGCGGCCGGCGGCGTGGAGGATGCGGTCGTCGTCGCCCTCGGGCAGGACGATGTGGCGCCGGTCGGCGCGGGCGCGCTCGAGCAGCTGGTACTCGAACATCTGCGGGGTCATCACGTCGGGGCGGTCGACGCGGAGCCGGTCGAGCAGCTGTTCGGTGTCGACGTGCTTCTCCATGAGGCTCAGCGCGGTCTCGACCTTGCGCCCGGAGCCGGAGTAGACGCGGCCCCGGGTGTCGGCGGCGGCGCGGGCGGTGTCGTAGGTGCCGAGATCGGTACAGACCACCGGCAGGGTGGAGCGCATCCCGTGGACCAGACGGTGCATGGCCGAGTCCGGCAACAGGCCCCCGTTCCAGATCATGCCGGCCATGGACGGGAACCCCTCGGCGCCGTGCGCGGTGAGTACCGCCAGGACGGCGTCGGTCCGGTCGGCGGGGACGATCACCACCATGCCGTCGACCAGTCGCTCGAGGATGCGGTCGCCGGTCATCCCGCCGACCATCACGGACATGACCTCGCGGTCCAGCAGGGCCGGGTCTCCCGAGTAGTGGGTCCCGCCCACCGCCTCGGCCAGCTCGCCCATCGTGGGCGCCGTGAGCACCTCTTTGTGTGGGATGGCCCAGCACGGCAGATCGAGGGACGCGAGGGCCTCCTTGACCCCGTCGAGGCTCCCGGGATCGCACCGGTTGACGACGACGCCCACCGGGTGGGCGTGCTCGTCGCGGAGTTCGTCGAGGGTGAGGCGGGCGTTGGTGCGGATCTCCTCGGGCGTGCGGTCGGCGCCCCGGAGCACCAGGAGCACCGGTGCGCCCAGGTTGACGGCGAGGGCGGCGTTGAAGTCGAACTCCGTGGGGCTGGGCACGCCGGTGTAGTCGGTCCCGAGGATCACGACGACGTCGCACTGGCGGGCGACCGCGTGATACCTGTGGACGATCTCGGACAGGGCCGCGTCGCGGTCCTCGTGGACGCGGGCGTTGGTGACGCCCACACAGTCCTCGTACTCGAGGTCGACGGTGGTGTGCTGCAGCAGCATGTCGACGATCCGGTCGCGCGAGTCCACCGTGTCGCCGACCCGGCGCGCGATGGTGACGGGCCGGAACACCCCGACCTTCTGAACGGTCCCCGCGAGGATGCGGAGCAGCCCCAGTGCGACGGTCGACTTGCCGGTGTCCCCCTCGGGCGCGGCGACGTAGACGGCTGAGGTCAGGCGCGGGTCACCGTTCGGTCGGGGCGACGTCACCAGAGCAGAAGCGGTGGCGTCGGACGCCGCGGCATCAGTCGTGGAGGTATCGGACGCGGAGGTATCAGACTCGGTGGAATCGGGCACGCCCGCATTGTTCCAGCGTCTGCCGGTCTCCACACGAGGTACCTCCCCACGGGGAGGTACGGACGCCCCCGCGCGGTGCGACTGTGCTGCTCAGGCGTCGGTGAGCCTGTCGACCCCGGGTGGTATCCAGAGACATCGGCCCGGGGCCCCGGGGTTGATCACGGTCTTCCACGACGCGGGGGTGTCCCCGACGAAGCCGTGGTGCACGGGGCAGCCCAGGCCGCCGTTGGCGACCGTGGTGGGCCCGCCGTCGGACCACGCCCGGACGTGGTGGAACTGACAGCCGCGGGCCGGGGCGTCGCAGCCGGGGAACGTGCACCCCCCCCGTGGGCGGCGTAGAGGACCAGCCGCTGGAGGGCGGAGGCCAGGCGGCGTTCGGGGTGTGCGTCCACGTCGATCCTGTGCAGTTCCTCCCGGCCCTCCCGGAGCACCGAGACGAACCAGGGCATGGTGCCGGCCATGGATACGGCCTGCCGCACGCTGACCTGGGTCCCGGAGTCGGTCCGGACGAGTGTGGTGGGGTCCTCGAGCTGCTCGGGTGTCATCCGCACGACGATCGTGGCGATGCCCTTGGGCCGCGCGGGGTCGATGGTGGAGCCGAGCGCCCACTGCTGCACCAGCGCGTCGTGCGACCGCTGCTCGGGCGTGCGGTCGTCGGCCCCGGGCTCGCACGCGACCGTGCCGCCGGGCCTGCCGAAGTCGCACAGTGCGCGCTCCACGAGAGCGCGGGCGCGCGGGGTGAGGACCATGCTGAGGGCGCTTGTGCCGTCGGGCCGGACGGCACCCAGTCGCGCGGACCGCTGCCGCTCCTGGTGCTCCTCCCGGCCGGGCGCGTCCTGCGGACACAGCTCGGCCACCCGGCGCGCGGCCTCGGCTCGCAACTCCGCGGGCGCGACCGTGCGCGCGAACTCGGTGAGCTCCCGGGCGAACCCGATCTTGGCGTCGCCCCCCAGGGTCCCGGGCAGCCCCTTGACGGCTCTGGCGACGATCCTCTCGTGCTCGGCACTGATCTCCCCGGCCGCCGCAGCCCGTCCTGCCGGCGTGGCCTGCCTCCCGCCAGCCTCGATCCGCCCGTGGACGGCACCCTTGGCCAGGCCGAGGCGCCGGGCGAGCATCGCCGCCACGCCGCCCGGCGTCCGCCCCTTGCGCGCGTGGAGCCCCGCCAGGTCCGCCGTCGCGCGGGCCGCGGCGGACTCGAGTTTGCGGGCGACCACCTCCACGCGTTCCACGGCGTCGGCCAGGGCTGCGGCGTCGTGCCGGGAGAAGTCGTCCGCCCCCAGGGCCTCCACGCCGGCCTCGAGGAAGGCGAGAACGCTGGACAGCGGCGCCGGCTCCACCGGCCGCCAGACCTCGAACCCCACGTCCTCGTTCATGCCCCGAATACTAGAACACACGTACGACACACAGCGATGACCTGCGTAAAATCCGGCCCGGTCACGGCACCTGCGCGACCACCATCCCGAAGTCCCCGGCGTCGTCGGTCCACACGACCTGGTCGCGGAACCCGATCCGCCCCAGCTCGGCCATCAACTCGTCCCCGGAGAACTTCCGCGCGATCTCGGTCCGGATCCCCTCCCCGGCGGCCAGTGTGAACTCCCGCCCGAGCGTGGGAAACCACGCCCGGACGTCCCGGACGGCGCGCAGCCACATCTCGATGCGGCTCTCGGCGGCGTTCCACACGGCGTCGTGCCGGAAATCCCGGCGGTCCAGCCCCGTGCACTCCACCGTTCGGGCGATCACGTCGAGCATGTTGAGGTCGAACTCGGCGGTGACCCCGGCGGCGTCGTCGTAGGCGGCCACGAGCCGCTCCGGGGATTTACGCACGTCGAACCCCAACGCGATCCGGTCGCCGGGGCCGGCGACCCGCCGCAACATGCGCAGGAAGGCGTCCCGCTCGTCCTCGGTCAGGTTGCCGATCGTTCCGCCCAGGAACAGGACCAGCCGCGTCCCGGGGTCGCCCGGCAGTGGCGGCTCGAGATCGGTGATGTCGGCGACCACGGGCCGGACACGCAGGTCCGGGTACTCGCCGGCCAGCGTATTCGCGGTCTCGTGCAGCATCTCGGTGCTGATGTCGACGGGCACGTACAGCGCCCCGCCCCCACCCGCGACGAGCGCGTCGAGCAGGACGCGCGTCTTCTCGGCGGTTCCGGCGCCCAGTTCCACGACCGTCCGCGACCCGTCGACGATCTCCCCTGCCCGGTCGCGCAGGATCCGGGCCTCGGAGCGGGTCGGGTAGTACTCGGGCAGTCTGGTGATCCGGTCGAACAGCCTGCTCCCGGCCTCGTCGTACAGCCAGCGTGCGGGCAGCGTGGGGGGGTCGGCCCAGAAGCCCTCCTGCAGATCGGCTTCGAGCGCGACGGTGTCCGGGTGTGCGGAGCTCGTCGTCGTCATCCCGGCCCGGTCTCCGACCGCCGTCACCGCGCGAGCCTCAGCCCGCTGGCGGCCCACCTGGAGTGGGCGGGGAAGAAGTTCCGGTAGGTGGGGCGCGTGTGGCCGGCGGGGGTCAGGGCGCTGCCGCCGCGCAGGACGTGCTGGTCGGACATGAACTTGCCGTTGTACTCGCCGGCGGCGCCCTCGAACGGCTGGAATCCGGGGTAGGGCAGGTACGCGCTGGCGGTCCACTCCCACACGCCGCCGACGGTGCGCTCGGTGGCGGGTCGCGGGTGGCAGCGGTCGGGGTCGAGTTCGTCCCGAACGTCCCAGCCGGCGGTCGCGACCTCCCATTCGAACTCGGTGGGCAGCCGGGCACCGGCCCAGCGCGCATAGGCGTCGGCCTCGTAGAAGGACACGTGGATCACGGGCTCGGCGTCCACGACGGGGCGACGTCCCGAGAGGGTGAAGGTGGTCCACTCACCGTCGGGCCGGTCGGGGCGCCGCCAGTAGCCGGGCGCCTCCCACCCCTCGGCCTGCACGGTGGCCCAGCCGTCGGAGAGCCACAGTTCGGGGCGGGCGTAGCCGTCGTCGGCCATGAAGCGCTTCCAGTCGCCCACGGTCACCTGCCGGGTGGCGACCTCCCCTCCGGGGATCCACACGGGGTGCCGGGGGCGTTCGTTGTCGTAGGAGAACCCGTCGTCGTCGGCGCCGACGTGGGCCTTCCCCTCGACGACGACGAGCCAGTCCGTCTCCCCCGTCGGCCCGTGTGCGGGATCCGCATCCCGGGGCGCGTAGACGGGGTCTGTCGGATTGTGGGAGAGCAGGTGCTTGATGTCCATGAGCAGCAGTTCCTGGTGCTGCTGCTCGTGGTGACAGCCCAGCTCCAGCAGGTCGAGGCCGGCCCGGTCGATCCGGCCGGATTCGAGCGCCTCGGTCACACGCTCGTCGATCCGCGCCCGGTACTCGCCGATCTCGGCGACGGACGGCCGGGTGATGAGTCCGCGGTCGGGTCGGGGCTGCCGGGGGCCGACGGCCTCGTAGTACGAGTTGAACAGGTAGCGGAACGCGGGGTCGACAGGCTCATAGCCCGGGAGTGCGCCCAGCACGAACTCCTCGAAGAACCAGGTGGTGTGCGCGCGGTGCCAGGCGGTGGGGCTGGCGGCGGTCATGGACTGCGGGATCTGGTCCTCGGCGCTCAGCCGTGAGGCGAGCGTGTCGGTGAGGGCGCGGACGCGCGTGAAGTGGTCGGCGGCGCTGCTCGTGCGAATGTCGCTCTGCAGTGTTCCGGCGGTCATCTGTTCCCCCTCGAGGCTGGTCGACGGCGGTGTGGGGCCACACTAACCAGATCGAGGATGTCCTCACATCGGATCGATCGCCACCGGTTCGGGTGAGTGGAGGTTGCGCTGTTCGTGCGCGAGGAGGCCGCGCCGGAACTCGGGGCAGGCGCCCAGCCCGCCGTCGGCGCGCGTGATGCGGTGGACCGGGATGAGGAATGGGACTGGGACGAGCGAGCAGAGGCGGCCGACCCGCCGGGCGTTGCGGGGCCGTCCGGCGTCGATGCTGATCTGCCCGTAGGAGGCGGTGTCGCCGTAGGGGACGGACCGGATCTCGCGGTACACCTCGCGGGAGAATCCCTCGTCGACGCCCGCCGCGGCCCAGTCGACGGGCACGTCGAACTCGCGGAGTGCCCCCGCGAAGTAGGCGTCGAGCTGGTCGGCCAGTCGGTCGAGGTGGCGGCCCGCGGCGCCGTCAGCGCCTGGGCCGACACCGGCGCCCGCGTCCACACCCGAACCCGCACGGCCTCCGCTGCCGCCCCCGGCCGGGCGGCGGGCCGGCTCGCCGTCCGGCCCGTGCCCGGCCCGCACCACTCTGGAGACGCCCGTGGCGGTGGCCTCGGCGAGAATCGGGCCGACCATCGTGGGGATCAGGCGCGTGACCGCGTCGGTGTGCCCTGCTCTCACGTCGGCGTCACACCACGCTCGGCCTGTCGGGGTTGGTGACGTCGGCGTTGGAGGTGTCGAGGACCTCGAACAGCGCGTCGGCCCCGTCGCGGGCGGCGGCGCTCATCTCGGCGGTGGTGATGGGCACGGCCTGCAGCCGGGTGAGCAGGGGGCCGGTGCCGTCGGGGCCGCCGGTCTCGTCGACCACCTGAAGGCCCGGCCACAGGAAGGGCGGGGCGAGGATCAGGTGCTCGCACCGGCGTTCCGGGTCGACCAGTCCGACCGCGTTGGGCACGACGGCGCCGGGCTCGACATGCAGGGAGCCGCTGGCGATGGCGAGGGCGCAGGCGTCCAGGACGTCGGCCATGGCGCGGTGCCCGGTGCGGCCGACGGTGACGAACTCGCTGCGGATCTGCCGCCCTTCCGGCGTGGTGACGTTGGTGGGCAGGTCGCGGGCGCCGACGGTGGCGTACGTGGTGAAGCCGGGGCCCGGCACGCCGTCGATCACCACGATGTCGCAGTGCCACTCGGTGGTGGTGCCGTCCTCCGCGGGCTCGGTCTCGTGGGGGTAGCGCAGGACGCGGACCGACTCGGCGACATCGAGGAGCTCCTCGAGCCCCGACAGGTCCGAGCGGTCCTCGGGTCCGGCAGCTGACGTGTCCGGGCTCATGCGAGGTTCCGCAGTCGCGGTTCGAGGTCGGTCTCGAAGTGCTCGAGAAAGCGCTTCTGGTCGTGGCCGGGCGCGTGGAAGACCAGGTGGTTGAGGCCGGCGTCGACGTACTGCTTGACCTGCTCGACCGCGTCGTCGGGGTCGGAGGCGACGATCCACCGCTTGGCCACCTGCTCGATGGGGAGCTCGTCGGCGAGGCGTTCCATCTCGCGCGGCGAATCCACGGAGTGCTTCTGCTCGGGGGTCAGGGACAGGGGCGCCCAGAAACGGCAGTTCTCGAGAGCGGCCGCCGGGTCCGGGTCGTAGGAGATCTTGATCTCGATCATCCGGTCGATGGTCGCGGAGTCGCGCTTGTTGATCCCGGCGCCCTCCTCGACGGCCGGGAGGAGCTTGTCGGTGTACAGCTCCATCCCCTTGCCCGACGTGCAGATGAACCCGTCGCCCACACGGCCCGCGTACTTGGCCACGACGGGGCCGCCGGCGGCGATGTAGACGGGCACGCCCCCCTCCGGCACGTCGTAGAGGAACGCGTCGTCGGTGGAGTAGTAATCGCCCTCGAAGCTGGTGGTCTCGCCGGTCCACAGCGCACGCATGAGGCGGACGGACTCGCGCAGCCGCGCGAACCGCTCCTTGAACGCGGGCCACTCGCCCTGGTAGCCCGTCGCGATCTCGTTGAGCGCCTCGCCGGTCCCCACGCCCAGGAAGACGCGGTCGGGGTAGAGGCACCCCATGGTGGCGAAGGCCTGCGCGAGCACGGCCGGGTTGTAGCGGAACGTGGGCGTGAGCACGGAGGTGCCCAACTGGATCCGCGACGTGCGCTCGCCGACCGCCGTCAGCCACGACAGGGAGAACGGGGCGTGTCCGCCGTCGTGTCGCCACGGCTGGAAGTGATCCGAGACGGTCGCCGTGTCCATGCCCGCCTGCTCGGCCAGGACCGCGTACTCCACGAGATCGCGGGGCCCGAACTGCTCGGCCGAGGCCTTGTATCCGAGCTTGAGCGGCGGGGTCTGGGACTTGGGCATCTCTTGGCGTCTCCTAGGGCAGTCAGGTGCGCGGCGACGGCACCGGTATACGACGACGAGTATGCCAGTGAGCTACGACACCGGGTCGAGCCGGCGGCAGCGACGTCGTCGACGCCTCCCCCGACCTCCGGCCGCCCCCGACCAGCGGACCGGGACGGTCGTCTACATCCGGTGACCGCGCGCCGGCGCACACACCGTGAGTGCAGACACATCGACGCGGCGCGGTGTAACGATTTCGTCTCGATCATCCATATACTTGACGTACCGGAGGTCGACGCGGGCCCTCACCGCACCGGGCAGCCACCCGGAAGGCCTCCAGCGCGAGCAGGCTTCTCGGAGGCGTCCATGCGGATCCGGCACGCGGCCACAGCACTGGTCGCCCTTGGTGCCGCGTCCGCCTGCGCGCTCGGTGGCAGCGTGATCCACCAGTCCGGGACCGAACGCTCCGACCAGGTCTCGGCGCTCCACGGCCACTCGTGGTCCGTCCAGGCCTCCACCGATTTCGGCACCACCTGGACAGCTCCCGTCTCGTCCTATGACGGGCACTTCCCGGTCCACGTCGACACCGCACCCCTCCGGAGCCGTGCGGCCTACGAGCCGATCACCTTCCGCACCGCGGTCGGCTCCCGCGACGACGCCCGGGCCACCATCGACGCCGGCACCCTCCTGGAGGGCGATGCGGCCCTGGCCGAACACCTCCGCATCCGGGCCGTCGAGTCGAGCCAGGGCACGTGCGCGGCCCCCACCTTCGACAGCGGCTCGCGCAACCTCCTCGACGGGGACCTCACCACGCCCAAGCCGGTCGACGCCTCCACGGCCGGATACCCGGCGACGCTCCCCGGCGGCACGCGGACCACGGCGGGCGCACCGGTGACGCTGTGCATCGAGGTGAGCATGGCCCCCGACGCGCCCGTGACCGACGGGCAGGTCACGCTCGGCTGGCCGATCGACGTCGCCCGCGCCGGCGACGAGGCCTGAGCCGCGCAGCGCCCGCGCCTCAGCCCGGCCGGGGCCTCGAGGCGCCCGCGCCTCAGCCCAGCCCGCGCCGTAGGTCGTCGATCAGGTCGCCCGCGTACTCCAGTCCCACCGAGAAGCGGATCGCGTTGTCGGTGATCCCCACGTGCGCGCGGGCCTCCGGCTCCATCGACGCGTGCGTGGTGGTGGCCGGGTGCGTGATGAGGGACTTTGCGTCGCCGAGGTTGTTGGAGATGTCGATCACCTGCAGGGCGTTGAGCAGGTCGAAGCAGCGCCGCTTGCCACCGTCGTCGACCCCCTCGGTGGACAGCCCGAACGTCACCACGGAGCCGCCGCCCGACATCTGGCGCCGCGCGAGCTCGTACTGCGGATGCGTGGGCAGCATCGGGTAGCGGACCCATTCCACGGCGTCGTGCCCGTCGAGGAACTCGGCCACGGCCAGGGCGTTGGCGGACATCCGCTCGAGCCGCAGCCCCATGGTCTCCAGCCCCTTGAGCAGCACCCAGGCGTTGAAGGCACTCATGCCGAACCCGGCGTGACGCATGAGCTTCTTGACCGGCCCCGAGATGTACTCCTCGGTGCCCAGCACGGCGCCGCCCAGGACGCGGCCCTGGCCGTCGATGTGTTTGGTGGTGGAGTAGACCACCACGTCGGCGCCCAGCTCGAGCGGCTTCTGGTGCAGGACGGTGGCAAAGACGTTGTCCACCACGACCTGCGCGCCGGCCTCGTGGGCGAGATCGCAGACCGCCCGCACGTCGACCAGCTCCTGCATGGGATTGGAGGGCGACTCGAAGAAGACGGCGTCGGTGGGCACGCTCAGCGCCTCGCGCCACTGCTCCGTGTCGTCGCCGTCCACGAAGACGGTCTCGACGCCCCACCGCGGCAGGATCTCGTCGCAGATGATGAAGCAGGAGCCGAACAACGCCCGCGACGCCACGAGCCGCGAGCCGTTGCCACACAGGGCGGCGAGCGCCACGAACACCGCGGACATCCCCGAACTGGTGGCAAAGCAGTCCTCGGCGCCCTCGATCTGCCGCAGGCGCTCCTCGAAGGTCGCGACCGTCGGGTTGCCGTAGCGGGAGTACACGAACCGCTCGACCTCCCCGTTGAACGAGGACTCGGCCGCCTCCGCCGAGGAGTACACGTAGCCGGAGTTGAGGAACACCGGCTCGGCGGTCTCCTCGAACGGGGTACGCATCTGCCCGGCACGCACGCCCAGGGTGTCGGGGTGGAGTCCGTCGGGGAGTTGGTTGTTCTTCATCCGCTGCTCTCGTCTCGTCGTCGTCAGGACTGGCGCCAGGCCAGCCCGGCGACCTTCCAGCCGCCCACCGTCCCGCGGTGACCCGCGTCGTCGAGGTCACCCTCGAACCCCTCGGCCACGTTGTAGGCGGCCCCGTACCCGGCGGCAGTGGCCGCGCCGGCCGCCGCGGCCGAACGCCCGCCGCTGCGGCACAGGAACAGCACCGGCGAGTCGGGGTCCACCCCGGCCTCGTCCAGCTGATCCAGGAACCGAGGGTTGGGTTCACCGCCCGAACTCACCCATTCGACGCCGAGGACCCGCTTGTCCAACTCCGACAGGTCCGCGGCGCCCACCCACTGCCATTCCGCGCGGGTGCGCACGTCCACGAGCACGGCGGACGGGTCGTCGGCGAGCAGCCCCCAGGCGGTGCGGGGGTCGAGGTCTCCGGCGTAATCGCTCACGGTCCCGATTATGCTCCCCCGCCCCTGCGTCCCCCGAGTCGAGTCCCCCGGTGTGTGGCTACATGAGACCATCGAATCATGACGTGGCCCTCAACTTCCCCTCTGAGAATCGCCGTGGTCGGCTCGGGTCCGGCCGGCGTGTACGCCTGTGAATCGCTGCTGAACTGGGCTGATGAGAACGAGCAGGAGATCGTGATCGACCAGTTCGATGCCCTCCCGGTGCCCTTCGGTCTCCTGCGGCACGGCGTCGCCCCGGACCACCCGCGTATCAAGGGCATCGCCAACACCCTGTACGCGATCGGTGCGGACCCACGCATCCGCTTCCTCGGCAACGTGGAGTTCGGCACCGACATCGTGCTCGAGGACCTGCGCCGCCACTATCACGCGGCGATCTTCGCCACCGGCGCCCTCGCCGACCGGTCCATGCGCATCCCCGGAGAGGACCTGGTCGGCTCGCACGGCGCCGCCGAGTTCGTCACCTGGTACGACGGCCACCCCGACGTCGACCCGGAGTGGGACCTGTCCGCCGAGCGCGCCGCTGTGGTGGGCGTGGGCAATGTCGCGCTGGATGTGGCACGGATGCTCGTGCGCACCGCGGAGCAGCTCGAGGCGACCGACATCCCCGAGCACGTCCGCGAGGGGTTCCACGGCACCTCCGCCGAGGTGGTCTCCGTGATCGGTCGCCGCGGGCCCGCGTGGGCCAAGTTCACCACCCTCGAGCTGCGCGAGATGGGCAAGGTCGAGGGGCTCACCGTGGTGGTCGACCCGGCCGATCTCGACGACGACGAGTTCTCCCGCGAGCACCGGGAGTCCGATCGCCGGGCGGGGCAGGTCTTCGCACAACTCGAGAAGTGGGCCGCCGCCATGACCGAGAACGGGCACTCGAGCCCGGACGAGGCCGAGGAGTCGGCCCTGGCAGCGGGGCAGAAGGTCCTGCGCTTCCGATTCAACCGCTCGCCGGTCGAGATCCTGGGCGAGGACGGCCGCGTGGTCGGCCTGCGCCTCGAGCGCACCGCCCCGGACGGCGAGCGCCTGCAGATGACCGGCGAGACCGAGGACCTCGCCGTCGACGCCGTGTACCGGGCCGTGGGCTACCGGTCCGCGGCGCTGGCGGACATCCCGTTCGACGACGCGACCGCCACCATCCCCAACTCCGCGGGCCGGGTCCTCGACAGCCCGGGCGGGGAGCCGATCCCGGGACTGTTCACGGCGGGCTGGATCAAGCGCGGCCCCTCCGGGGTGATCGGCACCAACCGCTCCTGCGCGGCCGAGACCGTCCGCGAACTGCTCTCCGATCTCGAGGACGGCCGTCTGACCGCCCCGGAATCGCCTGATCCGCAGTCCGTCCGCGACCTGCTCGCCGAGCGCGGGGTCGAAGCGGTCGACGGCCGCGCCTGGGAGGCGATCGACGCCCGCGAACGCGGACTCGGCGAGGCCGGCGGACGGGAACGGACCAAGCTAGCCAACCGCGAGGCGATGCTCGCCGAGGGCCGGAGCGCTCGCACCCGCTCCTGACCCGCCACGCGCACGCCCGCACCGCCCTTGCCCCGCCACGCGCGCGCATGCACCGCCCCTGCCTGACCGCCCGCACCGCCCCTCCCTGGCCGCCCGCACGATCCGCCCTTCCGATTTCGATCCGCGCCCCGGGCCCGCAGCGTCGTTCGCGATCCGAGGGGCAGATCGCT
>DHCFD07801__coassemble_1121_pt1 | contig 37774 bp, 38 predicted proteins | sample DHCFD07801__metabat2_high_PE_018 | metagenome-assembled genome bin DHCFD07801 | reverse complement strand
CGCGCATGTCGTCGAAGAACAGCTCCATCGTGTCCTGGTACTTCAGGCCGATCTTCTCCAGCTGGCGTCCCCGGTTGAACCCCTCCAGCCCGTTGACCTCGGCCACGAGCAGGGACAGCCCCTGCGCGCCCTCGCCGCCGGTGCGGGCCACGATCACGAGGAGATCGGCATGCATGCCGTTGGAGATGAAGGTCTTGGAGCCGTTGACCACGTAGTCGTCGCCGTCTCGCGTGGCCGTGGTGCGCAGGGCCTGTAGGTCGGAGCCGGCGCCGGGCTCGGTCATGGCGATCGCGCCGACCATCTCGCCGGTGGCGAGGCGGGGCAGCCACCGCTGCTTCTGCTCCTCGGTGCCGTACTGCAGGATGTAGTGCGCCACGATCGTCGAGTGCACCGAGTTCCCCCAGCCGTCGTCGAGGGCGTAGGTCTGTTCCTCCGCGATCACGGCTTCGTGGGCGAAGGTCCCGCCGCTGCCGCCGTACTCCTCGGGGATGGAGATGCACAGCAGCCCGGCGTCGCCGGCGGAGTTCCAGAACTCGCGGTCCACGGAGCCCTGCTCCGCCCACCGCTCGAGGTTCGGGGTGGCCTCCTTGTCGAGGAAGGCGCGGGAGTGGGCCCGCAACGCGTCGAGGTCCTCGGTCATCCAGGGGGAGCGGTAGGCGGTCGGCTCGAACACAGGCATCTCCATACGTTCGTATCGGTTGCTATACAACTGCATGGTAGCGCACCGGTGTCACGACGCCGCACGGTAACGTCGGCGCACGGCGGGTGGGACGGACCAGACGAGAGGCGGATCGTGGAATCAGAACCAGGGGCTCCCGGCGTGGCGCCGGGCGATGTCTCGCGGGTACGGGACGGCGACCTCACCGCGCGGGCACGCATCCGGTACGCCGCCCTCGAGCTCTATGCCACGCACGGCGAGGACCGGGTGTCCATGCGCAGGGTCGCCGCCGAGGTCGGGGTGACGATCGGGCTGATCCAGCACCACTTCGGAACCAAGGACGGGCTCCGCAGGTCAGTCGACGAGCTGGTGGTCGACCACGTGGTCGGGGCGCTCGCGACCGTCGACCACAGCGGCTCGGCCGCCGAGACCGTGGCCGCGCGCGACGCCGCGGTCCGGGCCATGCTCGGCCGCAACCCCCAGGTGGTCAGGTACATCAACCGCGCGCTCCTCGAGCCCGAAGAACGCGGCGGCTCGCTACTGGAGGCGATCGTCGCGCTCACCACCGACGAGGTCGAGCGGCTCCGTCGTGCAGGACACGCGTCCACCAGATCCTCGGGCGAGGTCCAGGTGGTCCGCACGCTGATGCACCAGGTGGGCGAGTTGTTCCTGGAACGCGTCGTCGCCGCGATCTGGGAGCAGGCGGGGGGAGACCCCGACGCGCCGCCGTCGCTGCGGATCACGGTGGAGGAGCAGGACCTCTGACGGTGGGAGAATGCTCACCTCCCGGACGCGGATTCCGGACGCGGCGTATATGCACCGGGGCTCGTGTGTCGATAGGCTGTCGCGAAGTATGGTTCCGGGCCTCCCGCGCCCGGGCCGGGAAGGCGTACTCATGAGGTGGACCGGTCTGGCGAAGCTCGCCCTGACGACCGTGATGGCCGGGGCCGCGGCCGTCGCGGCCCCGGCTGTCGCACAGGCGGCCGTACCGGTGTCCGGTGGAACCCCCGTCATGGTCAACGGCGTCTCGGGGTGCACCCTCACGGCGGCCGGGCACGACGCCTCGGGCGCCCCGGTGGCGTTCACGGCCGCGCACTGCAGCAGCAGTTTCGACGAGCCGGTGGTCCTGCGGGACGATCCCGACGCCGGCGTGATCGGCACGGTCGCGACGCGCAACGAGGTGCTGGACTACTCGGTCATCCGGCTCGACCCGGCCGTCGCCGTGCCGGTCCGGCAGCCCGGGGTGACCGGCACGGCCCCGGCGCCCGAGTTCGGCGACATCGTGTGCAAGGACGGCCTGACCACCGGGCACACCTGCGGCATCACCTGGCAGCGCGAGGGCGAGAAGTTCTGGAACCACGCGTGCGCGGGGTACGGCGACTCGGGTGGGCCCGTGACCCACGACGGCCGCCTCGTCGGTCTGCTCTCCGGTGGCCACATGCCGCCCGCGGCGGGCTCGGTGGGCGACACCGCCATGGCGCTGCTCCCGTCGTGCATCCACCCGGTGCAGTCGCCGTTCTTCCTGCCGGTCGTGGCCCACTCGTTCGACGCGATCGTCGCCGACGCCACCGAGCGCAACTGGCCGGGCGCGGGCTTCCAGATGGCCTGACGCCGGGCACGCGAGCGCCCGGTCGGACTATACGACGACGAGAGGGGCCCGGCACCTGGCGGTGCCGGGCCCCTCTCGTGGGTACCCGCGCTCGGTGGGCCTCAGCTCACTTCAGCTCGGCGCTCGACAGGTCGAGCACGCGGCGTGCGATCACCAGCTGCTGGATCTGCTGGGTGCCCTCGAAGATGTCGAGGATCTTGGAATCGCGCGACCACTTCTCGAGGAAGCTGCGCTCGGAGTAGCCGAACGTGCCCGCCAGCTCCACGGCGCCGAGCGTGATGGCAGAGCCGGCACGGCCGGCCTTGGCCTTACACATCGACGCCTCCTTGGTGTTGGGCATCTTGTTGTCGGCCATCCACGCCGCCCGCAGGGTGAGCAGGTATGCGGCCTCCCAGTCGGCCTCGAGCTCGAGGTACTTGGCCACCGCGGCCGGCTGGCTGGTCGCGGGACGGTCGTAGTCGATCTCCAGTCCGGCCTCCTCGAGGAGCGCGCGGACCTCCTCGAGGGCGGCCCGGGCGACGCCGACGGCCATCCCGGCCACGAGCGGCCGGGTGTTGTCGAACGTCTGCATCGCGCCGGCGAAGCCCTTGTCGACCCGCACCTCGGGATCGCCCAGGAGGTTCTCCTTGGGGATGCGGCAGTCGGTGAAGGTGATCTGCGCGGTGTCGGAGGCCTTGATGCCGAGCTTGTGCTCGAGGCGGTCCACCGAGACGCCCGGGTGCTCGCGCGGCACGACGAACGACTTGATGGCGGCGCGGCCCTTGCTCTTGTCGACGGTCGCCCACACGACGATGTGGTCGGCACGGGCGCCGGAGGTGACGAAGATCTTGGTGCCGTTGAGCACGTACTCGTCGCCGTCGAGCCGCGCCGTGGCGGACACGGCGGCCGAGTCGGAGCCGAAGTCGGGCTCGGTGATGGCCATGGAAGCCCACACGCGGCCGAACCGCTCGAGCTGCTCGTCGTCGGCGACGGCGGCGATCGCCGAGTTGCCGAGGCCCTGGCGGGGGATCGACAGCGTCAGGCCGACGTCGCCCCAGCAGGTCTCGATGATGTTGAGCAGCGACTTCATGTTGCCGCCGTTCTGAATTCCCTTGTGCTTGGACTCGTCGCCCCGGCCGGTGGTCGCGCCGGAGGCCGCCTGCCCGGCGTCCTCCATGGCCTCGATCATGGCCTTGAGCGTGTCGAGCTCGACGGGGTACTCGTGCTCCGCGAGGTCGTACTTGCGGGAGACGGGGCGGAAGATCTGCGTGGCGACCTGGCGGGCCTGGTTGGCGCCGGCCTCGAGCCGCTTGGGGAGTTCGAGGTTGATCATGGTTCGTGGTCCTTAGATCAGGGTGGTGGGGCGGGGACGACGGGTCGTGGTCACAGGACCACCACTCCCTCTGCCACGCCGACGGCACGGAGGTCGCGGTACCAGCGCTCGACGGGGTGGTCCTTGGTGAAGCCGTGGCCACCGAGGAGCTGGACGCCGTCGAGGCCGATCTTCATGCCCTTCTCGGCGGCGAGCTTGCGGGCGAGCGCGGCCTCCCGGGCGAAGGTCATGCCCTGCTCGGCGCGTGCGGCGCCCCGCCAGGTGACCAGGCGCAGCCCGTCGAGCTCGGTGGCGATGTCGGCCACCATGAACGCCACGGCCTGACGGTGGGCGATCGGCTCACCGAACGCCTGGCGCTCCTTGACGTAGGGCGTCACGTAGTCGAGCACGGCGTGCGAGGTGCCGATCGCCAGCGAGGCCCAGCCGAGGCGGGACAGCCGGATGATGTCCGCGTAGGCGGTGGCGCGCTCGTCGGCCGAGGCGTCCGCTCCGCCGAGGACGGCGTCCGCGGGCACGGAGACATCGTTGAGCAGGATCCGGCCGATCCCGGCGGCGCGCAGGCCCATCGAGGGGTCGGCCTCCACGACCAGTCCCTCGGTGTCGGACTCGACCACGAAGAACGTGGGCTTGCCCTCGAGCATGGCGGACACCACGAACAGCTCGGCGCTGCCGGCTGTGGGGACCAGGGACTTGACGCCGTTGAGCGTGAAGCCGCCGGGGCCGCGGGTGGCGGTGGTCTCGAGCTCGAACGGGTCGAAGAGCGGGCGCGGCTCGGCCACGACCACAGCGGCGGCCGGGACCGTCTCGGACGCGAACGCCGGCAGGTAGGTCTTCTGCTGGGCGTCGGAGCCGAACTGGGTGAGCGTGGTGGCCACGCCGGAGGGCGCGAGGATCGGCAGCGCCAGTCCCATGTCGCCGTAGCCGAGGGCCTCGGCGACGAGCGAGTTGGTCACCACACCGCGCTCGGAGGCGATGCCCTCGAACTCCTCGGGCACGTTGAGCATGGTCGCGCCGATCTCGGCGGACCGCTCGAGCAGCGAAGCGGGCGCCTCGGCCTCGTGGTCCGCGTCGTCCGCGGCGGGCCGGAGCACCTCGGTGGAGAAGTCCCGGACCGTCTCCGAGATCATCTTCTGTTCGTCGTCGAGCGTCAGGTCGAACGCGTCCGAGCGGGCCTCGGAGTCGGCGTCGGGCAGCCGCTTGGGCGCGCCGGAGCCGGAGACCTTCTTGAAGGACTTGGTGGCGGCACCGAGGGTCTTGAACCCTGTCTTGGTGGCCTCGTACGTGACCCGGTCGACCTTCTGGCGCAGGCCGAAGCGCTCGGCGAACTCCGACCCGGTGATGGTCGTGAGTGCGCGCATAGCGGCGCCGATCGCGTCGATCTTCGTGGGGTTCTCCCCGGGCGTGGAGCTCTTCTGGCGTCCGGCGGCGGTCGGGGGCGTCGGGTTCTTGCTCATCATCACCAGCTGTTCTCGTGGCGGACGGTGGACGTGCGGTCGTTGATACCTTACTCCCCGGTAAGTTCCGATTGCCAGACTTTCCCCGCAACTTCACGAGTTGGCTGGTGAGGGCCGTGCTGAGTCAGCCGCGGAGCAGCGCCACGGCCTGCTCGACCGCGCCCGGGCGGCCGGCGACAAACCAGTCGTAGCCGTTGACCTCGACCGTGGCGCAGACCCCGCCCGCCCCCTCGACGAGGGCCCGGCCGGGCAGCCAGTCCCACTCCGGGCACGAGTGTTGGCACCACACGGTGTGGGTGCCGCACGCGACGGAGGCGAGGTCGATCGAGCCCGAGCCCAGCATGCGCATGGTCGCCGCGCCCCGGCTCACCCGGAAGAACGGCTCGGCGAGATCGGGGTCGTCGAAGAACGGGGGGTGCAGGTAGGTGGCCAGGCAGCCGTCGGCGAGGTCCCCGGCGGTGAGCCGGGGGACCGGGACGCCGTTGCGGCGGGTGGGAACGTCCGAGCCGCCGAGGAACGTCTCACCGGTGACGGGCCGGTGGACGGCGCCGAGGAGGTAGTCGTCCCCGCCGGCCACCGCGACGGCCGAGCACCAGTAGTCGGAGCCGGCCACGAAGTTGTAGGTGCCGTCCACCGGGTCCACCACCCAGCGACGGTCGTGCCGCCCCGGGACGAGCGTGCCCTCCTCGCCGAGGACGCCGTCCTCGGGCCGGTGGTGCGCCAGGAGGTCCGTGATGCGGCGTTCGGCGGCGGTGTCGGCCTCCGTGACCACGTCGGAGATGGTGGTCTTGCGGCTGACGTCCAGTCCGCCCTCGCGCAGGCGCCTGGCCAGCGTCCCGGCGTCGACGACGAGTCGCGCGGCGAGGTCGGCGTCGGAGACCGAGGTGGCGGATCGGGGGTCCGGAGCCGGGCCGGCCGTCTCCGTCCGGCCGGGGTGGGCCTCGGTGGACATGCACTACCTCCGCGTGCGTCTCGGCGGCCCGCTGACCTCGGGCGGCCACGGATCCGCGTCGCCGACGCTACCCCCGCGGGACGACGGGAGGACGAGGCCGGGACCACAGGCGGGCGACGGACGGGGAAACGCGCGGAGAAGAGGCGGCCGCGTAGACTCGGATCCTGTGAACCCCGACGTTTCCACCGACATCGCCTCCCTCGAGACCACCATGACCACTGTCGAGAAGGTCCTCGACGTCGAGGAGCTCGCCCGCCGCGTCGACGAGCTCGAGCAGATGGCCGCCGACCCCGAACTGTGGAACGACCAGGGCCGGGCACAGAAGGTCACCAGTGACCTCAGCTATCTCCAGGCGGACCTGCGTCGCTGCCGTAACCTGCGGCAGCGGCTCGACGAGCTGCCGCTGATGTACGAGCTCGCCGAGGAGGAGGGGGACGAGGCCGTCGCCGAGGCGGACACCGAGCGCGCCCAGCTCCGCGAGGACGTCGAGGCCATGGAGGTCAAGACGATGCTCAGCGGTGAGTACGACCAGCGTGACGCCGTGGTCAACATCCGCTCCGGGGCGGGGGGCGTGGACGCGGCGGACTTCGCCGAGATGCTCATGCGGATGTACATCCGGTGGGCAGAGAAGTCCGGCCACAAGGTCGAGGTCTACGACACCTCGTACGCGGAGGAGGCCGGCATCAAGTCGGCCACGTTCGTGGTGCACGACCCGTACATGTACGGCACCCTGTCCGTCGAGCAGGGCACGCACCGGCTGGTCCGCCTCAGCCCGTTCGACAACCAGGGCCGGCGGCAGACCTCGTTCGCCGAGGTCGAGGTGCTCCCCGTGGTCGAGACCACGGACTCGATCGAGGTCCCGGAGAACGACGTGCGCGTGGACGTCTACCGTTCCTCCGGCCCCGGCGGACAGTCCGTCAACACCACCGACTCGGCGGTGCGGCTCACGCACATCCCCACGGGGATCGTGGTGACCTGTCAGAACGAGAAGTCCCAGCTGCAGAACAAGGTCGCGGCCATGAAGGTGCTCCAGGCCAAGCTGCTCGAGCGCAAGCGCCAGGAGGAGCGGGCCACCCTGGACGCGCTCGGCTCCGGCGGTCACGCCTCCTGGGGCAACCAGATGCGGTCGTACGTCTTGCACCCGTACCAGATGGTCAAGGACCTGCGGACCGAGTTCGAGGTCAGCAGCCCGTCCTCGGTGCTGGACGGTGACATCGACGGGTTCATCGAGGCCGGCATCCGCTGGCGCATGAAGGAGAGCACTGAGTCCGCGTGACGTTCCACGGGAACTTCGACGGCATCCTGACCTGGTTGAGCAACCAGGGGCTGGAGGTCGTCCTCCTGGTCCTCGGTGCCGCCCTCATGACCCGGGTGATCGGCAAGATCGCGCGGATGTGGACGGGCCGCATCGACGCCAGCCACGGCGACGACGAGTTCTGGTCGGAGGAGGCCAAGCACCTCCACTCACTCATCCAGGTCATCTCGTACGTGGTGGTGGGGATCGTCTACATTCTCATCGCCATCCAGATCCTGCTGAGATTCGGCGTCAACCTGGTCGCGCTCGTGGCGCCCGCGACGGTGCTGGGCGCGGCGCTCGGCTTCGGTGCCCAGAAGATCGTCCAGGACTTCCTCGCCGGGTTCTTCGTGTTGGCCGAGCGTCAGTACGGCTACGGCGACATCGTGGAGTTGACCACTGCCACGGGGGTGTCGGCGGGCACGGTCGAGGACGTCACCCTGCGGATCACCAAACTGCGCACGCTCGATGGTGAGGCGGTGATGGTGCCCAACGGGCAGATCGTCACCAGCATCAACCAGTCCCAGGACTGGGCCCGCGCGATCATCGACGTCCCGGTGCCCAACAACGCGGACATGGACCGCGCGAACGAGGTGTTCGCGGAGGTCTGCCGGACGATCGTGGACGACGAGCAGGTGGGTGTCTACGTCCTGGACGAGCCCACCGTGATGGGCGTGCAGTCCATCCGGCTCGAGCAGACCGTCGTGCGGCTCCTGGCCCGCACCAAACCGGGGATGCAGTGGGTGGTCGGCCGCCGCATGCGGGCGATCATCCTGCGCCGGTTCCGCGAGGAGGGGATCGTCCTGGAACCCGAGGCTCTCGCGGCGATCCGCGCCGGGATGATCCGGCCCCACGCCGGAGAGGGGGAGGCGTAGATGGCGGACGAGACGGACCCGTTGGGTCTCGGGGGGTCCCCGGAGCCGGACGCCCCCTCGAGGCGGTCGAAGCCCGCGCTGTTGTCGCTGGCCGGGGAGTTCTTCCGCATGTCGCGGACCACCGCGATCCTGTTGGCCGTGTTCCTCCTGGCGGGAGGGCTGTACCTCCTGGTCCGCGAGGACCCGGTACTCAATATCGGACGGGCGGGCCCCGCCGAGCCCACCGAGCCCGCGACCCCCACCCCGTCGGGTGCCACGACGAGCGAGGACGACCAGCCGTCGGAGTCGACGGAACCGACGTCCCCGACCGAGGGCACCGTGACGACGGAGGTGCCGACGTCCCAGCTTGACGACGACGATGACGAGGCGCAGGTCCCGTCCACACCGGACCGGGCGCCCACGGGGGCCTCGACCGCGGTCCCGGAGACCACGGCGCCCACCCCGCAGACACCTGCGGACGGCGGCGCACCCGACGGCCAGCAGGGCGGTGGGGTCGTCGACGGCGGCGCGTCGCCCACGTCGTGACCGCGCGCCCCACGCAGTGACGCACGGGGCGCTACGCTACTGGTGTGATCAGTGCTTCGCATGTGACCAAGGCGTACGCCTCCGTGCCGCGACCCGCCCTGTCGGACGTCAGCGTGGAGATCGCTGACGGAGAGTTCGCGTTCCTCATCGGCGCCTCCGGGTCCGGCAAGTCGACCTTTCTGCGGCTGCTGCTCCGGGAGGAGAAGGTGGACTCCGGCTCGCTCCGTGTGGCCGGGCACGACCTGACGCGGATGAAGACCTCGGCCGTGCCGACGCTGCGACGGACGCTCGGGTGCGTCTTCCAGGACTTCCGGCTGCTCACGGGCAAGACGGTCGCGGAGAACGTGGCGTTCGCGCTGCAGGTGATCGGCCGGCCCAGAGCGACTGTCGACAAGGTGGTTCCCGAGACCCTCGACATGGTCGGCCTGGGTGGCAAGGCCGATCGACGGCCGCACGAGTTGTCCGGCGGTGAACAACAGCGTGTGGCCATCGCCCGGGCCTTCGTCAACCGACCCAGGCTCCTCCTCGCGGACGAGCCCACCGGAAACCTCGACCCCGAGACCAGCGAGGGCATCATGCTCCTGCTCGACCGGATCAACCGCACCGGCACCACCGTCCTCATGGCCACCCACGACCGGCACATCGTCGACCGGTCCCGGCGCCGGGTGGTGGAGCTCGTGGACGGCGAGGTGGTTCGCGATGACGCCCGCGGCACGTACGGGGTGGACCGGTGACGGCCGCGCGGTTCATCGCGTCCGAGGTCTGGCAGGGGCTGCGCCGCAACCTGTCCATGACGCTGGCGATGATCATCACCACCGCAGTGGCGCTGGCCATGCTCGGCGCCGGCCTGCTCGTGGTGATGACGGCGTCGGCGAGCCAGGACAAATACGACTACCTCAACGAGTTCCGCGTGTACGTCGACCGGTCGATCTCGCGCGAGGACCCCGACTGCACGGCGGAGTGCGGCCAGATCCGTGCGCAACTCGAATCGACCGCCGGGGTCGCCTCGGTCGAGTACAAGGACCCGGAGGAGACCTATTCCGAGTTCGTCGATCTCTTCTCGTCCACGGACCCGGTGCTGGTCGAGTCCACGTCGCCGGACGCCCTCGGGTCCCGGTTCACGCTCACCCTGGACGATCCCACCGGGGCCGAGGCGGTGTCCACGCAGCTGGGCACCGTCGAGGGGATCGAGATCGTCCAGGGCCAGGGAGAGCTGGTTGAGCGGGTGTTCTCCGTGTTGGACGGCATCCGCAACGCGGCGTTCGCGGTCGCGGTGGTCCAGCTGCTGGCCACCGTCCTGCTCATCGCCAACATGACCCGGATCGCGGCGTTCACCAGACGCACCGCCCTGGGGATCATGCGGCTGGTCGGCGCGAGTCGCTGGTACACCGAGTTGCCGTTCGTGCTGGAGGCCGTGATCGCCGCCGTCGTCGGGGCGGTCCTGGCAGTGGGGGGCCTCGTGGCGGCCAACGGCGTCTTCCTCGACCGCATGCTGGCGGAGGCCTACCGTGCCAACCTGGTCGAGCGGATCTCCACCGGCGACATCCTCCTGCTCGGCCCGGTGCTGATCCTGGCCGGTGCCGTCGTCTCGGCGCTGACGGCGTGGGTGACCCTGCGGGTGACGGTCCGGCACTGATCCGGCTCGTCGCGCCCGTGGGCCCTCCACTAGACTCGGGGGTCTGCCCGACGGTCGGAGACGAGGAGGTGAGCCGGCGTGGCCAAGAAGAAAAAGAAGGGCGCGTCGTCTCTCGGTACCGACGGCAGCGTGGTGGCGAGCAATCGCAAGGCCCGGCACGATTTCCAGATCCTCGACACCCTCGAGGCCGGCATCGCGCTCGTCGGGACCGAGATCAAGAGCATGCGCGAGGGCAAGGCGTCGCTCGTCGACGCGTTCGCGACGGTGGACCAGGGCGAGGTGTGGTTGCGAGGCCTCCACATCCCCGAGTACTCGCACGGCAGCTGGACCAACCATGTGCCCAAGCGGGCCCGGAAGCTCCTGCTCCACCGACGGGAGATCGACTCGCTGATGGGCAAGGTGCGCGACGGCAACATCACGCTCGTGCCGCTGTCCCTGTACTTCGTCGGCGGCCGGGTCAAGGTCGAGCTCGCGGTGGCGCGCGGTAAGCAGGCCCACGACAAGCGCCAGGATCTGGCCCGCCGGACCGCAGAGCGTGAGGCGGTCGCCGAGCTGGGCCGCAAGATCAAGGGCATGCGCGCCTGATCCTGGGTCTGGAGACGAGTCCGCCCCGCGGCCGCATCGTGCGGCAGCGGGGCGGACTCATCTCACCGGGCGGGTGCCGGGTGGGTCACTCGCCGGCGGTCTCCGGGAGTGCCGGGAGCAGGTCCGGGTTCTCGTCCAGCCAGGCCTGGATGGCCTCGGCCTCGCGGCCCTCGCCGTACTCGTTGACGACCATGTCCTCGAGCTCGCTGTACTTCTCGTCGCTGATCTTGACGTCGCCCGCGAACTCGGCGATGTCCGGGTAGTCCTCGGAGAAGCCCTCGCTGGCCAGGATGTGGAGGCTCTCCGGCTCGGGGAAGAGGCCCTCGGGATCCTCGAGCGCCTTCACCGGGAAGGAGTTGTTGGCCCAGAACGGTGTCCAGAGGGTGACCACGATGTCGTTCTCGTTCTGGATCGCCGTGTCCAGCTCGGCGAGCATCGCCGTGGTGGACGACGTGGTGAGCTCGTAGTCGTCGAGCCCGTAGCCCGGCATGACGTCCTCCTGGGTGGCGCGGGTCAGGCCGGCCCCCGGCTCGATGCCGATGATCGTGCCGTCGAAACGGTCGGCCTGGCCCTGGAGGTCGGAGACCGAGTTGATGTCGTCCATGTACTCGGGCACCGACAGGTTGAGGTCGGCGCTGTCGTACCAGGCACCGAGCGACTCGTAGTCGTCCTCGTAGCGCTCGGCGTACTCGATGTGGGTCTCCTCGGGCCAGGCCGAGGGGTAGATGTCGATATCGCCGTTGGCCAGGCCCTGGTACACGACGGCGGCGTCGCTGAGCGCGACGTGCTCGACCTCGTAGCCCATCTCGTTGAGCTGGTTCTCCATGAGGTGGGCCATGGACAGGCCGTCACTCCAGGAGGGCAGGTAGCCCATCCGGATGGTGTCGCCGGCGGAGCCGCCGTCGCCTCCGTCCTCGGAACAGGCCACGAGGCCCAGCGCGAGGACGCCCGCGGAGAACAGTGCCGCAGACTTTCTCATCAGTGACATGACTGATCCTTTCGGTTGTGTGTTCTACGTGGCCACGTTGGACACCGGCATCCCGGTGGTGGCGGCCGACGTCTGTGTCGACGGCTTGCGTCGACGGCCACGAAGCTTGGCCCAGAGGGAGCCCTGGTACTGCGAGGAGTTCCCGAGGGCGGCCGTCATCCTGTCAAGGAAGACCGCGAGGAAGACCACCGCGAGACCCGCCTCGACGCCCTGGGCGAGATCGAGGGTCGAGATCGCCGAGACGACCTCCTGGCCGAGCCCGGGAGCGCCGACCATGCCGGCGATGACCGCCATGGACAGCGAGAGCATGATCACCTGGTTGACTCCCGCCATGATCGACGGGACCGCGAGCGGCAGCTGGATGCCGCGGAGGATCTGCCAGTCGCTCGCGCCGAACGCCTCTCCGGCCTCCACCGTCTCCGAGTCGACCTGCCGGATGCCGAGTTCCGTCAGTCGCACGCCCGGGGGCAGCGCGAAGATGATGGTGGAGAACAGTCCGGGCACCACACCGATCGAGAAGAACGTCACCGCCGGGATCAGGTAGACGAACGCCGGCATGGTCTGCATGAAGTCCATGATCGGGCGGACGATGGCGCTCACGGTGGAGGACTTCGCGGCCCAGATCCCCAGCGGGACGGCGATCACCACGGCCACCAGCGTCGCCACCAGGACCAGGGCCATCGTCTGGAGCAGCTGGGTCCACTGCTCCATCGAGACCACCAGGAGGAAGGCGAGGATCGTGCCGAGCGCCAGGCGCCACGAGCGGAAGAACCATCCGATCAGGCCGAAGAGCGCGACCGCGACGTAGGTCGGGATGCTGGTCAACCCGGTCTCCAGGTTGGTGACCAGGAAGCTCATGATCGCGCTGAAGGCGTCGAACAGCCAGGAGACGTTGTCTGTCAGCCAGTCGATCCCGTCCTCGGCCCAGGTGCCGAGAGGGATCCGCGGGATGTCTGCGCCGTTCATCACAGGGTCCCTCCCGTGGTCGTGGTGGAGGCCGCGGCGGAGCCGTTCGTGACCGTGTCCAGCGGCGCACTGTCCTGTCCCGAACCGGCCGCAGCCAGCAGGGTCACGCGGGGGATCACGCCGGCGATCCGGCCGTCGTCGCCCACCACGATGACCGGCGTGGGGTTCTCGGCCGATTCGGTGAAGAGTTCGGAGATGAGGATGTCCTCCCGGACCACCGGGAGGGGGTGCGTCGTCGAGTACGGCAGATCGGACCTGCCCGCGCGCACCGCGTCGGCGACGTCGTCCTCCCAGAGGACGCCGGCGGGGGTGCGGTCGCGGTTGACGACGACGAGCCACGAGTTCTGGCTCTCGCGCAGGAGCTTGTGCGCGGCCTTCGGTCCCTGCTCGGAGCCGAGGACCGACGGCGGCCTCTCCATGATCGTGGCGGCGGTCAACACGCGGGTGCGGTCGACGTCCTGCACGAACTGCGAGACGTAGTCGTTCGCCGGGTCGTTGAGGATCTCCTCGGCGGTGCCGATCTGGACGATCTCCCCGTCGCGCATGATCGCGATCCGGTCGCCCAGGCGCATGGCCTCGTTGAGGTCGTGGGTGATGAACAGGATGGTCTTCTGCAGCTGGGACTGCAGTTCGACCAGCTGGTCTTGCATGTCGCGGCGGATCAGGGGGTCGAGCGCGGAGAACGCCTCGTCCATGAGCATGATGTCCGTGCCCGCGGCCAGGGCGCGGGCGAGGCCCACGCGTTGCTGCATGCCGCCGGACAGCTCGTGCGGGTAGGAGTCGCCCCACCCGTCGAGTCCGACCATGCCGAGCGCCTCCTCGGCGCGCTCACGACGCTCCTGCGCGGGCACCCCCTGGATCTTGAGTGCGTACGCGGCGTTGTCGCCGACGGTGCGGTGGGGGAGCAGGGCGAAGTTCTGGAAGACCATGGAGATCTTCTTCCGACGGACCTCGCGCAGTTGTGCCTCGGACATGTCGGTGATCGACTCGTCACCGATACGGATTTCTCCGGCGGTGCCCTTGAGCAGTCCGTTGACGGTGCGGATCAATGTGGATTTTCCTGATCCGGACAGTCCCATGACCACGAAGAGCTCGCCGGGCCGGATCTCGAGCGACGCATTGATCACCGCCGCCGTCAGGCCGTCTTCGCGCAGCTCCGCCCGGGTTTTCCCGGCCTTGAGCTCGCGAACCCCGCGGGAGGGGTTGCGGCCGAATATCTGGTACAAGTCTCTGATCGATATGGCGGCCACATCGCCTCCTTGTGTGTCGCATGTGACAACTGAGTCATCGTAACAGGGAACTATCAGGTTGTTCATGGGCCGGCTCGGTCCCGAACCGAGGCCGGGCCGGGCCGGAGCGCTCCGGGAATGTTCTGCCGGCACGGGGTGTTACACTGGGCAGTCCGACGGATTTCGACGTCGGGACCTGCGAGGGGCTGATGTGGTTTCGACTACGTGAGCTGACGCAGGGGAAGCGTGCCGGTGCAGGCCAGAGACCACCGAAAGCGTCGTGGCAACCAATTACGCGCCGATACTGATCAGCGCGACTACGCCCTCGCTGCCTGATAGCGAGCCCGTAGTCTGTCGGCCCGGGGTCGCCCTCGCCCCGGTCACCGGCATCATCTAGAGGGATCACCGGCTCACCCGGTCACGGGGTGGGTCGGGACATCACACAGTGACTGGGATCGTCATCGCCGACATGTCCGCATGAGGGCGAGATCCGAGTAGAGGCCAACGCGGACTGCGCACGGAGAAGCCCTGCCGATGCTGCGGAGGACCCGGGTTCAATTCCCGGCAGCTCCACAATCGGGCCGCGCCCCCGGTCGACCGCCGACCGGGGGCGCGGTGCATTTGTTAGCGGTGGTCGCCGTCTTCGGTACCCTCGCCGTGAGACGCCGCGCGCCGACGAAGGTCGCCGGTACACCCGCGAAGAGAGGCCTCCCGCACGTGAACGCCAAATCCGCCGGCAGCAAGAGCACCAAGGTGCTCAAGACCAAGTCCAACAACGGCATGCTCGTCACGGTCCTCGCGCTGATCGCGATCGCCGTGCTCGTGCTCGGTGGCGTGGTCTACTTTGCGCAGAAGGGCGGCGAGGCGAACCCGATCACGTTCGGCGAGACCGCGGACCCGCAGATCGAGATCTCCGACGAGGGCGTCGTCGCGGTGGGCGAGGCCGACGCCCCGGTCGTCCAGATCTGGGAGGACTACATGTGCCCGGCGTGCGGCTCCTTCGAGGCGCAGTACGGCGAGCCCATCGCCACCGCCGTCGAGGGCGGTGACCTCCGGGTCGAGTTCCACACCCTCAACTTCCTCGACGGCCAGTCCGGATCGGGCGAATACTCCACGCGCGCCCTGGCCGCCGTCCAGTGCGTGGCCGCCAAGAGCGACCTGAGCACCTTCTTCGACGTCAAGAACGCCTTCTTCGCCCAGCAGCCGGCCGAGGGCGGGGGCGACCTCACGGCGAGTGAGCTGGCCTCGACGGCCGAATCCGCCGGCGCCGACGACGACACGGTGGAGTGCATCAGCAACGTCGAGACCAACGGCGGGATCGACAAGGCCTCGGACAGCGCCGACAACGCGCAGCAGAGCATCCGCGACATCACCGACCGGGTCTCGACCCCGTCCGTGGCCCACGAGGGTGAGCTCGTCGACATCCAGGATCCGGCCTGGCTGACCAATATCATCGGCTGACCTGCCCGTCGCCGACCCGGCCCCACCTCGCCACGGTGGGGCCGGAGTCGATTTGGAAGGCCGAACCGCCGTGGTGTAACTTGGGTCGAGCCGGTCGCCGAGAAGTGGGCGGGCACAGCAAGTGAATACGGGGCTATGGCGCAGCTGGTAGCGCACCACACTGGCAGTGTGGGGGTCAGGGGTTCGAGTCCCCTTAGCTCCACAAATCAACGAACCCCTCCGACTCCAGGGTCGGAGGGGTTTTTCCTGCGCGTATGGGCCCCGCGTCGACCGCGCGCTCGTACTCTCGTCCCATGACTCCGATCGACAGGGCCGAAGCGGAACTGCAGCGCCTCGTGGGTGCCGGGAAACTGGTCGGCTTCGTCGCCGGGGTGCGCGAGGCCGGTCGGTCATGGGTCGCGGCCGGCGGTACGTCCGCTGTCGACGGGCCGCCGATGTCCGAGGACGCGGTCTTCCCGTTGTCCTCCAACACCAAACCGGTCGGCGGGCTCCTCGCGATGCGACTCGTGGAGCTCGGACTCCTCGGCCTCGACGATCCTGTCGGCGAGCACCTGCCGGAGTTGGCGGACCCGCGGGTGCTCGCCCGGCCGGACGGCCCACTCGAGGAGACGGTCCCCGCCGAGCGGGCGATCACGCTGCGCCACCTGCTCACCATGACCGCGGGATTCGGTTGGGCGGGGGAGGGCACCCCGCTCGCCGGGGCGATGGCCGCGCAGCAGGTGGCCCCCGGGCCGTACGCGCCCCCGATGCCGCCGGACGAGTACCTGCGACGCCTCGGCGCTCTCCCGCTGGCCGGCCAGCCCGGGCAGGGTTGGAACTACCACAACAGCAGCGACGTGCTGGGCGTCCTGCTGGCGCGGGCGACCGGCAGCGCCGTCCCCGACCTCGTGGCCGAACACGTCACCGGCCCGCTCGGGACGCGGGACACCGGCTTCACGGCCGCCCCGGGCCGCCTGGTCGCCTCGTACGGGGCGGACCCGTCCGGGGGACTGCGGGCGCTCGACACCGCGGGCCGGTTCGGGGAGCCGCCCGCGTTCGCCTCGCTCGCGTGCGGCCTGGCCGCCACCGTCGCGGACTACCTCCTCGCCCTCGAAGCCCTCGTCGCGGGTGCGCCGGTCCTCGCCCCGGAGACCGCGGCGCAGATGTGCACCGATCAGCTCACCGCGGCGCAGCGCGCGGCCGCCTCCGGGATCGTCGAGCCCGGGAGCGGCTACGGCTTCCAGGTGGAGACCCGCCCCGACGGCGCCGTGGGATGGGCCGGGGGGCTGGGCACGATCGGCTACGCGGACCGGGACACCGGCCGGGCCGCCGCGGTGTTCACCAACCAGGGCTTCGACGTCGAGGGCGCGACGGAGGCGCTGGACGCCGTGTGGGGCCTGCTCAGCTGAGGCGCCACCACCGGTCCTGCGGGGCGGCCGGCATCGCCCGCTTGTGGCGCGAACCGAGGAAGAGCCGCTCGATCCGGGACGCCGCCTCGGACGGCACGCCGTCGCGGCCTTCCAGGTAGTCGTCGATCTGCGCATAGGTCACGCCCAGGGCCACCTCGTCGGGGATCCCCGGGCGGTCGTCCTCGAGGTCGGCGGTGGGGACCTTGACCCACGTGGACTCCGGGGCGCCGAGATGCCGCAGCAGCGCGGCGCCCTGCCGCTTGGTCAGGCCGGCCAGCGGCGTCACGTCGACGCCCCCGTCCCCGTACTTGGTGTAGAAGCCGGTGACGGCCTCGGCGGCATGGTCGGTCCCGACGACGAGGTGTCCCAGCTGCCCGGCGATCGCGTACTGCGCCACCATCCGCTCCCGCGCCTTGACGTTGCCGCGGACGAAGTCCCGGAGCGGCCCCTCGTGGCCGGGCAGTTCCGCCATTGCCGCTGCGGCCGCCTCCGCCGAGGCGTCGGCGGCCGCGCGGACGTCCACCGTGACGCACTCGTCGGGCCGGATGAAGTCCAGGGCGGTCCGGGCGTCGTCCTCGTCGGCCTGCACGCCGTAGGGCAGGCGCATGGCCACGAACCGCGCCCGGGGCGCCCCCTCCTGCCTGAGTCGCTCCGCGGCGAGCTGGCAGAGGCGCCCGGCCAGCGTGGAATCCTGACCACCGCTGATCCCCAACACGAACCCTGACGCCGGTGTCGACCGCAGGTAGTCCACGAGGAAGGTGACCCGGTGCGCGATCTCCTCCGCCGGGTCGATGGTCGGCCGGACCCCGAGCGTGGCGATGATGTCGGCCCTGAGGTCGTCTGAGGTGGGGGAGGCGTCCATGTACCCAGCCTAGGGACGACGGGCGCCGACGCCGCGACGTGGCTGCCGCCCGCCCGCGAATGGAGTTCCGGTGGGCCCGTCCGTTACGATGGACCAGTTGTGTGCCGTGTAGTCGACCTTGAACGGCCGTCCGTGTCGCACAGTGATCCCCGTTTCACGTCGGCGGCCCGCGTGCCGCCCAGAGGCTAAGGAGCGCCAGATGAAGGTCCGCAAGTCCCTTCGGTCGCTGAAGAACAAGCCGGGCGCCCAGGTTGTCCGTCGCCACGGCAAGGTCTTCGTGATCAACAAGAAGGATCCCCGGTTCAAGGCCCGCCAGGGCTGAGCCACCCCGGCACGGACCGCGTCCGTGCACCCACGAGGGCCCGTCACCGGTTCGCCGGCGGCGGGCCCTCGTCGTCGTTCCGGGGGTGCCTGTGGACCGGGCTGGGGACACGTTGTGGGGGAGCTGGGGACGGGCTGTGGAGCGGTGATCGGGCGCTCCCGGGCGGCGGACGGACGGCCGCGCCCCCGGCGGACGGCGTCCACCCGCCGAATCGACGACGGGGGTCCCGAAACAGGGGAGGGGCGTCCACAAGGCGGGATCGCGACCTGGGAATACCACCCGTGTAAGACCAAAATGTTGTGGTCGATTGACGACCCCGGCACAAGGGGTAGTGTCTAGAGGTGTTGCGGCCCAGATGAATGCCACGTGTGGGATTCGGGTCGTCGCCCCGGACAGACACCGCGGTTATCCACAGGCCGGCCCCCGCGCCGGCGCCGATGACCGCCCGAGAAGACATCCCCGCAGCGCCGCCCCGGCGCCCGTGCCGAAAGAGGTCCGACAGACTCATGGTCACCGTCTTCACCAAGCCCGCCTGCGTCCAGTGCAACGCCACCTACAAGGCGCTCGAGAAGCAGGGCATCGAGTACGAGGTCGTCGACATCTCGGTCGACGACGAGGCCCGGGAGTACGTCATGGCGCTGGGGCACCTCCAGGCGCCGGTCGTGGTGAACGGTTCCGATCACTGGTCGGGCTTCCGTCCGGACCGGATCAAGGCACTCGCCCGGGCGGTAGCGTAGAGAACACGTCTGGTCCCACCGTCGATGTGAGTTCTGAGGAGGGACAGTCATGGCGGCTCCGTCGGCGCAACAGCCGGTGAGGATCGTCTACTTCTCCAACGTCTCCGAGAACACCAAGCGGTTCGTCGACCGGCTCGGCGTCCCCGCCCTGCGCATCCCCACGCGCAGGACCGAACCCTGGCCGGTCGTGTCGGACCCGTATGTTCTGATCGTCCCGACCTACGGGGGAGCCGTCGAGGTCACGGGGAAGTCCGGGGCCTCGGTCCCCAAACAGGTCGTCGCGTTCCTCAACAACGCGCACAACAGAAGCCTCTGCCGGGGCGTCATCGCCGCCGGTAACACCAACTTCGGCACGAACTTCGCGGTCTCGGGCGACCTGATCGCGCGGAAGCTGGAGGTCCCGTACCTCTACCGGTTCGAGCTGATGGGCACACACGAGGACGTCATCCGCGTCCGAGAGGGATTGGAAGAGTTTTGGCAGCACCAACCATGACCCCCGACAGCACCGACACGAGCGGGGCGGGCGAGGGCCAGCGCCTCGACTACCACGCGCTCAACGCCATGCTCAACCTGTACGACGCGGACGGGAACATCCAGTTCGACAAGGACCGTGAGGCCGCCCGCGAGTACTTCCTCCAGCATGTCAACCAGAACACCGTCTTCTTCCACAACCTGGACGAGAAGCTGGACTACCTGGTCGAGAACGGCTACTACGAGTCCGAGGTGCTCGAGCAGTACTCCCGGAACTTCGTGCTGGAGCTGTTCGACCACGCCTACCGCAAGAAGTTCCGCTTCCCCACGTTCCTCGGTGCGTTCAAGTACTACACCTCGTACACGCTCAAGACGTTCGACGGCAAGCGCTACCTCGAGCGCTACGAGGACCGCGTCACCATGGTGGCGCTGACCCTCGCCGCCGGCGACGAGGTCCTGGCCCGGCAGCTCGTCGACGAGGTCATCGACGGCCGCTTCCAGCCCGCCACGCCGACGTTCCTCAACTCGGGCAAGAAGCAGCGCGGCGAACCCGTCTCCTGCTTCCTGCTGCGCATCGAGGACAACATGGAGTCCATCGGCCGCAACATCAACTCCGCCTTGCAGCTGTCCAAGCGCGGGGGCGGCGTGGCGCTGCTGCTGTCCAACCTCCGCGAGCACGGCGCGCCCATCAAGCACATCGAGAACCAGTCCTCGGGTGTCATCCCCGTGATGAAGCTGCTGGAGGACTCGTTCTCCTACGCCAACCAGCTCGGCGCACGCCAGGGCGCCGGCGCGGTGTACCTGCACGCCCACCATCCGGACATCTTCAAGTTCCTCGACACCAAGCGGGAGAACGCGGACGAGAAGATCCGCATCAAGACCCTCTCGCTGGGCGTCGTGATCCCGGACATCACGTTCGAGCTGGCCAAGCGTAACGACGACATGTACCTGTTCTCGCCGTACGACGTCGAGCGGATCTACGGCAAGCCGTTCGCGGACGTGGACGTCTCGACGCACTACCACGAGATGGTCGAGGACAGCCGGATCACCAAGACCAAGGTCAACGCCCGGCACTTCTTCCAGACCGTCGCCGAGCTGCAGTTCGAGTCCGGGTACCCGTACATCATGTACGAGGACACGGTGAACCGGGCCAACCCGGTGGCCGGCAAGATCACGCACTCCAACCTGTGCTCGGAGATCCTCCAGGTCTCCACACCGTCGACGTACAACGATGACCTCACCTACTCCCATGTGGGTAAGGACATCTCCTGCAACCTCGGCTCCCTCAACATCGCCAAAGCCATGGACTCGCCGGACTTCGGGCAGACCATCGAGACCGCGATCCGCGGCCTGACCGCGGTGTCGGACCAGACGCACATCGACTCGGTGCCGTCGATCGAGCGCGGCAACTCCGAGTCGCACGCGATCGGCCTGGGCCAGATGAACCTCCACGGCTACCTCGCCCGGGAGCGCGTCTACTACGGGTCCGAGGAGGGCGTGGACTTCACCAACATCTACTTCTACACGGTGCTGTACCACGCGCTGCGCGCGTCCAACGCGATCGCGCGCGAGCGGGGCTCCTGGTTCTCGGGCTTCCCGGAGTCCACCTACGCCTCCGGCGAGTTCTTCGACAAGTACACCGACCGGGCGTGGGAGCCGGCCACCGAGCGGGTGCGTGAACTGTTCTCCGATGCCGAGGTCGCCGTCCCCACGCAGGACGACTGGCTCGCACTCAAGGCCGACGTGCAGAAGTACGGCATCTACAACCAGAACCTGCAGGCCGTCCCGCCCACGGGCTCGATCAGCTACATCAACAACTCGACCTCGTCGATCCACCCGGTGGCCTCGAAGATCGAGATCCGCAAGGAGGGCAAGATCGGGCGCGTCTACTACCCGGCGCCCTACCTGACCAACGACAACCTGGACTACTACCAGGACGCGTACGAGATCGGCTACGAGAAGATCATCGACACGTACGCGGCGGCCACCCAGCACGTGGACCAGGGGCTGTCGTTGACCCTGTTCTTCAAGGACACGGCCACCACACGCGAGGTCAACCGTGCGCAGATCTACGCGTGGCGCAAGGGGATCAAGACCCTGTACTACATCCGCGTGCGTCAGCTCGCGCTCGAGGGCACCGAGGTCGAGGGCTGCGTCTCGTGCATGCTCTGAGCCCCGCCGCCCCAACCCTCACCCGCCACCAGGAGGAGATCCGATGACCGCCGAGCTCCACGCTCCGGGATCCCACAGCCCCGCCACCGGGGTCCAGCCCAGGCTCGTCGACCGTGTGTCGGCGATCAACTGGAACCGCATCCCCGACGAGATCGACGATCAGGTCTGGGGGCGGCTCACCAGCAACTTCTGGCTGCCGGAGAAGGTCCCCGTCTCCAACGACATCCCGTCGTGGGAGACCCTCACGGAGTACGAGCAGACGATGACCACCCGCGTCTTCACCGGGCTCACGCTCCTGGACACCCTCCAGGGCACCGTCGGCGCCGTGAGCATGCTCCCCGACGCCTCGACCCCGCACGAGGAGGCGGTGCTCACCAACATCGCCTTCATGGAGTCGGTGCACGCCAAGAGCTACTCCACGATCTTCTCCACGCTGTGCTCCACCCCGCAGGTGGACGAGGCGTTCCGCTGGGCCGAGGAGAACCCCTACCTCCAGAAGAAGGCCAAGGTCGTCCTCGGCTACTACGCGGGCGACGATCCGCTCAAGCGCAAGATCGCCTCGGTGATGCTCGAGTCGTTCATGTTCTACTCGGGCTTCTACCTGCCCATGCGCTGGTCCTCCCGGGCCAAGCTCACCAACACCGCCGACGTCATCCGGCTCATCATCCGGGACGAGGCCGTGCACGGCTACTACATCGGCTACAAGTACCAGCGCGCGCTCGAACACGTGACGCAGGCCGAGAAGGACGAGCTCAAGGACTACACGATCAGCCTGCTCCTCGATTTGTACGACAACGAAGAGGACTACAGCGAGGACCTCTACGACCCGGTGGGGTGGACGGAGGACGTCAAGAAGTTCTTGAAGTACAACGCCAACAAGAGCCTGATGAACCTCGGCTACGAGGGGATGTTCCCCAAGGACGAGACCGACGTCGACCCGGCCATCCTCTCGGCGCTGAGCCCCAACGCCGACGAGAACCACGACTTCTTCTCCGGCTCCGGTAGCTCGTACGTCATGGGCAAGGCCGAGGCCACCGAGGACGAGGACTGGGACTTCTAGACCCGACCGCGGCACCTGCCGCACCACACGCCGCCCCCGACGGATCCCGATCCGCCGGGGGCGGTGTCGTCGACCTGCCGTCGGGGGCGGTGTCGTCGACTAGCCGTCGGGGGCGATGCCGTTGATCGACTCGGTGATGTCCTCGAGCACGGCCCGCGCCGCGACGGGGCCGGCGCCCTCCCAGACGGCGCGGTCCACCACGAAGTTCCGGCGTGCCCGCACCGCGTCGAGGTCCTGCCACCGGTCGGTGCCGAAGGCCTCGCGGGCTCGCTCCTCCGATCGAGGGCCGCCCCCGACCACGGCGAAGATCACATCACCGTCGAGCTCGTCGCCGCGCGCCGGCGATTCCGGTGCGGGCGGGACCCGCTCACCGTCACGGGTGCGCTGGGCCGGGGGCCGCCGGGCGTTCACGGCCTCGAGCATCAGCGAACCGAGCGTGTCGGGCCGCTGGACCACCACACCGTCCTGCCCCTCGCCGGTCACGGAGAGCAGCGAGACCTGGGTGTCGCGGGGCGTGGTCGCGGCATCGGTGGCCCGGGCCCGGTCGATCACGTCCAGCAGGAGGTCGCCGCCGGCACGGGGCCGGCCATAGGCGTCGGAGATCGCCTCGGTGGCGTCGGCCCAGTCCGGGACGTCGGAGTCGTAGACCACGGTCGGGGCCACCTCCGACAGGGCGCGGACCACCGACGGATCCCGGTCCTCGGCCGCGGCGAGCACGATGACGTCAGGGCTGAGGTCCCGCGCCGCGGCGGCGGCATCCTCCGGCGCCACCACGTCCGAGGCCGGGACCACGGGGAGGTCGACGAGCGGACGGGGCAGATACGTGTCGGCGTCGAGGGGCAGGCCGGAAGTGCCGACGACGAGGTCCTGCAGTCCCAGTGCGCAGGCCACGTCCACGGCGGCGGCGCCGAGCGCGAGGACGCGCTCGGGCGACCGGGGAACCTCGACCCGGTCGTCGCCCGGTCCCACGGAGGAGACCTCCCGCTCACCGGCCCCCGGGAACTGCGCCGGCACGGGGCCGGGAGCACACGCCTCCTCGGGCTCGGCGGACCGCTGCAGCTCCTCGCCGGCCATCCGGGACGGGGTCGTGGTCACGGGATGCTCCACCATGTCCACGGGGGAGGGGCCACAGCCGGCGAGCACGAGACCCGCGGCGAGCGGCACGACGATCCGCGTCGTGTTCCTCGAGTGCCCCCGGACGGGGCCGGGCCGGCGCGGGGGCGCGGAGTCGGTCATGACTACCGAGCCTAGGAGATCAACTGCCCGCGCACGCGGCGGGCCGCGGATCGCGCGCGTGACCACCACAGACACCTCCGTCGGGGTGGGTGCGCCCGCTCGCTGAGCGGAGGGTTAAGATTGTGCCCACGCACTATTCCTATGCGTTCGACGTGGGGTCGGTGGTTCGACCCGCGGCGTCGGGTGAGGCGTTCAGGAGGACCCTTATGACCGCAGTGGCCCCCAAGCCGGTCCACGATCTCGACCACCCACCGGGTGAGCCGACGGGTGACGCCCGGCCGGGTTCGTTCGTGTGGAAGATGCTGACGACGACCGATCACAAGCTGCTCGGCATCATGTACATCTCCACGTGCTTCATCTTCTTCTTCATCGGTGGGCTGATGGCACTGCTCATCCGGGCGGAGCTCTTCCTGCCCGGGATGCAGTTCCTGTCGAACGAGCAGTTCAACCAGATGTTCACGATGCACGGCACGATCATGCTGCTGTTCTTCGGCACCCCGATCGTCGTCGGCTTCGGCAACTACGTCATGCCGCTGCAGATCGGCGCCCCGGACGTCGCGTTCCCGCGACTCAACGCCTTCGGTTTCTGGCTCTTCTCGGCCGGCGGCCTCATCGTGGTCTCGGGCTTCCTCACCCCCGGTGGTGCCGCGGCGTTCGGCTGGACCATGTACATGCCACTCGCGGACAAGATCCACTCACCCGGCGTCGGCGCCGACCTGTGGATCCTCGGCGTGGCTATCGGCGGCGTCGGCACGATCCTCGGCGCGGTCAACTTCGTCACCACGATCGTCTGTCTGCGGGCCCCGGGCATGACGATGTTCCGGATGCCGATCTTCACGTGGAACATCCTCGTGACCTCGGTGCTGATCCTGCTGATCTTCCCGCTGCTCACCGCCGCCGCGATGGGCGTGTTCTACGACCGTCAGTTCGGTGGCCGGATCTACGACCCCGCCAACGGTGGCGCGATCCTCTGGCAGCACCTGTTCTGGTTCTTCGGACACCCTGAGGTGTACGTCCTCGCGTTGCCGTTCTTCGGCATCGTCTCCGAGGTCTTCCCGGTCTTCTCCCGCAAGCCGCTGTTCGGTTACGCCGGGCTGATCTTCGCCACGCTGGCGATCGCCGCACTGTCCATGGCGGTGTGGGCGCACCACATGTTCGCCACCGGCTCGGTCCTGCTGCCGTTCTTCTCGTTCATGTCGTTCCTCATCGCGGTGCCGACGGGCGTGAAGTTCTTCAACTGGATCGGCACCATGTGGCGCGGCAAGATGACGTTCGAGGTGCCGATGCTCTTCTCGCTCGGCTTCCTGGTCACCTTCCTGTTCGGTGGCCTGACCGGCATCATGATGGCCTCGGCGCCGATCGACTTCCACCTCCACGACTCGTACTTCATCGTGGCGCACTTCCACTACACGGTGTTCGGCACGGTCGTGTTCGCGGCCTTCGCCGGGACCTACTTCTGGTTCCCCAAGATGACCGGCCGCATGCTGGACGAGGGCCTCGGGAAGTGGCACTTCTGGCTCATGTTCATCGGTTTCCACACCACGTTCCTGGTGCAGCACTGGCTGGGAAACCAGGGCATGGCCCGCCGCTACGCCGACTACCTGGACACGGACGGGTTCACCGTCCTCAACCAGATCTCGACCGTCGGCTCCTTTGTCCTGGGCATCGCGATGCTGCCGTTCATCTGGAACGTCATCAAGAGCTGGCGCTACGGCGAGATCGTCACCGTCGACGACCCGTGGGGCGCGGGCAACTCGCTCGAGTGGGCCACGTCCTGCCCGCCGCCGCGCCACAACTTCACCACGTTGCCGCGGATCCGCTCCGAGCGCCCGGCGTTCGAGCTGCACTACCCGCACATGAGTGAGCGGATGCGGGCCGAGGCCCACGTCGGTGGACGTTCCAAGGCGGGCAGCCCCGATTCGGCCAAGGACCAGGCCGAGCGCGGACCGTCGCCGCAGCGAGACTGACCCCGGCCCGTGTACGGCGCCCGAACTCACCCGCGGGCGCCGGGGCCTGATGAACCCCGCCGGTACACCGGTACCGGCGGGGTTCAGTGCATGCCAGGCAAACCACCAGGAGAACCCGTGAGCACCACCGGCACCCCGGCGCTCCTCACCGTCACCGGGCCCGACCGGCCCGGCGTCACGGCGAGCGTGATGTCCGTCCTCGCGACCCACCACGTCGACCTGGTCGACGTCGAGCAGGTCGTCATCAACGGCCACCTCTCGCTGGGGCTCATGATCCGGGTCGAGGCGGACAGTCGCGCGGTCACGGTCGTCCGGGAACTCACCGACCGGACCACCGAGCTCGGCATGCAGCTCGAGGTCCAGTTCGACGACATCGCCGCACCCGGCGGCCCGTCCACCCACGCCGTGGTGGTCCTCGGCAGCCCGGTCACCGCGTCGGCCTTCTCGGCGGTCTCCGGCACCCTGGCCTCGATCGGCGCCAACATCGACACCATCCGCGGGATCGCCGACTACCCGGTGACGGGGCTGGAGCTCCACGTGTCCACCGCCGCCCGCGATGCCGTCGACGACGCCCGGCTCCGCGAGGTGCTCGCCCCGCTGTCGGAGCTGCACGCGGTGGACGTCTCCGTCGACCATGCCGGGCTGGCACGCCGCTCCAAGCGGCTCGTCGTCTTTGACGTCGACTCCACCCTGGTGCAGGGCGAGGTCATCGAGATGCTCGCCGCGCACGCCGGTAAGGAGGCCGAGGTCCGGGCCGTGACCGAGCGCGCGATGCGCGGCGAGCTGGACTTCGCGCAGTCGCTGCACGAGCGGGTCGCGACGCTCGAGGGGCTGCCCGCCTCGATCCTCGACGAGGTCGCCGCGAACATCGTGCTCACCCCGGGGGCCCGCACGACCATCCGGACGCTGCGGCGGCTCGGCATCCGGTGCGGCGTGGTCTCCGGCGGGTTCATCCAGGTGATCTCCGGTCTCGTCGACGAGCTGGGCCTGGACTTCGCGCGTGCCAACACCCTCGAGATCGTCGACGGCACTCTCACCGGCCGGGTGATCGGCGAGGTGGTGGACCGGGAGGCCAAGTCCGCCTACCTGCGCGAATTCGCCGACGAGCTGGGCGTCTCGCTGAGCCAGACCGTGGCCGTGGGGGACGGCGCCAACGACATCGACATGCTCACCACCGCCGGTCTGGGCATCGCGTTCTGCGCCAAGCCGGCGCTGCGGGAGGTCGCGGACACCTCACTGTCCAAGCCGTTCCTCGACGCGGTACTGTTCGTACTGGGCATCACCCGCGACGAGATCGAGGCGGCCGACACCGCCGCGGGCACCTACCGCCGCGTCCCGCTGGAGTGACCACGCCCGCGACGCTCGCCACCGGGGCCGCCCTGGACTGGTGCCACGCGCGACTGGCGGCCGGGTCGGCGGGCGCCGAGGACCCCTCCGACCGCGCCACCGTGCGCGCGATGCCCCTCGTGCTCCACCTGCCCAAGGCGGACCGTCCCGCGCGCACGCCGTTGCTCGAGGCCGTGGCCGGCGCGGTGGCGACCCTCTGCCTGGACGAGCGGGTCGCGCCGGGCGGCGACTGGCACGAGCCCTACGCGGACTGGATGGACGCCCGGATGCGCAAGATCGCCCGGCGCGCACGGGGAGCGCAGTGGCGGGCGGCGCTCGAGGTCGACGGTGTCTCGCGGCAGGTCGACGGCGCCGTCGCCGGGGCGTTCGTCCCCGGCCCCGTCGACGAGGTCGACCCGCGGCTCGGCCGGCTCCAGATCGGGGGGACGGACCTCGAGCGCGACGAGCCCGGCCCGCCTCCGACGTCGGCGCCGGTGGTGTGGATCGACGGCGGACTCGGGATGTCGGTGGGCAAAGCCGCGGCCCAGGTGGGGCACGGCGTGATGCTGCTGGCGGCCGCGATGCCCCGGCCACGGCTGGACGAGTGGATCGCGCAGGGGCTGCCGGTCTCCGTGCGGGAGGCCGCCCCCGAGCACTGGTGCCGGCTCACCGGCGAACTGGCGGCGGGGCGACCCGGCGTGACGGGAGTGGTGGACGCCGGCTACACCGAGGTGGCGCCCGGGTCGGTCACCGTGATCGCGGTCGACCCGGCGCGGTGACGAACGGGTCCTCGGACGCGGCCCGGACGGGGACGATCTGTTGCCCCAGCGGCAGCAGGGCGAGCGGCACCATCTTCCAGCAGGCCACACCCAACGGGATCCCCACCACGGTGAGGCACAGGAGCGCACCCGCGACCAGGTGGGCGATCGCCAGTTCCCAGCCCAGCACCAGGATCCAGAGGATGTTGCCGATCACCGTCCACGGCCCGAAGTCCGCCCGGAACACGCTGCGCCGCCCGAACGGCCAGAGAGCGTAGGACGCCAGGCGGAACGAGGCGAGGCCGAACGGGATCGTGACGATCAGGACGCAGGCGACGATGCCCGCGAGGACGTAGGCTAGGGCCAGCCACCACCCCGCGAGGACGAGCCAGAGGATGTTTCCCAATGTCCGCATGGGTTCACCGTAGACGCCCGGGGCGGGAGCGGGCCACGGCTCAGGCCTGCCGCAGTCGTTCGAGGGCCCCGACCACCACGTCGCGGTCGGTGGTCTGCCAGAACGGGGGCAGCGAGGCGCGCAGGTAGCTGCCGTAGCGGGCGGTGACGAGGCGCGAGTCGAGGATCGCGACCACCCCCCGGTCGTCGGAGCGGCGCAGCAGCCGCCCGACCCCCTGCGCGAGCAGCAACGCGGCGTGGTTGCCGGCGACGGCGAGGAACCCGTTGCCGCCGCGGGCGCCGACGGCCCGCTGCCGGGCGGACAGGAGCGGGTCGTCGGGCCGGGGGAACGGGATGCGGTCGATCACCACCAGCGAGAGCGAGGCCCCCGGGACGTCCACGCCCTGCCACAGGGACAGGGTGCCGACGAGGGTGGTCTCCTCGTCCTCGGCGAAGCGCCCCACGAGGTTGGCGGTGGAGTCCTCGCCCTGGCACAGCACCGGGGTGTCCAGCCGCTCGCGGAGCAGTTCCGCGGCGGCCTTGGCCCCGCGCATCGAGGAGAACAGCCCGAGGGTGCGGCCGCCGGCGGCCGTGACCAGGTCGACGAGCTCGTCCCCGGCCTCGGGGGAGGCGCCCTCGCGCCCCGGTGGTGGCAGGTGCTCGGCCACGTAGAGGATCCCGTTGCGCTGGTGGTCGAAGGGCGATCCCGCGTCCAGGCCGGTCCAGCGGAGGCTGCTCGCGTCGTCGTCGGACGGTGGTTCCAGGGCCACCGCGCTCGCGGTGTCGGGCCGGGCCGAGGAGGCGGGCGGCAGGCCCCACGTTGCGGCGAGGCCGTCGAACCTTCCCCCGGTGGTCAGTGTCGCGGAGGTGAGGACCACCGTCGACTCGGCGAAGAGCCGCGCGCGCAGGAGGCCGGCCACCGAGAGGGGCGCGACTCGCAGGATCCGGCCACGGCGGTCCTCGACCGTCATCCAGACGATCTCGAGGCGGTCGGTGACGGCCCGCTCATACGAGGAGAGCATGCGGTCGGCCGCGTCGGCGATCTCGTCCAGCGCGGCGAGGGTCTTCTGCCGTTCCGAGGCGCCCTGGGGGTCTCCCGCGGCCTCGCCCGGCTTGGGCCCGGGCACCGCGCTGCGGCAGTTCTCCGCGGTCTGCCGCACGGACGCCAGGGCCGCGTCGGCACCGTCCGGCAGGAGGTCCCACCGGCCCTCCGGGCAGGCCTCGAGCAGGGAGGCCAGGTCCTCGCCCGCGGCGACCATCCGGTCGGCGGTCTGCTGGTCCGTGAGTTTGGCGGCCCGGCGGGCGGCCTGGATGACGGCCGCGCCGGTGAGCTCCCCGGTGGTGACCCCGGTGACGCGGTCGGACAACTCGTGCGCCTCGTCGATCACCACCGCGTCGTGCTCCGGCAGGACCGAGACGTCCGTCATGGCGTCGATCGCGAGGAGCGCGTGGTTGGTCACCACCACGTCGGCGCGGGCGGCCTCCTGGCGGGCGAGCTCGGCAAAGCACTCGGACACGACCGGGCACAGCTGGCCCAGGCACTCACGGCTCGTCACCGACACCTGACGCCACGCCGCGTCGGACACGCCGCGCGGCAGGTCGTCCCTGTCCCCGGTGTCGGTCTCGTCGGCCCAGGCGTGCAGCCGGGCGATCTCGCGCCCCAGGGGGGAGCTCGGCCCCGAGCCGGGGGAGGGTGACTCGCGCCGCGGCGAGGCGGAGGTGGACTCGCCGCCGAGGGGCAGGTCGAACAGTTCCTCCTCGACGACCTCGGACGGGTCCGGCTCGTCGGTCGGCCCGGATCCGAGGCGGTGCAGGCACAGGTAGTTGCCGCGCCCCTTGAGGATCGCGTGGCTCGGCACCACCCCGAGCTGCGGGCGCAGCGCGGTGGCCAGCCGCGGCAGGTCCCGGTCCACGAGCTGGTTCTGCAGCGCGATGGTGGCGGTGGAGACCACGACGGTGCCGCCGGTGGCCACCGCGTGTCGCAGTGCGGGCACCAGGTATCCGAGCGATTTGCCGGTGCCGGTGCCGGCCTGGACCGCCAGGTGTTCGCCGGTGGCGAGGGAATTGGCGACGGCCTCCGCCATGAGGACCTGACCGTGGCGCTCGCTCCCGCCGAGGCTCTCGACCGCGGCGGCGAGCAGGTCCGGGACGGCGGGGAGGGAGTCTGTCACGGGCGAGACTGTACCCGCCGCCACCGACGGGTCGGGTCAGGCCGTCGGCGGCACCACGCGCACGCGGATCGCCGGGTCGCCCTGGCTCAGTGCCAGGCCCTCCCAGGGAAGGGTGACCATCGCGTCGAGATGGCGGGACCGCGACTGCTCCAGCGTGGGCAGGTCGCCGGCCACCTCGCCGCGGCGGACCAGCGGCCGGAGCAGGTCCCGGGTTTCCAGGCCGGGCTCGGTCGGGGCCTGGCCGCTCCACGGGAACAGCACCTCCTCGACCGCGGTGCCCGTGGGGCGGTGGAGCCGGACCGCCCGCTTGGCCCCCGGGAGGGACTCCTTGTGCGCGGACCGCTTGGCCACCGGGGTCCCGTCGACCTCGACGAGCTTGTAGACCATGCCGGCGGTCGGGGCGCCGGAGCCGGTGACCAGGCGGGTGCCCACGCCGTAGACGTCGACGGGTTCGGCACGCAGGGCGGCGATCGCGTACTCGTCGAGATCGCCCGAGACGACGATCCGCGTGCCGTGGGCGCCGAGACCGTCGAGTTGGGCGCGGACCTGGCGGGCGAGCACCCCCAGGTCACCGGAATCGATCCGCACGCCGCCGAGCTCGGGCCCCGCCACCTCCACGGCGGTGGCCACGCCGGTGGTGATGTCGTAGGTGTCCACGAGCAGGGTGGTGTCGACGCCGAGGGACGCAACCTGCGAGCGGAACGCCGCCGCCTCGTCAGGGCCGTCCGGGCCCGTGTGCAGCAGCGTGAACGAGTGTGCGGACGTGCCGGCGGACGGCACCCCGTAGCGTCGGGTGGCCTCGACGTTCGAGGTGGCCGAGAACCCCGTCAGGTAGGAGGCGCGCGCCGCCGCCACCGCGGCCTCCTCGTGGGTGCGGCGCGACCCCATCTCGATGATCTGCCGGCCGCCGGCGGCGGAGGTCATCCGGGAGGCGGCGGAGGCGATCGCACTGTCGTGGTTGAGGACGGACAGCACCAGGGTCTCGAGCACCACGCATTCCGCGAACCCGCCGCGGACGGTCAGGACGGGGGAGCCGGGGAAGAACAGCTCCCCCTCGGGGTAGCCGTGGATGTCCCCCGTGAAGCGGAAGTCACGGAGCCAGTCGACGGTGCGCTGGTCCAGCGAATGGGCCAGCACCTCGACGTCGTCATCGGAGAACCGGAACTCCGACAACCGCCGGAGCAGTCGGCCGGTTCCCCCGACCACGCCGTAGCGGCGACCGGACGGCAGTCGCCGGGCGAAGACCTCGAACACGCACGGGCGGTCCGCGGTCCCGTCGGCCAGCGCCGCCTGGATCATCGTGAGCTCGTACTTGTCCGTGAGCAGCGCGGTCGACGTCCGGTGGGGCGACGACGGTTCGCCCGGGACTCCCGGGCCCTGGGGAGATGTCACGTGCCCGACTCTACGGCGTGGCCGAGCCGCCGGGAGTACGTATCCTTGCCGTATGCACACCGTGACCGCACCCGTCGAGGCAGTCCGTGAGGCGGATCCGTCGCTGGCGATGCCGTCCGCCGTGCCGGTGGAGTCGACGGACACCGAGCTCGACGGAGGGGTCGACAAGCCGTGGCTCACCGTGGTGTGGGACGACCCGGTCAACCTCATGAGCTACGTGACCTTCGTCTTCCAGCGCGTCTTCGGGTACAGCCGCGAGATCGCACACGACCTCATGCTCAGGGTCCACAACGACGGCCGTGCCGTGGTGTCCTCCGGGAGCCGGGACAAGGTGGAGAACGACGTCCGCAAGCTCCAGGAGTCCGGGTTGTGGGCGACCATGCAGAGGGAGGGCTGACGCGGTGAAGGCGTGGCAGCGCAAGTCGTCGCTCGGCGGCCCCAAGATCAAGTCGGCCATGGAGGCGCACGAGGTCCAGATCCTGCACACCCTGGTGTCCAACATCGTCGACATGCTCGAGCAGCGTCGGGACTCGGCGCCGCGGGACGAGTTGGCCACGCTCACCGGGATGCGCAGCGGGCACGCGCAGGCGCCCGACCAGGCCCCGCTCGCCCGGCTGTTGCCCGACTTCCACAGGCCGGAGGAGGGTGCCGGGGACGATCCGGACAGGCAGGCGGTGGCCCGCGCCCACAATTCCGGGATGCGGATGCTCCACGAGCCGGAGATCATCGACGCCAAGCTCGACGCCGCGGCCGTGGTGCTGCGGACCCTCCCGTCGCGCGGGGGAACGGTCTCGCTGACGCCGGAGCAGGGGGAGTCGTGGTTGAACTGCCTCAACGACGTGCGGCTCGGGCTGGGCGCCATGCTGCTCGAGGCGGACGCCCCGGAGGACGGGGCCCCGCAGACCATTCCGGAGCAGGTGCCCGAGGACGACCCCCGGTCAGCGCATCTCGACGTGTACCACTGGCTGACCTTCATGCAGGACTCCCTGTGTACCGCCCTGGCCGGGTAGTGAGGAGAACACCGTGACACCGAATCCACGCGCCGCCGGTCCGGGCGGGGTGACCGCCGGGACGCCCGCACGGCGCACGGGCCGATGGCCCGCCGTCGTCACCCTGTGGGTGTTCGTCGCACTGATGTGGGTGGTCGAGGCCGGCGACCAGGTCCTCCAGTCCATGGTGGGGCCGCCCGGGCTCGACGACCGGGGCGTGGATCCACTCAAGACCGACGGCCTGACGGGGATCGTCTTCCAGCCCTTCCTCCACGCGGACTGGGCGCACCTGATCAGCAACTCGATCGGACTGCTGGTGCTGGGCACGATCATCGCGTTGTCCGGGATGAAGCCGCTGCTCAAGGTCACCCTCGTGTCCTGGGTGCTGTCCGGGGCGGTCTCGTGGCTGATCGGCGGGGTCGGCACCATGCACATCGGGGCGTCCGGCATCGTCTTCGGCTACATCTTCTACGTGATCGTCCGTGGCCTGTTCACGCGACGCTTCCTCCACCTGATCGTCGGCCTGGTGATCGGCTTCTACTACGGTCTCGGGGCGCTGGCGGGGCTGTCCCCGCTCCAGGACGGCATCTCCTGGCAGGGCCACCTCGGCGGCACGATCGGCGGCGTCCTCTCCGCCGCCGGGTTGCGCAAGGAGCGCGGGAAGCAGACCGCCGTCAACGCCGGTCAGGTGCGCTGGTCCGCCGGGCCGCCGAGGTGATCGCCGCACGACCGGCCGATCCGGACGCCCCGATCGGGGTCTTCGACTCGGGCGCGGGCGGCCTCACCGTGGCGCGGGCGATCACCGACCAGCTCCCGGCGGAGTCGGTGCTATACGTCGGCGACACCGCCAACGGCCCGTACGGCCCGCTGCCGCTGGCCCGCGTCCGCGAGCACGCCCTGGCCGTCGCCGACACCCTGGTCGAGCGCGGGGTCAAGGCGCTGGTGATCGCCTGCAACACGGCCTCCGCCGCGATGTTGCGGGACGCCCGTGAGCGCTACCCGGTCCCGGTGGTGGAGGTGATCCAGCCGGCTGCCCGCAGGGCGGTCGCCACCACCCGGTCGGGCCGCATCGGCGTGATCGCCACCGCCGCCACCGTGTCCTCGCGTGCCTACGACGACGCCGTGGCGGCGGCGCCGGGGATCGAGCTGACGTCGGCGTCCTGCCCCAAGTTCGTGGAGTTCGTCGAGCGCGGGATCACGAGCGGCCGGCAGGTGCTCGGACTCGCCGAGGCCTACCTCGCCCCGATCCGGGACGCCGACGTGGACACGCTGGTGCTGGGTTGCACGCACTATCCGCTGCTCTCGGGGGTGGTCCAGCTGGCGGCGGGGGACCACGTCACCCTGGTCTCGAGCGCGGAGGAGACCGCCAAGGACGTCCTCAAGGTGCTCACCGCCCAGGACATGCTGCGCCCCCACGACCCCGCGCGGCAGGCCACCCGCGAGTTCCTGGTGACGGGGGACCCGGACTCGTTCCGCCGGGTGGCGTCCCGATTCCTCGGCCCGGGGCTCGCCGGGGTGGGGCGGGTGGCGACGCCGACACCGGCGGAGGACACGGTGTGATCTCAGGCGTGCCGTGTGCGGGCGGCACCAGGGGAGGCGTGGCACGATGGTGCCCATGTTTCTGACAGTCCTCGGGTGCTCGGGCAGTATCGGCGGACCGACCTCGCCGGCCTCCGGCTACCTCGTCGAGGTGCCCGGGTGCGCGCCGGTCGTGGTGGACATGGGCCCGGGCGTACTCGGGGCGCTGCAGCGTCACGTGGTGCCGGAGGACGCGACCATCCTGCTCTCGCACCTCCACGCAGACCACTGCCTGGACGTCGCCGGGCTGCTGGTGCTGCGGCGCTTCGGGCCGCGCGCGGGCACCGTGGAGCGGGTTCCGCTCATCGGGCCGTCCGGGACCGCCTACCGGATCGGCGTCGCCTCCGCGGAGGAGCCCGGCGCGGTGGACGACCTGTCGGACACCTTCGACGTGAGCACGTGGGACGCGCGCCCCGAGATGGCGGTGACCTCCGACGACGACGAGGTGGCGCTCACCGTGCGCGCCACGCGCGTCCACCATCCACCGGAGTCGTACGGACTGCGCATGACCTCGGCGTCCGGTCGCGTCCTGGCCTACAGCGGCGACACCGCGTACTGCGATCAGCTGGTCGACGTGGCCGCGGACGCGGACGTGTTCCTGTGCGAGGCGTCGTGGACACACTCCGAGGACCGCCCGCCCGGCATCCACATGTCCGGGGTCGAGGCGGGTCGTATCGCCGCCCGCGCCGGCGTCGGGATGCTGGTGCTCACCCATATCCCGCCGTGGACCGACAGCGCGACGGTGCGCGCGGAGGCCGCGACCGAGTACGACGGCGAGATCCGGATCGCCGAGCCCGACCTCCGCATCGAGATCTGAGCCCCGCGCGCACCCTCGACTAGGATCGGCGCCCGTGACTTCTTCAACGAACAACAGATCCGACGGACGCACCGACGGCGCCCTGCGCGAGGTGACCATCACCCGGGGATTCACCTCGCACCCGGCGGGCTCGGTCCTCGTCACCTTCGGCCAGACCCGTGTCATGTGCACGGCCAGCGTGACCGAGGGCGTCCCGCGCTGGCGCCGGGGCACGGGCCTGGGGTGGCTCACGGCCGAGTACGCCATGCTGCCCGCCGCCACCCACGAACGCTCGGGACGCGAATCCGTCCGGGGCAAGATCGGCGGACGGACCCACGAGATCAGCCGGCTCGTCGGCCGGTCGCTGCGGGCCTGCATCGACCTGTCCGCGCTGGGCGAGAACACCATCGCCCTGGACTGTGACGTCCTCCAGGCCGACGGCGGCACCCGCACCGCGGCCATCACGGGCGCCTACGTGGCGCTCGCCGACGCGGTGACGTGGCTGCAGTCCTCCGGCGCGGTCACCGGCAACCCGCTCACCGGTGCGCTCGCCGCGGTGAGTGTCGGAGTAGTGGACGGACGCGTCCTGTGTGACCTGCCGTACGAGGAGGACTCCCGCGCCGAGGTCGACATGAACGTCGTGTGCACCGACGGCGGCAAGCTCGTCGAGGTGCAGGGCACCGCGGAGGGCGCCGCCTTCGGCCGCGACGCCCTGGACGCCATGCTCGACTCCGCGCAGGCCGGCTGCGAGAAGCTGTTCGCGCTCCAGCGTGACGCGCTCGCGGCGCCGTACCCGGGGGAGCTCCCCACGCCCGGGAAGGCCCGATGACCGTCCGGCTGCTGGTGGCCAGCCGCAACCCCGGGAAGCTGGCGGAGCTGCGGCGGGTGCTCGACGCGGAGGGCATCGTCGGCATCGACCCGGTGGGTCTGGACGAGGCCCCCGATTTCCCGGAGGAGCCCGAGGACGGCGCGACCTTTGCCGAGAACGCCCTCATCAAGGCGCGGTCCGGTGCGTTGGCGACCGGGTTGCCCTGCCTGGCGGATGATTCCGGCCTGGCCGTCGACGCACTGAACGGGATGCCGGGCGTGCTCTCGGCGCGCTGGTCCGGCACCCACGGCGACGACGAGGCCAACAACTCGCTGCTGCTGGCACAGCTGACGGACGTCCCCGACGAGCGACGCGGGGCGGCGTTCTGGTCGGTGTGCGCGCTCGCCTACAGGGACCGGACCGCGGCGCCGTCGACGGCGAGACTCGTCGAGAAGACGGCGGAAGGCCGCTGGCCCGGGCGCGTGCTGCGGGCCCCTCGGGGGGACGCCGGCTTCGGCTACGACCCGCTCTTCCTGCCCGAGGGGGAGGATCGCTCGGCCGCCGAGCTCACGCCGGGTCAGAAGGACGCGGCCTCACACCGCGGTCGCGCGCTGCGTGCGTTGGCCCCGGCGCTGCGCGAGCTCGCCGCGCAGGGCTGACCCGTCGCACACCGCCCGGCCGTGCCTGACGCGTCGCCGGCCGCGACCGATCCGGCGGGGCTCAGATCGCGTACTCGGCGCGGACGTCGCGGGTCCGCAGGTGCTCGAACCAGAATGACAGGAACGGGATGGTCCCCGCGAGCGCGGTGAACAGGGTCCGCGTGGCCTTCCACCGGGCCTTGATGGCCAGGTCGAGCGTCATGAACAGGTAGATGATGTAGAAAACGCCGTGCGCCTGCCCGATGTAGGTGAACCAGTCGGGGGCGTCCGCGGAGCTGTCCAGGATCAGGTATTTGTAGATCATCTCCACCGTGAGGACCAGTAGCCACACGCCCGTGATCCAGGCCAGTGCGCGGTAGCGGGCGAGCGCTCCCTTGATCTTTCCCTGCGGGTCGGGCTTGCGGGTGTCGGTCTCGGACGTCACGGCGGTCATCTCCGGGGATTCTCCTGGGAACGGTCTCCGGCGGCCCGGTCCCGGTGGGCCAGCTCGGCGAGATAGCTGTTGTAGGCGCGCAGGCCCTCGTCCTCGACGGCGGGGGGAGCGGTCGGGCGGCGGGTCGGCAGGATGTCCGCCGGGATCTCGGTCATCGCGGGCCCACCGGCGCGACCCCGCCCCCGTGCGTGCGCGGACGCCCGGCCCGGGCCGCGCTGCGTGCCCGCCTCGTCGTCCCCCGTCTCGTCCGGGAGCCCACCGGGTGCGCGGCCGCGGTTCGCGGGGTCGTGCAGCCCGGCGGCCTCGTCGGCCTCCATCCGGATGTACTTGAAGTACGCGTAGACGAGGAACCCGGCGAGGAACGGCCACATGAAGGTGTAGCCGAGGTTCTGCACCGTGCCCGAGACCTCCTGGTACCGCGCGAGTTGCCAGAGCCCCATGCCCAGGCACACGAGCGCGCCGAGGACGATGAACACGATCCACGCGGGGCGGTGCTTCACCCCGGGCGCCGTCGACCGATCGGAGGCCTGCTCGCCTCCGGTCGTGCGGGGGTTGAAGGTGGTGGACACGCCTCCACGGTACCGTCGGGCGCGCGGTAGGCTCACCTCGCCCGGCACCCCCGGGCACGCGCGCCCGTGGCGGAACTGGCAGACGCGCTGGATTTAGGTTCCAGTGTCTACGGACGTGGGAGTTCAAGTCTCCCCGGGCGCAC
>DHCFD07801__coassemble_1113_pt1 | contig 39800 bp, 36 predicted proteins | sample DHCFD07801__metabat2_high_PE_018 | metagenome-assembled genome bin DHCFD07801 | reverse complement strand
CGTCGGGCCGAGACCGATCCGCCTCGCGTTCCGCCCGTCGTCGGAGCTGCCACGCGTCTTGCAGGTCGAGGTTTGTCAACCAAAGTTGACGGCGCGTTCGCGCGGTCAACGCCCGCTCACCTGATCGTCGAAAGGCGGTGGCATGGTGACGGTCTCGATGCGCGTGATGTCGGCGGGCGATGGCTACAAGTACCTGCTGCGCACGATCGCGGCCGTGGACGGCGACCGCGAGTTGTCCACGCCTTTGACGAGGTATTACGTGGAGGCGGGTACACCGCCGGGCCAGTGGCTCGGGTCCGGCGTCGTCTCACTCGGCAAGGGGCAGCTCGCGGTTGGTGATCGGGTTTCGGAGGCCCAGCTCCAGCTCTTGATGGGCATGGGCCGTGACCCGATCACCGGCGACTCACTCGGGCACGCGTTCCCCGCCTACAAGTCCGTGCCGGAACGAATCGAGGCCCGGATCGCCGATCTCGACCCGGGCCTGAGTCCGGGTGCGAAGGGTGAGGCGGTCGCGCGGATCGAGGCTGAGGAGACCGAGCGCGGCAGACGGCGCGCGGTGGCCGGGTTCGACTTCACCTTCTCGGTCCCGAAGTCCGCCTCGGTGTTGTGGGCGGTCGCCGACGCGGGGACGAAGGCGCTCATCGGTGAGGCGCATCATGCGGCGGTTGCGGAGGTGGTTGCGTTCATGGAGCGCGAGGTCGCAGCCACCCGCTCGGGTGCAACCGCCGGTAACGGTGCTGTTGCGCAGGTCGACGTCACGGGGTTGGTGGCGACGGCGTTCGATCACTTCGACTCGCGCGCCGGCGACCCGCACTTGCACACTCACGTCGTCATCTCCAACAAGGTGCAGACCGCGTTCGACGGCAAGTCGCGGAGCTTGGATGGTCGGCCGATGCATGCTGCCGTGGTCGCCCTGTCGGAGCTGCACGAGGCGGTGTTCGCCGACCACATGACCCGCACCTTCGGCGTCGAATGGGAAGCCCGCGACATGGGGCGAGACCGCAACCCGGCGTGGGCAGTCAGCACCGTCCCGGAGGAGCTGGTCCAGGAGTTTTCCACCCGTTCCCGGCACATCGACGCCGAGAAGAACAGACTCATCGCCGAGTACGTCGCCAAGTACGGCCGCCAACCCTCCACAGCCACGATCATCAAGCTCCGCGCCCAAGCTACCCTCGCCACGCGCCCGGAGAAGAAGGTGCGGTCGCTGGCCGACCTGACTGCCGAGTGGCGCACCCGCGCCACCGGCGTGCTCGGCCACGACGCCGCCGGATGGGCACGCACGATCACCGACAACGACAAGACGCTGCTGCTGCGAGCCGATGACGTGCCACTGGATGCGATCGTCGACCTCGGTCAGTCGGTGGTCGAGGTGGTGGGTGAGAAGCGCTCCACGTGGCGCAGGTGGAACCTGATGGCCGAGGCGTCCCGGCAGACGATGGGTTGGCGCTTCGCCACCATGCAAGACCGCGAAGCAATCGTCGGCATGATCGCCGAGGCCGCCGAACAGGCATCGTTGCGGCTGACGCCGCCCGACCTCGCCACGAGCCCCGCCGCCTTCTGGCGGGTGGACGGCACGAGCGTGTTCCGGCCCAAGCACTCCACCGTGTTCTCCTCCGAGCTACTGCTGGCCGCCGAGGACCGGCTACTCGACCGCTCCCGCACCACGACCGGCCCGACGGTGCCGCTGGCGACGGTCGAGAAGATCACCGCTCGTCCCGATGCGGAGGGTCGGATGCTTGGCGAGGACCAGGCCGACGCTCTCATGAAGATCGCGGTCTCCGGCCGTGTCCTCGATGTGCTGGTCGGACCGGCCGGGGCCGGCAAGACGACGGCAATGTCCGCGCTGCGCCGGGCATGGGAGAAGGCGCACGGCGCCGGGTCCGTGGTCGGGCTCGCACCGTCCGCGGTGGCCGCGCAGGTCCTCGCCGAGGACCTCGGGATCGCGACGGAGAACACCGCGAAGTGGTGGCAGAACCACCTCGTCCACGGCGAGGACTTCCAGGCGGGTCAGCTCGTCATCATCGACGAAGCCTCCCTTGCCGGCACCCTCTCGTTGGATCGCATCGCGCACCTGGCCGAACGAGCCGGGGCGAAGGTGCTGCTGGTGGGCGACTTCGCCCAGCTCCAGTCCGTGGACGCCGGCGGCGCCTTCGGGCTCCTCGTGGGTGACCGAGACCATGCACCCGAGCTGGTCGACGTGCACCGGTTCACCAACGAGTGGGAGAAGACCGCCTCCCTCGCCCTGCGCCACGGCCGCACCGAGGTGATCGACACCTACCTCGACCACGACCGCATCCACGACGGCGACGCCGAGGCGATGACCGACGCCTCCTACACCGCATGGCGCGCCGACCGAAACCAAGGCTTGGTGTCGGTGCTGGTGGCCGAGACCCGCGACGACGTGAGCGCCCTCAACCAGCGCGCACGTGCCGATCTGATTCTCGACGGCACGTTGAAGCCCGGCCGGGAGGTAGAACTCACAGACGGGACCGCTGCTGGGGTCGGGGACACGATCATCACCCGCCGCAACGACCGACGCCTCCGCAACGGGAAGACCTGGGTGCGCAACGGAGACACCTGGACCATCACCGGCGTTCGCGACGACGGCTCGATCACGATCCGCAAGACCGGCCGCCGGTTCGGCGGCTCCATCGTCCTCCCCACCGCCTACGTGGCCGATCACGTCGATCTGGGTTACGCGGTCACCGCTCACAGGGCGCAAGGGGTCACCGTCGACACCTCACACGCCCTGGTCGAGCCCACAACCACGCGGGAGAACTTCTACGTCGCGATGACCCGCGGCAAGCACGCCAACCACGCCTACGTGATCCTCGACCGGCCCGACGAGCACGCCCACCCGCATCCGGGCGACAACCCCGACGCCACTGGCCGGTCCGTCCTCTACGGAGTCCTGCAACACGTCGGCGCCGAGCTGTCCGCGCACGAGACCATCACCGCCGAACACGAGCATTGGGGCTCGATCGCCCAGCTCGCCGCCGAGTACGAGACCATCGCCGCCGCAGCCCAACGAGACCGCTGGGCCACCCTCATCCGCGACTCCGGGCTCACCGCCGAACAGGCCGACGCCGCGATCGAGTCGGAGGCGTTCGGGGCACTCACCGCCGAACTGCGCCGCGCCGAAGCCAACCATCACGACCTCGACCGGCTGTTCCCGCGGCTGGTCGCCGCGCGCGGGTTCGCCGATGCTGACGACATCGCCTCAGTCCTGCACTACCGGGTCGCGCGCGCCACCGCACGCCCGGCCGGCTCGGGCCGCACCCGCAAGATGCCACGGCTGATCGTCGGACTGCTCCCGTCCGCGGACGGGCCAATGACCCGCGACATGCGTCACGCCCTTGATGAGCGGCGCCTGATGATCGAAGCTCGCGCTGATGCCGTGCTCGACACCGCACGCGAGACGGGCGAGTCGTGGGTGCAGCATCTTGGCGAGCCGCTCCGCGATCAGCGCCAGGCCGCTGCGTGGCGACGTTACGGGCGCGCCGTCGCGGCCTACCGCGACAGGTACGGCGTCACGGATGACCGACCGTTGGGGCCGCCGCCGCAGTCCACGGCGCAGAGCATCGACGCCGCCCGTGCACGAGCTGCTCTCGATCGAGTACGTGGTTTCATCAACCAAGCGACCGATGTACCGCAGCATTCACCGGGACGCGAGGATGTCGAGCGCTCGTTGTAAGTGTGGCGCGATTCGGCACTTCCGAAGCTCGCAGTCGACTTGATCCGACTGTGAGGGTCAGCCGTTGCCGGACGGCGTCGCTGATGATTCTCCGTCGCCGCGTCCTTTGCCGGTCGGCCAAGGATACGCATTCCAAGCGCTCGACAGGATCGGATTCTCGGTATCAGCCTTCTTACCGATGTCACGCAGGCTGACGACACCTCCTGCACTCTTCGCGATCTCTGCGAGGAGCAGCGGCTCAACGTCTTTGCCGTGCGTCACGAGCCACTCGACTTCACGCGCGCTCGCTGCGGCTACAGGAACATCTGGGAGCCTCCCGCCAGGGATGGCCGCAACGTCATGGTCGAGAAGGTAGGCGGCTCCGGTATAGAACGGCTCCGCCGTGACGATCAACCCCAACATGGGGCGGTCGGTTGGGATGTTCGTGAACGCTGAGTGATTGTCAGCGAGATGGCTGACCGTACGGGTCAACTGCCGCCGTGCGCCGCCTAGGGTCTCGCTGAGCGAGTTCATCAGCGTCGCATCGCCGGCCCGTGCTGCCGGGCCGAGGCGGCGAGACTTGACCTCAACCAAGATGACCAGATTGGGCAGGATCACAAACCAGTCAACGCTCTTATGACCGCCACCCTTGCCGAAGACAATCTCGGGTTCGACCTCCGCGTCCTCGATCAGTCTGAGTTGTCGACCAATGTAGTGCTCGAACAGACCTCCGAGATCATCCGCGAAAGCCTTGCCGTGCTTGGTCATCCCGGCGTAGTACAAGCCTCCCGGCGTGACCGTCCGCATGATCAGACGGGTCGCTGGGGCAACCGGCTCTCCGTCGCCCATGTCCACGAACGGCGTCGCCATCAACGGGTTGTAATCGAACCGGGCCGCTGTGGCTGTTCCGACCGAGTGGTCGTTGAAAGCAGTCCGAAACCCTGCGGGTGTCGTGGTAAGTCGAGAGGCGATCTTCTCTATGTTCGTCCGCGGATAGAGCTTGAGCACTTCAGTGAAGTTTGGCTGATCCAGCCAGCCAGGCTTGTATGCTCCACCGTTCTGGAAGGCACCCACTTGGAGGAAGAACGTCGCGCCCATCGCCTCGCGGAACGGAACTCCGTCGAGCATGTCCGCCAGCGAGTCCTCCGTGATCACTCGGGTCTCGACGTCGGGCAGGCCCTCGACCATCCAGGCGTGTGAGCGAGCAAGTTCCTCGAACATCGACTCCTGGTAGGGGAACTGCTCGTACGTGACCCGAGTCATCAGTCTGACGAGAAAGTCCGCGGACCCGACATCGGCATCGTCGATGTCCATCGCGATCTGGAACTTGTGCATCAGCTTCTGCAGCGCCGTCTCATCGACGGGCTTCGAGCGATACTCATTGCCGTATAGAAGCGAATCTCGCGCGGCCGCAGCCAATCCCCACGGCGGCATCCGATGTTTCACAGCATCTGAGTACGGCGGTTCGCCAAGCGCTGCCGAGGCCCGCGCGATCGCCGGGATCAGCTCGCTGGGTTTGAAGGTGCGGCACGCTTGAGTGAATGCCGAGTAGGGCAAGCCCGGGTCGCGCGAGAAGCTCACAGACGCCCGTGCCCTTCGGAACGCCGTTGTCTAAACCTCGAGCGAATCCTCCACGCGAGAGTGACGCTCAACATGGTGTTACGGGCGACCGCAAGGTCGGCTGGCGCAGTCAAGACGCGTCCGGGAGGAGCACGTCTTCGATGACACCTGAGCTTGCAGATGTACGTACGCGCAGGGTGGGCACGTACCTTGCGCGGTAGTCGTCACCGTCGATGGGGTCGGAGTCGTCCCATTCATGGACTACTACGCGCAAGGTGTTCGTCAATCGCCCAATGAGAAGCGCAAGTGGGAACGGGCACCGCAGCAGGAGATGCACCTCGGCGTTGGAGTTGTCGTTCGACAGGGCACGGATGTGCGCGGCGACATCAGCGGCGATCAGGCCTGCATCAGCGGGGTCGAGGAGTGTGCCGCTCGCACTTGTGATATGACGCCAGGCCGCGAGAATCGGCCTATGATCTTCGATATAGCGGGTGAAGGCGGTGTCGCTGCGTTGGGGCAGGAGATCGACATACACGGCTACGGAGGGGCGGCCGGTCGTGATTGCAGATGGATCGCCGCCTTGATCTGCGATTTGCACTTGCGGTTGCGTGATGAACCGCGCTTCGCCATCGCTCGCCCAGGTGGTGCCCTGTTGGTCGATCACGTCCATGTGTCCGATTCGAGACGAAGGTAAGCCCGCCCCGACCGCGAAGGCCACTGAGAGATGAGCCCCTCCAGCAACACGTAGGCGATGTGCCCCGGAACGGGTCACGGCATCGGGGAGGAGACCGATGGTGTGCTTGAGATCTCGGAGCCCATCGGCGCTCGGAAGCCGTTCGTGAGCGGAGGGCCTGAGCCGGATGTCCAGTTCGTCACCGGTTCGGTCATAGACCTGTGGGGTATTCCTGGTCTGGAGGCTCAGGTGGAACGTCTGGTCGGTTGCCTCGATTCGCTTGCGAAGAGACGCGATCCGGTGCCAGACCAAACCGCGGATCAATGCCAGCAGGCCATCGCGCTCGGCGGATTGCTGATCTACACCGCTCAAGGTGCCGGGACGAATCTCTAGGAGCCGGTCAGGAGCGTCGTAATCTGTTCCGCCGTCGTCTTTTTTCACCGAGTTGATGATGCCGAGTGCAAACACTTCGTGGTCGCGGTGTAGCTCAAGGAGTCGGGGTGCTTCCAGCGTCTTCACGACTCTGCTGTTCACCACGTCCGGTGTCGTCACGAGAACGCCGCCGGAGATGCCGGCCGCTATCGCTTGCTTGAGTCGGGCCTCGGTGTCGCCTGGCGGCAGATCGTCTCGGTCCCGCCAGACAGGGATGCCGGCGGCCCGGAGGAGCCAGGCGAGCTCCCCAGCAACACCAGTACCGTCTTTCTGGCGGTACGAGATGAAGACGGGGTCTGCCGGGTCAGGGGCGGCGGAATCGGATGTCATGGCGTCTCCTTGTGTTCTTCAGTTACGAAGGTGGCGTGCCTCACCGCGTCACTGGCGTGCGGGCTGTTTACAGCAGGCGCCGTAGGAAGCCTCTCGGGTACCACTGGCAAGATGCGGTCCCGTTCTACGAGCCAAATTGCAACAACCACTCGTGCCGATGAATCGAATCCAGCGATGATCGCGACGAACTTGTCGAACCCCAGTTCGGGGTCGTGCAGATGGCGCATGTAGGAGTGGAGATCAACCTCGCTCGGGGAGAGTCCTCCGCTCGGGTGGGTGTGCCATTCGCCAATCCACTGGCTACGGTCCTCCGACCAGGCGTAGTCCGCGAGACGCCGGGCATGGTCGAGGTCTCGCATGAAGGTGCGTTCGCCGCGGGTGGCGTTGGGTCCAGGTCCGCCGGCATGTCGGATGTCGATCCCTTCAGTCGCGTCCTTCCCGAGCAGGATGCCGCCAGTTTCGAGTCCATCGGCGGACCGCAACGCCTCGCGCGCGATCGCGCTGAGTGCGACGTCAGTGATCGTCACCGGAGGCAGCTCCCTTCGACCTGTCATCCTGGCGAGCAGGTCGGGCACGATGCACGGGGTCTGGGGATGGACGACCACTGAACATCGCCGGCTTGGCTGAGGTCGAAAGGGGCTGCGAGGTCACCTGCTGGTCGGAGACCGATGATGGCGTGTTCCCCGGGAACCTGCTGGGTGTGGTCACCGTGAAGCGACTCCAGCAGTGTCGCGATCGCTACTTTTGCGGCGAACGTGCCGACGTATCGGAGATCAGGTGGCACAGCCGTCATCGGCTGGTGGATGCGCCCGGTGCCGTAATCCAACTCCTGATCCGCCTCAGCGTCCATCGCTCCCTGATCTGCAAGCTGCTGCCGTAGACAGAGGAGACATCCGAACCGGGGTGTTGGTCGCAGCCTGATGACTTCTCCGATCGAGCCATTGTCGAGCACGCACGCCAAGATCGCCGGCTTCCGTGCGCGCCTGGAGAGGTGGCTGACGACACGCCTGGGAGCAATACCGTCTGCGGCACAGAGCACCAGATCGACGCGGTCGACGATGGGCCGGATGTAGTGGGCCTCGGCAACCACGTCGCGTCGGTGGGCAACCACTGTCTGTTGCGGCCAGTGCTGGGCGAGGTGATCTTTCATGGCCGCCACCTTGAACCGACCGACGCTTTCGGCGCCGAGAGTGTGGCGGAGCATGTTGTGCCAGAGGAATCGGTCCGGGTCGACAAGTTCCACATGTCCGAGTCCGTATCCTGCGAGCGCCTCTGCTGCGGCGCTCCCGATGCTGCCGCAGCCCACGACCATGATGCTGTTGGCGGCGAGCTGCTCGATCGGCCACTTGCCAGCCAACTGTGCCAGGCCAAGAACTTCTGGCTCGATCTCGATAGCGAGCGGTTCCACACCGCTGCGCCGGACAGCCCAGCCCGCAAACTCCGAGGCACCGGCCTCCACCAGCTCCGGTGGAAGATCGGAGTCGTGAGTGACGACCACGCCAAGGTTGTTGCCGGGGTCGGCAACGCCCGGCACCAGCTCCCTGAATTCTTTGAACCCTATGGAGATATCGGGGCGTCTGGACAAGAAGAGATGGTGAAGATGGGCGTCGTTCGGTGCCACCCTGATCCACTGAGCCGCATGGTGGGGGTCACCTGAACGAAGCGCGGCGTACTCGCGTGGGACTTCGGCTGGAAGACGGATGTCTTTGCCGGTTTCCACGGTCTGGACGACGTACATATCGTCCGCGGGAACGCGGCGGAGCACCAGCGATCCGCCCGACAGGTCGGAGCCTGCGATCTTGGTGACCGCGTCTCTGGGCATCACGATGTAGGGGTTACGAGGAGACATTTGTGTCTCCCGCCCCGGTCGGGTCCGGTGTTGGAGCTGCTCGCTGAATCGCTCGGTCAATCAGGTGGTCGTGCGAGGGGTCAGAGACGATGCCATTGACCGACATCTCATTGATGACTCCAGCCTTCATGAGGGCGTACTCGATCCGCCAGCCCGCCGCCTTCGCCAGAAGCTCGGTGAGGCTGGCCTCGGGCTGCCAGCCGCCATCGCTCTGGAGCAGACAGAGCGATCCTCCTGGAGCTACGTGCCATGCCGACTGTGTCTGTTCCCAGATCGACGGCTCCGGATCAAGGGAGTAGATGGTCGGCGGAACCATCGGGTGGGCCGCGGAGTAGATGACGAGCACTCGCAGTTCCTGGTCCCCAAGCAGCTCATCGAGAGCTTCGGGCTGTGGCCGCTCGAAAGGCCAGCGGGGGAGGACGCCGAGCCATCCGCCGTGCGGCAAGCCGTCGTCTGCTGGACTCTGGTATTCGAGCAACGGCGCGAACGCCTGGACCTCATTCTGATCGCGCGCCAATCGCACAGGTTCACGCTCAGTCCAGAGCACGGGGTTGAGCGCCGTGATGCCCGTGCCGCGATCCGGCACTGTTGCGTGAGTCATCCCTGCGGAGTGTCCTTCACCGGCCGGGGCGCAGCGGGCACGACCGCAGGCGCCGGGTTGCCAGTGGGGGCAGGAGGCTTCGGGAAGTCGTCCCCAAACACCTCACCCCAGTGCTTGATCGCAGCCGCAGTGTCATTGTTCGCCTGTGCCTGGAACGCCTTGATGGCGTTGTCTCGTGCGGACCGCAGAGCGTCGGCGAACTCGCCGTAGTCGATATCAGGCTGAATCGGTCCACAGAGCCCAGCAGGATCGGCGACTTCGTTCCCGCCCTCAATGTGGTAGCAGGCGCTCACGAAGAACTGCTTGATCGCAGCGGGCTGGTTGACGTCCGTCGGCAGGAAGTCGAGCGCGAGGACCTCCATGACGAGAGACTTGATCTTGGTGTCTTGCTCGGCAGCCCACCACTTGAGCATCCGAACAGTGCCAGCGAACTTGTTCCACTGTGCGTGCCTATCCGCGACCTCGGCGATTAGGAACTCGGGGTCGCAAGCGACCCAGTCTTCTGAGAGCGCTTCAGGAATGAGGAGCCGCCCATCGCGGCGAAGTGCTGGCATGGCATCAACCGTGAAAGCGTCAGGATCATCGGGGTCATCCAGGAAGCACTTGACGGCATGGTTGCGCCACCGGGCCAGTCGGACCGCCTGGTCGTGTGTGCCGTTAGTCGCTCCGAGCAAAGTGTTGACACGCTCGCGGGTGTGATCGAGAGCGTCCGCAGCGGAGCCTCCCAGTGATCCCCACTCAGGATGTTCGTCCTGATCGAAGACGACGATCACATCGACGTCATGGATCGGGTCCTTGTGTGTCCCTCGCGCGAGCGATCCGGACGCTAGGACTTCCTCCACATCGTCCTCGGTGCCGAAGGCGCCCTTGAAGAGATCGCGGCGAGCGCGCGCTTCGCGGACGTGTGTGATGTCAGCGTTCACGACGTTCTGAAAGGTCCTGAAGGCGTCCGTCACGCTCATAGTCGTTCTCCTGGTTGGTTCGTCTGTTCGATCACCGTAGTTACTGCCACCGACATTGCTGCGTCGAGCAGGGTGCGGCTCGTTGCTACTTCTTCTTGCCGCGCTTGCCGGTGGTCTCGTTGGTCGTGGTCTTCGGGTGACGCCTCACCGTGGACTGCTTCACGAACCGACCCGTGACCGCGCTGCGCCCTCGCTTGCCTGCCATGCTCCTCACCTCCTCAGCGTTCTAGACTCGATGCTGCGTTTCAATTCTAACACACTCCGTGTCGGACGCGACGTGCTGTCGCAGATGTGACACACTGGTTGCATGGCCAAGACCACGATCAACACGGCCGCGCTCTACTCCGCCCTAGACGCCGCGCGTCAAGAGCGCCAACTCTCCTGGCGAGCGCTAGCTGGCGAGATCGGCGTGAGCCCTTCTTTGCTCTCCCGGCTCGGCAACGGCCTCAAGCCGGACACCGACGGCTTCGCCACGATCATCGCCTGGCTCCGCCTTCCGGCCGAGGACTTCTTCGAGCACGAGGGAGAACGTGACGCCAACGACGACCGCGAACCCGACCTCATGGCCCAGCTCGCACCGCTCCTGCGCGCCCGGAAGGACCTCAGCGAGACCGACGTCAAGTACCTGCAACAAGTCATCGGCGCGACCATCGAACGTGCACGGGCCCAGGGATGACTCGTGCGTCGAGGATTCAAGACCGAGGCGAAGAGTCTCGCGCTGGAGCTACGGGCCGAGATCGGCCTCGACGCCCATGCGCCGTTCGACCCCTACGCCTTCGCGTCTGAGTACGGCATCCCCGTCGTCCAACTCAGCGACCTCGATGGTGTGGCGCGCGACCACTTCCTGCGAGCGGACGGAAGCGCACTGTCCGGGGCGCTGATCCCGAACGGGAGTGGCGTGGTCATCCTGGAGAACGACGCTCAGCCCCTGACCCGTCGTCGCACCACCATGTGCCACGAACTCGCCCACGTCGTCCTGGAGCACAAGTTCGGCGTCTCTCTTTCCGACGAGCGGAAGTGCGGGCTCGGCGGCGACCAAGAAGCCGAAGCCGACTGGCTCTCAGGGGAGATGTTGATTCCCAACGACGGAGCATTCCGGCTCGCCCGAGCGAACGCCACCGACGAGGAGGCAGCAGATGCCTACGACGTCAGCTTCGCCGTCGCCCGCTGGAGGATGAATCACAGCGGCGCTCGCAAGGTCATGGAACGCGCTCGCGCCAAATGGGCCAACACACCCAGCTCCTACCGATAACCGCGATCCAGCTACCGGCGATCGACCCGTGCTCGGAGCGAGTTCGCCCGTCCCTTCCGTCCTGTCCGGCCCGGGCGTAGACTCGGCGTTGAGGCGGATTTCTCCTCTGTAGCGCGCCGCTCGCGGCAGACCCCTGGGTCACTCTTCAACGCACTGCCTCACCAGATGCACTGTGCGATGGAGAGGAAAGACCATGATCCGTCTGATCTGGGCCGTCAGCGTCCACACCCGCTACTTCCTGCGACGCTACATGCCCACCAACATCCTGCTGGATGCGATCCGCACCCGCCGTGGTTTGAAGTGGGGTATCCCCGCGATGCTTCTGGCGATCCCGTACGTCCTGATTGCGAACGTCTGTGTCCAACTCATCGAGGACGGCGCCCCCGGATGGTTCCACCTCATAGTGCTGTGGGCAATCTGGAACATGCTCAAGATGCTCTGGATCGGGCCGGTCAGCGCTGTGCTCCTAATCCGCGCCCGTGTCCGCGAGTCCGTCACCGCCCGTCGCGAGCGCGCCAACTCGCCCGCCGAAGCAGACGACGCCGAAGAGCGTGCCGTGGTGAACGCGATAGGTATCCGGTGAGGTGTGAGAACTCAGGCACCTGGCCGGCGACGACCGCCAGCACGGATCGTCCCACCGCACGCGATCACCGCCGACCGCACGGCCTCGTTGCTGACTGCGTGTCGCGCGGCGACCTGAGCGAGCGTCATCCCACCCGCATAGAGATGAGCGGCGTCCTGTCGGATCGCGTCCGGCAACTCCGGTCGACGCGCTGCCAAGCCCGCCTGCCGAGCTATCTCCCGCACAGTGCCGCGGTGCACGTTGAACCGCGCCGCCAGCTCCCGCACGGGCACACCATCGGCGTACCCGGCGATCAGCTCGGCTCGATTCGAGACGCTTAAACGGGTTTGAGACTGACGCGATTTCCCACGCACGGGACCGCGCTCATCGGTCATCCGAGCATCCCGAGCGCGCGGCCGACGAGCCCGAGAACCCCGTAGCACACGGGAAATCAGCGATCCGAGCGGCTTCCGGGGGTTTGAGAAGCTGCTACGGAGGTCCACACGTGTACGACGTCGGGCACCGCCCCCAGGGGCGACGGTGGCCGGAGGGAGCTGAGCGCCGTGGTGCGGTCCGGGGCCACGGGGTCGGCATACCGTTCGTGGACCCCCTTCGTCCTGGTGGCGGTGGTGGTCGGGGTCGCGCTCATGTCGAGCGCCACCCCCTCGCCCCTCTACGTCGACTACCAGGAGTCCTGGGGCACCAGCGGGACCATGATCACGGTCGTCTACGCCGTGTACGCCCTCGCGGTCCTCATCCCCCTGCTGTTCCTCGGTCGGCTCTCCGACGCGATCGGTCGACGCCCCGTGGTCATGGCCGGCCTCGCGCTCGTCGGGGCCAGTATGGGGCTGCTCGTGGTGGCGCCCGACGTGGCCTGGCTGATCGTCGCCCGGATCGTGCGGGGGATCGGCGTCGGGCTGGTCACGAGCTCGGCGGGTGCCGCGCTGGTGGAGCTGCACCCCCGCCGGGACGCGAGGGTCGGGGCCCTGGTCAACAGCTCCACGCTCAACTTCGGGATCGCCGCCGGCGTCCTGCTCGCGGGGGCGGTGGCCACCTGGTCGCCCGCCCCGCTGGTCCACCCGTACCTGGTGATCGCCGTCGCGTCGGCAGTGCTCCTGGTGGCGGTGCCCGTGGTGGTGCCGGAGACGGCCGGCTTCGGGCCCGCAGGCCTGCGGGACGCCGTGCGCCCCCAACGCATCTCGGTCCCGCCGAGCATCCGCCCCACCTTCGCGCTGGCCTCGGTGTGCGTGCTCGTCTCCTGGTCCGTCGGCGGCGTGTTCCTGGGGCTCGGTGGCGCGCTCACGCGCGAGATGGTCGGCCGGTCGGACTACCTCCTCACCGGCCTGGTGGTGGCGTTCCTCCAGGGTGCTGCGGCGCTCGCCCAGCTCGGGTGGAATCTGCGGGCCGGGTCCTGGTCCTGGCGCAGCGGCGTGACGGTCGGTGTCGTGACGCTCATCGCGGGGCTGGTGGCGGCCTCGCTCGCCGTGGAGGCGGGCTCGATCGTCGGACTGACCGCCGCCGCGGCCGTCGTGGGGATCGGCATGGGCCTGCTGTTCCTCATGGGCTCGGTGCTGGCGGCGCGGGACGTCCCCGACGGGGTGCGCGGCGAGGTCATCTCGGCCTTCTTCGTGGTGGCCTACGTGGCGCTCGGCATCCCCGCTGTCCTGGCGGCCTTCCTGGCCGAGATCATCGGCCTGGGCGCCGCGTACCACCTGCTCGCCGCGGCGGTCGGCCTCACCGCGGTCGGCGCACTGATCACCGTGAAGCGCTCGGTCAGTCGCTGAGCGACTGCGCGGCGGCGGCCACGCCGAGTGCGGCGAGGCCCGTGCGGACGCGGTCCGACAGGATGAGCGCGCGGATCCCCGCACCGGTGATCCGGCCGTTGGCCACACCGACGTGCAGGGGCACGGCCACGGCGGCGGTCAGCGCCGGGACGGCGGCCGCCGACGCACACGCGATCGCCGTGGCGACCCTCCCGCGCTGCTCGCGGGAGCGGATCGCCCCGTAGGCCGTCCAGCCCGCCGCACCGAGGGACGAGGTGTAGACGGCGATCGCGGCCGGGGTGATGCGCCGCGCGTGCTCGGCCTGACGCTCGGACAGGTCGTGGGAGGGGCCGTCGAACAGCTGCGGGTAGACGTCGGAGGTGACCGCGGACTGCAGGCCCAGATGCACCGCGGAGGCGGTGAGCAGGGCCAGGCGCCCCGCGCGCAGGGTCGGGTCGGGTCCCGCAGGGCGTCGGCGCTTCATGCCCGCCACGCTACCGCTCGCCGGACCTCCCGAGTACGGCCCGGCCCTCGCCGTCGTCACCCATGACGCGCGCGGTGCGCAGGACGACCCGCCACCCGCGGTCCGCGGCCTCCCGCGGTCCGCGGCGTTCGAGCTCCCACCGGCTGGCCGTCACCCGCAGCACGGTGAACCGCCCCGGCCTCGAGGAGCGGACCACCAACTGTGTGTACCCGGTGGCCACGGCGCGGTCGCCGTCCACGAGCACCACGGGAAGGCTCGGGACGTGCCCGCAGCCGTGGGCGATGAGCCCCTGGTGGTCGTCGCTGCGCACCATCTCGACCAGCCCGTCGTGGCCGTCGAGGCGGCCGGTGTCGACGTCATAGACGCCGTCGGAGGTCCACAGTGCGGCGACCCCGTCGGCGTCGCCTGAGTCCACGCGTGGGGAGTACGCGCCGAGGATGCGCAGGATCGCGAGCTCGTCCTCGGCGGTGGCCAGGCGGCCTTCGGTCTCGGCGATCCGGGCCTCGACGGCGGCGAGGCGCGCATCGAGCGCGTCGGGGGAGGAAGTCATGCGATCCATATTAATGCGCCGCCTCACCGGGTGAACACGTTATAGTTTTGTTCATGACGGACACCGGTACGCAGACCCGTCCCTCGCTCGTCACGGCCGACGTCGTGGTGGTGGGGATGGGCATCGCAGGAGCCTGCGCGGCGATCGAGGCCGCTGAGGCCGGGGCGCAGGTCATCGTCCTCGAGGGCGCCTCGGGGCCCGGCGGCTCCTCGGCGCAGTCCGGCGGCGAGGTCTACCTCGGCGGCGGCACCAGCACGCAGCAGGCGCTGGGGGTCGAGGACACCGAGGAGGACATGCGGGCCTTCCTCACGGCCGCGCTGGGACCGAACGCCGACGAGGACAAGATCGCCGACTACTGCGCGGGCGCCGTCGAGCACCACGACTGGCTGCTCGACCACGGTGCGGTGTTCAACCACAAGCTCTGGGACACCCCCACCTGGATGCCGGGCGACGACTCCGGGCTCATGTGGATGGGTGAGCGGGCGCAGCCGTTCGCCTCCCGTGCGCGGCCCGCTGCCCGCGGGCACCGGCCCCCGGGCCCGAACTTCGCCGGGAACCTCCTCATGGACGCGCTCGTGGCCACCGCGGAGAAGGCGGGCGTCACCCTGCACTGCGACATCAAGGTGCGGTCGTTGATCGTCGAGGGCGGCCGGATCGCCGGGGTCCGCGCGACCGAGTTCGGCGCCGAGCGCGAGTACCGCGCCGCCCGGGGGGTCGTCCTGGCCACCGGCGGCTTCGTGGACAACGAGCGGATGCTCGAGCAGTGGGCCCCGCAGCAGCTGGGCAAGGACAAGGTCTCCGACGGCCGGGACGACGGTACGGGCATCGAGATGGGCATGGACGTGGGCGGCGCGGTGCGGCGCATGCACCTGACCGAGACCGCGATGCTCATCATCCCGCGGCTGGTGGTGGGCGGGATGCTGGTCGACGGCGACGGCCAGCGCTTCATCAACGAGGAGGTCTACCCGGGCCTGTACTGCCACGCCGCGGTGCACCACCGGCCCGGGCCGGTGTGGGTGATCGTCGACGAACAGGGCATCGACGAGGTGCCCGAGTCCGAACTGTGGGGGATGCGGCCGATGCACGCCGCCGAGACCATCGAGGAGCTCGCCGAGGACTGCGGGCTGCCCGCCGACGCCCTGGCCGACACGCTCCGCCGTTACAACGCGGGGGCCGGGGTCGGCGACGATCCCCAGTGCGGTAAGAACGCCGAGTGGCTCCGGCCGCTCCGGCCCCCGTTCGGCGCCTACCCGACGGGCGCGGGCGGACCGGAGACGTTCAACGGGCTTCCGCTCAAGCCGCAGGGCTTCACGCTCGGCGGCCTGCACACCGACACCGATTCGAGGGTCCTCGACCGTGCCGGGGCGCCGATCCCGGGACTGTTCGCCGCCGGCCGCTGTACGCACGGCCTGCACGGCGAGGGCTACATCTCGGGCACCTCGCTGGGCGACGGGTCGTTCTACGGTCGTCGCGCCGGCCGGGGCGCCGCACGGGCGTGACCGGGGAGCGCTCGACAGTGCCGGGGTCGGTGCCGGCGCGGCGCGAGAGGCCCGTCGTCGACCGGGGCCCGCTGGACCCCGCCCGCGGCCCCGGGACACCGGTGGACAGGATCGACGACGACGACGAGGGCGTCTTCGCCCTGGTCGAGCAGCTGCGGAGGATCCGCGCGCTCACCACGGGCGGGGTGTTCGACACCGACCTGGGCCCGCTCACCGAGCGGCTGCGCGGGGTGGCCGACGAGCTGGAGGCCGCATCGGCGGGCGTCGAGCGCAGGCAGGCGCGGACCTGGGCCCGCTCGGACTACGTGGCCAACTGCCCGGTGATGGGGCGCGCCAACGCGGTGGCCCCGCACGTGGAATTCGAGCTGCTGCCCGACGGCACGTTCCGGGGGGAGACGACGCTCGGCCTGGAATACCAAGGGCCACCCGGCTGTGTGCACGGCGGCATCGTGGCCCTGGTGTTCGACGTGGTGCTGGGACGCGCCAACTTCCATGCGGGGGCCTCCGGGATGACCGTGTGCCTGGACGTGGACTACCACTCGCCCACGCCCGTCCTGGAGCCGCTCGTGATCACGGGGCGACAGGTTCACGTCGAGGGCCGCAAGATCTGGTCGCAGGGGGCGATCCACACAGGCGGGCGCCTCTGCGCGACGGCCGAGGGCTTCTTCGTGGAACCCGGTGAGCTCCTCACGGACAACCGCCGTCGTCTGGCCGGTGGGGGCGCCGAGTAGCGTCAGGGCGCGTGACCGATCCAGCGAACATCGACGACACCGCCGGCCGCCCCTTCCTCGTCCAGCCGGACGACCCGGCGGGGGCCACCGAGCTCGCGCGCCAGCTCCGGCGGATCCGGGGGCTCGTCTCCGGGGCGCGCTTCACCGACCTGTCGGCGGAGGTGGAGGCGGCCCGCGAGCTGGCCGACCGCATCGAGGCCGCGGCCACCCCGTTCCCGCCGGCCGAGTACGAGTCCTGGGGCATCCCCGAGCACCTGGGGTCCAATCCGGCCAACGGCGCGCGCAACCCGGCCGCGCCGCCCCTGGAGCCGGTGGTCTTCCCGGACGGGACCGTCCGCGCGGACGTGACGCTGTCCGTGGCGTTCCAGGGCCCGCCCGGTTGCGTCCACGGTGGGATCGTGGCGCTGCTGTTTGACGAGATGCTCGGCCTGGCCAATGCCGCGGCCGAGCATATCGGGATGACGGCCGACCTGCAGATCACCTACTCGGCGCCCACGCCGCTCGACGTCCCACTGCGCTTCGAGGCCCGGCAGGGGGAGATCGACGGCCGCAAGATCTGGTGCGCCGGGACGCTGTATGCCGGCGAGACACTGTGCGCCTCGGCGGAGGGCCTGTTCATCACGCCCCGGTGGTTGGTAGACGCCGACCAGAGCCGTCCGCTCGAGGGCTGAGCCGCTCAGGCGTCCCCGCGCAGGGCCTTCATCCGCTTGGCGGCCCCGGCGACGATCCGGCCCCGGTCGGTGCCCGAGGACCACGCCACCTGCTTCTGGTTCTGCTCTCCGCCGACCACGTGCACGGGCCCGAGCGTGAGGGATTCGAGGACCTCGCGGGCCACGTCGGCGGGCTCGCTCACGGTCATGCCCGGCAGGTCCATGTCCAGCCCGGCCCGGACCATGGCGGGGGTGCGGGTCACGCCGAGGATCACCTCGACGACGTCCACGCCGTGCTCGCGCATCTCGAGCCACAGCCCCTCGACAAAGACACGGCTGAACGCCTTGGCGGCGGAGTAGATGCTCATGTCCGCGTGGCCGAGGTAGCCGGCCATCGAGCCCATGACCACGACACCGCCGCGGCCCCGCTCGCAGAGGCCGGGGGCGAAGTTCCGAATGATCTCCATCGGAGAGGTGATGTTGAGGTCGATGACCTTGTTCACCTGCTCCATGTCGGACCGGGCGAACTCGGCGCCGTAGGTGTTGGCGCCGGCGTTGAGGATGACCAGGCCGATGTCCAGGTCGGCGCAGGTGGCGGCGATGCCCTCGGTGGCGCCAGGGTCGGTGAGGTCCACGGACAGGGTTCGGCACTCCACGCCCTTGGCGCGCACGGCCCCGGCGGTCTCCTCGAGCGGGCCGGATTTGCGGGCGATGAGGACCGACGAGACGCCGGCCTCGGCGAGGAGCAGCGCGATCTCGGCGCCCACGCCCTCGCTTCCGCCCACGACGAGAGCCCACGGACCGTAGGTGGCTGGATCGAACGGCTTCGGATTGACGGGTGTCGACATAAACTCCAGGGTATGGCCAAACACAGCAATAGTCCCGGAATCGGGAGAGGTCCGATTCCCCGGATCGACAGTGCGGACGATTTCGACTTCGAGAGTGTGCGACGGAAGCTGGGGGACACGTTCGAACCGCAGCCGGTCCCGGAGCTCCCGCCGTCGGACCCGGACCTCGACCGGACGGTCGCCGAACTGCGCAGACTGCGCGACGCGGTGGGCGCACTGGCGAACTCCGAGGTCGAACTCGGGGACGTCGCGGATCGGCTGGGGGAGGTCGCGGACATGCTGGAGCCGCGGGTGCCGGACCCGGCCACGCGGCTGGAGAACGTGTGGCGGGGCTGGGGCACCCGACGGTCCAACCCGGTCGGCGGGCCGGAGAACCCGCTCGCCCCGCCGGTCGACTTCATGGCGTGCGACGACGGCTCGGTGCGGGCCGAGGTGACGCTCGGCCCCGTCTACCAGGGCCCGCCCGGTTGCGTGCACGGCGGCGTCAGCGCGCTGATCATCGACCACATGATGGGGTTGGCCAACCACTGGGGCGGCCGCTACGGGATGACCGCGCACTACGAGATCGACTACCGGTCGCCGACGCCACTGCTGGAGCCGCTCGGTTTCCGGTCGTGGGTGCACGAGGTGGACGGCCGCAAGACGTGGACCAAGGCGACGATCCACGCGGGTGACCGACTGTGCGTGGAGGCGACGGGGCTGTTCCTGGAGGCGAGCGTCCCGGTGCCGGGTCAGCCCGGGAAGAAGTCGATCAAAGGCGACGTGGGCTGAGCGCGGTCCGGGGGCCTGCGCGCTGCGGCGCCGCCACGCCCGGGCTCAGCTCTGCAGCTCGCCCTGGACGACTCCCCTGAGGTACGGCACCACGACCTCGGTGAGCCCGGAGGCGAGGTCGTCCGGGTCCTCCGGCGGCAGGGAGATGAAGCTGATGCCCACCCGGGCGATGATCGAGGCGGCCAACTTGGCCTGCTTCTCCTGGATGCCCATCCAGCTCTGGGACAGCGCCGGGGTGAGCACCTCGGTGGCGCGCTCGATGAGTGGGCCGGCCTCGGTGGTGACCAGTCGGAGGAGCTCGGGCTTGATCTCGCCGGTGACCAGCGCACGCACCAGCGGGTCACGGCTGCTGGAGCGCAGGAAGCCGTTGATGCCCTCCTGCAGCGCCAGTTCGATCTGACCCGGGTGGCGCTCGATGGAGTCGCGGATCTCCCCGGCGAACGTCTCGGACAGCTGGAGCGCGTACGCCTGCGCGAGGCCCTGCCGGTTGCCGAACGTGCTGTACAGGGTCTGCCGGGAGAGGCCGGCGGCCTTGGCCACGTCGGACATGGTCACGGCCGACCAGTCCTGCGACTCCAGCAACTCGTGCATGGAGTTGAACACGGTCCTACGCAGAGAGGACCGCTCCCCCCGTCCAGCGGGTCGGGAGCGGTCTCTCTTCGATCTGCGCGGCGCCATGGGGACCATTGTGGCTGATCGGCCGCGCCACGTGGTCGGTGGCTAGGTGACGGGGCGGAAGTCGATCTTGTCCCGGACGCCACAGGCGGAGCAGCTCCAGGTGGCGGGGATGTCCGCCCAGGGGGTGCCCGGGGGGAATCCCTCGCGCGGCTCCCCGGCCTTCTCGCTGTAGTGGTGGCCGCAGTTGGGGCACACGTACTCGCCGGTCGGCGAGTGCTGGTCCGGCGCGATGTCGGTGTCGACGAGCACCTCGGGCTCCGCCACCGCGGTCGCCCCCGCGCCGTACCGGGCGAGGACCTTCTCGCGCTTGGCGGGCTGGATGTTGGCGCGGGTGATGTCGCCGTCGTAGTGCGCCAGGACCCGCTTGTCCATGACCTTGCGCCACAGCGGCGGGAAGTAGGCGACACCGATCATGGCGGCGTAGCCGGACGGGAGCTGCGGGGCCTCCTCGAAGCTGCGCAGAACCTGGTAGCGGCGCATCGGGTTGGCGTGGTGGTCCGAGTGGCGCTGCAGGTGGTACAGGAAGATGTTGGTGACCAGGTGGTCGGAGTTCCACGAGTGCGCGGGGCGGCAGCGCTGGTAGCGACCGGACGAGGTCTTCTGCCGCAGCAGGCCGTAGTGCTCGAGGTAGTTGACCACCTCCAGCAGGGCGAAGCCGAGGATCGCCTGGGCGATCAGCCAGGGTGCCACCTGCCAGCCGAACACCGCGATGAGGGCGCCGAAGAGCACGACGGTCATGAGCCAGGCGTTGAGGTTGTCGTTGCGCAGCGTCCACGGTCCCTTGCCGAGGCGCCCGAGACGCTCCTTCTCCAGCTGCCACGCCGAGCGCAGCGAACCGAACACACTGCGCGGGAGGAACGACCAGAACGACTCGCCGAAGCGTGCGCTCGCGGGATCCTCGGGGGTGGCCACGCGGGCGTGGTGGCCGCGGTTGTGCTCGATGAAGAAGTGGCCGTAGCCGGTGGTGGCGAGCGCGATCTTGGACAGCCACTTCTCACTTCCCGCGATCTTGTGGCCCAGCTCGTGCGCGGTGTTGATGCCGATGCCGCCGGTGACGGATACGGTCCAGGCCACGCCGATCGAGCCGGCGATCCCGAGCCCGCCGTCGTAGCCGAGCCACGACAGATCGTTCGCGGTCCACAGGTAGCAGGCGACGATGAGCGAGGCGTACTGCAGCGGGATGTACAGGTAGGTACACCACCGGTAGAACGGGTCCGCCTCGAGCTTGTCCATCACCTCGTCCGGCGGGTTCTGGCCGTCGGCGCCGACCTTGAGGTCGGCGAGCGGGATGGCGACGTAGACGAGGATCGGCAGCAGGAACCACGCCGCGGTGGCCGCGGGCCCCCAGCCGAGGGCGTTGAACCCGATGACGAAGGGCATCGAGAGGAACAGCCCGGCGGCCGGGATGAGGCCGAGCAGCCACAGGTAGCGCTTGGCATCGCTCCACGGGTACGGCTCCACCGCCGGGTCGTGGTGGTGGTGCTCGTGCGCCGCCTCGTCACCACCGTGGCGGATGTACTCGGTGCTGGACATCGTGAAGACCTCCGAACGGTTCAAGTGTGGCAAATGCCACTGCCTTTCCTCGAGGTTAGACAAACAGGCGGCAGATGTCTAGACACGATCCAGTAATTTGTCCAAAGTGAGACTCGGGCGGCCGCCGTCGACGACGTCGAGGTGGGGCGGCCAGCGGAATAGGTCGGACGTCCGCATCGTTGTAGTGACCAGCCGTCGGGCCCCCTCCCCGACGAGGGGAGTGGAGATGGTGACGATGCAGCAGTCCGCGATGCGGGCGATGATGCGATCCGAGAGCGGCGACGTCCGGCTCGACCGCGCGGTGTTCACCCGCGAGAACTTCCGCAGGATCGGCGTCTTCGCCGGGCCGCACACCGCGCTCATCGTCGTCTTCCTCGTCCTGTCCGTGCTCGGCGCCGTCCTCGCCGTGGCCACACCGCTGCTGGCGGGGCGCGTGGTCACCGCGATCGTCGAGCAGTCACAGTTCCGGATCGTGTTCCTGCTCGCGCTGGCGATCGCCGCCATCGGGATCGCGGAGGCCGTCACCGCGGTGGTCACCCGCCTCTGGTCGGCGCGCATCGGCGAGGGACTGACGCTGGATCTGCGGCGCTCGGTGTTCGACCACGTCCAGACCATGCCGATCGCGTTCTTCACGCGGACCCGGACGGGCGCGCTGGTGAGCCGGCTCAACAACGACGTGATCGGGGCGCAGCGCGCCTTCTCGGACACCCTGTCCGGAGTGGTGTCCAACGCCGTCCAGCTCATCCTCACCCTCGTGGTGATGGCGGGTCTAAACTGGCAGCTCACCGTGCTGTCGGTCGTCCTGCTGCCCATCTTCCTGGTCCCCGCGCGCTACGTGGGTCGCCGCCTGGCGCGGCTGCGCCGGGAGGCCTCGGACCTCAACGCGTCCATGAACGACCAGATGACCGAACGGTTCAACGCCGGCGGCGCCACCCTGGTCAAGCTCTTCGGGCGGCCCGACGCGGAGTCGACGGAGTTCCGCACCCGCGCGGGTCGCGTGCGCGACATCGGCGTGCGGACGGCCCTGCTCATGAGCGTGTTCATGAACTCGCTCACCCTGGTCTCGACGCTCGCGCTGGCGCTGGTCTACGGACTCGGCGGCTGGTTCGCCCTCAACGGCACGATGGACGCCGGCTCGGTGGTGGCGCTCGCGCTGCTGCTCACCCGCCTCTACGGCCCGCTGACCTCGCTGGCCAACGCGCCCGTCGACGTCGTCGCGGCGATCGTGAGCTTCGAGCGCGTCTTCGAGGTCCTCGACCTGGAACCCCTGATCTCCGACGCTCCCGACGCCGTCGACGTCCCGGAGGGCCCGGTGGCCGTCGAGTTCGACGACGTCCGCTTCTCCTACCCGTCGGCGGACAAGGTCTCGCTGGCCTCGCTCGAGGAGGTCGCCGTCCTCGATTCCCGCGGTGGTCAGGAGGTCCTGCACGGGGTGAGCTTCCGTGCCGAGCCGGGGCAGATCATCGCGCTGGTCGGCTCGTCGGGCGCGGGCAAGTCCACCATCGCGTCGCTGCTGCCCCGGCTCTACGACGTGGACTCCGGCGCGGTACGGGTGGGCGGACTCGACGTGCGCGACGTGACCTCGTCGTCCCTGCGCCGGACCGTCGGGATGGTCACCCAGGACGGGCACCTGTTCCATGACACGGTGCGTGCCAACCTGGGCTTCGCCCGGCCCGACGTGTCCGACGACCAGGTGTGGGACGCGCTGCGGCGTGCGCGGCTCGACGGGCTGGTCCACACGCTGCCGGACGGGCTGGACACGGTGATCGGCGACCGGGGCTACCGCCTGTCGGGAGGGGAGCGTCAGCGCCTGACGATCGCCCGGCTGCTCATCGCCGAGCCGCCGGTGGTGGTCCTCGACGAGGCCACCAGCGCCCTCGACTCGACCAACGAATCCGCGGTGCAGGAGGCGTTGACGGAGGCCATGGTGGACCGGACGTCGCTGGTGATCGCGCACCGCCTGTCCACCGTCCGGGCCGCCGACCGGATCCTCGTGCTGGAGGAGGGCGACGTGGTGGAGTCCGGGAGCCACGCTGAGCTCCTCGCCGCCGGCGGCCGCTACGCGGAGCTCTACAGCACCCAGTTCGCCGACCAGGAATGACTCCCGGGGTCAGCTCTCGAGGTACAGGCCCAGCTCGCGAGCGGCCAGGGCGGCGTACTTGGAGGTCTGCTCGAAGGCGGACTCCAGCGGCTGGGCGTCGGTGAGGTCGGAGATCTCCGCCCACCGCTCGGCCACGACCTCGGGGTTGCGGGCCTCCTCCGGCAGGAACACACCCCGGCTCTCGACCATCTGGGAGACGGCGAAGACGCCGGCGCCGGCGCCGAGGATGGTCTTGGTGGGCGCGTCGTCGCTCACCATGAACAGCGCGCCGGAGGCGATGGTCTCCGGGCCCATGATGTCGAGCACCTGCTGGGGGAGCAGGTCCTCGGTCATGCGGGTGGCGGCGGTCGGCGCGATGGCGTTGACCTTGATGTTCTTCTTGGCGCCCTCGATCGCGAGCGAGTTCATCAGGCCCACGAGCCCGGATTTGGCGGCGCCGTAGTTGGTCTGCCCGAAGTTTCCGTAGATGCCCGACGACGAGCTGGTCATGAGGATGCGGCCGTAGCCGGCCTCGGCCATGTGCGGCCAGACCGCCTTGGTGCAGTTGACCGAGCCCATGAGGTGGACCTCGAGGACTTTGCGGAAGTCCTCGTCGCTCATCTTGGCGAACGACTTGTCGCGCAGGATGCCGGCGTTGTTGATGAGGATGTCGATCCGGCCCCACGTGTCGATCACGGAGTTCACCAGGGAATCGACCGCGGACCGGTCGGTGATGTCGTGCCCGTCGACGATCGCCTCGCCGCCGGCCGCGGTGATCTCGTCGACGACCTGCTGGGCGGGGGAGGCGGTGCCGCCCTGGCCGTGCACGTCGCCGCCGAGATCGTTGACGACGACCCTGGCGCCACGCTCGGCCAGTGCGAGGGCGTAGGCGCGGCCGAGTCCGCCGCCCGATCCGGTGATGATCGCGACGCGGTCGGTGAAATCGATTGCGTTGGCCATGGGGGCTCCTGATGTCGGGGGAGGGGGTCCGCTCCCGATACTAAGCGCACCGCCTCCGCGGCCCGATGGTCCTCAGCCCAGCTCGCCCCGGACGTAGGACTCGAACGCCGGCAGGTCGAGGAAGCCGTGGCCCGACAGGCCGATCACGATCGCCGGACCGGTGCCCGGCTCCCCGGTGTGCCGCCGGGCCTCGGCGAAGGCGCCGGCGAGGGCGTGCGTGGACTCGGGCGCGGGGACGATGCCCTCGGCCTTGGCGAACTCGACACCGGCGGCGAACGCCACGTTCTGCTCCACCGCCATCGAGTCGAGCAGGCCGAGGTGCTTGGTGTGGCTGACCAGCGGCGCCATGCCGTGGTACCGCAGGCCGCCGGAGTGGATGGGGTCCGGGACGAACCCTTGGCCGAGCGTGTACATCTTCATCAGTGGCGTGAGCCCGGCGACGTCGCCGTGGTCGTACCGGAACTCGCCCTCGGTCAGGGACGGGCACGCGGTGGGTTCGACGGCCACGATCCTGGTGTCGGCTCCGGCGAGGTTCTGTCGGATGAACGGAAACGCGAGCCCGGCCAGGTTGGAGCCGCCGCCCGCGCAGCCGAAGACGAACTCGGGGGCCTCCTCGCCGAACATCTCGAGCTGCTTGAGCGTCTCCTCGCCGATGATGGTCTGGTGCAGGCACACGTGGTTGAGCACCGAGCCCAGCGAGTACCGGGTCCCGGCGTCCGCCGCGGCCACCTCGACGGCCTCGGACACCGCCATGCCCAGCGAGCCGGGGGTGTCGGGGTCCTTGGCGAGGAAGCTCCGGCCCGCTTCGGTGAGAGTGGACGGGCTCGGGTGCACGGAGGCGCCGAACGTCTCCATGAGCATCCGCCGGTACGGCTTGGACTCGAACGAGGCCTTGACCTGCCACACCTCGACGTCCACGCCGAAGGACTGGCCGGCGAACGCCAGCGACGCGCCCCACTGGCCGGCACCCGTCTCGGTGGTGAGCTTGGTGATGCCCTCGGCCGCGTTGTAGTAGGCCTGCGCGACCGCGGTGTTGGGCTTGTGCGAGCCCACGGGGCTCGTGCCCTCGTACTTGTAGAAGAGGCGTGCCGAGGTGCCCAGGGCCTTCTCGAGCCGGCGGGCGCGGTTCAGCGGGGACGGACGCCACAGGCGGTACACCTCACGGACCGGCTCGGGGATCTCCACGTACCGGTCCGGGGTGACCTCCTGCTCGATGAGCCCCGCGGGGAACAGGGGCGCCAGGTCGTCCGGCCCGAGGGGTTCCTTGGTCCCCGGGTGCAGGTGCGGCGCCATCGGCTCCGGCAGATCGGCCTGGATGTTGTACCAGTGGGTGGGCATCTCGCTCTCGGGGAGCAGTGCCTTGACCAGATCGGAAGCGGGGGCGTCAGACGTCATGCGGGGACCTCGGGAACTCTCGGAGGGACGGGACGACGTCTCATCCTAGGAGGTCACGGGCGCCGGCGGGGCTCCGGTCACCAACCCGGTAGCGGCGCCGGCCCGCCCCCGGGGGTCATTTCTCGTCGGAGTCCTCGGGCTGCGGGGCGGAACCGGCGGCCGGGCCCGGGGCCGCGCTGTCGGCGGCGGGGGCGGTGCCCGTGGTGTCGTCCTCGGCGGCGGAGGGCTCCGACGCCGCGGGCGTGGGAGCGACGGGCTGGTCCGCCGGCCCCTCCGGGTCGGCGGTGTCCATGGGAGCCGGCCCGGTGGTCGAGGGAGACGGCGTGGAGGTGGACGGCCGTGCCGGGGACGACGACGAGCCGGACTGCGGATCGCGCAGGAAGTAGGCGGTGGCGCCCGCGAGGGCCGCGCCCCCGGTCAGTCCGATGATCCACAGGGGCGCGAAGCGGCGCAGGACACCACGACGCTTGGCCGGGGGCGCCGAGGGCTCCACCAGCTCGGAGGCGTGCTCGCGCACGGTCGCGGCGTGCTGCTTGGCGTCCGTGGTGAGCGAGTCGAGGAGCTCGGCCCTCTCGGCACGCTTGTCGCGGGCGACCTGCAGTCCCCGGCTCGCGCCGAAGAGCGCCAGCCCTGCCGGCCCGCGGGTCGCGGCCACCGCGGCCTCGCCGAGGAAGCGGGGGTCCTTGAGATCGAACGCCTTGCGTGCGGAGTCCCGCGCGGTCCGGAGGTCCTTCTCCGCCTGCTTCTGTGCGTTCTTCGCCGCCTTGTGGGCGGCCTTGCGCTCGCTTCGTCTGCTCATGTGTCGATGGTTGCACAGCACTCGGACACCGACCACCTCCGCGCCGACGCCGCAGGTGGGGCCGTGGCAGGATGGAGGCCGTGAGCATCGCAACGCAGAAGGCAACCATCCACACCAACAAGGGCGACATCGCGGTCGAGCTGTACGGCAACCACGCGCCCGAGACGGTCTCGAACTTCGTGGGCCTGGCCGACGGTTCCAAGGACTACTCGCAGCCCAACGCCAAGGGCGAGAAGTCGGGCCCGTTCTACGACGGCTCGATCTTCCACCGCGTCATCTCGGGCTTCATGGTCCAGGGCGGCGACCCCACGGGCACCGGCCGCGGCGGCCCGGGCTACCAGTTCAAAGACGAGTTCCACCCCGAGCTGCAGTTCACCGAGCCGTACCTGCTGGCCATGGCCAACGCGGGCCCGGGCACCAACGGCTCGCAGTTCTTCATCACCGTCGGGCAGACCCCGCACCTGAACAACCGGCACACGATCTTCGGCAAGGTCGCCGACGACGACTCGCGGAAGGTCGTGGACGCCATCGCCGCCACCAGCACCGGTGCGATGGACCGTCCGACCGAGGACATCGTCATCGAGTCGATCGAGATCGCCTGAGAAACATCCTCGTCGACCTCGCACAGTGTCGACCGATCGCGCGCGACGCGGGAACCGGACATCCGGCCCCGCGTCGCGCGTGTAGTGAGGCGGACCAGTTGAGCACCCAGACCCGTGGTGGGGGCGGCGCCGTCGCCCGATTCTTCCGCCTGCAGCCGGTGACGGCGTGGCTGATCACGGCCTCCCTCGCCGTGTACGCCGCGACGGCCCTGCAGGCGCGCAGTGTGATGAGCAATCACCTGTCCCCGCTGTTCGAGGCGACCGCGTTGTTCCCGCCCGTGGTGGCGGTCCGCGACGAGTGGTGGCGCCTGCTCACCTCCGCGTTCCAGCACTTCGGGCCGCTGCACCTGCTGCTCAACATGTACATGTTGTGGATCCTCGGGCTGGCGATCGAACGCAGCATCGGGCACGCCCGCTTCCTCGCGCTCTATCTGGTGTCCGCCCTCGGCGGTTCCGTCGCGGTGATGTTCTACGGGCAGAACTCGCTGACGGCGGGCGCGTCGGGTGCGATCTTCGGTCTGATGGGGGCCTACGCGATCGTCGCCGCGGCGCTGCGCCTGGACATCAAGGGGATCGCGGTCCTCCTCGCGCTCAACATCGGCGTGAGCTTCGTGGTCCCCGGCATCTCGCTGGCCGCCCACCTCGGCGGCCTCGTGGTGGGCGCGATCGCGGCCGTCGCCCTGGTGGTCCTGCCCCGCAGGCTGCCCGGCCGCGTCGGGCGGGCCGGGCGCGAGACCGCGTCCTGGGCCGGTTACACCGTCGTGGTGGTCCTGGCGGCCGTGGCCGGCGTGTACGCCGCGGAGTCGATGACCCTCGCGTCGATCCTCGGCGCCTAGCTGTACCGACAACGGACGTCGTGCTGCCCGGGGCCGCTACCTCTACCGGGTCGGGAACCCCAGCCGCCCGAGCGCGTCCACCACATCCCTGGGGTCGACGCCCAGGTCCATGCGGGTGAACACCTCCAGCTGCTCGAGACCGCTGTCGTCCACGTACTCGAGCCGCATCTGATGGTGTCGCATGCCCCACCGGGAGAAGTCGAGCGCGCGCACCTCCTCCACCGCGGAGCGGGGGATGAATTCCACTCTGCTGATCCGGCGCAGCGCGAGGTCTGAGTCCACCACCTCGATCAGCGGGCGCCGCAGCAGCTGGAGCACGCCCGACGGGATGAGGAACAGCGCCAGCATCCCGGTGATCACCAGCGCCAACGGGTCGTCGCCGAGCACCCCGATCGCCACGGCGCCGAACCCGCCCGCGATCCGGAGACCGGGCCACAGCGTCCCGGGGGACCACGAGTGTGCGCTCGGTACGGCCGCTGGAACCTCGGCATCGCTCATGCCCTCATCCTCCCTCATCTCGCCACGGCCCCGACTCCGCGATGTCCGTGTGATGTTCGTGCGATGTCCGCGCCGCCGGCACGCGCCGATAGTTATCCACAAGCGTTCTCCACACTGTGAATGAATGACACGGCTGGAGTTCGATTGCCGTTCGAGGGGTGGCGGTTCCTACCTGCGGCGGAGTCCTCGTCGTCGTCGTCGGGCGTTTATCCCCAGTGTGGACCGAGTTATCCACAGCGTGTGAGCGGGTGTGCACGCCCCGGTCAACACGACTCACTTAGCACATAAAACAATGGTGACCTGCAGCGATGCGGGCCGGAACCCATAAATGCAGGTCACCCCCCGCCAGTGGCGGGGGGTGACCTGTGGAAGAGGTTGTGGATTGACGAATCCGCGGCGCGACTACCGCCAGTTCATGGTCATGAGGAGACCGATGACGGCGATGCCGAAGCCGATCGCGAAATTCTGCCAGGTCTCGAGCGCCATCATGAACGGGATCTTCTCGCCGGCGATGTAGTAGAGGACGAGCCAGGCGAGGCCGAGGAGCATCAGGCCGAGCATCACCACGATGTACCAGCGCGCCGTGGGCGCCCCCTTGACCTTGACGGGGGTGCGGCTGACGGCGGCGTCCGTGTACTCGCTCTTCGACCGGACCTTCGACTTGGGCATGGCCGCATTCTATCAACCGTGTCCACCGCCGACGAACGCCCGGGCGCGCCGCAGTACGCTGCCGGCATGCGCATTCTCGTCGTCGACAACTACGACAGCTTTGTCTACAACCTGGTCCAGTATCTGGGTCAGCTCGGCGCGGCGTGCGACGTGTGGCGTAACGACGACGAGAGACTCTCCGGGCCCGACGGCGCGTTCGGCGAGGACACACTCCGCGCGGCGACCGCCGACTACGACGGCGTCCTGCTCAGCCCGGGCCCCGGCACGCCCGACCGGGCGGGGGCGACCATCCCGCTCATCCGTGTGTGCGGCCGTCAGGGCATCCCCGTGTTGGGCGTGTGCCTGGGCCACCAGGCGATCGGCGAGGCCTTCGGCGCGACCGTGGACCGCGCCGAGGAGCTGATGCACGGCAAGACCAGCGAGGTCACCCACGACGACTCGGGCGTGCTGGCCGGCATCCCGAGCCCGTTCACCGCGACCCGCTACCACTCGCTCACGGTGCTCGCGGAGACGATCCCGGACGAGCTCGTGCCCACCGCATGGACCGGGTCAGGCGTGGTCATGGGCATGCGGCACCGGGAGCAGCCGGTCCACGGCGTCCAGTTCCATCCGGAGTCCGTGATGAGCGACGGCGGCCACCGCATGCTGGCCAACTGGCTGGGCATCTGCGGCGAGAGTCCCTCGGAGACGCTGGTGACGCGGCTGGAGGCCGAACTCGACTCGGCCCGCGGCGCCGCCCTGGCCTGAGCCGCTGCGGCGCCTGCCGCCCCGGGCCCGCGGCCTGCTCAGCCCGGGCCGGGGACCAGGCCGAAGCGGATCACGCGCAGGACCACCTGGTCGTTGACGCCGGCCTCGCCGACCGGCGGCTGCTGCGAGAAGACCTGCCCCACGCGGCTGAGGTCGGGATCGTTCTGTGGCAGCTCGATGAGCTGTTCGCGGCCGCCCTGCCAGCCCGCGCCTTCGAGGGCCTCGAGCGCCTCCGGGACGGTCGACCCGACGACGTTGGGCATCATGAACAGATTCCCGGAGGAGACCTGCAGCGTGATGGTGGCGCCCTTGATCTGGGTCTGACCGGCGGAACTGGACTGCTCCAGCACGCGGCCCTCGGGTGCGGTGTCGTCGACCCGCTGGGTGTCCACGCGGAAGCCCGCGTCCTCGAGCGCGGCGCGGGCCGACTCCACGGACTGCCCGACCACGCCGGGGACCTGCACCTGCTCGGGGCCGGAGCCGACGACCAGCCGGACGGGGCGGTCGGACGGGGTCTGCGTCCCGGGTGCGGGGCTCGTGTCGACGACCTTGCCGGCGTCGTCCTCGGTCGACGGTCGCGTCTCGTTCTCCGGCTCCACCCGGAAGCCGGCCTCCTCGAGGGTGCTGCGGGCGTCGGCGGCCGACATCCCCATCACGTTGGGCACCTGGAGCACCGGGACGCCGGTGGAGACGACCAGGTGGATCTCGGACTGCAGTGCCAGTCGCTTTCCGGCGATCGGGTCGGAGGAGATCACGTGGCCGGCCGGGATCTGCGGGTCGGGTTCCGGGTGCTCGACGGGCACCAGGCCCAGGGCCTCGAGTTCGGCCACCACCTCGTCGACGGGACGCTGCGCGACCTCCGGGATGGTCACTTCCTGGACCTGCTGCTGGCTGGTCCCGTTGTCGGAGGTCGCCCAGATCGAGACGGCGGCGATCACGCCCAGCACGGCGAGGACGGCGACGGCGATCGCGACGGGCCGCGCCTTGCGGCCGCCCTCCCGGCGCCGCCGGGAGGAGTCGGCGCTGTGCCGGGTGGCGGTGCCGGCGCCGGAGGACAGCCCGGGCAGGTCGTGCGCCTCCGTGGGGGCGTCGGAGGGCGGTCCCCAGTCGGAGGAGCGGGCCCCGGCCACGCCGGCGGCGCCCGCGGCGAGCCCGGTCCCGAACCCGGCGCCGGTGAAGCCGTGGGGGGCGTCGGGCCGGAGCTCGTCGTCGAGGTCGTCGTCAGAGAGCACCAGCGGTGCGGCGGGGCGCCCCCCGGTCAGGACCGTGAGCAGGTCGGAGCGCATGTCCCCGGCGGAGTCGTACCGGTTCTCGGGGTTCTTGGCCATGGACTGCATCACCACGGCGTCGACGTACCGGTCGATCCCCGGGTCGAGCGACGACGGGGGCGCGGGCGTCTCGCGGACGTGCTGGTACGCCACGGCCACCGGTGACTCGCCGGTGAACGGGGGCGCGCCGGTGAGCATCTCGTAGAGCACGCAGCCGGCGGAATAGAGGTCCGAGCGGGCGTCGACGGACTCGCCACGCGCCTGCTCGGGGCTCAGGTACTGGGCGGTGCCCATCACCGACGACGTCTTGGTGAGCGTCGAGGTGGAGTCGCTGACCGCGCGGGCGATGCCGAAGTCCATGACCTTGACCGCGCCGTCGCGCGAGATCATGACGTTGGCGGGCTTGACGTCGCGGTGGATGATGCCCTTCTTGTGCGAGAAGTCGATCGCCCCGCACACGTCGGCCATCACGCCCAGCGCCCGGTCGACCTCCATCGGCCCGTCCATGCGGACGATGTCGCGGATCGTGTCGCCCTCGACCAGCTCCATGACGATGTAGGGCAGGGCGCCCTCGTCGGTGTGCTCCTCGCCCGTGTCGTAGATCGCCACGATCGAGGGGTGGTTGAGCGAGGCCGAGTTCTGGGCCTCGCGACGGAAGCGCTGGTAGAAGGTCTCATCGCGCGCCAGCTCGGCGCGCATGATCTTCACGGCCACGTCGCGGCCCAGGGTGGTGTCGCGCGCACGGTGGACCTCCGACATACCGCCGAAGCCCAGCGTCTCGCCGATCTCGTATCGGCCCGCCAGCAGTTGAGGTGTGGTCATCCGCCGTTCCCTCCTCTGCCGTCGTTACCGGGTCCGTTGCCGTTATTGCCCGCCCCGCCCGGGGCGTTACCACCGCCCCCGTCGTCGCCGGGTGCGGGCAGGACGCTACTGAACTCCGAGGTGAGGGAGTCGAGCATGTCCTGCAGGTCCGTCGTCGGCCCGGGGTCGGGCTGACTCGTGGGAGTCGGCTGCGGAGGCGGCTGCGGTGACGGGGTCGGGCTGGGCGCGGGCTCCGGAGCGGTGGTGGTGGTCACCAGCGACGTGGTGGTGGACGGCGTCGACGGGGTGCTCCGGCCGAACAGCCCGTTGGGGCCGAAGACGCCCGCGTTGGACAGGGCGATCGCCCCGGCCACGGCCAGCAGCGCCACCAGGATGAACGCGACGAGGAACCAGGCGCCGCAGCCGCCACGTCTCCGGCGGGGCGGCCGGGACGTCACCGGCGGCGCCGGGGGACGATGCGCGGGAGCGGGCGCCTGCGGTGCGCGCTGCCGGCCGCCGTGCTCGCGGGGACCCGGCGCGGGCTGGACCCGGGTGTACGCCCGGGTGGGATCCGGCCGGCCCGCGTTCCCGGCCGCCGTGTCCTCGGGCAACACCGTGGTCGCGGCCGCGGCACCGGCGGCGAGCCCCGCGGCGGCTCCGGCGGCGCCCGCTGCCCCCGCGGGGACCCGGGGGGAGCGGCCGGCGCGCACGTCGGCGACCGCGTCGGCGAAGGCCTCACCGTCCGGGTAGCGGTGGTGGGGGTCCTTGGCCATGGCGTGGGCGAGGAGCCCCCGCACCGGCGCCGGGATCGCGTCGGGCAGCGGGGGAGGCGCGTCCCGCACGTGCATCATCGCGATGGTCACCGGCGAGTCGGCCACGAACGGTCGCCGGCCGGCCAGGCACTCGTAACCCACCACCCCGAGCGAGTAGACGTCGCCGGCCGGGGTGGTGTCGTTGCCCATGGCCTGCTCGGGCGAGATGTACTGCGCCGTGCCCACGACCATGCCGGTCTGCGTCATGGCGGAGGCGCCCATCGACTTGGCGATCCCGAAGTCGGTGAGCTTGACCTGCCCGGTGGGCGTGATGAGGATGTTGCCCGGCTTGACGTCCCGGTGGACGAGCCCGATCGCGTGCGCGGCGTTGAGGGCGCGTCCGGTCTGCTCGAGCATGTCCAGCGTGTGCCGCATCGGCAGGGTGCCCTCGCGCGCGAGCACGTCGGACAGGGGCTCGCCCACCACGAGCTCCATGACGAGGTAGGACAGCGGGCTGCCGGAGGACGGGTCGGTGATCTGCCCGTAGTCGTAGACGGTGGCGATCCCGGGGTGGGAGATCCGGGCGGTGACCTTGGCCTCGGACCGGAACCGTTCGACGAACTCGACGTCGGAGGAGTATTCGGCCTTGAGCACCTTGACTGCCACGTGGCGGTCCAGCACCGCGTCGTCGGCCTCCCACACCTGGCCCATGCCGCCGGTGGCGATGAGTCGGAGCAGTCGGTAGCGCTCGGAGAGCAGTGCGCCGGAGTTCAGGCTCATCGCTCACCGTCCGCGAGGGCGGCCAGGACCTCACGCCCGATGGGCCCGGCGTAGGTGGCGCCGACGGTGTCCGAGGTGATCCCCGGGCCGGACTCGATGGCCACGGACACGGCGAGGTCCTGGCCCGGGACGAACGCGATGTACCACGTGTAGGGGGCGGTGCCGTCCTCCCCGGAGCCGTGCTCGGCGGTGCCGGTCTTGGAGGCGATGGTCAGTCCCGGGACCGGCCCGCCGGCCGAGCCCGCGGCGTGGTTCTCCGCGCCCACCATGAGCTCGGTGAGGGTCCCGGCCTGCTCGTCGGTGAGGGCGCGGCCGGCGTCGTCCGGGCTGAACCCCTCGACGACGGAGAGATCGGGCGCGAGGAGTGAGCGGACCAGCTGCGGCTCCATGCGCACACCGCCGTTGGAGACGGTGGCGGCCACCATGGCGTTCTGCAGCGTGGTCATGCGGACATCGCTCTGCCCGATCGCGCTCATGGCGAGCTGGGCCTGGTCGTCCATCTGCCCGAGACCGGACGGCGCGACGGGCACGCCGAGGTCCTCGGGTCTGGTGCCGTCGATCCCGAACCGCTCCGCCATGTCGGTGAACGCGTCGGGGCCGATGTCCTGGCTCATCTCCACGAACGGCACGTTGCAGGAGAGCTCGAAGGCGGTGCGCAGGGAGACGGTGCTGCCCCCGCAGGTCTGCCCGGCGTAGTTCTGCAGGTAGGTCGACGTGCCGGGCAGGAGGGTGCGGTCGGCGCCGCTGACGGGCGTCTCGGGCCCCATCCCGGCCTCGAGTGCGGCCGCGGTGGTGATGACCTTGAACGTGGAGCCGGGGGGCAGGGCCTGCTGGGTGGCGTGGTTGAGCAGGGGGCGGTCGGGGCTCTGCTCGATCTGCTGCATCTCCTGCGACCGCACGTCCTGGTCCTGGCTCGACAGGGCGTTGGGGTCGAAGGACGGGCTGGAGGCCAGGGTGAGCACCTCGCCCGTGGAGGGCCGGACCGCGGCCACGGAGCCGACGACGGGGCCCTGGCCGGCGCCCCGCTGCAGGGCGTTGTAGGCGACGGTCTGGGCGTCGGGGTCCAGCGTGAGCTCGACCGAGCCGCCCTGCGGGGTCCGGCCGGAGATGAGGCCGGTGATGCGTTCGGAGAGCAGGCGCGAGTCCGAGCCGCTGAGGAAGGCGTCCTGCGAGTTCTCGACGCCGGCGGTGGCGTACTCGAGCGAGTAGTACCCGACCGTCGGGCCGAACACCCGCGGGTCGGTCGGGTAGGTGCGCGCGAAGTCGTACCGGCCGTCGGAGGGCTGCGACATCGCCAGGACGCGTTCGCCGGCGGTGATCTGCCCGCGCTGGCGCGAGTACTCGTCGAGGAGCATGCGCGTGTTGCGGGGGTCGGAGCGCAGCTCGTCGGCCCGGAAGACCTGCACCCAGGTGAGCTGGAGGAGCAGCGCCACCACCATGACCATGGCGGCGACGGCGACCCTGCGGATGGCGGTGTTCACGGTGCGATCACCGCCCCTGCCGCATCATGCCGGTCTGGGCGTCGGCGAGTGCGGGCGCCTGGCGCGGGGTCGGCATCGGCCGACGGGCGTCGTGGGACAGGCGGATGAGGACGGCCAGCAGTGCGTAGTTGGCCAGCAGGCTGGAACCGCCGTAGGCCATGAACGGCAGCGTGAGGCCGGTGAGCGGGATCAGGGTGGAGACGCCGCCGACCACGACGAACATCTGGATGCCCACCGTGAAGGCCAGCCCCACGGCGACGAGCTTGCCGAAGCTGTCGCGGATGGTCAGTCCCACCCGGATCCCCCGCAGGACGAGCACCGCGTAGACCAGCAACACGGCGGTCAGTCCGATGAGGCCCAGTTCCTCACCGATGGTGGAGGTGATGAAGTCGGTGTTGGCGAACGGCACCTGGTCGGGTCGGCCGTTGCCCAGCCCGGTGCCGGCCATGCCGCCGGAGGCGAGCCCGAAGAGGGCCTGGGAGCTCTGGTAGCCACCGGTGTCGAAGAAGGCGAAGGGGTCCTGCCAGATCTGGAACCGTACCCGGACGTGGCTGAACAGGAAGTAGGCGAGCACGCCGCCGGCCCCGACCAGGACGACGCCGATGAGCAGCCAGCTCACCCGTTCCGTGGCGACGTACAGCATCGTCAGCACGGTGGCGAAGATCAGCAGCGCCATACCGAGGTCGGTGTTGAACACCAGCACGCCGAGCGACAGGAACCACGCCACGATGATCGGGCCCAGGTCGCGTCCGCGGGGGAGATCCACGCCGAGGATCCGGCGGCCCGCGGTGGTGAACAGTTCCCGCTTCTCCACGAGGATCGAGGCGAAGAAGATGATGAGCAGGATCTTGGCGAACTCGCCGGGCTGGATGGTGAACCCGGGCAGGATGATCCAGTTCTTGGCGCCGTTGATCTCGGAGAACCGCGCGGGCAGCACGGCGGGCAGTGCGAGCAGCGCCAGGCCCGTGAAGCCGAGCGTGTAGCCGTAGCGTGCGAGGACGCGGTGGTTGCGCAGGAAGTACAGGACCGCGGCCATGACCCCCACGCCGATCAGGGTCCACAGCAGCTGCTTGGTGACGTCCATCGGGGGCGGGTCGTTGCCGGTGGCCTCGGCGCTCGCCGCGTACGCGAGGTCGAGGCGGTAGATCACCACCAGGCCGAGCCCGTTGAGCAGTGCCACGCAGGGCAACAGCACCGGGTCGGAGTACGGGGCCAGCCAGCGGATCAGCCCGTGCGCGGCGCCGCAGAGTCCGAGGAAGGCCAGCGTGATCCACAGCAGCGACAGGCTCAGTTCCTGTTCCTGCGCCAGCTGGACCAGCAGGAGGGCGAAGCCGACGATGACGGTGGCGGCGACCAGCAGGACCAGTTCTTTGCCGCGGCGTGGACGCGACGGGATCGCCGACCGTCCGCTCTCGGATGCGGGAGCACTCATCTGGTCAGCTCACCGCCCGGCAGTTCTCTCCCGGCACGGGGTCGGGGGCCTGCTCTGCCTCGGGGTCGTCCCCGGCCCCTGCGCCGGGCTCACGATCAGCGCCGGGTTCCGCCCCGGGTTCGCGCTCGGCACCGGGTTCGGGCTCCGCTCCCGGCCGGTCGGCCTCGGCGTCACGCTCGGCCCGGTCCTCGGCGGCCTCGCGGCTCTCGGCCTCGACCTCCTCGCACAGGGGCAGGAGGTTGTCCTGCGCGAGGCGGGACACCTGGGCGCTGGTCTCGGCGAGGCTGCCCGAGGGCATGCCGGCCCGCACGGACTCGCGGGCGGGCTCGCGGAGATCGCCGAGCGTGAAGACGTTGCAGCCGGCGGGCAGGGCGTCCTGGTCGTGCATGGTCAGGGAGCCCTCGGCGGACAGGCAGGCCATCTGGCTCACCGACGCCAGCGCGACCCCGAACACCTCGCCCGGGATCCCGCGCTTGACCACCACCTGACTGTCCTGATCGGTGACGAAGTAGTTGCTGCGGATGAGCAGCGTGGACACGCCCACGATCACGCCCAGCAGCGCCACCACCCCGACCACGCTCAGGGCGAACCGCCAGCGACTGCCCCGGGGCGGCTCGTCGTCCACCTCGTCGTCGTCGGGTGTCTCGTCGCCCTGGTCGGTCTCCGGCTCGCGGGCGGCCTCCTGGGCGCGGGAGAAGGCGGCCGCCCGTCCGGCGGCGGAGTCGGCGTCGGGGCCCGCCTCGCCCTCGTCGGTGGACGCCGCGCCCACCACCACGGGCACGGACGGGGCGTCGCGGGGGGAGTCGAGGACGTCCGCCACGACGACGGTGATGTTGTCGGGGCCGCCGGAGCGGAGCGCCAGCTGCACCAGCCGGTCCGCGGCGCTGTCGACCGTGCCGGTCTCCAGCGTCTCTGCGATGGTCTCCGTGCTCACCGGATCCGAGAGCCCGTCCGAGCACAGCAGGTAGCGGTCGCCGGGGCGGGCCTCCCGGATGACGACCGTCGGCTCGACGGGTTCGCCGGTGAGGGCCTTGAGGATGAGGGAGCGCCGGGGGTGGTTGTGGGCCTCGTCGGCGGAGAGCTCACCGCGGTCCACCAGCGATTGCACGAACGTGTCGTCCTTGGTGATCTGGGTGAGCGACCCGTCCCGCAGGAGGTAGGCGCGGGAGTCACCGACGTGGATGAGGCCCATCCGGCGACCGTCGAAGAGCAGGGCCGTGGCCGTGCAGCCCATGCCCTCGGTCTCGGGGTGGGCGCTGACGTGCGCGGCGATCGCCTCGTTTCCCTCGACGAGCGAGCGGGTCAGGGCGCCGGTGAGGTCCTGACCGGACTCGTCCTCGTCGAGCCTGGCCAGCGAGGCCACCACGAACTGGCTGGCGATCTCCCCGGCGGCGTGACCGCCCATCCCGTCCGCCAGCGCGAGCAACCGCGGACCGGCGTAGGCCGAGTCCTCGTTGTTCTGCCGCACCATCCCCAGGTGGGAGCGCGCCGTGTAGACGAGGGCGGGGGTCACGCGCGCAGCTCGATCACTGTCTTGCCGATGCGGATCGGCGTCCCCTCGGCCACCTTGACCGGGGTCGTGACCCTCGATCTGTCCAGATAGGTGCCGTTGGTCGACCCGAGGTCCTCGAGGAACCAGTCGGGACCGTGCGGGGAGAGTTTGGCGTGCTGGTTAGAGGCGTAGTCGTCGTCGATCACGAGCGTGCAGTTGTCCGCCCGGCCGAGGAGGACCGGCTGTTCGGAGAGGGTGATCCGGGTGCCCGCGAGGGCGCCCTGGGTGACGACGAGGTGGCGGATCGTGCCCCCGCCGCGACCGAGGAAACCGCCCCGTCTGGCGCCGCGGGACGACGAGCGCATGCCCACGTTGCCGAACACGTCCGTCTTGAGCGCGCGGAGCACCAGATAGATGAACAGCCACAACAGGACCAGCAGGAGGCCGCGTGAGAGCTGCAGTACGAGTCCCTGCATTGCTCATCTCCTCCCTCGTGCGGGTGGCGGTGGCGGGTCGGATGCGGCCCGCCACCTCGTTCAACGTCTGGTGGCCCACGGCGGTTCCGCGGGTCTGACCCCGTCGAGGCTAGTCGAACCTGACCGTGATCTCCGAGTGTCCGACGCGGATGACGTCGCCGTCCGCGAGCTGCCAGTCCTGGATCGGGCCGCCGTTGACCGTGGTCCCGTTGGTCGAGCCCAGATCCGACAACAGCGCCTCGCGGCCGTCGAATCGCACGTCCGCGTGCTGCCGGGAGACCCCCGTGTCCGGGAGTCGGAACGCGGCGTCCTGGCCGCGGCCGAGCAGATTGGAGCCCCGCTGGAGACGGAAGGTGCGCCCGGATCCGTCCTCGAGATGGAGCATCACCGTCAGTGAGGTCCGGCCCTGGGTGATCTGCGTGGGGGCATCCGAGGGGCCGCCCCAGCCGGCCGAGGGGCGGGAGTCGACGGGGTAGTTGGAGGCGGGTGCCTGCATGGGTGGCTTCTCCTGGGGTGCGCTCGGGGGCGACGGATCCGGGTGGCCCGGCGCCGGCGCCGGTGCGGCGGCTGAGATATGGAACGGGACGGCGTCCGGGTCCACGACGCCGTCGATGCGCATCTGTCCCGTGTGGAGGTCGTCGCGTTCGACAAAGGTGACCGTGACCGGACCGTACGTCTCCCACTGTTGCTCCGTGATGTGATCGGAGAGGTGGCGGGAGAAGGTCTTGACGGCCAGGGCCTCGTCCTCGGTGAACGATGCGTAGTCCGAGCGGGCGAGGGTGATGGTGTAGCTGTTGGACACCAGCAGATGGCCGTCCACGACCTTGAGTGAGGCCTCGGCCTGTTTGCGCAGCTGGGCCTCGACCTCCGCCGCCACGACCTTGCCGCCGAAGAGTCGGGCGAACGCGTCGCCCACGGCACCCTGAAGGGTGCGTTCGAACTTGCCGACGATTCCCACGGATGCCTCCTCTCCTGAAGTGCTCGGGTCTGTTCACGGTCGCCCGCGGCTGTGCACGCCGACGGTAGCCGTGACGGTCGCACGGCATCCGGTCGATCATAGAGGCGAAGTCCGACGGAAGCACGTGTCGGAGGCCACGGAACCACTCCGGTGTGGCAGGAGTCACCGCTCAGTCAGGCTTCGCTTCCACCCGGCGTGGCGCCTCGAGACCGCGTCCACCAGCGGATTAGTGTGGCCCGTTTGGTGCGTGTTACCGTATTTCAGCGTTACTCGGGCGAGTGGCGGAATGGCAGACGCGCTGGCTTCAGGTGCCAGTGTCCTTCGGGACGTGGGGGTTCAAGTCCCCCTTCGCCCACCATGAGCAGTTGGAGCT
>DHCFD07801__coassemble_1109_pt1 | contig 40350 bp, 36 predicted proteins | sample DHCFD07801__metabat2_high_PE_018 | metagenome-assembled genome bin DHCFD07801 | reverse complement strand
TCGACGTGTTCTCCCGCCGCGTGGTCGGCTGGCAGCTGTCGAAATCGCTGCGGACAGATCTAGCGCTGGACGCGTTGGAGATGGGCATCTGGACCCGCGATCACGCAGACCAGGCCGTCACCGGGCTCACGCATCACAGCGATAAGGGTGTTCAATACGTCGCCATCCGCTACACCGAGCGACTTGCCGAGGCCGGCGCAGTCGCCTCGGTCGGCTCCACCGGCGACTCGTATGACAACGCCCTGGCCGAGGCCTTCAACTCGCTGTTCAAGGCCGAACTGGTCCGCAACCGCGGGCCCTGGAAGAACATCGACGACCTCGAGATCGCGACCGCAGAGTACATCGACTGGTTCAACCACCGGCGTCTGCACGGCGAGATCGGCATGATCCCGCCCGTCGAGCTCGAGGACACCTACCATCACAACCACCCCGCACCGGCACCCGCCGACGCGGCACTTGCGAGCCTCTAACAAACCCGGGGCGATTCAGCCTCTCGCTGGGCCTACACGTGTCGTCATCGACGTGGGGCAGGGAGTGCCTATTCTGCAAGACCATGTCGACAGTGCCGCTGCCCCACTGCCAGTTCTCGGGCACATGCGGGCGAGCATCGGGATCCGTAGCGTGGGCACTCGGTGAGGCGATACCGGAGAGTCCGTAAACGAGCAGGGTGATCATCACGATGATGACCGATTTCCATGCAATCGACGTATAGCGCGTGGCGTGAGTCACACCGTGAGTACAGCACACGTTCCTACTTAGTGGTGGTGAATCATTCGAGGGCAGAACGGCAGGGACCGCCTTGAAAACCGCATTTCTGCTCATTCCATGCTGCCACCGTTGTGCAAGTCACCAACTCAGCTATGGGAGACACGCCCTAGCAGGCTCATAGGGTGTCGTTGACTAGTGCCCTCACGGATAGAGTGGGCAAGGGGTGTCCGTTCGCATTCTTGTCGTTTCGGCCAGGAGGGCCGGCAGTTTTCCCCGCACGAGGCTCGCCCCGTTACATGTGCATTCCGAATTGGAGATGGTGGGACCCCGCGCGAGACTGCCCTTCCACCACGTTGAAAGGAAGCGCCCACACGGGGCTACGGGGCGTCACGTCTGGCGTGCAGTACCGCAGCCGCACCCATCAGGACGAGGACGGGAACGAGAACGGCGAGGACGGGGACCGCTGTGATGTCCTCGAGGTTGACTTGGCCGAGTGCGCTGGTAAGGAGCGCGTGGCTGGCGGTGAAAGGTAGCCAGGGGGTGATCTTCTCGAGCATGGGGATCTGGACCATGAGCTGTTCGATTAGGAGCATCCAGGTGATCGGTGCGGCGACCGCGGCTGCCACCGATCGTGTGATGACGGCTAGCGATGTCGCCATCAGGGACCAGAGGAGAACGATTACTCCATATAGGCCGAGGTAGGCCCAGCCGCGGCCGGTCATAACAAGTCCGTCTGGATAGAACAGCGCCGTCATCAAGGCCAGGCACATGCCTACGACGTAGGTGAGGGTTAGGAAGACTGACGTGACCATGTACTGGGCGGCGAGAGAGGACCACCTGTGCTGCTGGGTGAGGAAAGAGATGGCGGGCGAGCCTGAACGAATCTCGGTGGCAGTGTAGGTGCCGGCGAACACGATTGCCAGGACGTGGAAAATGCTTGCGCACTTACCGAAGTCGCTGGCGTCGATTGGGCCCTGGTACGTGGGGTCGTAGATGATGCCCATGACGATGATCGGCCCGAAGCAGCAGCCGATCAGGAGTGCTGCAAAGATGCCGGTGGAGCGCAGGGACAGCAACCTTCGCGCCTCGGCTCGGATGGCGGGGCTCACAGTCGTTCGTCTCCTGCGGTGTAATCGGAGGAAGCAGCGGTCAGGTCGAGGAACAAGTCCTCGAGCCGGATGGGCTCTTCGCCAAGCGAAGTGATGAGTACATTGAGTTCCCTGCAGACGCGTGAGAGCGCGGTCGTGTCCGGGATCGCGTCGTCGAAGGCTACGCGGAGTTCCTCGGCGTCGCCGCCGACGGTGACGCCGAGACCGGAAAGCTTCGTGGCGAGGCGGGCATTGTCCTCGGTGCTGATCCGCGCCTCTCGCCCGCGCGTGAGCGCGAGATCGGTTGTCTCCCACTCGCCTAGCAGCCGCCCCTGCCCGATGATGACGAGCCTCTCGGCCAGGGTCTCCATCTCGGTGAGCAGGTGGGAGGAAACGAGCACTGCGTGCCCTTGGCCGGCGAGAGAGCGCAGGTAGGTGCGCATCCACTCCATACCCTGAGGGTCCAGGCCGTTCATCGGCTCATCAAGGATGATGTTCCGCGGCTTGCCTAGCATGGCAGTGGCGATGCCGAGACGCTGCTTCATTCCCAGGGAGTAGGCCCCGACGCGCCGACGCGCGGCCGTGATCATGCCGACGGCGGCCAGGGCCTCTCGGGCGCTGAACGCGGGCAGACGTGCGGAAGCCGCGACGGTTTCGAGGTGGGCCAGTCCGGTGCGTCCGGGGTGAAACCATGACGTGTCGAGCACGGCACCGGCAACGAGGGCGGGACGGTTATGACCGGACAGCGGCAGGCCATCGATCAGGGCGGTGCCCGAGGTCGGGCGGTCGATCCCGAGCATGGCCCTCATCGTTGTCGACTTGCCTGCGCCGTTCGGCCCCAGAAACCCAGTGATGACGCCATCGGGAACCGAGAACGTGATGTCGTCGACCGCCGTGACCTTGCGATAGCGTTTGGACAGATGCTCGACCTCGATCATGCCCAGCCGTCCCTCTTCGCCTCTGCGTCTCCCGCGGCGGATAACACTCGGTCGAGTACTGGGCGGATGGCAATCACGACGCCGGCGACGACGAGCATTCCCAATGCCAGCCCGGAGAGGACGTCGTGGGCATAGTGGACGCCGGCCAGCACACGCGAGACGGCGATGCCGACGGCAATAGGGACTGCGACCCAGCCCGTGCGCCTGAAGACGCTGATGCAGGCGGTGGCGAAGGCCGCGGCCAGCACCGCGTGGTTCGAAGGCCACGACCAGTCACCCGCAGCGGGACATGCGATCACAGTGGCCAGGTCTGCCGCTGTGCACGGCCGCGGCTCGGCGACCAGGACCTTGATCCCCTCGCTGAGCGCATAGGCGGCGATGACACCTGCACCGGCGCTGACTAGCGTCCAGAACCGGCGACGGGACCGGAAGAAGGCCCAAAGCGCCACAGCAGCCACCAGGGTCACGAGCGCCAACAGCCCCTTGCTTGCGACCAAGTCGATACTACCTTCCAGCCCAGACCCGTTCGCCCAGTGCACCGCTCTCATGTACACCTCCTCGCGCACCGAATAAGCCAGAGTCGCGCCAACAACGAGCACTGTCGCCACGACCAATACCCAGCTAACTCTGGGCACCCGCCGAGACTTGCTTTCTCGAGGCGGCGAAATCGCTATTAGCGTTGAGTCTGTGTCCATGGATTCAACGCTATGAACGTCCATGGTCCTGCGAATCTGCCAGAGTGCTTCACTCGTCTATGCCATTGGACATAGACCAGGATCGCGTTGACTGCATGTTTGGCAGAGTTGGACGGAGGAGCTGTCTGGGACAATGGAGTCCATGAGGATCGTGGGCAGGACACCGCTGCGGCGAGGTGCAGAAGTGTTGAGCGCCGCTGTGTTCGGTCTCCTGGCCGCCGTGCCTGAGCCCGGCCTGATGATCGTTCTGCTCCTTGGACTCGTCGCCATTGCCATCGGTGCCTGGTCGCGTGGGCTCCGCGTCGGACTGTGGGGGCTGACCGTCCTCGTCGCGGCCAGCGCGGCTCGGGCCATGTTAGTGGACGGGCATTGGATCTATCTCTCCGAAGAGCTGCCTCCGGCCCTGCTGCGAGCAGGGGTGCCATGGCTGGCCGCGGTCGCGTTGCGCCAGTACGTCAATCTGGGCCGGCAGGCCGATCAGGAACGCGAGCTGAAGCGGCGCGAACGGGTCGCTGAACTCGAGCGGCGCTCCACAGCCGAACGGCTGGACCTTGCTCAGTCGCTCCATGACGACCTCGGGCATTCGCTCAGTCTCGTCGCATTGACCGTCGCTCGCCTCGAGCTCAACTCATCGTTGCCGGACTCCTCGCGGGCAGCACTTTCGAACGCGCGGCTGGAAATCGCCCAAGCCGTCGAACGCTTGGGAAACTCGGTCGTGAGCCTGCGAACAGGGGAACCTCTTGGCCCAACAGGAACCGAAACGGCGGAGACGGTCATCCGCAGAGCACGCGACGCCGGGGTACGCATCGACGTCACCGGGCTCCCGGACGACTTCCGGCTCGACATGTTCGGGCGAGATCTCGTCCAGCGCGTCCTCAGAGAGGCAATCACGAACGCGACCCGTTATGCACCAGGCGAGACGATCACCGTCCACGTGACGGACACCGGCGACAGGCTCCGGGTCAGCGTCTCCAATCGGGTGCTGCACGGGCATGGTTCTATGCGCACTTCCGGTACTGGTCTCGCCGAGCTCACGCACGCCCTGTCTGCAGCCGGCGGCGATCTCGAGGCGACACAGCAGAAGGACCGCTTCGTCGTCACGGCAAACTTTCCAGTCGCCGAGGGCCCCTCGAGCATTGGCGACGAGGGCGGAGAGGAAATCGGGGACGATGAACCTCGATCGGCTTCCACTAGGCGTGCACGCCGACGTCTGGTCCTGGCTACCGTCGCAGTAATCGTGGCAGGGCTCGCGGTCGGCGAAGTCGCATCGCATCTCCAGACGAGCCGGACGGTGCTGCCTCCCGACGACTTCGCATTGCTCTCAGTCGGAGACGCCCGAGAGGACGTGCTCCCTCTGCTTCCCGACCACGAGCTGCCACCGCGACGCGGCGAGACGCGCCAGCCGGGGTGCCACTCCTACGCCGTGACCGCAGACTCCTTCAACGATGCCGCCGGCGATATCCACCGGGTCTGCTTCCACGGCGATTCTGTCGCAGAACTCGAGTACATCCCGGGGGAAGAACGATGAACGACGGCAACAGCGTCATCCGGGTCGCGGTGGTCGACGACGAACCGCTCGTGAGAGCCGGGATCGTCGGCGTCCTCGAGACCGACCCCGGCATCGACGTCGTAGGTCAGGCTTCGGACGGGATCTCCGCCCTGGAGCTGATCAACACGCACAACCCAGACGTGATGCTGCTCGACATCCAGATGCCAGGAATCACCGGCCTGGAGGTACTCCAGCGACTCCGCACCCGCCCGAGGCGGCTGCCGTGCTTAATCGTCACCACCTTCGGCGAGGACGACTACGTCATGGAGGCCATCCGATCCGACGCAGACGGGTTCGTGCTCAAGTCCGGAGACCCGCGCCAGCTCCTCGCGGCCGTGCACGCCATCGCGGGCCACGGGGCCTTCTTCTCCCCGTCGATCGCCAGGAGGTTGCTCGATTCCGCCGTCGTGGATCGCTACTCCGCCTACACCGACGCCCTGAGCCGCTTCGAACAGCTGACCCAGCGCGAACAGGAGATCCTCATTAGGCTCAGTGAGGGGGCGACAAACGCCGAAATCGCGACCGATCTTCATCTGGCCCCCGGTACGGTCAAGGTCCACGTCTCCTCGATCCTGAGGACGACCGGTGCTAGGAACCGTGTCGAGGCCGCACTTATCGCGATCCGCGCCCGCCGGGTATAACTGACATCGCAGTCACAGCAAAAAAGCTTGCGCTACCGTGCTGAAGCTGGCTGCTGGGCACATTCGAGCACCTGTCGCAGTTGGAACCTCCGACTGCTGATCACCCGACTCATACTCACCGCATGGGGCGGTATGGCGGCACCTGCACGGCCACGTCGGTGGAGACGAGGCCCCTCACCTGTAAAACGACCCCGGGCTGCGGGTTTGAGGGTGTGTCGTGCATGAGAACTCCGGCAGGTCGGTGAGCCCGATTCCGAACCCCGTTCTGAGTCCTTAGTCAGGCAGTTCACCTGCCAAGTACTCGCTCGCCCTCGCCCATCACGAGTGACCTTTCAGCGCCCTCCTCGTCTACTCATCCCGACCTGCACGCCAGCCTTCAGTAGGCACCCACCGAGCCTCCTGTTGCCTATCGTTCTCAACCCCTGATTCGAGCCACCACGCGTCTTGCATCGCTCGACCAGCCGGCGGCGTCCCTCGATGCTGAGCGGGGCGTTGGCGTGGCTCATGCGTCCATCTCGTAGGAGCGGTCCATTAGGTCGGTCATTGCCTGCTGAAAGTCGCGGCGCTTCTTGTCGCTCCAGCCTCTGGTCAGGTCAGCGAACACTTCCTCCTGCCAACGATGCGCCTGGTCCAGCATCGACCGGCCCGCAGAGGTGAGTGATGCTTCGCGTCGTCGGCCATCCGTCGCGGACGCTGCCATGACGAGGTACCCGGCTGCGGTGGCGCTCTTGATCAACCGTGACGCGCCGCTCTGGTCGATCCCGACCTCCTGCGCGATCGCGTTCACCGTTGCCGGGGTAGCGCGCAGCCTCAGCGCATGGACAGCCTCGCACACGAGCACGAGCCGCCCCTGCTCACCGCCAGTGTCCGCTGTGACAGACCGACGTGACCAGTGCCTGACGAAATGGAACAGGACCTGTCCCGGGCCGAGGTCTGTCACTCGGTTGCCGCCATCTCGCGGCAGATGTAGGCCAACTCGAGAGCGGCCTTGAGGTCCGGCAGCCTGAGAGCAGCCGTGACCTTCCCGCCGGAAGCGCGGAAGACCGTCGCCACCCGCGTCGATTCCGCGCTCTCGGGCCAGGTCGCGTCCTCCTCGACCACCATCAATCGCTCGCTAACGGGGTGCCAGGACCGTGAGACCAACTTGATCCCCGAACGCTCCACCCATTCGGCAAACTGCGCAGGCGTGATCGGACCCGCGCCCTTCGGACCGAGCACGACGACTGGATCGCCTACCGCACGCTCAGATCGCTGCAGGTCGCGGGCATTGACGCTCGCATGCCACTCGTTGATCGCTTCTTCAAGGTTGGGTTCCATGACCAGAAGTATATGCGATTCGCATACATCTACATTCGGGTGGCTGCGCCATCAACCTTCTGCCCCGCAACAGCTAACGAGCGGATCGCGGCCCGGTCCGTCGCGATGGCGGCCGTGTGCGCGGAGGCCGGGGTGCCGTTCGTGCCGACGTTCGATGCCCTGCGCTCCGGTGGTGCGTGGATGCGGGGGGTCGAGGACGGCGACGGCGCGCACCCGGGCGCCGCCGGATACGAGGAGTTCACGCGGGTCGTCGCCGGCCCGGTCCTGGACTGGCTGCGCTCCCTGCCGGACGTCGAGCCCGGCTGACTGTCCTGTCCGGCGCGGTTGCGGGTGTGCGGGAGGGGATTACGCTGAATGGTGCCGTGTTCCCGCCCGCGGCGGTAGGAGGTTGATGCATGACCCATCCGAAGCACGCTGACCGCACTGACGAGAAGTCTGCCGAGCAGGCCCGACACGAGCACGACGACGAGCTCGTCGACGAGTTGGTCGACGAGTCCTTCCCCGCCAGCGATCCCCCCGGGGAGTACTGACCGCCTGCGTTCCGTGACGCCCCGTCGACCAGAGGGTCGGCGGGGCGTTTTTCTGTGGCGGCCCGGTATGTCGGCCGAGCCCGGCACCCGGGGCCGACAACCGGGGTACGACGACGAGCCGACCCCTCTCGAACAGGCGTTCTTGCGCCGTGTCGTACCCGTGGTGTTCACTGTTCGCGTAGTCGAAAGGTAGTTCGATTCGCGACGTCCTCGGCGTGTCGACGGTGACGGGAGGTGCTGACGATGGTAGTGGGGCCTTCTCCTGCTGATCTGTCAGGCCTGGGTAAGGCCGACCGTGTCGCGGAACTGCGTCGACGTCTGGCCTCGATGCCAGGTGGCGGCCCGCCCGCGGCGGCGCGCGCGGAGGCGCCGGTGGAGCCGCGGGCGCAGGCGGAGGCTCCGGTCATCGAGGCGGATCCCGCTGCGGCCCCGGACGCTGCGGCACCGGGCGCTGCGGGGCCCGGAGCCGTGGTGCCGGGCGTGGCCGTGCCGGACTCGGTGGCGCCTCTGCTGCCGGGCGGAGTGCTGCCGGCGGGCCGGGTGACGGCCGTGGCCGGGAGCGCCGCCCTCCGCGTGGGACTGCTCGCCGCGGCGACGGCCTCCGGGGCGCGGTGTGCGGTCGTGGGGTGGCCGGAGCTCGGCGTGGCGGCGGTGGCCGAGCAGGGGGGCCGGCTGGACTGCCTGGCGCTGGTGCCGGATCCGGGCCCGGACCCGGCGTCGGTGGTGTCGGTGCTGCTCGACGGGCTGGACCTGGTCCTGGTGGGGCCCGACGTCGCGGTGGTCGCCCCGTCCCGGGCCCGGGTGCTCGCCGGCCGGGTGCGCGCCGCGGGGGCGGTGCTGCTCGTGGGGTCGGACTGGCCCGGGTCGGAGCTCACGCTGGCGGGCCGGCACTGCCGTTACGGGGGCCTGGGGGCCGGGGCCGGGCGACTGTCCGCGGTGTCGACACTGGTGCGATGCTCCGGGCGGGCGGTCCCGCCGGTGCGCTCCGCGGAATGGGTGGCGGCGGGATGAGCGCGCGGGTCATGGCGGTGTGGTGCCCGGACTGGCCGGCGGTCGCGGCGGCCCGGGCCGAGGGGCACGGGCTGCACCTGCCGCTGGCGGTCGTCGGCCCCCGCGGGGTGCTCGCGTGCAACGCCGTCGCCCGTGCGGCCGGGGTGCGGCGCGGGCTGCGCCGACGGGAGGCGCAGTTCCGCTGCCCGGAACTCCTCGTGGTGGCGGCGGACCCCGCGCGGGACGCGGTGTGGTTCGAGCCCGTGGTGCAGGCCCTGGACGCCGTGGTGCCGGGCATCGAGGTCCTGCGTCCCGGGCTGTTCGTCTTCTCCGCCGACGGGGCACTGCGCTTCCACGGCGGACGCGAGGAGGTGGTCACCCGGGTGATGGACGCGGTGGCCGCGACGGACACGGAATGCCAGGTGGGGCTGGCGGACGAGCTGCCCACGGCGGTGCTGGCCGCGCGGGGCTCCGCACTCCTGGACCCGGGCGGGGACACCGGGTATCTGGCGGGGCTCCCGATCGGGGCGCTCGTCGTGGAGTCCGCACTGGGGGACGTGGAGGAACTGGCGGAGCTGGTCGGGCTGCTGGGTCGGCTCGGGGTGCGGACGCTGGGGGACTTCGCGGCGCTGCCGCCGCGGGACGTGGCCACCCGCTTCGGCGAGGCCGGCGCGGGGGCACACCGCATCGCCCGCGCGGTGCCCTGGCGGCCCCCGTCGGTGTCGGCGGTGCCCACGGGGGCGGCCGTCGAGCACCGGTGTGACCCGCCCCTGGAGCGGGTGGACGAGGCGGCGTTCCTCGGCCGCCGGCTGGCCGGCGAGCTCCACTCCGCGCTCGCCGCGGCGGGGGTCGTGTGCCTCCGTCTGTCCATCACGGCGCGGGTCGAGGGGGGAACGGAGGTGAGCCGCGTGTGGCGGTGCTCCTCGCCGCTCACCCCGGAGGGCACCGCGGACCGGCTGCGGTGGCAGCTCGAGGGCTGGCTCACCGGTACCGCGCTCGCGGGCGGTGACGGCGGGGCGGTCACCTCGCTGGCCCTCGAGCCGGTGGAGGTCGTCGCGGCCGGCCGCGTCCAGGAGGGGCTGTGGGGCGAGGCGGGACTGGCCGAGGCGCGGGTCCACCGGGCCCTCGTACGGGTCCAGGGGCTGCTCGGGCCGGAAGCCGTCCGGGTCCCCGTCGGGGTGGGCGGCCGTGGCCCCGACGACAGGGTGTGGTCCGTGGCGTACGGGGAGGCGCCACCGGAGCCGGCCTCGCGGGGGCCGTGGCCCGGCGCGCTGCCCGCACCGTCCCCCTCGGTGGTGTGGCCGGGCACGGCCTACCGGCTGGAGATCCGGGAGAGCGGGGACCCCGGGTCGCAGGTCGTGGCGCGCGTCCCGATCAGGGGCGGCGTCGTGTTGCGTACCGGCGGCGGGGAGCCCGTCCACGTGACCGCACGCGGGCTGCTCAGCGGGAGGCCCGAGGTCCTCGAGGTCGGACGGCGGCGGGACGCGGTGGCCGGCTGGTCGCGGCCGTGGCCGTTGGACGAGGCCTGGTGGGAGCTCGGACCCGGTGGTGAGCCCCGCGGGCCCCGGGCCCGGATGCAGGTCGTCCCCGAGCGGTCGGCCGCACTGTTGCTCGGTTGCGCGCTCGGGGACGAGTCGGGGCGCTGGACGGTCGAGGGAGTGTACGAATGACCGCGCACAGGAGGAACGCGCACGGGGCGGGCCCGTCCGCGGGCTCAGCGCTCGATGTCCACCACGAGGCGGGGCGGGTCCTGCAGCAGGAAGGTGGAGAAGGGGCGGTCGGCGCCCTCGAGGCCGATCACGGAACGGGCCTGTCCCTCGAACTGGCCGGTGAAGGCCACGCCGGCCACGTCCGTCGACTCGCCGCCGGAGACGGTGCCCACCGGCATCTCGGTCAGGTCGGTCTCGGTGGGCAGCACCTGGTCGGAGAGCGTCACCTGGAGGAACGAGTCCCCGCCCACCTCGACGGGGGCGCCGCTGCCCTGCTGGACCGGGGCGTCCACGTAGTCGACCGAGTAGCCCGGGACGCCCTGGCCGGCCAGCTCGAAGACCACGCGGTCCTCGCCTCCGTGGTCGCCCACGCGGATCTCGCTCACGACGAGTTCGGCGCGGTCGACGCTCTCGCCGGACTCCTCGCTCTTGGGCGCCGAGTCTGCGGGTCGCGCCGACGGGTCGGCGGCCTCGGCCTCTCCCGGCGCCAGTGCCCGGGCCTGCGCGGCCGGGGAGGATCCCGCGGCGGCCGTCTCGCTCGACGGCGAGGGCGCGGGATCCGGGGTGTCGGCCCCGCACCCCGCGAGGGTCAGGGAGGCCGCAGCGGTGAGTGCGGCGGCAGCGGCGAGGCGGCGATGTCGGAAGCTCATGCCTCCAGCGTAAAACCCATTTATCACTTTTGTCCCACGAGGTGGCTACAGTTACACCTCGCCGACGCGTGGGGCACCATGGGGACGTGGCTGATTTCGACCCCTCACTCCATCCTGACTGGTGTTCCGTCCTCTCCGCGGACGAACCGCAGCCCGGCACCGCCGCGCACGAGCAGGCCTGGGTGCTCCTGGAGGTCCCCGGAAGATGGGGGCGCGACATCTTCGACGGCGAGGCGCTGGGCGAGGACCTCTCCGGGCGGCTCAAGTCGCACGTCGCGGCCCACGGGGCCCGCATGCTCTTCATCCGTCGGCCCGGCCGCGAGGGGCGGCGCGTCGATCGCCCCCGGTTCTACCTCTGTGACACCCGGCCGGGCAGTCGGAGCACCCGCTCGGGTCGCGTCGACGGCCCGGCGGACCTGCTCGGGATGGACCTGGCGCCCGGGGCGGACGTCCCCGGCACCCGGGAGGTCACCGCGCCGGTCACGCTCGTGTGCACACACGCCAAGCGGGACCAGTGCTGCGCCGTCCGCGGGCGCCCCGTCGCGGCCCGGCTCGAGGCCGAGGTGGGCGGGCGGCTCGCCGGGCTCGACCCCGACGCCGGCGTGTGGGAGTGCTCGCACACCGGCGGCCACCGGTTCGCCCCCGTGGTGCTCTCGCCGGGGACGGGCTACACCTACGGACCCGCGGAGCAGGGCAACGCGCTCCGGATCGTCGAGGCCGAACTGGAGGGCCGGGTCGCCACCGAGAACCTGCGGGGACGCAGCACCTGGCCGCCGGCCGGGCAGGTGGCCGAGGTCGCCGTACGCGACTCGGGCGTCGAGGCGGGGATCGACGACCTCGTGGTCACCATCGACCCCGACGACCCGCTCGTGGCCGTGGTCCGCCACACCGACGGACGCGCCTGGCGCGTCGAGACCGGGACACGGGAGCTGCCGCCGCGGCGGAAGAGCTGCCGCAAACCCGAGCCCGGCGAGGCATCGGGCTGGGTCGTGGAGTCGTTCACCCGACTCTGACCACGCTCCCACCGGCCGCGGCGCCCCGGGGGGCGATGCCCGGTGAACTGGTACCACGGGCCCGAGAGCTGGTCCGAACTCGAACGAATCCTGTCCGGGCGCCCGGACCCACGCGGCCCCGAGCACCCGCACCCCGGCGACGGCAGCGACGCGCCCGCCTGGTCCCGTACGCGTGGCGGGTACACGCCGCCGCCGGGCCCCCGCCCACGCGACGCCGTGCCGTACGCGGAACTGCACGCCCACACGGCGTACAGCTTCCTCGACGGGGCCTCCTCGCCGGAAGCCATGGCCGAGGCGGCCGCGGAACTCGGACTCACCGCGCTCGCGATCACCGACCACGACGGGCTGTACGGGGTCGTACGCTTCGCCGAGGCGGCCGCCGAACTGGGGCTGGCCACCGTGTTCGGCGCCGAGCTCTCGCTGCCCGGCGGCGAGCACCTGCTAGTGCTCGCCCGGGGCGGGGAGGGCTACCGGCGGCTCTCGCGCGTGATCGCCCGGGCGCACCTGCGCGGCGGGGCCAAGGGCGAGCCGCGGTACGAGGTCGCCGAGCTCGCCGAGGCCGCCGGCGGGCACTGGTACGTCCTCACCGGCTGTCGCCGGGGCCGGGTCCGGCGGGCGCTCGAACGCGGCGGGGGAGCGGGCGGGTACGACACGGTGGCCGCGCGGACCGCGCTGGATCAGCTCGTCGACCTCTTCGGTGCGGACCGGGTGATCGTCGAACTCACCTGCCACGGCGTGCCCGAGGACACCGAGCGGTGCGACGCGCTCGCGGGGGTCGCCGCCGAGGCCGGGCTGCCGGTCGTGGCCACCACCGCCGCCCACTGCGCGGGACCGGAGGACGCGCGGCTGGCCTCGGTCATGGCCTCCCTCGGCGCGCGCGAATCGCTGGAGACCCACGCCGCGCACCTGCCCGCCGCCGGCGGCGCACACCTGCGCTCGGGCGAGGAGATGGCGCAGTTGTTCGACCGGTGGCCGGACGCGGTGGCCGGCGCCGCGCGGCTCGGGCGGGAGTGCGCCTTCGACCTGCAGCTCATCGCCCCCGAACTGCCACCGTTCGACGTCCCCGAGGGCCACACCGAGGACACCATGCTCGCCGAGCACACGTACGCCGGAGCCGCGCGCCGCTACGGTCCGCGGGACGAGGCGCCCCGGGCCTACGCGCAGATCGACCACGAGCTGCGGGTGATCTCCGGGCTCGGGTTCCCCGGCTACTTCCTCGTGGTCCACGACATCGTCGACTTCTGCCGCCGGGAGGGGATCCTCTGCCAGGGCCGGGGCTCGGCCGCCAACTCGGCGGTCTGCTACGCCCTCGGCATCACCAACGTCGACCCGGTGGGGGCGCACCTGCTGTTCGAGCGGTTCCTCTCCCCGGATCGGGACGGCCCGCCGGACATCGACGTCGACATCGAAGCCGGCCGCCGCGAGGAGGTCATCCAGTACGTCTACGCCCGCTACGGCCGCGACCACGCAGCCCAGGTGGCCAACGTCATCACCTACCGTGGCCGGTCCGCGGTGCGGGACATCGCGCGGGCGCTCGGCTACTCGCCCGGCCAACAGGACGCGTGGTCCAAGAGCGTTGATCGGTGGTCGGGACTGAAGGAACGCGAGCGTGAAGCCACGGAGGACACGGTCCCGCCGGACGTCCTCGCCCTGGCCCGGCAGCTCGTCGGACTACCCCGGCACCTCGGCATCCACTCCGGGGGCATGGTGATCTGCGACCGACCGGTGGCGGACGTGGTGCCCGTCGAATGGGCGCGCATGCCCGGGCGGACCGTCCTGCAGTGGGACAAGGACGACTGCGCGGCCGTCGGGCTGGTCAAGTTCGACCTGCTGGGCCTGGGCATGCTCACCGCCCTGCACCACGCCATCGACCTCGCGGCCGAGCACAAAGACCTCGAGGTGGACCTCGCCCGTCTGGACCTCGCCGACACCGGGGTCTACGACATGCTGTGCCGCGGCGACTCGGTGGGCGTGTTCCAGGTGGAATCCCGGGCGCAGATGGCCACGCTGCCCCGGCTGCGACCGCGCACGTTCTACGACCTCGTCGTGGAGGTGGCACTCATCCGCCCCGGCCCCATCCAGGGCGGCTCCGTTCACCCCTACATCCGTAGAAGAGACGGTAGGGAAGAGGTGGTGTACGACCACCCGTCTCTCGAGCCGGCGCTGGGCCGGACACTGGGCATCCCGCTGTTCCAGGAGCAGCTCATGCAGATCGCCAGGGACGTCGCCGGGTTCACCGGTGCCGAGGCGGACCGGCTGCGCAGGGCGATGGGCGCCAAACGGTCCCCCGAGAAGATGGCGAGGCTCCGGGAGACGTTCTTCGCCGGCATGCGCGACCTGCACGGGATCGGCACCGGCCCGCCCGGGACCCCCGGCACCGGGCCCGAGGTGGCCGAGCGGATCTGGGAGAAGATGTGCGCGTTCGCCAACTACGGGTTCCCCGAGAGCCACTCCCAGTCCTTCGCGGCGATCGTCTACTACTCGGCGTGGTTCAAGCATCACCACCCGGCGATCTTCTGCGCCGCGCTCCTGCGCAGTCAGCCGATGGGCTTCTACTCGCCACAGTCGTTGGTGGCCGACGCCCGCCGGCACGGGGTCACGGTCCACCGGCCGTGCGTCAACCGCTCCCTCGGCGGCGCCACGTGCGAAAACCGGGGGACCGAGGTGCGGCTCGGACTCGACTCGGTGCGGGCGATCGGCGCCGACCTCGCCACCGCGATCGCCGACGAGCGTGACACCCACGGCCCGTACCGCTCGGCCGCCGACCTCGCCGGACGCACCGGCCTGACGGTGCGTCAGATGGAGGCCCTCGCCACGGCCGGGGCGCTCGACGCCCTGGGCACGGGCGGCCGGCGGGCGGCGCTGTGGTCGGCGGCCACCGCGGCCCGCGAGAAACCCGGGATGCTGCCCGGACTCAGCCAGGTCGACGCCCCGACACTGCCCGGGATGAGTCTGCTCGAGCTCACCTCCGCCGACCTCGCCGCCACCGGCATCAGCCCGGAGGAATACCCCACCGTCCACGCCCGGCCGTACCTGGACTCCCGCGGGGTGTGCACCACCGCGGGGCTCGCGGACGTCCCCGACGGCAGCCGGATCGAGGTGGCCGGCGCGGTCACCCACCGGCAGCGACCCGCCACCGCGGAGGGCGTCACCTTCCTCAGCCTCGAGGACGAGACGGGCATGACCAACATCGTGTGCTCGGTCGGTCTGTGGGCCCGCTACCGGCCGGTGGTCTCCTCCGCGCCCGCGCTCCTCATCCGCGGGACCGTGGAGAACCGCTCCGGGGCGGTGAGCGTGGTGGCCGACAAGATCGAACGGCTCCACCTCGGGGTCGCGGTCGGCCGCAGCCGGGACTTCCGGTGACCCGCTCAGACGTAGCGGAAATCCTCCCCGCGCGCCCAGGAGACCAGCCGGTCGGCGGTGTCGCGCCGCGACGGCGGGTGGTACCCGAACACCTGCACGGCCTCGAAGGCGTACGCGAGCTCCGGGTCCTGCATGTAGGCGAACCCGCCGACGGCCTCGCGGACCAGCGACTGCACGCGGACCAGGGCGTCGCGCATCGACCACCGGACCAGGGCCAGGCGGGCCGAGACGTCACCACCCCGGGCGCCCTCGTCGAATTCGCGGGCCACCGCGTGCAGCGCGGTCCGCATGGTCTCCACCTCGGCGAGTGCCGAGGAGAACAGCTTCGGGTCGAGCCGGTCACGGTCGGCGAGCTTCTCCACCACCCGCGTCGCCACCCCCAGATAGCAGGCGCTGATGAGCAGTCCGAACCACAGGTAACCGGTCATCTCGTGGACGTCATCGGGGTCGTTCTGCGACGTGAGGAACACCATGTCGGACTCGACGCGGACCTCGTCCAGGAGCAGCGAGTCGCTCTCCGCCGCCGCGAGGACGGGGCTCTTCCAGAACTCCTCGCGCCGCAGTCCCTCGGCCCCGTTGAAGACCAACACGACGGCCCGCTCCGAGTCGTCCACCAGAGCGCTCGCCACCAGCAGGGACATCGACCGGGAGAGGCTGCACGGGGCCTTCCGGCCGGAGAGCACGTAGTGGTCGCCGTCCCGGCGGGCGGTCATGGTCGGACGGAACACCGACCCGCCGGGCGTGCCCTCGGAGAAGCCGGAGGCCATCACGGTGCCGCCGTCGACCAGGGCCTTGATGAGGTCCCGCTCCTCCGGGGACGCGTCCGCCGCGGCCTCGAACAGGGTCGCGCAGGACAGATGGTGCATGGTCGTCGCGGCGCCCAGCGACGGCGCCACCGCGCCGACCGCGGTCTGGAACCGCACCGCGTCGACCGCGCTCGCGCCGGCGCCGCCCAACGCGGTGGGGACGATGAGGCCGGTCGCCCCGGTGCCCGACCAGTCGGCGACCGCCGTGCTGTCAGGGCCCTCGTTCGCGAGCAACCCGGCCGCGTACAGGCGCTCGCGCAACCCCGGGGCATAGGAATCGAGGGTCTGGTTCTCGGAGGTCAGAAGCATGGGTTTCCCTTCGTGGCGGGGTGTGGCGATCTCCGGGCCGGCATCAGCCGGCGACCATCAGCCGGGCGGCCTCGGTGCAGCTGTGGCGTGGTCGCCACCCGGTGGCGTCGCGGAGTCGTCGGGACGTGGTGACCGGCTCTCCGCGGGTCACCCAGTGGGACGAGTACGGGAGCAGTCGCAGTCGGAAGCCGAGGTCGGCCAGCCGGCGGGCCGCGCCGAGCGGCACCGGGACGCACAGCGACCGGTTCATGCGGCACAGGTCGGCCACGGTGACCGCGCCCTCCGGGCCGAGGTTGAACTCGCCGTCGGTGGCCGTGGCGACCACCCGCAGGTACGCGTCCACGAGGTCGTCCTGGTGGAGGAACTGGTAGTGGGACCGCGCAGGGCTCGGGTAGGCGACGACCCGCGAGCGCATGGTCGCCAGCCCCGAATTGGCCATGTCGGGCCCCACCACATAGGTGGGGCGCAGGACCGCGACCGCCATACGGCCGTCCGTGCCCTGCCGCCATCGGCGCACGTCCTGCTCCATGGCGGCCTTGTGGTGGAAGTAGTAGTACGACGCATCGGCGCCGATCGGTGCGGACTCGTCGATCACCTCGGGGCCGTCGCGCGGCCCGTAGGCGTTGATGCTCGACGTCATCACGCACACCCGGGCCCCGGCCGAATCGGCGGCCCACAGGACGCGGCGCGAGCCGTCGACGTTGACGACCCGCGCCGCCTCCTTGTCGCGGGGCTCCTCCACCACGAACGCGCAGTGGATCACCGCGTCGGCGCCCTCGAACGCCTCGTCGAGCCGGTCGGTGGCGAGGTCGATCGACCGCCGCTCGATCTTGGGGTCGTCGACACGCAACGGCGAGCGGGCCAGCGCGACCACCCGGTCGACGTCGTCGCGCCGGACCAGCCCGCGCAGGAGGGCGGTGCCGAAGTCGCCGGACGCGCCGGTGAGCACGACCCTCATCGTGCGGCCACCGGCCGGGTGAGGGCGAGGACCTCGTCGATCGCCTCGGCGGACTCGACCAGCTGCTCCTGCGAGTGTTCGGCCGTGACGCACAGTCGCAGGAGCGCGCCGGACGCCGGGACGGCCGGGTGCATCGCGACCCCCGTGTACACGCCGCGCTCGAGCAGGAGATTCCACGCCTGGACGGCGCGCACGTCGTCGCCCACGGGGACCGGCACGATGGGCGACCACTCATCCTCGGCCAGCCCGGACGCGGCGTCGATGCCCTTCTCTCCCAGGAGGTCGCACAGGAAGGTCGAGTTCCGGCGCACGGTGTCGGTGAGCGCGGCCCCCTCATCGGTGCGCATCAGCCGGATCGAGGCCAGCGAGGAGGCGGTGGCGGCGGGGACGGAGGACGTGCTGAAGATCATCGAGCGCGCCGTGGCCCGCAGTCCGGTCACCAGCTCCGCGCTGCCGGTGATGAACCCCCCGCACGAGGCGGAACACTTGGAGAACGACGCCATGGTCACGTCCACGTCGTCGACGGTCCCGGTCTACTCGACCCAGCCGCGTCGGGTCGGGCCGTACAGGCCCATCGCGTGGGCCTCGTCGACCATGAGTGCGGCGCCGGCGTCGCGGGCCAGGTCGGAGATCCCGGTCAGGGGAGCGAGGCTGCCCTCCATCGAGTAGAGGGAATCGACGACGACGAGGATCTGTTCCGGTCGCCCCGCGCGAGCGGTGGCCAGCGCCTCCTCGAGCGCCGCCGGATCGTTGTGCCGGAAGGAGTGGACGGAGGTCCGGGCCATGCGCAGGCCGTCCCGGAGCGAGGCGTGGGCGAACTCGTCCACCACGACGGCGTCCCGCTCGCCGACCAGGGCGCCGAGGGTGCCGAGATTGGTCTGGTGCCCGGTCGAGAAGCACAGTGCGTCCTCGGTTCCGAACCAGTCCGCGATCTCCGCCTCCAGTTCCTCGTGCAGCGTCATGGTCCCGTTGAGCAGGCGACTGCCGGTGCTCGCCGACCCGAACCGACGGACGGCCGCGGTGGTGGCCTCCACGACCTCGGGGTGCCCGGCCAGGCCGAGGTAGTTGTTGGAGCCGAGCATGATCCGGTCCACGCCGCGGATGGTGGCGGTGCCGCCGATCCCGGACTGCATCGTCCGGTAGTAGGGGCTCTGGTCGGACTCCCGGAGGGACGACAGCAGTTGCGCCCGCTCGTCGGCGGCGAGTCGGTCGACCAGGGGGTGGTTCACGGAGGACTCCTTCCGGTGGGGGTTCCCGGGTTGTTCGCCCCCCGGCGGTGCCCGGATTGGTCTGCGGACCGGATCCGGTGCACTAGGTTCGGCGTCATGTCCCTCGACGCCCTCCGCTCCCGCCTCGACACCGCCGCGGTCCTCACCGACCCGGACATCATGGAGACCTATCGCCAGGACTGGGCCCGCGCCCCGCACCCGGGGACGCCCCTGGCCGTGGTGCGGGCGGGGTCGACGCAGGACGTCCGGGAGGTCATGCGCTGGGCCACGGAGTACGGCGTCCCGGTGGTCCCGCGCGGCGCCGGCTCCGGACTGTCGGGCGGTGCGACGGCCGTGGACGGCGGCATCGTGCTCAGTACCGAGCTGATGCGCGACATCGCCGTCGACCCGGTCACCCGCACGGCGACGATCCAGCCCGGGCTGCTCAACGCCGAGGTCAAGGCGGCGGCCGCCGAGCACGGGCTCTGGTACCCGCCGGACCCCTCCTCGTACGAGATCTGCTCGATCGGCGGGAACGTGGCCACCAACGCGGGCGGACTGTGCTGCGTCAAGTACGGCGTGACCACCGACTACGTGCTGGGGATGACCGTGGTGCTCGCCGACGGGACCGCGGTGGAGCTGGGCGGGCCGCGGCTCAAGGACACCGCGGGGCTGAGCCTGACCAAGTTGTTCGTGGGCAGTGAGGGCACGCTGGGGATCGTCACGGAGGTCATCGTCAGGCTGGTGCCGCAGCAGCCGCCCCGCTCGACTGTCGTGGGCGTGTTCCCGGACGTGGTGGCGTGTAGCGAGACCGTCCTCGCCATCACCCGGCGGACCCGGCCGGCGATGCTCGAGTTCATGGACAACGCCACCATCCGGGCCGTCGAGGCGGACCTGCGGATGGGCCTGGACACCTCGGCCGGGGCGATGCTGCTCGCCCAGTCCGACCTCACCGGGCCCGACCGCGCCGCCGAGGCCGGGTTCATGGCCACGGCGTTCACCGAGCACGGCGCCACCGAGGTGTTCTCCACCGACGACCCGGACGAGGGGGAGCAGTTCACGGTCGCCCGCCGGGCCGCCTTCACGAGCCTCGGCAAGACCGGCTCGCTGCTCCTCGAGGACGTCGGGGTCCCGCTGCCCGCGCTCCCGGCGCTGGTGGAGGGCATCGAGACCATCTCCACGCAGCGGGGCGTACCCATCGCCCTGGTCGCCCACGCCGGGGACGGCAACACCCACCCGATCATCGTGTCGTCCGACCACGACCCCGACCACGCGGAGCGCGCACGGATCGCGTTCGGTGAGGTGATGGACCTGGCGATCGGACTCGGCGGCACGATCACCGGCGAGCACGGCGTGGGCAGGCTCAAGAAGGACTGGCTCCCGGACCAGCTCGGCGACGACGTCATGGCGCTCACCCGCCGCATCAAGGACGCGCTCGACCCCCAGGGGCTGCTCAACCCCGGCGCGATGCTCTGAGCACCGCCCGTGTGATAGACACGGCGGTGCAGTCGGTTCGAGACCTCCGGTGCCCGCCACGGCGGGCGGGGGCCTCGTCGAAGCGCTCCGGACACGGGGCGTGAGAGGGAACCCGGTGGGAATCCGGGACTGTCCCGCAGCGGTATGAGGGAACGACCGCCGTCACCTCGAGCACTGGGAGCGATCCCGGGAAGCGACGGCCAGTAGGTCCGGCCCCGTGGCCACCGCCCTCGAGTCCGAATACCTGCCGGTTGTACCGGGTGCGCCGCACCCGGTGGTATGCCGCCTCGTGGACAGGGCGCGCGGCCGATGACGACACCTGAAGCGGACAGGGGCGGACCTCACGCCCCTTCGCGGCCCGGGCGGGCGCGTGACGCGGGTGCCATCGACGGACGGCGTGTCCGACTTGGGCGGTGTGCACTGATGAGCCGCACAGGAGGACGTCCGAAGTGACACTCACCCACACCGGGGCCGCGCGCAGCGCGCGCCCGTTCACCGCCACCGCCCTCGGCGCGCCCCGCATCGGGCCGAACCGGGAACTCAAGAAGGCCGTGGAGGCCTACTGGGCCGGAACACTCGACAGGCGGTCGCTGCGCGACGTCGCGGCCGGGCTGCGCCGCGACGACCGCGCCCGGATGACCATGGCCGGGTTCGACTCCGTCCCCACCAACACGTTCTCCTACTACGACCAGGTGCTCGACACCGCCGTCCTGTTGGGCGCCCTCCCGGCCCGGGTCGAGGGTGTCGAGGACCCGCTCGACCGCTACTTCGCCGCGGCCCGCGGCACCGCGGAGATCCGGCCGCTCGAGATGACCAAGTGGTTCGACACCAACTACCACTACCTGGTCCCCGAGATCGCCGACGAGACCCGCTTCACGCTCCACCCGGAAGCCGTTCTCGCGGACCTGGCGGAGGCGGTCGAGGAGGGCGTCCCGGCGCGGCCCGTCGTCGTCGGCCCGGCCACCTTCCTCGCGTTGTCCAAGGCGGCGCCCGGCGCGGGCGAGCCCTGGGAACGCCTCGACGACCTGGTCCCGCTCTATCAGCAGCTGCTCTCTCTCCTGCGGGCCGGAGGGGCCGGGTGGGTCCAGCTGGACGAGCCGGCCCTCGTCACGGACCTCGACGCCGCGCAGCTGGAGAAGGTGACCGAGGTCTACGGCGCGCTCACCGCGAGCGCGGATCGCCCGGCGGTGTGCGTGGCCACCTACTTCGGCGACCCGGGGCCCGCGCTCGAGGCGCTCGGCGCGACCGAGATCGACGCGGTCGCCGTCGACCTGGTGGCCGGCGGCCCGGGGGCGCTCGCGGCGACGACGGCGTTCCACGACCGGCTCGTGCTGGCCGGGGTGGTCGACGGGCGCAACATCTGGCGCACCGACCTCGACGGCGCGCTGGGCACGCTGGCCACCGCCCTGGGATCGTCGGGCAGCCTCGCGGTGAGCACGTCCTGCTCCACGCTCCACGTGCCCTACTCCCTGGAGCCCGAGTCGGACCTCGACCCCGGCCTGCGGGCGTGGCTGGCCTTCGCCGAGGAGAAGTACGACGAGGTCCGCGTGCTCGCGGACGCGCTGCGGGACGGGCGCGACTCCCGGGCCGACGCGTTCGACCGGTGCCGCGAGGCGCTGGCGGCCCGCGCCTCGGATCCGCGTGTGCGCGACATGAGCCTGCGCGGCCGGGTCGACGCGCTCCGGTCCGCGGGGGCGACCCGTGCGCCGGCGGCGGAGCGGGCCGCCGCGCAGCGTGCCCGACTTGGCCTGCCGACCCTGCCCACCACGACGATCGGCTCGTTCCCGCAGACCGACGACATCCGCCGGGCCCGGGCAGCCCACCGCAACGGCAGGCTGGATGACGCGGCGTACACGGACGCCATGCGGGACGAGATCCGGCGCGTGATCGAACTGCAGGAGCGGCTCGGCCTGGACGTCCTGGTGCACGGGGAGCCGGAACGCAACGACATGGTGCAGTACTTCGCCGAACTCCTCGACGGGTTCGCCACCACCGCCGGCGGCTGGGTCCAGTCCTACGGCAGCCGCTGCGTGCGCCCGCCGATCCTCTTCGGCGACGTCCGGCGGCCAAACCCCATGACCGTTGACTGGTCGCGATACGCGCAATCGCTCACGTCGAAGCCGGTCAAGGGCATGCTCACGGGGCCGGTGACGATCCTGGCCTGGTCGTTCGTCCGCGATGACCTGCCGATCGCGGACGTCGCCGACCAGGTCGCGCTCGCGATCCGGCAGGAGACCGTGGACCTCCAGGGTGCCGGCCTGGCGATCGTCCAGGTCGACGAGCCCGCGCTGCGGGAGCTGCTGCCGCTGCGCCGCGCGGACCAGCCGGACTACCTCGACTGGTCGGTGCGGTCCTTCCGGCTCGCCACCTCGGGGGTGTCGGACGCGACCCAGATCCACACGCACCTGTGCTACTCGGAGTTCGGTGAGGTGATCGACTCCATCGCCCGGCTCGACGCCGATGTCACCTCGATCGAGGCGGCGCGCTCGCACATGGAGATCCTCGGCGACCTCGACGCCGCGGGCTTCACCAACCAGGTCGGCCCCGGGGTCTACGACATCCACTCGCCGCGGGTGCCGGCCGAGGGCGAGATCGCGGAACTGCTCCGCGAGGCGGTGGCGGCGATGCCCGCCGAGAGGCTGTGGGTGAACCCCGACTGCGGCCTCAAGACGCGACGGGACGACGAGGTCGAGGCGGCTCTGGGCGCGCTGGTCGCGGCCACCGGCGCGGTACGCGGGGAGGTCTCCGGGACCTGAGTCACGGGTGGTCGCTCAGGGCCCGACCTCGTCGTCGTCCTGACCGGCCACCCGGACCCGCACCGCCGCGGCGACGGGCGTGCCGACCTGCACGGCCTCGCCCCCGAGCTCCACGGTGATGATCCCCAGCTCGACCTGTCGGGAGCGGACCGAGACCTCGGAGTCGGGCCGCAGGCCGATCTCGGCGAGGTGCCGCAGGACGGTGTTGTCGCGGTCGGACACGCGCGTGACGACGCCGGCGGCCCCCTCGGGGACCTGGTCCAGCGGCATGTCGCCCAGTGGGTCGACGCGGCCGTCGCGCGTCGGGATGGGGTCGCCGTGGGGGTCCCGGCGCGGGTGGTCGAGGTAGACGTCCAGCGCGTCGACGAACCGGTCCGAGACCACGTGCTCGAGCGCGTCCGCCTCCGCGTGCACCGCGTCCCACGGGTAGTCCAGGCACCGGGCGAGGAAGGTCTCGAGGATCCGGTGCCGGCGGACCATCGCCACCGCGAAGCCGTGACCGGCGTCGGTGAGCTCCACCGGGGCGTACGGGCGGTGCACGGCCAACCCCAGGGAGACGAGCTTGCGGACGCCCTCCGTGACCGACGACGGCGAGGCCCCCAGTCGCTCGGCCAGTGCGCCCGAGGTGACCGCGTCGCCGCCGGCGCCCAGTGAATGGGCGGCCATCAGGTAGGCCTGGATGGTCGGCGTGAGGTCAGCGAGTCGCAGGGGCGGGTCGACGGTCATGCCGCCAGTGTCCCAGACCTCCGCGAGCGGACCCGGGACACAGCGCGGGAGGCCAGCCCCCGGCGTGGCGCGAAGAGCTGCGCGGCGACGAAGAGCGTCGCCTGGGAGAGCACGACGACCGGGCCGGGCGGGAGATCGGCGTAATACGCGAGGTACACGCCGGCCAGGCCCCCGAGGAGGGCGACCAGGACGGAGACCGTCATGAGCCCGCGCATCGTGTCCGTGAGCAACTGGGCGGTCGCGCCGGGGATGATGAGCGTCGCCACCACGAGGATCACGCCGACCGACTGGACGCCCGCGACCGTGGCGGTGGCCAGCGTCACCAGCAGCACCCCCGTGAGTAGCCCGGTCTTGAGCCCGAGCGTGTGGGCGTGCAGCCGGTCGAAGGCCAGCAGTACGAGGTCGCGGCGGAAGACGAGCAGCACGATCACGGTGAAGGCGGCGACGACGAGGACCTGGACGAGCTCGCGATCGCCCACCCCCAGCAGGCTCCCGAAGAGGATGGTGTGCAGGTCCTGCTGGCTGGGGAACCGGGAGATGAGCACCATGCCCAGCGAGAACAGTGTGGTGAAGACGATGCCCATCGCGGCGTCCTCACGCACCGTGCCGGCCTCGCGCACCCCGCCGATGAGGGCGACCGCCACCAGTGCGGCGAGCAGGGCGCCGATCGCGAACGGCATGCCGGCCATCGAGGCGATCACGACGCCGGGGAGCACGGCGTGGGACACGGCGTCGCCCATGAGGGCCCAGCCCATGTGGACGAGCCAGCAGCTCAGCAGCGCACCGGCGACGCTGGCGGCGACCACCACCAGGAGGGCACGCCACATGAAGTCGTAGGCCATCGGGGCCATCAGCAGGTCGATCACGAACCGGCCCCCGATCCGGCCGGGGCCTCGACCCGGCGGGCGCCGAGGAGCGTGGCGAGCATGTCCGGCGTCGTGGTCTCGGCCACCGTCCCGTGCGCGACGAGGCGGCCGTCGAGCAGGGCCACCGAGTCGGCCAGGCGGTCGAGCGTGTCGAGGTGGTGGGTCGACACCAGCGCCGTCCGCCCCTGCGAGGCGAGGTCACGCAGGACCTCCACGTAGACCTCCTCGCTGCCGGCGTCCATGCCGTTGAACGGCTCGTCGAGCAGGAGCAGATCGGCCTCCTGGGCGAGACACCGGGCGAGCAGGACGCGGCGACGCTGCCCCCCGGACAGTTCGCCGATCCGGCGCCTGGCGATCGCGGCCAGGCCGACGCGGTCGAGGGACTCCTCGACAGCGGCCCGGTCCGCGGCCGAGGGGCGTCGCCACGCCCCCGTGAACGGGCGGCGACCCTGCATCACCACGTCGTGGGCCGAGACGGGGAACCGCTCGTCGATCCCGTCGGACTGGCCCACCGTGGCGACCAGGCCCGACCGCAGGGCGCTCCGGACCGGCTGCCCGAGGATCCGGACCCTCCCGTGTACCGGCCGGACCAGCCCCAGCAGCGCGAGCAGCAGCGAGGACTTGCCGGAGCCGTTCGGGCCCAGCAGGACCGTCACGCTGCCGCGGGGGACCCGCAGGGACACGTCCTCGAGGGCGCGGGTGCGTCCGCGGTCGATGGTGAGATCGGCGACGTCCACGGCGGGGTCGGCGCCGGGACGGGTCGACCCGGCGGTATCGCGGGACACGCTCATGATGTCGTGAGTCCTTCCGTGATGAGGTCGAGATCGTGCTCGAGCAGTGACGCGTAGGTGGGGACCTCGCCGTCGGCGTCGGAGAGCGAGTCCACGTAGAGCGTCCCGGCGAGGGACGCCCCGGTGGTGCTGGCGACCTGCTCCATGGCGGACGGCGAGACCGTCGACTCGCAGAACACGGCGGGGACCCCTCGCTCGCGTACCGAGTCGATGAGCTCGGTGACCTGCTGCGGTGTGCCCTGGGCCTCGGTGTTGACCGCCCAGAGGAAGAGCTCGTCGAGACCCAGGTCGCGGGCGAGGTAGGAGAACGCGCCCTCGCAGGTCACCAGCGTCCGGTGCTCGTCGGGTAGCGACTCGACGACGTCCGCCGCGCGGTTCTGCAGGCCGGTGAGCTCGGTGGCGTACTCGGCGGCCCGCGCCTCGAACTCCCCGGCCCCCTCCGGGTCCACCTCGGACAGGGCCGCCGCGATGTTGTGGATGTACGTCCGGCCCTCGACGGGGGACATCCACGCGTGGGGGTTGGGCTGCCCCACGTAATCGCCGGACCGGATGGGGACGGGGTCGACCCCGTCGGAGGCGACGACGTGGTCGGCCTCGAAGGACGACAGGAACCGGGTGAGCCAGTCGTCGACGCCCAGACCGTTGCTGATGAGCAGGTCGGCACCGGCGACGCGCTTGAGGTCGCCGGTGGTCGGCTCGTACTGGTGGATGTCCGCGCCGGGCCGGGTGATGGACTCCACCACGACCCGGTCGCCGGCGATGCGCTGCGTCATGTCCTGCAGGACGGTGAACGTCGTCGCCACGAGCGGGCGGCCGTCGCGGGCCACCTCCCCCTCGGGGGACCGGTCGGCGTCCGGCACCGAGCACGCCGCGAGCGTGAGGAGACCCACGGCGAGGACGGCGAGCGTGCGAGTGGCCGCCGGAAGGAATTTCGGCATACCGAAAAGATTACGCCCATGCGGGCGAAAATCAACTCACCGGCCGTCCACGAACCCTTGTTGGCGCCAGGCCTCGTAGACGACGACGGCGGCCGCATTGGACAGGTTCATCGACCGTCGGCCCGGGAGCAGTGGGATCCGCACCCGACCCGACACCCGCGGGTCGGCCAGGGTCGACTCCGAGAGTCCGGTGGGCTCCGGCCCGAAGAGCACCACGTCCCCGGGGGCGAAGGACACCTCGGGCAGGCTGAGCTCGCCGTGTGTGGTGAACGCCCACACCCGCGCGGGGAGCAGAGTCGCGTACGCGGACTCGAGGTCCTCGTGCACCTCCACGTGCGCCAGATCGTGGTAGTCGAGCCCGGCCCGCCGCAGCTGGGATTCGGACAGGTCGAAGCCGAGCGGTCCGGCGAGATGCAGTTCGCACCCGGCCCCCGCCGACATCCGGATCGCGTTGCCCGTGTTGGGCGGGATGCGGGGACGGTCGAACAGCACACGCACGCCCACTCCGGTCATGGGGGCCATTCTCGCAATGCGCCACCGACACGATCGCGGTGGAGTGGGATACTGGCCCCTGTGACCGCGATCAAGCTGGACGGAAAACTGACCCGCGACGAGATCGTCGCCGACCTCACCACCCGCGTCTCGGCGCTGCGCGACAGGGGTGTCACCCCGGGGCTGGCCACCGTGCTCGTGGGCGACGACCCGGGCAGCCACTCCTACGTCAAGATGAAGCACCGGGACTGCGAGCAGGTGGGGATCACGTCGATCCGGCGAGACCTGCCCGCCGACGCCACCCAGGCCGAGCTCGAGGCCGTCATCGACGAGCTCAACGCCGACCCGGCCTGCACCGGCTACATCGTGCAGCTCCCGCTCCCGGGGCACCTGGACGAGAACGCCGTCCTCGAGCGGATCGACCCCGCCAAGGACGCCGACGGGCTCCACCCCGTCAACCTGGGGAAATTGGTGCTGAATGAGCCGGCCCCGCTGCCGTGCACCCCCAACGGTTGCCTCCACCTGCTCCGGCGGTTCGACGTCGAGTTGGCCGGCGCGCACGTCGTGGTGGTCGGTCGAGGCGTCACCGTGGGGCGCCCCATCGGGCTCATGCTCACGCGCCGCAGTGAGAACTCCACCGTGACCCTGTGCCACACGGGCACCCGCGACCTTTCCGCCGAGACCCGCCGCGCCGACGTGATCGTGGCCGCGGCGGGTGTGCCCCACATGCTCACCGCGGGCATGGTCAAGCCGGGTGCGGCCGTGCTCGACGTGGGCGTGTCCCGCGTGGACGGCGCGCTCGCCGGGGACGTGCACCCGGACGTGTGGGGGGTCGCGGGCGCGGTCTCCCCGAACCCGGGCGGGGTCGGACCGCTCACGCGCGCGTTCCTGCTGTCCAACGTCGTCGAGCGCGCCGAGCGGCTCGGCTGAGGACCCGCCCCCGGGCGAGGCGCTCAGCGACGCGGGTACAGCACCACCCGCGCGCTCGCGGGCCGGACCCCCACGCCCTTGGTCGTCACCCCGACCGGCACGCCGCGGTCGGACTCCGGCAGGACCGGCAGCCGGTCCCGCAGCAGGGCGGCGGCCTGGAGCGTGAGCTCGGACCACGAGAAGTGGTCGGCCGGGCACTTGCGGACCCCGACGCCGAACGGGGCGACGGCATCGGGATCGATGAGCTCGACGTCGGGCTGCTCCCACCGCGACGGCAGGAAGCGCTCGGGGTCGGTGTAGTTGCGTGGATCGTGGTGGATCATGTTGACACTGAACCCGACCATCGCCCCGGACGGGACCTCGACGTCTCCCAGGCAGACCGGCCCGTCGGCGGTGAGCATGTTGATCCAGGCCGACCAGAGCCGCATCGTCTCCAGCAGGGTGTTGCGCAGGTACGGCAGGGCGGTGGCGTGCTCGGCCGCCACGGGGCCGTCGCCGACCACCTCGTCGACCTCGGCGATGACCCGGTCACGGACCCCGGGGGCGCGGACGAGCTCGTGGATCAGCGCGACGAATATCCCGGCCGGCGATTCGATACCGCCCATGAGGAACCCCACGAGCTCGTCGATCACCGCCTCGTCGTCGAGGACGTCCCCGGAGCCCGGGCCGGTGTGCATGAGGAGGCCGGACAGCAGGTCGCCCGGGTCCCGCCCGGACCGTCGGTAGTCGACGACGACGGTCTCGAGCATCCCCCTCAGGCGCGCGGCGGATGCGTGATAGCGGCGGTCGGCGCCCGGTCGGAGCCTCCAGAACGCCCGTGGCAGGATCGTCCGGAACGAGGCCTCGGCGAGCAGGAGCGGGGAGTCCACGCGGACGGCGGCCAGGGCCTCCGAGCCGACGTCGGCGGCGATGAGGGTCGAGGTGAGCGTGGCCAGGGAGAGTCGGTCCGCCTCCGGCGCCAGGTCGATCGGTTCGCCGACGGGCAGTTCGGACACCCATTGACGTGCGATCCGCGCGAACGCGGGGGCGTAGGTCGCGATCCGGTTGCGGTGGAACGCCGGGGCGATCTGCCGCCGTCGCCGCCGGTGGGCGTCGCCGCTGAGGGTGACGAGGGTGCGGCCCGCGAACGGCGCGATCGGTTCGATGAGGTCCTCCCGGTGGAACCTCCCCGCGGTGCCCAGCCCGATCGACCGGAGCAACTCCGGGGTCGTGACCATGTAGAGGGTGCGGGGGCCGAGCCCGACCCGCACCACCGGCCCGAGCTCCGGGAGCTCGCGCAGCAGCGGCAACGGGTCACCGAGCAGTCGGTGCGCGTGGCCGATGCCGGGGAGGCGCCCGGGCGCCCAGGGCACGGATCTCGTGGTCATGTCCGCTGCACCTCCAGGGTGATGAGGGGGATCGCCAGGTAGAGCGCCAGGAGGAGCCCGACCGACGGGGCGGTGCGCGGGGTGTCCCGGGTGCCCCGGAGCAGGTCGAGCACGACCCACACCGGCAGCGGCGTGAGCGCCAGCGGGGCCCGGGCGACCACGCTCCGGCGATCCCGTGGCCGCTCTGGCGCGGCGGCGCCGGCCAGGCCCCAGACCGCGGCCTCGCCGAGCGCGGCGATCGAGGCCGCGCACACCCGCCACGGCAGGACCGAGGAGTAGTCGGCCGGGTCGTGCGGGGCGGCCGACCTGGTCTTGCGCGCGATCTCGAACTGCAGGAACGCGGCCGCGAACACCGGCACCAGCGCCAGGGGGCGGCGGCCACCCGGTGCCGCCCCGGTCTCGGCGGACGACCGGAGGAGGAACAGGGTGCCCAGAGCCTGCGTGGGGTAGGCGAGCGCCGCGTCGCGCACGGGCGTGGGGCGGCCGGAGGCCAGGCGGCGGACCAGGCGGTCGAGTGGCCACAGCGCCGCGCCGTACGCCTGGGTGAGGACCAACGCCCTGGTGGAGTCGGGGCCGAGGCGACGCGCCGCCAGACCGACGGCGGCCGCGCCGCACATCCCCGCGGCGAGCAGGAGTTCGGTGACCGAGACCGCGCCCCGCACCAGCGGGCGGTCCGGGTGCCGGCCGCGGTCGGACTCGAGGTCCTTGACGTCGTCGAGCATGCGCATGGCCACGAGGGTCAGGGTGAGGGCGGACGCCCGGGCGGCGGTGTCGGGGCCCGGTCGCCACGGTCTCCGCCCGAGCAGCGCCGCCCCCGACTCCGCGGCCACCGACCAGGTGAGTCCGTACACCGCGTGGTGCGCCGGGACGCGCTCGCGGACGAACCGGGACACACGTAGCGACGACTCGATCGGGTTCATCCGGGCCCTCCGGTGTCGAGGGTGACCGCGATGTCGGCGACCGCCCGTCCGGTCTGCAGTACCTCCACCCGGACGTCGCCGTCGGGGCCGGGGTCGGCCGCCCGGACGGTCACGGGCAGGTCGAGTTCGGCGACCGTGAGGAAGCGGGACCGCACCCGGGTCGCCACCGCGCGCGGCCGGTCGGCGGGGTCGAGCGAGAGCAGGGCCGCCTGGCGGGCCCCCTCGATCTGGAGCATCCCGGGGACGTGGTCGAGCGGGTGGTCGAAGTAGACGGCGTGCGAGGTGTCCACCACGAGCCCCGGCCCGTCCCCGGGATCGGGGGAGAGCACCGCGTTGCGCGGATCGTGCCGCTGCACCTCGTCGGGGCCCACCGGCCGGGGGCGGGGCGCCGCCACGGGCGTGCCGCCGAGCCCGAGGGCGTCTCGCATACCCTCGCGCAGCTGCGCGAAGTCGGCCCGCGGGCCCCAGGAGAAGCTGCCCCGGCTCCGGGCGATCTCCCGCCGGTCCCGGTCGTCGATCCCGATCTCCACGTCCAGCCCGGTGACCGGGCCCCCGCCGCGCGGGCGGTGTTCGCGCATCGCGGTGATCCGCGGGAACAGATCGAGCGGGACGTCGTCGAGGCGTGGCGGGGTGTGCGCGAACTCGGCGCAGAAGTCCCGGACCACGAACACGTCCCGGCTCCCGGCCCCGAACTCCTGCTGGCCGGCCGCGATGCAGACCTGTCGGACGGCCTCCATGAGGTGGAGGAGGTCCACCAGCCCGCGTTGGGCCCCCACGTGGTCGGTGTACACCGGATGCAGCCGGGCCAACTGGACGGCACCGGGCACGACGCGGCGGCCCGCCCCGTCGAGCAGAGCCGGCCCGACCCCGGTCGCGAAGGTCTCGGCCACGGCGCGGCGGTGGACCAGGGCGCGGTCGACGGTGGCCCCGTCCGCCACCCGGGCGGGGGTGTCGCCGGCGGGCCCGTCCCAGGCGGTGGCCGGCGGGGTGGCCAGCACCACCGACCCGCCGGGGGTCCGCATCGGCAGGCATTCGGCGCCGGCGACGATCAGCGGCCAGGTCAGGTGCCCCGGGACGGGGTCGGCCGCGCGCAGGAGACGGCCGCACAGCCCGGCGTCCGACTCGTCCGGGAGCCGCGAGTCGGCAAGCGCCGCCCACGCCGGGCCGGGGTCCGTGGTGTGCCCGCCGTACCGGGCGTCGAGGTCGTCGGCGATCCGCGCCGCCTCCCCGGTGGCGTCGTGGCCGGCGGCCACACGGTCGAGGCACACCTGACGGCGCCGGGTGGTGAGGTAGACCCCCAGCTCCCGGAGTGCGTCCGCGGGCTCGTCGGCGGTGTGGACCTGGTTGAGCAGGTAGGAGCCGCCGGGCAGGCGTCCGCGGAGGTGTTCGGGGCGCCGACGATCCGGCGCGGTGGGGCCCTTGCGTTCGGTCAGCACCACCGCGCACGGGCGCCCGACCCCGGCGGGCTCGCGGCCGACGACCAGCAGGAGCGCCGGGGACAGTCCGCACAGCAGGTCCGCCAGCATCCGGCGCTCCCCGGAGGCGATGTTCCACTGGTGGTACCACAGGGCCCGGATCCCGTTGGGGTCCATGGTCACGGCGACGGCGTCGCGGATCACGAACCCCGTCTCGCCCAGCCAGTCGACCACCGTCCGCGCCGAGCCGGTGGCGATCCCGTCCGGCTTGACCAGCAGGGTCGCCAGACCGCGTCCCACCGCGGCGGCGTCGGGCGTGGTGTCGACTAGCTGCTCGGCGACCTCGAGGAACCACGTGTCCCGGACCAGCTCCCGGAGCTTCTGCGGGTCGCGGGTCCAGTGCCGCGCGAGCGCGTCGGTGATCGTTGCCGCCGTCATCGGACACCTCCCGTGCCCGCGCCGGCGTGGGCCGCCACCACCGTGTCGACGTCGGGCAGACCGTCGGCGAGGTAGCCGGTGCGCAGGCAGTCGTCCACCAGGCGGCGCAGGAGGTCCGGTCCGCTGGCGGGCAGGTCGCCCCCGGTCTCGGCCAACAGCAAGCGGACGTTGGTGGTGCCGAACCGCACCGTGCGGTCGAAGTACGCGGTGTAGTCGCGGCCCACGCGGTCGTAGTACAGCCGCTCCCGCCGTCCGAGTTGGTCGGGGGAGAAGGAGGCGGTGGGCACGAACGTGTTGACGTGGAAGCACGGGTACTCGGCCAGCACGTCGGAGACGTCACGCAGGGTGATCTCGTCGGCACCGACGGCGTGGAACGTCCGACCCGTCACGCCTGTGGTGACCACGTCGGCGATGACGCGGGTGACCAGGTCGATCGGCGCCAGCGCCAGTGTCGCGCCGTACCGCCCGGGCAGGGTGCGGAGCTTGCCCTCGGTGATGAGTTTGAGCACGAGGTAGAGGTTGCGGTACTCGCGCAGCCTGCCCGAGCGGGAGTGCCCGCAGACGATGCCGGGGCGCACCACGGCCACGTCGAGGCCTCTCGCCCCGGCCCGGCGGACCTCGGCCTCGGCCCGACTCTTGGACTCCTCGTAGCCGTTGTCGAACGGCTGCCCCTCGTCGAGCATCGCCTCGGTGAACGTGGCCGCGGGACCGGCGACGTTCTCGAACCGGCCGCAGAGGTAGGTGGTGGAGACGTGGACCAACCGCGCCCCGGTCCCGGTGGCGAACCCGACGACGTGGCGGGTGCCGCCGACGTTGAGCGTGTCGTAGACCTCCTGCGGGGCCGCGAAGTCGGTCGTCGCGGCCGCGTGGACGACGGTGTCGGCAGCCTCCGCCAGGGCGGCGTCCTCCGCGGACAGGCCCAGCCCCTCGCGGGTCACGTCGCCCCGAAGAATGTGCAGACGGGGCGAGTGGACGGGCCCGTCCGCGTCGGCGAGGGTCGCGACGCGGTGAACCAGGGCCAGGACCGTGCGGCCGCGGGCCAGTAGCTCGCGGCACACCTGCGTCCCAACGAGGCCGGCGGCGCCGGTGACCAGCACGACACCGCCGGTGGCCCCGGGCCCGCTCACGAGCCGGCTCACGAGTCCGCCCCCCGGTGCCGGTCGATCAACGCCAGGACGTCGCCCACGGTGGCGACCCCGGTGAGGTCGGCGCGGTCGAACGGCGGCAGATCGAAGGTCTCCTCGAGCGCCATCGTCAGCTCGACCAGCCGCAGTGACTGGTAGCCGAGGTCGTCGACCAGACGGTCGGCGTCCCCGAGGGGGCCGTCGGCCTCCGGTGCCATGGCGCGCACGAGCGCGAGCACCTCCTCCCGGACGGCCTCGCCGGCCGTGTCGGGGTGGCGGTCGGGGTCGTGCTCGGGATGCGGCTCAGCGGTCGTCACGGGGTGCCTCCTCGTGCGGTTGGCGGCCGCCGGTCTCCAGGAGATCGCGGGCCTCGTCGAGTGGGATACGGGTGTCGAGGTGGGCGCCCAGACGCAGCCAGTCGTAGGCGATGCCGAGCGTGCGCCCCCACTCGGGGCCGCCGTCGAACGACGACGGGAAGTCCTCGCCGCACGCCAGCAGACGGATGCGGGCGGTGAGCGCCTCGAGCCGGTCACGGACCGCGCCGGGGTCTGCGGCGATGCGGGCCGCGGCGGTGCCGGGACCCGAGAGATCGGCCACCTCGTCGGCGATCCCGCGGACCTCCCCGGTGGTCGCGCACAGCCTGCGGACGTTGCGGGCGGGGTCGGCATCGGGCGGCAACGGGTACACGCCGCTCGCCGAGAGGAGGGCGCGGACGGCCATGGCCACCTGGCGACGGGCGGCGGCGCAGGCGACGCCCCACTGTCGGTCGCGCAGGGCCCCGTCGAGGTCCTCGCGGGCGTTCTCGAGCACGATGTTCGCCCACACCAGCCCGAGCCCGCACGAGGCCAGCCGGGCGCCGTCCAGTGGCGGGAACCACGGGAGGTCGGCCTCGACGGTGGACGCGCCGGACCCGTCGGCCCCGGGCGGTGCGGGTGCCGGGACCGCGCCGTCGAGGCGGACCAGCGTGTCGGCGGGCCGGGAGCGTGGGAAGGACGGCTCCGCGGGATCGCACATGGCGATCGCGGGGACCACCGGTTCCGGCGCCGCCGCGGAGTGCGGGGGCGCGAGGCCCAGCCCGACGAGCCCGGCGTCGAGCGATTCCACCAGCGCGGGTCCGATCCGGGGGTCGCGTGACAGGTGGTCGGTGAGTGCGCGACCGGGCACGATCGCACGCCAGTGCAGCGCCGCGGGGCCGTCGAACACCGCCACGTGTCCGGAGGGGTGGAGCACGTGTACGCGGCCGCCGATCGTCCACGTGGTGACCCCGGGCTCGCGGAGCACGACGAGTGATCCGGGATCCGGCACCGCGCCGGGGTCGAGGTCGCGCGCGAGCTCGAGCCAGCCCTCCGGGGGCGGCCCGGACGCGAGCGCGGTCCGGCATCGCGTGGCCACGGCCGTCTCGGCCCGGCCCGCCACCCGGGCGAGCTGCAGGTCGGTCCACTTGGACTCGATATAGGTCTCCGCGCGCTCGGCGAGCCACGCCTTGGCCAGCTGGAGCACGCCCTCCCGCGCCCAGCCCTCGGACGGCGTGCCCGTGAGTGTCTCCTCGGCCACCGCCCGGGCCAGGCAGTGCCGGCCGCGGACCCGCCACCACGAGGCGACGAGCTCGGCGAACGCACCGGGATCCGGGGCGCCTGTCTGCTCGAGGACCGGGCCGTCCACCACGACCCGGGACCCGAGCAGCCGCTGACACCGGTTGAGCACGTCCTCCCCGGGCTCGTCGGCGGCGACGGCGTGCTCGCCGTCGAGGTGTGCCGACACGGCCGCGAACTGGGCGGCCACCTGGCCGACGGAGCGCGTCCGGACCTCGACCCGGCGGCCGAGGGCGAACAGGACGGTGGGCATGGTCGGGGTCGCGGCGTCGCCGGGCAGCACCACGAGGAAGTCGACGTCCGACCGGGCGTTGCCGAAGCCCTCGGCCAGTGACCCCTCGTGGAGAACCGCGGCACCGGCGGGGACGGCGACCTCGTCGCGGACGGCCTCGAACACCCGCTGGACCTCGGGGTCGGCGGGACGGTGGCCGGCGCGCGCGACCTGTCCGGTGGTCGGCCCGGAGGGCGAGCCGGGGGAGGTGGCGCTCGCGCCGCCGGGGGGTGCGCCCGCTTCGTGCCAGGCCCAGCCCGGCGGGAGCGCCCCGCGCAGGTGTGCGGCCAGTGCGCGGCGCCGGGGCTTCCCACTGGAGGTGCGGGCGACCGAGCCGCGCGGCGCGGTCACCACGGCCACGCGGGCGGAGTCGCCGACCACGGCCCGCACGACGCGGCGCGCGGCGGCGACCACCGGCTCCGGCTCGCCGTCGGGATCGGCGATCTCGAGCACCAGGGCGACGACCGCGGGATCGGACCCGGTGAGGGAGACCGCCGCAAGCCGTCCGCCGGCCATCCCGAGGCTCGAGGAGACGGCCGCGTCGACGTCCTCCATGAGCACCGTCCGCCCCGCGACCGCGACGGCGGTGCCGAGGCGTCCCAGGACGTGGAGGCGGCCCGCCAGGAGCATGCCGCCGTCGCCGGTGACCAGCCGGCCCCCCGAGAACCGGGTGCGTCCCTCCTCCGCGTCCTCGCCTGCGTCCCCCGGCGAGGCGCCGCCCCCGCGGTACCCGGCCGAGACCGAGGGTCCACTGACCGCGATCTCCCCGAACCGGCCGTCGTCGAGCGGGGTGCCGTCCGGGCCGAGGATCTCGACCACGGTGTCGGCGTCGGGTCGCCCGAGGTCGACGCTCCACCGGCCCTCGGCATCCTCGGACGGGACCGGACCGGAGCCGTCCCAGGTGTCGGCGATGTCGACGGTGTCGCCGACGCGGGGCGCCGAGGCCAGGCGCACGGCGGACAGTGGTTCGCCGGCACGCTGGGCGCAGGCCATCAGCGTGGTCTCGGCGAGGCCGTACGCGGGGATGAGCCCGTCGCGGTTCAGCCCCAGCGGCTCGGTGATCTCGAGGAACGGGCGGAGGTCCCGGAGCCGGACGGGCTCGGACCCCACGGCCGTGCACCGCCACCCCGACAGGTCCAGGTCGGCGACGGACTCCCGGGCCAGACGGCGCGCGGCGTAGCCCAGACCGAACGACGGTGCGCTGGTGATGGTCGACCACGTCATGGCCTCGAACCAGCGGCGGGGCGAACGCAGGAACTGGTCCGGGCGCAGCAGGGTCAGCGGGGCCCCCGCCGGGAAGGCGGTGAGCAGGACGCCCACCAGGCCCATGTCGTGGTGCAGGGGGATCCACGAGGCGAACGCGTCGTCGGGCCGGAGCCCGAAGTGGTCGACCATCCCGGCCGTGTTGTGTGCCAGCGAGGTCCAGGTCACCGGCACGCCGCGTGGATCGCCGGTGGACCCGGAGGTGAACTGCACCAACGCGAGGTCACCGCGGTCCGTAGGGGTCGCGTCCGGGCGGGCGGAGGCGGCCGGGGCGGAGGGCTCGTCGTCATCGTCGACGACCATCACGGCCAGGTCGAGCCCGCTGCGCTCGACGGCCGCCCGGGCCACCGGCTCGACATCGGTAGTGGACACGAGGACGGGACACCCGGCCGCCCGCAGGATCCCGGCGACCCGGTCGACCGTCTCCTCGGCGTCACCGATGCCCGGCGGGGCGAGCGGCACGAGCGCCCCGCCGCTGTCGAGCACCGCCCAGTACGCGGCGACCGCGGCCAGTCCGGTGTGGGCCAGCACCGCGACCGGGCGGTCGACACCGTCGTCCGGGGCGCCCGAGAGCAGACCCGACAGTCGGTGCGAGTACGCGCGGATCCGGGCGACCAGGTCGTCGGCCGGGACCCGGTCCCATCCGCCGTCGTCGCGCGCGAGCACCAGCTCGAGACCCGGTCGGGGGTCGTCGATCCAGCCGGTGACCGCCCGGGCCGGGTCGGTGACCGGTAACAGTGCCCGGGGTGCGGCGTGGGCCCGCGGCCGGGTGCGGCTCATGGCTCGACTCCTTCGGTGGACAGGACGGTCACGGTGCCGCGGGTCGCGTCGACCTCGACCTCCATGCCGGTGCGTAGCGCCGTGGTCAGGCCGTCGACCTGGACCACCGTCGGGATGCCCATCTCGCGGGCGACGATAGCCACGTGGGTCAGCGGCGACCCGCGCTCGATGAGCAGGGCCGTCACCGACGGCAGGGCGGTGACCCAGCCGGGGTCGGTGCGGTGGGTGGCGAGGATGCCGCCGTCGGCCCCGGAGGGGTCGGTGACGACGACGACGCGGCCGCGTGCGGTCCCCGTGGCCGAGGCGACACCGGTGAACACGTCTCCGGCCTCGGCCGCCGGGAGCTGTGTGAGCGGGACGAACCCGGCGTCGGCGAGGTCGGCCGCCGAGACGTCGGGGCCGCGCGTGCGGAACCGCGCCGGGGCCACGAGCCCGTCGGCCACCTCGCGGGCGCGCCGCCGGGAGGCGATCCGGCGGCGTAGCTCGGTGCCGTCCGGCGTGCCGTCGCGGTAGAGCGAACGGATCTCGTCGAGCCGGAGCCAGAACACGTCGTCGAACCCGTCGATGAGCCCGCGGTGGGCGAGATCGGCGCCCATCGCCCGGACCATCCGCTTGATCATCCCGAAGGCGCGCGTGCGGGCGAAGCGGACGCGTTCACGGCACGCGGCCGCGCGGGCCACCCGGTGCCGGAGCCGGTCGTAGAGACGGCGGCGCACCCCCCGTAGGTGCTCGTCGAGGTAGTCGTCGGCCTCGGGGCCGCGGTCCGGGGTGCCGCCGGACAGCGCGGCCCGGAGCATGCCGACGAGCTGGGCCGGCTGCTCCCGCAGGTCGGGGATCTCCAGCATGAGCTCGTCGGGGCTGCGGTAGCCGTAGCTCTCGATGTACGCGTCGACCTGCGAGACCAACCAACCCGGGCCCTCGGACCGGATGCGCTCCAGGGCCGAGTCCTCGGTGCCCCTCACCACGAGGTCCCGCAACCGCGGGTGTTCCGCGATCCGGCCGGCCAGCGTCGTCAGTGCGTGGGCGGGCTCGGCGGACTCCACGTCCGTGCCCGGGGAGATCGCGGCGTAGCCGAACCATTCGGGGGCGTCCGGCAGGAGCAGCCGGGTGACGCCGAACATCACCCCGCTCAGCGTGAGCAACGCCGCGTCGAGCACCATCACCGGCCCCCACCGGTCGATCAGCCGCCGCTCCATCTCCTCGTACCGGCGGAAGACCTCGGCGCCGTCGAGTCGCGTGTAGTCGACGCCGTCGTATTCGCGGTAGATCCGGTCGAACGAGGTGAGGAAGTCGTCGACGAACCCCTCGATCCCGAGCACGCGGCGCGCGTAGGTCACTGTCGTCACCGCGCGCGAGACCAGCCGGTGCAGTGGGGTGGGGAAGCGGAACGGACGCAGGGTCCGGGCCGTGGCCGTGTCCAGCGGCTCGGAGACGCCGAGCGCCACCTCGAGGACCCGGCGGTTGAGCGGGTACCCGGGCGCGATCCCCACCATCCGGTACCAGTGGACCAGATTGTAGTAGACGCGGCCGTGGAACTGCCCGAGCAGCTGTGGTGTCCAGTCGCGGACCTGGTCGAGCTGCGCCCGCGGCACGCGCAGCGAACGCGCGTACCCGTCGTAGACCCGCGCGTACACGGAGGCCGCGGTGCTGAACGTCAGCGGGGAGGTGGGGCCGTTGAAGCTCTCGATGATGTTGGAGTTGTCCCAGATCCGGTCCTCGCCCTCGGCGGCGGCCTCGCCGCGCACCACGTCGGCGTGGTCGGCGATCACGGGCAGGTCGGGGGCGGGGACCGCGGCGGTGACCGGGCGGGCCTGGAGCAGCCAGACCCCCTCCTCGTCCACCGCGAACTCCACGTCCAGCCCCCGGCCCGCGGGATCGTCGAGGCGGCCCACCTCGGCGGCGAGGGCGCGGAGGTCGGTGTCGGTGAGGGCGGGCGCCGCGCGATCGCGCACCGGGACCTCGACGTACTCGACGCGTCCGGCGCCGTCGAAGGCCCCGCCGGGGCCCGCGACCGGCCGGACGGCGGAGGCCTTGTCGCCGATCCGCTCCCGCAGCCGGTGTCCCGCGCTGTCGGTCAGGGTGACGTCGGCGTCGACCGCTCCGGAGACCAGGCCCTCGCCGAGTCCGGGCACGGCGCTGACGAGCATCGTCCCCGGTCGCCCGTAGGCGGCTCCCGTGAACACGACCCCCGAGGCCCGCGGGGTGATCATGCGCTGCACGATCACCGCCATCGCGGGCACCTGGCCTGCCTCGGACGGCTCGGCGTCGGGTGTCGCCGAGGCGGAGGCCCAGCACGTGCGCACGGCGTCGATGAGGGGCTCCGGGCCGTGGTCGACCCGCACCCCGAGCACGGTCGCGAACGCGCCGGCCCACGAGTGCTCCGCGCCGTCCTCTACAGATGCCGAGCTGCGGACCGCGAGGGGGCCCGGGCCGAGCAGGGCGGCGATCCGGTCGATCTCCCGGAGCGTCGATTCCTCCAGCGGGCCCGAGCCCGGGTCGGCGGCCGCATGGGAGCTGTCCAGGACCGCCCACCGCGGTACCCGGCAGCCCGCCTCGTCGAGAGTGAGCAGGCCGACGGCCTTCCCGCCGACCGACTCCCGCCCGGCCTGTCGCCTCACGCAGATCTCCTCACGGCGTCCGCCATCACGTGTCCGTACCACGCTACGGTGAATAGGTGGACCCGATGGACTCGTCGTACCCGGAGCCGGAAGCGTTACCGTTTCCCGGCCGAGTGTCCGTGCCGCACAACCCTGGTGAACTGTTGACCACCACTCGTACCGTGCGGCGACGGCTCGACCGGGACCGTCCCGTGGAGAAGGTTCTCATCCGCCGGGCGCTGGAGGTGGCCGCGCAGGCGCCCACCGGTGGCGGGACCCCGCGGGCGCACTTCGTGATCGTGACCGACCCGGCGGTCCGGGAGACGCTCGGCGAGGTGTACGGGAGGGTCTGGCGGGCCCGGTACGGCGAGATGCTCGCCGCGGTGGAGCGGTCCGGCACCGTCCCCGCGGACCTGCGATCCGCCGCCGCGCTCGCCGAGGACTTCGGACGGATCCCGGTCCACGTGGTGGCGTGCGCCGACACCACCGGACGCGACATGGGCGGCAACCAGGCCTCACTGTGGGGCTCGGTCCTGCCGGCGGCGTGGAGCTATATGCTCGCCGCCAGGGCACTCGGGCTGGCCGCGGCGTGGACCACCGTGCTGCTCGACGCCGAGCGGGAGGTGGCCGAGGTGCTGGGCCTGCCCCCGGGGATCCGGATCGGAGCGGTACTGCCCACCGCGTATCCGCTCGGCGACGGGTTCCGACCCGCCCGACGCGACGACTGGACGGCACACGTCCACGAGGAGAGATGGTGACCAGACCCGCGACCGACGCGCGCCCGCGCCGGACCCGCCCGGCCCGCGTGAGCTGGGCGAACATGCGCGCCCAGTGGCCGCTCGCGCTCGTCCTCACCGGCGTCCTGGTGTCGTTGGGGTTCGTCATGTTCGAGCGGTGGCGCCGCGGCGCCTTCCTCTTGGGGATCGTCGCTCTCGGCGCGGCCGCCCTGCGCGCGGTACTGTCCGACGAGCGCGCGCGTCTGCTGGCGTCCCGGACGAAGGCCTTCGACGTGCTGTTCCTGGCCGGGATCGGCGGGGTCGTCCTGTGGCTCGCTGTGTCCGTCGACTCGCTCGGCACCGGCTGACACACGAGCCCGCCCGCGCCGTCGCCTCTCCAAGCGCCTGCCGCGCCGTCGC
>DHCFD07801__coassemble_1107_pt1 | contig 41197 bp, 41 predicted proteins | sample DHCFD07801__metabat2_high_PE_018 | metagenome-assembled genome bin DHCFD07801 | reverse complement strand
CGTCGCCGTCGCCGTCGGAGGCGGAGCGCGACCCGCGGGCGCCCGACCACTGGGGTAACAGGGCCGCCTGGCGCGCCGATATGTGGTGGACACCACCGGATGTCGGCAGCAGCGGCTGTCGCCTCGACGAAAGGTCCCTCTCATGGTCACCAGGCCCAGCGGCTCCCTCGGCGGGATGCTCTACGACGGTTTCGAGATGCTCCAGCGGGGGCTCGGCACCGCCAGCACCGCGGTCGGGATCGATCCCGGCGAGTTCATGGAGCAGTTCCACGTGCCGATCGCCTTCTCACTGATGCCCCTCGGAGCGGGCAGCATGGTCCTCGACCAGATCGGGATCTGACCGCGGGACCGGCCGCAGGCGGCGCGGGGAGACGACGACGAGCCGGGAGAACCGGCCGGTCGGGCGCCGGCGGACGATAGTCTCGGCTGCATGCGCGAGTCCACGATCGTCGTCCCCGGCTCCTCCGGCATGCAGGCCACGCTGCACCACGCGGACCAGCCGCGAGCCCTGCTCCTGCTGGTGCACGGCTTCGGTGAGCACTCCCGTCGCCACCGGCGGACGGTGCGGTTCCTGCTGGACCGCGGTGTCAGCGTGGTCACCTACGACCTGCGCGGGCACGGTAGTGCGCCGGGGCCCCGCGTCACCGTCGCCGTGGAGGAGCACATCTCCGACAACCTGGCGGTCCGTGACGCGGTGCTCGCGTGGAGCCGGGCGACGGACGACGGCGAGCTCGGCTCCCTGCCGCGCCTGCTCATGGGGCACTCCCTGGGCGGCCTGATCGCGGCGGAGTCCGCACTGCGCCGGCCGTGGGACCTGAGCGGGCTGGTCCTGTCCTCGCCGGGGTTCGTGGTGGGGGAGGACTCCCCGGCCCCGCTGCGCGCGATGGCGCCCTTGGTCGCGCGACTATTGCCGTGGCTCCCGGTCGAGAAGCTCGAGCCGGACGACATGTCCCGGGTACCGGAGTACGTGGCGGACTACGAGGCCGACCCGCTCGTCCACCACGGCGGGGTCCCCGCGCGGTCCGCGGGCACGATGCTCGCCGGCGGCCGGCGCTTCCTGTCCCGCTGCGGAGCCCTGCGCACCCCCACGCTGCTCCTGGGCGGGTCCGCCGACACCGTCACCGCCCCGCGGGGCTTCCGCCGGTTCGCGACGGAGGCCGGCTCGGAGCACGACCCGCGCCCGGAGATCACCTACCGCGAGTTCGAGGGTGGGCGCCACGAGGTGCTCAACGACCTCTGCGCCGATGAGGCCTACTCGGCGCTCGGGGAGTGGCTGGACGCCCGGCTGGCCTGATCCGCGGGGGTGGCCGGGGCCGCCGGCGGGCCCGTCTACGCTGGCCCCCATGCGACCCGAGCTCTCCTCCTACCGCCACCTCGCCGCCGGGAAGGTGCGCGAGCTGTACCAGATCGACGGCGAGACGCTGCTCATGGTGGCCAGCGACCGCATCTCCGCGTACGACCACGTGCTCGAGACGCCGATCCCGGACAAGGGCCGGGTCCTCACCGCGATGAGCGCGTACTTCTTCGACGCACTCGACATGGCCAACCACCTCGCGGGCCCCCTCGACGACGAACGGATCCCGGCCGAGGTCCTGGGCCGCGCCATGGTGGTGCGACGGCTCGACATGGTGCAGGCGGAGTGCGTGGCCCGCGGGTACCTGACGGGCTCGGGGATGGTCGAGTACCGCGAGTCCGGCACGGTGTGCGGCATCGAGCTGCCCGCGGGGCTGGTCGAGGCGAGCAGGTTGCCGGAGCCGATCTTCACCCCGGCCACCAAGGCGGCGGTGGGGGACCATGACGAGAACATCTCCTTCGAGCAGCTCGCGGAGCTCGTCGGTGGCGAGCTCGCCGAGCGGCTCCGTGCCGCGACGCTGGAGGTGTATTCGCGCGCCGCGGAGGCGGCCGCCGGACGCGGTGTGCTGCTCGCGGACACCAAGTTCGAGTTCGGGCTCGCGGACGGGCAGCTGGTCCTGGCAGACGAGGTGCTCACCCCCGACTCGTCCCGCTACTGGCCGGCGGACGGCTACGAGGCGGGCCGGGTGCAGCCGAGTTTCGACAAGCAGTACGTGCGCGACTGGCTGACCGGGCCGGATTCGGGCTGGGACCGGTCCTCGGACCAACCGCCCCCGCCACTGCCGCGGGAGGTGGTCGAGGCCACCCGGGCGCGGTACATCGAGGCCTATGAGCGGATCTCCGGCCTCTCGTTTGACGACTGGATCGGAGGGGAGGCCGCATGAGTGCGAATCCTGAGACCGGGCCCGTGCCGCCCGTCGCCGAGCGCAGGCCCTTCCGGCGTGAGCACCACGGACGCGTCGTCGTCGACCAGTACGAGTGGATGCGCGACAAGGACGCGCCGGAGACGCGCGCCCACCTGGAGGCGGAGAACGCCTACACCGACGCCATGACCGCCGACCTCAAGGGCCTGGAAGACGACGTCTACGAGGAGATCCGCTCCCGCGTCAAGGAGACCGACATGTCGGTCCCGGTCCGATCGAGCGGCTGGTGGTACTTCTCCCGCACCGTCGAGGGGCTGTCGTATGCCCGGCACTGCCGGGTCCCCGTCGCGCCCGAGTTCCGCGACGACCCGTCCGATCCGGCGGGCTGGGTGCCGCCGGAGGTCTCGCCGGGCGTGGAGCTGCCTGGTGAGCAACTGCTCCTGGACGGCAACGTCGAAGCCGAGGGATACGAGTACTTCGCGCTCGGCGCGTTCTCGGTGAGCCACGACGGCCGGCTCCTGGCCTGGTCCACGGACACCGAGGGCGACGAGCGGTACACACTGCGCTTCCGGTCGCTGGACCCGGAGGTGGCGGCCCCCGACGAGGAGATCGCGGGGATCGCGCCCGGCGCCACCTGGTCGCGCGACGGCCGGTATGTCTTCTACGTGACCGTCGACGACGCCTGGCGCCCCGACACGGTGTGGCGTCACCGCCTGGGGACCACCCGCGACGACGACGAGAAGGTGTTCCACGAGCCCGACGAGTCCTACTGGATCGGGGTCGGCGAGACCCGCAGCGAGAAGTACCTGCAGATCGGGCTCGGGTCCAAGATCACCACCGAGGTGTGGTGCCTCGAGTCGGAGAACCCGGCGGGCGAGTTCTGGTGCGTGCGGCCGCGCGAGGAGGGCGTCGAGTACGACGTCGAGCACGCGGTGGTCGGCGGCGAGGACCGATTCCTCATCACCCACAACGCGGGCGCCCCCAACTTCGCCGTGGTGGATGCGCCGGCCGGGCCCGTCGACGGGGACCTGCGCGCGCTGTCGCCGCTCGTGGAGCACCGCGAGGACGTGCGGATCGAGGGCGTGGACGCGTTCGCGCGAGTCCTGGTCCTGGACTACCGAGAGTCGGCGCTGCCGCGGTTCGCGCTCATGCCCCTGGACGTCGACTCCACCGCTGGCGTCGAGGCCTACGGGGAGTTCGCCCCGGTGGGGTTCGAGGAGGAGCTGTTCACCTCGGGGCCGGGCTCGAACCCCGAGTGGCACGCCCCGGTCCTGCGGTTCGGTTACGGCTCGTTCGTCACCCCGGGCCGCGTCTACTCGATGGCGATCGACTCCGGGGAGCGGACCCTGCTGCGCGAGCAGGAGGTGCTCGGCGGCTACGACCCGTCCGGGTACGTGCAGCGCCGGGACTGGGCCGTGGCCGAGGACGGCACACGGATCCCCCTCTCGCTGGTGATGTCCACGGACACCGCCGCGCGGGTGGACGCCGGCGAACCGGTGCCCACGCTGCTGTACGGCTACGGGTCCTACGAGGCCAGCATGGACCCGGGCTTCTCCGTGGCGCGGCTGTCCCTGCTCGAGCGGGGCATGCTCTACGCGGTGGCGCACGTGCGGGGCGGCGGCGAGATGGGCCGGCTCTGGTACGAGCACGGCAAGGAGCTGAACAAGCGGAACACCTTCACCGACTTCGTGGACTGCGCCCGGCACCTGGTCTCCCGCGGGACCACCACGCCGGAGCGCCTGGTGGCCGAGGGCGGCAGCGCGGGCGGCATGCTCGTGGGCGCCGTGGTCAACCTCGCCCCGGAACTGTTCGCCGGTGTGCAGGCCGTGGTCCCGTTCGTCGACCCCCTCACCTCGATCCTCATGCCGGAGCTGCCGCTGACGGTGATCGAGTGGGACGAGTGGGGCGATCCGCTGCACTCGCCGGAGGTCTACGACTACATGGCCTCCTACTCGCCGTACGAGAACATCGAGCCGGTCACGCACCCGGCGATCCTGGCCGTGACCTCACTCAATGACACCCGCGTGCTGTACGTGGAGCCGGCCAAGTGGGTGGCGCGACTGCGCGAGGTGTCGGCCTCGGCCAACTCCGCCGAGCGGCCGGTGCTGCTGCGCTGCGAGATGAGCGCGGGCCACGGCGGCGTGTCCGGGCGGTACGAGCGGTGGCGTCAGACGGCCTTCGAGTACGCGTGGACGGTGCGGACCGCCGGAGCCGGCTGACCCTGCCGCCCCACCCCCGCAGCCGCATCCCTTGGCCATCCCCGCCCTGAGCACAGCCGCATCTCCGCCCCATCCCCACAACCACAGGCGGTCGCTGTAGAAGTCGATGTTGCTACGTGGACTTCTGCAGCGACCGCCTGCGGCTGTGCCCGGGGCGGGACGTGCGGCTGTGCCCGGGGAAGGGGCGGGCGGCCGGATCAGCGGGTGGGGTCGGACGCGTCGTCGTCGCCCGGATCCATGGTCCGCACCATCGCGGAGGCGGGGATCACGGCACTGGCGAGGAACGTGAGGATGCCCAGGCCGCCCATCGTGTAGGCGAGTTTGTGGCCGTCTCCGAGTTCGAGACTCGAGCCGAAGATCAACACCATCGAGATCACGAACAGCCCACCCGTCGTCACGTTCAGCGCCCGGGAACGCGCCGCCAGCAGGGTGTCGGTCTCGAACTCGTCCAGGTAGCGGGCGGGAGCGGTGTCCTTGGAGTCGATCGTGAGGCGCAGCATGGTCCAGACCGTGCAGATCACGACGGTCATGGGCAACCACGCGATGATGATCGGGAGCCAGAAGTAGCCGGCCACCACGATCGCGGCCATGATCGCCAGACTCACCCAATTGAGCTGCACGAGAAGTCGACGACGGGCCGGGGTCCGCCATGAGCGCAGGCTCCCGGCCGACCTGGTCTGCTGCCATTCGAACCGCCTCTCGGCCCGGGTTTTCTCGGACCCGGTTCTCTCGGCCCTGGTCAGGCCGTCACCGGCGGTCGGCGCGTCGTTCGGGTGCGTGTTCATCACGAATCCTCTCGGGTGCGGCGGTAGATCTCGGCGGACATCGGGCGGAACTCCTCGCGGGAGAACACGGCTTCCACGGGCAGATCGAACTCGGCGCAGATGCGGAAGGCCAGGTCGAGGCTCGGGTAGTGGTCCCCCCGCTCGAGCGCGCCCACGGTCTGCGGGTTGACCTCGATCCGCTCTGCCAGGGCGGCGCGGCTGAGCCGGTGTTCGGCACGCAGGACCGCGATTCGATTGAAGATGGGCTGTCTTTCGCCCCGTCTTGCTGGGCTCATGCATCATAGTGTTGTAAAAACCCAACAGTTTGTCAACGGTGGATTCGCGGTGGGAAGGGGTGGATTCGGCGTAGGCTCGGTCACATGAGCACCGAAAGTCAGATGAGCACCGGAAGCGTCCATGACATCGAGTTCACGACCATCGACGGCGAGAAGGCCTCGATGGCCGACTACGCGGGCCACGCGGTCCTGGTGGTCAACGTGGCCAGCGAGTGCGGCCTGACCCCGCAGTACGAGGGGCTGCAGGAACTCGCCGACGAGTACCGCGACCGCGGGTTCTTCGTCCTCGGCTTCCCGTCCAACCAGTTCATGGGGCAGGAGCCGGGCGACGAGGAGCAGATCAAGGAGTTCACCAGCGGCAAGTACGGGATCACGTTCCCGCTGGCGGCCAAGGTCGACGTCAACGGCGAGGACCGACACCCGCTGTACGCCGAGCTGACCAAAGCCACCGACGCCGACGGCGAGGCCGGCGACGTGCAGTGGAACTTCGAGAAGTTCGTGCTGGACCCGCAGGGTCAGGTGGTCGCCCGCTTTCGCCCCAAGGTCGAGCCCGGCTCGCCGGAGCTGGCCGAGGCCATCGAGGACGTCCTGCCGGTCTGATCGTGGTGTCACCTGACGTCCACCCGGGCGTGGCCGGCGAGTCACCCACGGCTGCCAACATCGCGCCCATGACCCCACGACTCATCGTCTCTGTCTCGGGCCTGCGCGATTCCGTGCTAGACGACGCGGTGGACCTGGTCGAGGCCCTCGACCGCCGGTCGGTCCCCGTCTCCCTGCTCGTGGCGCCCCGGCGCGGGCACGAGTACCGGCTGGCCGAGGACGCCCCCACCCAGCAGTGGCTGCGCCACCGGCGAGGCCTGGGCGACTCGATCGTGTTGGGCGGGTACGACGAGGCCGCGACCCGGCGTCGTCGACCCGAGTTCGCCTCGCTGGGCCCCGCCGAGGCCGCGGCCCGGCTGGCCGCCGCGGACCGGCTCATGGCCGAGATGGGGCTGCGGACCAGGCTCTTCGCCCCGCCCCGGTGGGACGCGTCCCCCGGCTGTCTCGAGGCGCTGCCGGGCGCGGGGTTCCGCCTGTGCGCGTCCCTCGACGGTGTGTACGACGTGGTGCGCGGGACCGTCGACCGCGGCCGCGCGCTGTCCATGGGGGAGGGGTTCCTCGCCGACGGCTGGTGGTGCCGGGCCCTCGTCGCGGCGGCCGGGCGCACGGCGGAGGCCGGCGGACTGGTCCGCCTCAACGTCTCCGCCAAGCACCTGTCGCGGCGGGCGCCCCGGACGGCACTGCTCGACGCGGTGGACCAGGTGACCGAGCGGTACGGCGCACGGGCCACCCGCTACGCGTGGTCCCCGGTCTCGCTGGTCCGCGCGGCCTGAACACCGGCGCGGGCCTGCGCTGTTCCTGCGGGTAGGATCGACCGCGTCCCGCGCAACCGCCCGAACGAGGAGTTCCCACCGTGGCCCGAGTCGTCGTCGAAGTCATGCCCAAGGCCGAGATCCTCGATCCGCAGGGCCAGGCCATCCACCGGGCTCTGGACCGCCTCGGCCACGGCGGTGTCACCGACGTGCGCCAGGGCAAGCGGTTCGAGCTCGAGGTCGCGGACACCGTGTCGGACGCCGAGCTCGAGGAGATCGCGTCCTCCCTGTTGGCCAACACGGTGATCGAGGACTGGAAGGTCGTCCGCACGGAGGTCGTGGCGTGAGTGCACGGATCGGTGTCATCACGTTCCCGGGCACCCTGGACGACGTCGACGCGACGCGCGCCGTCACCCGGTCCGGTGCGGAGGCCGTGTCGCTCTGGCACGCCGACGCCGACCTCAAGGGTGTCGACGCGGTGGTGGTCCCGGGCGGCTTCTCCTACGGCGACTACCTGCGCTGCGGCGCGATCGCCTCGCTGGCGCCCGTGATGGGGGAGGTCATCTCCGCGGCCCGGGGCGGGATGCCGGTGCTCGGCATCTGCAACGGTTTCCAGATCCTGTGCGAGGCCGGACTGCTACCGGGCGCGCTGGGACGCAACCGGGATATGCACTTCATCTGCCGTGACGAGTGGCTGCGCGTGGAGAACACGAGCACGGCCTGGACGTCCCGGTACGAGCCGGGCGCCGAGATCCTGGTGCCGCTCAAATCCGGCGAGGGCCGCTACATGGCCACCGCCGAGACGATCGAGCAGCTCGAGGGCGAAGGCCGGGTCGTGTTCCGCTACGCGGGCGGGGCGCCCAACGGTTCCACCGGGGACATCGCGGGCATCGCCTCGGCCGACGGCCGCGTGGTGGGGCTCATGCCGCACCCCGAGCACGCCATCGACGCGCTGACCGGCCCCTCCGACGACGGGCTGGGCCTGTTCCTCTCCGCGCTGGACGCGGTCGTCACGGCGTAAGTGGCCGTTCAGATCAGAGTCCGGAGCGCCCACTCGGGACAAGACCATCGCCGCTCGCGCCGAATGCGGTAGAACCGTGGGATGAGCGAAACCAGCAGCAGCAGCGCCCGCGCGGGGGCGCAGTCGGCCGATCGTCCATTCGACATCATCCTCTACGGTGCCACCGGGTTCACCGGTGGTCTCGTGGCCGATTACCTGGTCCGGAACATGCCCGAGGGCGGCGCGTGGGCGATCGCCGGGCGCAACCGGACCAAGCTGGATGCGCTGGCCGCGCGGATGGCCTCCGAGATGCCGGACGTGCCCCCGCCGGGGGTCGTCGTCGCCGACACCACCGACCGCGAGTCGCTGGAGGACCTGGCCCGGTCCACCCGGGTCGTCATCACCACCGTCGGCCCGTACCTCGAGTACGGCGAGCCCCTCGTCGCGGCCTGCGCCGAGGCCGGCACCGACTACGTGGACCTCGCGGGCGAGCCCGAGTTCGTGGACCGCATGTACCTCGAGCACCAGGACGCGGCAGTGGCCTCCGGCGCGCGGATCGTGCACGCGTGCGGCTTCGACTCGATCCCGCACGACCTGGGCGTCTACTACACGATGAAGCAGGTGCCCGAGGGCGTGCCGGCGGCGGTCTTCGGCGCGGTCCACGCCGACGCCCAGTTCTCCGGGGGCACCTTCCACTCGGCGATCGAGCAGTTCGCGCGACTGCGGGAGGCCGGCCAGACCGCCAAGCGTCGCCGGGAGAAGCAGGGCCGGGTGGAGGGGCGCCGGATCAAGTCGGTTCCGGGCAAGCCGCACCACGACAAGAACCTGGGCCGGTGGCTGGTGCCGCTCCCCACGATCGATCCGCAGATCGTGCTGCGCTCGGCCGCCGCGCTCGAGCAGTACGGCCCGGACTTCTCCTACTCGCACTACGCGTCGATCAAGTCCCCGGTCACCGTCGCGGCCGGCATGGCGGGGATGGGCGCGATCGCGGCAGGTGCGCAGGTCGGCCCGATCCGGTCGCAGATCCTCAAGCGGATCGACCGCGGCTCCGGGCCGAGCGACTCCCGCCGCGCGCGCTCCTCGTTCGACGTGACGTTCGTGGCCCTGGCCGGCGGACGTCGGGTGGTCACCCGCGTCTCGGGCGGCGACCCCGGGTACACGGAGACCTCGATGATGATCGCCGAGTCGGCGCTGTGCCTGGCATTCGACGAGTTGCCCGCGTTGTCGGGTCAGCTGACCCCGGCGCATGCGATGGGAGATGCGCTGCTGGGGCGCGTCGAGCGCGGCGGCCTCACGTTCGAGGTCCTCTCCAGCTGACCGCCGGGGGTGGTTCCGGCGCCCGTCGGGAGGTGGATCGGACGAGAGAGGGCGGACGACTAGACTCGGCGCCGTGACCTCTCCCGTCGATTCCACCGCGAACGCCGCCGCCACCCCCGACCTGGATCAGCCCTGGGCCGAGCTCGGCCTCAAGGACGACGAGTACGCCCGGATCCGCGCCATCCTGGGGCGCCGGCCCACGGATGCCGAGCTGGCGATGTACTCGATCATGTGGTCCGAGCACTGCTCGTACAAGTCCTCCAAGGTGCACCTGCGCTACTTCGGTGAGACCACCACGGACGAGATGCGCTCGTCGATGCTCGCCGGTATCGGAGAGAACGCCGGAGTCGTCGACATCGGAGACGGCTGGGCGGTGACCTTCAAGGTCGAGTCGCACAACAGCCCCTCGTACATCGAGCCCTACCAGGGCGCCGCGACCGGTGTCGGCGGCATCGTCCGCGACATCATGGCGATGGGCGCGCGCCCGGTGGCCGTGATGGACCAGCTGCGGTTCGGCCCCGCCGACGCGGACGACACGCAGCGGGTCCTGCCCGGCGTGGTGGCGGGCATCGGCGGCTACGGCAACTGCCTCGGCCTGCCCAACATCGGCGGCGAGACCGTCTTTGACGAGTCCTACGCCGGCAATCCCCTGGTCAACGCGCTGTGTGCGGGCGTCATGCGGACCGAGGATCTGCACCTGGCGTTCGCATCGGGCACCGGCAACCGCATCATCCTCTTCGGCGCCCGCACCGGGCTGGACGGCATCGGCGGCGTCTCGGTCCTCGCCTCGGAGACCTTCGAGGCCGACGACGATGGCGCCCCGGTCAAGCCCCGCAAGCTCCCCGCCGTCCAGGTGGGGGACCCCTTCGCGGAGAAGGTGCTCATCGAGTGCTGCCTCGAGCTCTACCGCAACGAGCTGGTGGTGGGGATCCAGGACCTCGGCGGAGCGGGCCTGGCGTGCGCGACGTCCGAGCTCGCGGCCGCGGGCGACGGCGGGATGCACATCGTGTTGGACAACGTGCCGCTGCGCGCCGAGGGCATGACGGCCTCCGAGATCCTGTCCAGTGAGTCGCAGGAGCGCATGTGCGCGGTGGTGGCGCCCGAGAACGTGGACGAGTTCATGGAGGTGTGCCGCCGCTGGGACGTGCTGGCCAGCGACATCGGCGAGGTCACCGACGGCGAGAACCTGACCATCGAGTTCCGTGGCGAGACCGTGGTGGACGTCCTGCCGGGCACCGTGGCCGACGAGGGCCCGGTCTACGACCGCCCGGTCGAGCGGCCGACAGACCAGGACGCGCTGCAGGCCGACACGACCGCCCGCCTCGCGCGTCCGGCCACGGGTGACGAGCTGCGCGAGACGCTGCTGGAGATGGTCGCGAGTCCCGCGCTCTGCTCGCGCGGTTTCATCACCGAGCAGTACGACCGCTACGTGCGCGGCAACACCGTGCTCGCCGAGAACGCGGACGGCGGGGTCCTGCGGATCGACGAGGAGTCGGGCCGCGGCATCGCCCTGTCGACCGACGCGTCCGGCCGCTACACCCGCCTCGACCCCTACACGGGTGCCCGGCTCGCGCTCGCCGAGGCCTACCGCAACGTGGCGGTCACCGGCGCCACCCCGGCCGCCGTGACCAACTGCCTCAACTTCGGCTCGCCGGAGGACCCGGGCGTCATGTGGCAGTTCCGCGAGGCCGTCCACGGGCTGGCCGACGGCTGCGCCGAGCTCGGCATCCCCGTCACCGGCGGCAACGTGAGCTTCTACAACCAGACCGGCACCACGGCCATCCTGCCGACCCCCGTCGTCGGCGTGCTCGGCGTGATCGACGACGTCGACCGCCGCACGCCCACCGCGTTCGGCGACACCCCGGGGGAGAGCATCTACCTCCTCGGCGAGACGCGCGACGAGTTCGACGGCTCGATCTGGGCGCAGGTCGCCCACGACCACCTCGGCGGGACGCCCCCGACGGTGGACCTGCAGTGGGAGGCGACCCTCGCGCGGATCCTCGCCACGTGCTCCGAGGACGGACTGATCACGGGTGCGCACGACCTGTCCGAGGGCGGGCTGGCCCAGTCGCTGGTCGAGTCGGCGCTGGCCGGCGAGTGCGGAATCCGGGTGGTGCTGCCAGGAGACGCGGACCCGTTCGTGTGGCTGTTCTCCGAGTCCTCGGGCCGGGTGATCGTCTCGGTCCCGCGCGGCGAGGAGATCCGCTTCCAGCAGATGCTCACCGCGCAGCGCATCCCGCACACGCGCGTGGGCGTCACCGACCCCGACGCCGACACGTTCGAGGTGCAGGGGCAGTTCACGCTGACCACCGGGGAGCTGCGCGCCGCGCACGAGGGCACGCTTCCGGCGCTGTTCGGCGCCACCCCGGCGCACTGACCCCGCACCGGGCTGCAGCTACGCGATGACGGTGGGCGGATGAGGGGCTTCCGGCAGCGGGAGCGACTGCTGGCCGTGGTGCTCGCCGCGATCGCCGGATTCGTCGACGCCATCGGCTTCCTGCTGGTGGGCGGCTACTTCGTCTCCTTCATGAGCGGCAACTCCACGCGCATGGTGGTCGATCTGGCCGAGGGTGACTTCGGCGGGGCGGCGATCGCCGCGGTCATCCTGGTCTCGTTCTTCCTCGGTGCGGCCACGGGCGCGGTGGTCACGAGACGACGGAACCTCGACGACCGCTCGGCCGTGCTGGCCCTGGTGGCGACGATGCTCGTCGTGGCTTTTGTGCTCCACCGGGTCACCGGCGTCACGGTGGTCGGCGTCCCGCTCGCGATGGTGGTGGTCGCGGCGTCGATGGGCGCCATGAACTCGGTGTTCCACACCCGCGGCGAGGTCTCGCTCGGCGTCACCTACATGACGGGCGCGGTGGTCAAGTCCGCGCACCGCCTGGTCGACGCGCTGGCGGGCGGCTCGTGGGCGCCGTATCGCCAACAGGTCTCGTTGTGGGCGGCGCTCGCGCTCGGCGGCATCGCCGGTGCGCTGCTCCAGGTCGGCCTCGGCGGCGACGCGCTGTGGATCGCGGCGCTGGTGGTGGTGACGACCGCGGTCGTCACCGCATGGGTCCGGAGGCGCGAGCTCCGCCTCTGACCGGCCCGGCCGACTATCGTCGGGAGCATGCCCACCAGCGAGCGCGCGGGGCCGGCCCACGCGGCGCCCCCGGACGGCCGTCCCGGCACCGCCCCGGACGCCGCCCCCGTCTATGTGCGCCCGCCGTCCAAGGTGCGCGACGACGACGTCCGCCCGCCCCTGCCCGGTGCCGTCGTGGACACGGCGTTCTTCATCGCGGCCACGCTCGCCGCCGCCTGGCTCGCGGTACGGCTCCTGGACGACATGTGGCGCCACCCGTGGTGGCAGCTGTTCCTGCTCGTGCCGTTCTGGGCACTGGTGGCCTACCTGGTCCTGCCCCGGATCCAGACGCTCCTCACCGCGATCTACGTGCCCGGCTACTTCATCGCCCGCACCCGCACCTCCGACGGACTGCTGGGGGACCCGGTCAACCTCGCCGTCGACGGCAGCGCACGCCAGATCCACGAGGCCATGACGGCGTGCGGATGGGTGCTCGCCGACGACGTGACCCTCCGCTCCTCGTGGGGGATCGTCGTCTCCTCGGTGCTGCGGCGGACCTACCCGTCCGCGCCCGTGAGTCCGCTGCGCCTGTTCGGGCGTCGGCAGTGTCTGGCCTACCAACAAGAGGTGGAGGGCAACGCCTCGCAGCGGCACCACGTGCGCTTCTGGCGGTGCCCCGACGGCTGGCTGCTCCCCGGCGGCCACCGGGTGCAGTGGCTCGGCGCGGGGACCTACGACCGCGCGGTGGGGCTGTCGGTGTTCACGCTGCAGATCACCCACAAGATCGACGCCGACATCGACGTGGAGCGCGACTACATCGTGGATTCCGTCCGCTACCACGTCGCCGGTGCGCGGGTCCGGGTGCTGGAGAACTTCTCCGCGGGCTACCACTCGCGCAACGGCGGCGGGGACGCCATCCACACCGACGGCGACCTGCCCGTGCTGGATCTGCGCGCGGTGCCGGTGCGCGAGGCCCCGGCCGCGGCCCTGCCGGCCGGCGTGGTGCGGGCGGCCCGCGGCTACGACGACCCGCAGGCGGAGGGCGGGCTGGCCGCCGGCGACGCGGACCGCCCCGCCGACGACGTCGCCCCCGACCCGGGCCACCTCCCGCGGCCGGCGGCGCTCACGGCGGCCTGCGTCCTGGTCGCCGCCTCGGTGCTGGTCCTGGCGGTGATCGCCGCCCGGGACCTGATCGGCGCCCCGGACCTGGAGGAGTTCGCGGGCCTCGAGGCGGACGAGGTCCTGCCGGCGACGGTCGCGCTCGCCGTGTTCTTCGGGCTGGTCTACGGGGCCATGGCGGTGCTCGCGCTGCTCACCTACCGGGGCTACGCGCGGCCGCGGGTGTGGCTGCTGGCCCTGACCGTGGTGAGCATCGTGTCCGCGGAGTCCGGACGGGCGTCGACGGATGCCGGGGTCGGCACCGTGCTGGGCGGCTACCTGCTGCTCGCGGTCAACGTCCTCATCCTGCTGCTCCTCACCGATGAGTCGGCGCGCACCTGGAGCCGGAGGACGGCGCTCGACCGACGCGGGCGGCGGCGTCGGCGGCGTCGGCGGCGACGCGGGAGCCGCGGCGCGCGGCCCGGACGCCCCACCGGCGAGGGGGAGCGGTCATGAGCCGGGCCCCCGACGGCGCCCGGGTGCGCGCGGCGGTCGAGGCGGTCGCGCCGTGGCTGGACGAGCTGACCACGGAGCGTCCCGGACGGTCCGTCCTCGCCGCCGCCGTCCGCGCCACCGCGGAGGCGCTCGCGGCGGAGCTGCCCGGTCGCACCGTCGAGGTGCGCGTCCCGCCCTATGTGGCGGTCCAGTGCGTGGAGGGGCCGCGGCACACCCGGGGGACCCCGCCCAACGTCGTCGAGACCGACCCGCGCACGTGGCTGGAACTGGCCACCGGGCGCCTGGACTGGTCCGTGGCCGCCGGCGACGGCCGCGTCCGCGCCTCCGGCACGCGCGCCGGGGAGGTGTCCGCCGGACTGCCGGTGGTCCGACTCCACTGACGCGACCCGAGCAGGCGGGAGTGGGGGCCCGGCCCGAGACGGACTGGGGTGGGAGGGGACCGGGAACGTACACTCGAACAGCGCCGCCGGGGCCCGTCCGGGCGGACCGCCAGAACATCCATGAGGGAGCACCAGCAGGTGGAGAGCACGCCAGCACGCCCGGATCCGTCCGGATCACTCCGCCGTACCCGCGCCGGGGGCGTCGGGCTCGGCCTCCCGGATCCCTCCACGCCCGGGCCCGCGGGCCTGCCGGTCGATGTGGAACGGATCGGGCCGGTCGAGGAGTGCGGCGTCTTCGGCGTGTGGGCGCCGGGTGAGGACGTGGCCAAGCTCGCCTACTACGGCCTGTACGCCCTGCAGCACCGTGGCCAGGAGGCCGCCGGGATCGCGGTGGCGGACGGCGAGCAGGTGCTGGTCTACAAGGACCTGGGCCTGGTGAGCCAGGTGTTCGACGAGAAGACCCTCGAGTCCATGCACGGTCACGTGGCCGTGGGCCACTGCCGCTACTCCACGACCGGCGCCACGTCCTGGGACAACGCCCAGCCCATGTTCCGCCCGACCACCGACGGCGGCTCGGTCGTCCTCGGCCACAACGGAAATCTGGTCAACACGCACGAACTCAAGCGGCACGCCACCGAGCTGGGCATCCGCGGCTACGCCGAGGACAGCGCGCACTCGGACTCGGACATCATGGCCACGCTGCTCGCCCACGAGGCGCTCGACGGCGGCCTCGAGGAGGCCGCCGCGCGCCTGCTGCCACGGCTGCGGGGCGCCTACTGCATCACCTTCTCCGACGAGCAGACGCTGTACGCGGCCCGCGATCCCCACGGGGTGCGCCCGCTCGCGCTCGGTCGCCTCGACCGGGGGTGGGTGGTCTCGTCGGAGACCTCCGCGCTGGACATCGTGGGCGCCTCGTTCGTCCGCGACATCGAGCCGGGCGAGCTCGTCGCGATCGACGCCGACGGCGTGCGCTCGCGGAAGCTGTCCGAGCCCACCCCCAAGGCGTGTGTCTTCGAGTACGTCTACCTCGCCCGCCCGGACTCGGTGATCAACGAGCGGCTGGTCAACTCGGCGCGCGTGGACATCGGGCGCCGGCTCGCCCGGGAATACCCCGTCGACGGTGACCTGGTGATCCCCGTCCCCGAGTCCGGCACACCGGCCGCCGTCGGTTACGCCCAGGGATCCGGGATCCCGTTCGGTCAGGGGCTGACCAAGAACGCCTACGTCGGGCGGACCTTCATCCAGCCCAGCCAGACCATCCGCCAGCTCGGCATCCGGCTCAAGCTCAACCCGCTGCGCGAGGTGATCCGCGGCAAGAAGCTCGTGGTGGTGGACGATTCGATCGTGCGCGGGAACACGCAGCGGGCGCTGGTGCGGATGCTCCGTGAGGCCGGCGCGCTCGAGATCCACGTCCGGATCGCCTCGCCGCCGGTGCGCTGGCCCTGCTTCTACGGCATCGACTTCGCGAGCCCCGCCGAGCTCATCGCCAACGGCGTCGACGCCTCCGACGGGATGCTCGAGGGCGTCCGCAACGCGATCGGGGCGGACAGTCTCGGTTACGTGTCCGTCGACGGGATGATCGAGGCCACCCACCAGCCCCGGGAGGGGCTGTGCGCCGCGTGCTTCGACGGCTACTATCCCATCCCGTTGTCCGACGATTCGACCATGAGCGACGCCGTCCGCCGACCCTGAGCGGGTCCCCGACCCGGGGCACCGACGAGGAGAGACCCAGATGACCGACAGACCACAGGCCCCCACGGGCGCGACCTACGCCTCCTCCGGCGTGGACATCGACGCGGGCGAGCGTGCCGTCGAGCTGTTCGCCCCCCACGCCAAGCGCGCGACCCGACCGGAGGTCATGGGCGGTATCGGCGGCTTCGCCGGGCTCTTCGCCCTCAAGAACACCTACCGCCAGCCGCTGCTCGCCTCGTCGACCGACGGCGTGGGCACCAAGATCGCCGTCGCGCAGGCCATGGACGTCCACCACACCGTGGGGATCGACCTCGTGGCGATGGTCGTTGACGACCTCGTGGTGTGTGGCGCCGAGCCGCTGTTCCTCCAGGACTACATCGCGATCGGCGAGGTCGTGCCGGAGCACGTGGCGAGCATCGTCGAGGGCATCTCCGAGGGCTGCGTGCAGGCCGGCTGTGCGCTCCTGGGCGGCGAGACCGCCGAGCACCCCGGCCTCATGGCGCCGGGGGAGTACGACATCTCCGCCACCGGCGTGGGGATCGTCGAGTCCGACGAGGTCCTCCAGGCCGAGAACGTCCGCCCCGGCGACGTGATCCTCGGCATGGCGTCCTCGGGGCTGCACTCCAACGGCTACTCGTTGGCCCGGCACGTGCTGCTGGACCTGGCGCGCCTGCCGCTGGAGGGGCACGTCGAGGAGTTCGGCCGCACCCTCGGCGAGGAGCTCCTCGAGCCCACGCGCATCTATGCGCTCGACTGCCTCAGCCTGATCGCGGAGACCGACGTGCGCGTGTTCAGTCACGTCACCGGTGGCGGACTGGCGGAGAACCTCGAGCGGGTCATGCCGCGCGGGCTCGTCGCCCGCCTCGACCGCGGCCGCTGGTCGGTGCCCGCGGTGTTCGGCACGATCGCCCACCACGGCCGCGTCGAGCAGTCGGAGATGGAGCGCACCTTCAACATGGGCGTCGGCATGATCGCCGTGCTCCCCGAGGAGGACGTCGACCGCGCCCAGGCCGTCCTCACCGCGCGCCACGTCGACAACTGGGTCATCGGCCACGTGGAGAAATCCGGGGAGGACTCGGACGCGCCGCGCGTGGTCCTCGAGGGATCGCACGCCCGGTTCTGACCAAGCTCCCCCACGACACAGGGGCCGGGCATCCTCGTCGGGATGCCCGGCCCCTGTGTCTGCGCCGTGCGTCGCCTCAGTGGTGGCTGTCGCCCTCGGCCCACGCCGCGTAGGGGTCGTGGTCCTCGTCGGAGTCGACGCCGGTGCCGGCGGACTTTCCGGACAGCTCCTGCTGAAGACGTTCGAAGTCCGTCTGCGGAGTGTTGTACTTCAGTTCGCGAGCAACCTTGGTCTGCTTCGCCTTCGCGCGGCCTCGGCCCATTAGCCTGACCCCCTCGGAAACGGTGCTGGGCCACCTCGGGGGTGCCCATCGCAAGTGTGAGTATCTGCCTGCTCACAGGATAGCGTGCCCGGCGCGGAATGTCCGCCCGGGTCGTGCACCGCCGTGTCCCCGCAGGTCTGGCGGGGCGACCGGACCCCTACGCCTGGCCGCGGAGCCGGCGGATCGCCTCACGGCCGGCCTGGGGCCCGGTCTCGCCGGGCGCCGTGTCGGGGTCGACGGAGGCCGCGGTGCCGTCGATGTCGAGGGCGGCGTCCGCGGGGACCGACCGCTTGAGCGACGCGAGGGCGACCGGACCCTCCTCGTGGTGCTGGACCACGGTGCCGAGCCGGCCGACGGTGCGTCCGCCCACGCTGATGTCGGCGCCCGGGGCCGGCAGGTCGTCCCCGCCGGAGCCGTCGAGCTGCAGCCGGACGAGCACGCGAGGGGACTTGCCGAGGTTGTGGACCCGCGAGACCGTCTCCTGGCCGCGGTAGCACCCCTTGTCCAGATGGACCGCCCCGTGCTGTGACCGCTCACCGATCCACACGGGGACCTCGTGGGGGATGGTCTTCTCGTCGGTGTCCACACCGAGCCGCCCCCGGGGCGGGGTGGTGTCGACGGCGCGCAGCGACTCGAAGGCCCACGAGCCGGCGGGCTGCGCGCCGGCCGCGAGGGCGGCGTCGAACCAGGCGGACAGGTCCGGGCGCGGGACCACCAGGTCCACCGAGCCGTCCTGCGGCCACGGCATGCGCCGGGCGATCCCGCCGCCGGGGAGCGCGATGCTCGCGTACGCGTCGACCGGGAGCTCGACCCGTGTCCCGTCGGGGGCGGTGAGCGACCCGGGGAGCCGGGTGCCGGCCAGCGTGAGCACCGCCAGGTCGGCGGGCTCGGGGGAGGCGTCGGCCCAGAACACCATCTTGGCGAGGAAGCCCACGAGCGCCTCACCACGGCCCGGTTCGGTGTCCACCACGAGCGTGCCGTCGACGTCGGAGAGCACCGCGTGGTGCTCCACCCGGCCGTTGGGGTCCAGTACCAGGGTCTCGCCGCCGGACCCGTTGGGCAGGTCGGCGACGTGCTGGGAGATGAAGCCGTCGAGCCAGGTCAGCCGCTCGGCGCCGCCGATTGTCAGGACGTCGCGGTGGGACCGGTCGACCACCACGACGCCGTCCGCGGCAGCTCTCTGCTCCCCGAAGGGGTCGCCGTGGTGGAGGGGCACCCCGCTGTCGGGGCCGGGCTCGGTCGCGTCGACCGCTCCGGGCCGGTCGAGGAGGGGGCTGCGGTACTCGGACACTGCTGAGACATCCACGGCACTGATCCTACGTGCGTCGTCGTACTGTGGTCAGTCATGGGCACTGTGAAGCGAACCGGACCCCCGCGAGCCTCCGACCCCCGGGTCGTCGTCCTGGTCGCGGGTGGGCCGGCCGGCACGCGGCCGCGGGTCCACCCGGCCGACGAGCCGCTGCTGCTGGCGGACGACCTCGCGGCGGTGCGGGGGGACGGCTGCTTCGAGACCCTGCTCGTGACCGGGGGGAAGGCGGCCAAGCCGGACCGTCATCTGGACCGGCTGGCCCGGTCCGCCGCCGCGCTGGACCTCACCGGCCCCGACGCCCGCGCCTGGCGGGAGGGGATCGAGTTGGCGGCCCGCGAGTGGGGCGCGGCCTCCGAGGGCATGCTGCGTCTGGTCCTGTCCCGCGGTCCGGAGCGGGGCGGCGACGAGACGGCCTACATCACGGTCGCGCCGGTCACCGCGCAGGCGGAGAAGGCCCGGGCGGAGGGGATCGCCGTGACGGCCCTGTCGCGGGGGTTCCCGGCGGACCTCGCCGAGTCCGCCCCGTGGATGCTGCCCGGGTCCAAGACGCTGTCCTACGCCGCCAACATGGCCGCGCTGCGGCACGCGCGGGCCGGCGGCTTCGACGACGTGATCTACCTGTCCTCGGAAGGCGAGGTGCTCGAGGGTCCGCGCTCGACCGTCGTCATCGCGCGGTCCGGGGAACTGCTGAGTCCGCCCACCGAGGTGGGGATCCTCGAGGGCACCACGCTCGGGGCGCTCGCCGAGCTGGCCCCGTCGGAGGGGGTCGCGGTGCGGCGGGAACGCCTCCTGCTCACCGATCTGCTCACGGCCGACGCCGTGTGGATGCTGTCCTCGGTGACGCTGGCCGCGCGGGTGCACCGGATCGACTCGGTGGTGCTACCGGATGCCGCTGCCGCTCCCGACGTGGCCGGGATGGTGGACCGGGCGGTGGGGCGCGCCTGACCGCTCGGCGGCGGGCCCGCGACACCGTGGTGCGCGACACCGTGGTGCGCGACCCCGGGGGCGGGGAGGTCAGCCGGCGACGCGCTGCAGGCGTGCGGACATGCGGGGGACGAGGCCCCTCTCGGGGTGCACGCGTTCCTCGACCCAGCCCAGGTCGCCGCCCTCGACGATCCCGTACATCCGCTTGGCGCCGCCGCGGGCGGGGCCGGTGGGGGACGTGAGGACCACGTCGGTGGACATCTCCCACGCGGACTGGCTGATCGGCTTGCCGTAGTACATCTCGATGACCCCGGCCGCGTGCGCCACGAGGAACTCGAGCTGGTCGTCCTCGGAGATCCGCCAGAACCCGGACTCGCGGTACGCGGCCCCGTCGACGGCGCCGCCGGAGTCGAAGGTCCAGCAGCGGGAGGACCAGCTCAGGTAGTTCTCGCCGTCGTGCGAGATCACGAGCTGCTGGCCGAAGCGGTGCTCGCCACGCTCCTCGGTGTCCGCCTCGCCCTCGCCTTCCCAGACGCCCACGATCGGCAGCAGGGCCAGCAGCCCCGGGTGCAGGTCGGGGCCGTGTCGGAGATTGGCGGTGTCCTCGGCGATGGGCAGCTCGGAGAACGGGGTGATGTTGCGGCCCGCGGTGATCTCGGAGCGTTCGGTGGCGGCCTCGACCGCCGCGTTGCCCGAGCCCGGGACGACGGACTGCTGGTCCGCCCCCTCGGGGGTGGGCCGGCCGGGGGAGTCGACGCCTGCGTCGCGGTCGCCCGTCACGATTCGTCGGTGACCGTACGGTAGACGATGTAGCAGGTCAGCCACAGGATGAACAACGTCATGAGGACGAGGAGGATCTCGAAGAAGAGCACCATGGTGCGATTCTAACCCTCGTCAGGCCCGGCTCCCACCCCGAGGGGCCGAGCCGAGCGAGATGCGGGCGTCGATCGAGTGGATCAGGCAGTCCTCGGCCGGGATGAGGAAGTCCTCGCGCACCCGCGCCTTGAGCCCCACCGCGGTGACCAGAGTGAAGTCGGCGTGCACGATGCCCTCCCGGCCCGGCGGGTCCACCGTGACGGCGATGTCGGTGATCTCGCGGATCGCGGAGTACTGCAGGTGCAGGTGGAGGTCCCACCGGAGCTGCGAGGCGCCGAACCCGGTCCGTAGGCCGTTCTCGTGACGCGCGCAGTCCGGGGCGAACGGGACGCGCCACGCGGCCGCCGGGAGGGTCAGCGCGGTGAGGTAGGTCCGGGCCGCGGCCTCGCGTTCCCCGGGCGAGTAGGGGCCGGGATGGTCCGGCACCGCGGGGGTGGCGCCGCGCCGCTGGTCGATCCCCACCAGCACGGTGGAGGCGACCGATGCGCCGACGGCGACGACGGAGGCCCGGCCGACGAGGCCGGCTGCTCGGGAAAGGAAGGACATGGTCCCGAGGTTAGCGAGCGGGGCGCGCCCGTGGGGGGCGTACCTCGCTCACCGTTCGACGGGCACGCCGATCAGCGAGCCGTACTCGACCCAGCTGCCGTCGTAGTTGACCACGCCGGGTCGTCCGAGGAGTTCGTGGAGGACGAACCAGGTGTGGCTGGAGCGTTCCCCGATGCGGCAGTAGGCCACGATCCGCCGGTCCGGGTCGGCCAGCACGTCGGCGTAGAGCTCGCGCAGCTCGGCGTCGGGGCGGAACGTGCCGTCGCGGGTGACCGCCCGGTTCCAGGGGATGTTCACCGCCCCCGGGATGTGCCCGCGCTGGCGGCCGCCCTCCTGGGGCAGGCCGGCGGGGGCGGCCAGCCGACCGGTGTACTCGTCCACCGAGCGCACGTCGACGAGGGCGTCGCTGCCCAGTCCGGCGAGGACGTCGTCCCGGAAGGCCCGGATGGACAGGTCCTGCGGCCGGGCCTCGTACCGGGTCCGGGGCCGGTCCGGCGTGTCGTGGTCGAGGGGGAGGCCGTCCCGCTCCCACTTCATGCGCCCGCCGTCGAGGAGTCGGACGTCGGCGTGGCCGTAGAGGCGGAAGTACCAGTAGGCGTAGGCGGCGAACCAGTTGTGGTTGCCGCCGTACAGCACCACGGTGTGCTCGCGCGTGATGCCGCGGTCGGACATGAGCTCGCCGAACCTGTCGCGGTCCACGAGGTCACGTGCGTGTTCCTGCTGGAGCTCGGTGCGCCAGTCCAGGGCGACGGCGCCGGGGATGTGCCCGTCGAGGTGGTACGCGGAGACGTCCTCGTCGACCTCGACAAAGACCACTGACTCGTCCATACCCGCCAGGCGCTCTTCGGCCCAGCGCGTGCTGACGAGGACGGAGTCGCGGCTCATGGCGCAGAGTCTAATGGTCGGGGCGGGCGAGGTCGCCGAGCGGAGTGGGGCCCGGCCCGGCGGTCCCGGCCGCGACGAGCGTGCCCCCGCGCACGCCGAGTGTCTCCACGTCCATGCCGAGCGGGAGCAGATCCTCCGGAAGGGTGAGCGCGGTGCGGCCCAGCGCGAGGTTCCGGTCCTGGTCCTCGACGCCCGCGGGCCCGGTCGCCGGCGCAACGGGGACCAGGTGCGCGCCGCGTTCGTCGACGACCAGGTCGACGAACGTCGAGATCTCCGCGCCGTCCGCGGTCCCCGAGACGCGGGCCCGGTGCTCGAGGCCGCCGGCGAGGCTGGGGTCGTCGGCGGCGCCCAACCGCGTCTGGTCCATCCCGAGTGCCCGCCCGAGGGCATCGCCAGTGACCTGCACCTCCACGGTGAGCTCGCCGGCGGCCAGCGGGGCACCCGGATCGCGGACTCCCGAGACGTCGGTGGCCGAGGCCTCGACGGTGACGGCGCCGAACGCCGGACGCTCCACGCCCTCCGCGCGGATCGTGACCGACGACAGCACGTCCCCGTCCGGCCCGGTCCACCGGCCCGTCGGGGCGCCGCCGATCGTCACGGCCGGCGCGGGGACCCCCGGGGTCGCCGGGCGGATCCGGTGCGAGAGGTCGGCCTCGACCCGGGAGGCCGACACCGAGTCGACGGCGAACGCCCCGCCCGCCAGCACGAGCACCGTCGCGACAGCGATCGCGAGGGCCCGGCGCGGTGAACTCATGGGATCAAGGTCTACTCCATCGCCGCGCCCGCCGGTCGGGGCGTCGCTAAGATCGTCCCACGCGCCGGGCGAAGGAGAAGCGGATGGAACTGGCACTCCTCACCGCGGACACCGATGCCGGGGCGGTCCTCCCGGCGCTGCCGCTGCTCCCGCACACCGTCCGGCTGCTCCCGCCCGCCGCCTCCTCGGTCGCCCGACTCGCCGGTGCCGCGGTCGCCGTCGTCGATGCCCGCGGCGAGCTGGTCGCGGCCCGGGCCCTGTGCCGGGTGCTGTCCGGCGGCTCCGGGCCACCCGTGGTCGGTGTGCTCGCGGAGGGCGGGCTGATCGCGGTCACCGGGGACTGGGGGCTCGACGACATCGTCCTGCCCGGCGCCGGCCCGGCGGAGATCGACGCGCGGCTCAGGCTTCTCGCGGCCCGGCACGCCTCGACGGGGGACGGCGAGGGCGGCATGGTCGTCGTGGGTGAGCTGGGGATCGACGAGGAGACCTATGTGGCCCGGGTCCGGGGGAGGCCGCTCGACCTGACCTACAAGGAGTTCGAGCTGCTCAAGTACCTGTGCCGGCACCCCGGCCGGGTGTTCTCGCGCGCCCAGCTCCTCCACGAGGTGTGGGGGTACGACTACTTCGGTGGCACCCGCACCGTCGACGTGCACGTGCGTCGGCTGCGGGCCAAACTCGGCCCCGATCACGAGTCGTTGATCGGGACCGTCCGTAACGTCGGGTACAAGGCGGTCCGACCCACGGACCCCAGGGAAGCAGGAGGGGACGCATGAAGGTCGTCGAGGGCGCGGTGGACGAGCGGGACGCGGAGGCCGTCGAGTCGGCCGCCGCGGCCGCCCACGAGGCGGACGGCGTGGCCCCCCTCGGGGAGCAGCCGCTGCGGGCGCTCAGGGCGTCCGACGACGACGGGGTGCGGCACCTGCTCGTGCGCGACGCCGACGGCGGGATCGCAGGGTATGCGCAGCTCGCAGGAGCCGGGGAGGGGGCGTCCGCCGAGCTCGTCGTCGTCCCCGGGGAGCGGCGACGCGGCATCGGCACCGAGCTCGTGCGCGCCGTGCTCGACAGGGAGCCGGGCGCTGCGGTGTGGGCCCACGGTGACCTGCCGGCGGCACAGGGGCTCGCGGACGGGGCCGGGATGGTGCGCACGCGCGAGCTGCTCATGATGCGCCGGCGCGGTGCGGACGGTCCGGCGCTGGAGGAGATGGCGCCCGCCGGGGGGATCGAGACCGGCACCCTCGCCGAGGCGGCCTCCGAGGGGGGCGCCCGCTGGCCGGGGCTGGACGCGCGGGCGGAGTTCCTCCGGGTCAACAACGCGGCGTTCGCGTGGCACCCCGAACAGGGGGGATGGTCGCGCGAGCAGATGGACGACCGGCTCGCGGTGGACTGGGTGGACCCGGCCGGGATCTTCCTGGCGGTGGACACCTCGGGGGCGGCGCCGCGGCTGACCGGGTTCCACTGGACCAAGGTCGCCCCCGCCGGGCCGGGCGAGGAGACCGAGGGCGAGGTGTACGTCGTGGCCGTCGACCCCGCCGACCAGGGGCGGGGCCTGGGTGGCCTGCTCACCACGCTCGGGGTGGCGCACCTCGAGGAGAGAGTGCGCGTGGGCTCGGTCGTCCTCTACGTGGAGGGCGACAACGCGCCGGCGCGACGCACCTACGAACGACTGGGTTTCGCGATCGCGCATGTTGATGCGACATACAACACAGCATGATTATTCGCTGATCCCACTGCGGCCTTCCCCGAGTCCGTGCAGGTCATCGCGGATGTTCTCGGGAGCATGCTGAAGCCTTCTCTCAGGGTGGGCCTCGAGTTCACCCGCCGTTCACCTCGTCCGGACAGCGTGTTCATATCGGCGACTTAGGTTCGGCGCTCGACACAGCTCGATGGTGGGACACCACCAATCCCGATCAAGGAGATCAAGTGGACCTCAAGCGCTCAGGTGCTCTCTTCGGCCTCGCCGCCCTCGCGACGGTCGGCCTCGCCGCCTGTTCGGACAACAACGCGGGCAGCGGTGACACCGCCGCCCAGGCGGTCGACGGCATCGAGTGCGCGGGCGACCAGTCGCTCACCGCGTCGGGTGCCTCGTCGCAGAACAACGCCATGACGATCTTCGCCAACTCCTACGCCGTCAGCTGCGACGGCAACACGCTCGACTACAACTCCAACGGCTCGGGCGCCGGCGTCTCGGAGTTCATCGGCGGGCAGACCGACTTCGGTGGCTCCGACTCCCCGCTCGAGGGCGAGGAGTACGCGCGTGCCGAGGAGCGGTGCGAGGGCCCCGCGTGGAACCTCCCGGCCGTGTTCGGCCCGATCGCCGTGGCGTACAACCTCGACGGCGTCGATGTCGCGCTCTCGGGCGAGACCCTCGCCAACATCTTCAACGGCACCATCACCTCCTGGAACGACCCCGCGATCGCCGCCGAGAACGAGGGCGTCGAGCTCCCGGACCAGCCGATCAGCGTGATCTTCCGCTCGGACGAGTCGGGCACCACCGACAACTTCCAGCAGTACCTCGAGGCGGCCTCGGACGGCGCGTGGACCGGCGGCGCCGGCAAGCAGTTCGCCGGCGGGGTGGGCGAGGGCGCCCGCGGTAACGAGGGCGTCGCCGGTGCGGTCGCCTCCACCCCCGGCACCATCACCTACACCGAGTGGTCCTACGCCAAGAGCCAGGACCTCGGCATGATCGACGTCATCACGCCGGCCGACGCCGAGGGCGTGGAGCTCAACGCCGAGACCGCCGGTCAGACCATCGACGGCGCCCAGCTCGTGGAGGAGGGCTCCAACGATCTGGTGATCGACACGTCCTCGTTCTACGTTCCGGAGAACGCGGGCGCCTACCCGATCCTCATGCCGACCTACGAGATCGTGTGCTCGACGTATGGTGACGAGGACACCGCTGCGGCCGTGCGTTCGTTCCTCGACGTCGCGGTCTCGCAGGATGTCCAGAGCAAGCTCGAGGACCAGGGCTACATCCCCGTCCCCGACGCCTTCCGCACGCAGCTGACCGACGCTATCTCCGCGATCTCCTGATCGTTGAGGCCCCCCGGCCGGCCCCGCGACCCGGAGTCGGCCGGGAGGGACACTTCTCGACCATGAACCCGAGCGACTGAAGGCCCCATGACTGTTCACGAATCCGTCGGCAGTGACGCCGACTCCGAGACCGGTTCGCCCGGCGGACGCACCGAGGGCAGGGCAGCCGACCCACACCGGGGCGGCGGGAACTCGGTCGATCTCCTGGAGATGAAGTCGGCCAAGAAGGTCGACCTGGTGTTCCGGAGCGTCACCGTCGCCGCCGGCGGTGTCATCGTCGGCCTCATCGCCCTGATCGGCATCGTGCTGGTCGCACAGGCCACCCCGTCGCTGATGGCCAACGAGATCAACTTCCTCACCTCGTCGGAGTGGAACACCTCGGACCCGGACTCCCTGCGGTTCGGCATCCTCGACATGCTCAAGGTGACCGTTCTGAGCTCGCTGTTCGCGCTCGTGCTCGCGGTGCCGGTCGCCATCGGGATCGCGACGTACCTCGTCCAGTACGCCCCCGCGCGGCTCTCCCGGGCGTTCTCGGCGGTCATCGACCTGCTGGCCGCGGTCCCCTCGATCATCTACGGCATGTGGGGGCTGCTGGTCCTGGGCCCGTGGATGGTGCCCTTCGCCGAATGGCTCAATCGGAACCTCGGCTGGCTGTTCCTGTTCAGCGACGGCAACGTCTCGATCAGCGGCGGCGGCACGATCTTCACCGCCGGCGTGGTGCTGGCCATCATGATCCTGCCGATCATCACCTCGATGTCCCGCGAGACCATCCGGCAGACCCCGTCGCTCCACCAGGAGGCCGCCCTCGCGCTCGGTGCCACCAAGTGGGAGAAGATCCGGATGACCTGCTTCCCCTACGCCAAGTCGGGGATGGTCGCCGGCGCCATGCTCGCCCTCGGCCGCGCGCTCGGCGAGACGGTCGCCGTTCTCATCATCCTGCGCGCCGCGGTCGACCCGAGCGTCCTGTCGCTGTTCGACGGCGGCTTCACGTTTGCGTCCAAGATCGCCTCCGCCTCCGCGGAGTTCAACCACCCGCTCCCGACCGGCGCCTACATCGCCGCAGGGCTCGTGCTGTTCATCCTCACGTTCGTAGTCAATCTCATCGCACGCTCGGTGTCCGGTGGAAAGGTCAACGGCTGATGTCCCAGGCAACTCCCGACCTCGCCAAGCCCGCCAAGCCGGCGGAGACCTTCCTGCCGATCTCCGGGGGCCGCAAGGCCCGGGACAAGATCGCCCTGGTGGTGTTCACCGCGAGCTTTATCCTCGCGCTGATCCCGCTGGTCGCGCTCCTGTTCAAGGTGATCGTCGACGGCCTCCCCGCGATCCTCAACCCCACGTGGTGGACCAACTCGTTCTTCCTGGTCGCCCCGTCCTCCATGGCCGGGGGCGTCGGTCACGCGATCTACGGCAGCCTCGTCCAGGCGGTCGTCGCGGCCGTCATCTCGATCCCACTCGGTGTGGCCGCCGGCATCATGCTGGTCGAGTACCCGGACTCCAAGCTCGCCAAGCCCACCACGTTCATGGTCGACGTCCTCGCCGGCGTCCCCTCGGTGGTCGCCGCGATCTTCATCTTCGGCATCTGGATCACCACGTTCCAGTTCGAGCTCAGTGCCTTCGCGGTGAGCCTCGCCCTCGTGCTGCTCATGATCCCGCTCATCGTCCGGTCCACGGAGGAGATGCTCAAGCTGGTCCCGGACGAGCTCCGCGAGGCCTCGTACGCACTCGGCGTGCCCAAGTGGAAGACCATCGTCAGCATCGTCATCCCGACCGCGCTGTCGGGCATGATCTCCGGCATCTTCCTCGCCGTCGCCCGCGTCATGGGTGAGACGGCCCCGGTGCTGATCCTCGTGGGCTACACGGCGAGCTACAACTTCAACCTGTTCGAGGGCAACATGAGCTCGCTTCCGTTGCTCATCTACAACCAGCTGTCCAACCCCAACGAGGCCGGCCAGTACCGGATCTGGGGCGCCGCGCTCACCCTCGTCATCATCATCGCGCTGGCGAACGTCCTCGCCACGTTCGCCTCCAAGGCTCTCGCGCCGAAGACCAAGTAAGGACCACACATGGCCAAGCGACTCGATCTCGAGAACGTCGACATCTTCTACGGTGACTTCCACGCCGTGAAGGACGTGAACCTGCATGTGCCGCCGCGGTCGGTGACGGCGTTCATCGGCCCGTCCGGCTGCGGAAAGTCGACCGTGCTGCGCTCGCTCAACCGGATGCACGAAGAGGTCCCCGGCGCGTACACGACCGGCGGCATCAAGCTCGACGGCGTGGACATCTACGACAAGAAGGTGGACCCGGTCGCCGTGCGCCGGACCATCGGCATGGTGTTCCAGCGGCCCAACCCGTTCCCCACGATGTCCATCAAGGAGAACGTGATCGCCGGTCTGCGCCTGCAGGGCGTCAAGAGCAAGAAGAAGCTCGACGAGGTGGCCGAGAAGTCACTGCGCGGCGCCAACCTGTGGGAAGAGGTCAAGGACCGGCTGGACAAGCCCGGGGGCGGGCTCTCCGGCGGGCAGCAGCAGCGTCTGTGCATCGCGCGGGCGACCGCGATCGAGCCGCAGGTCCTGCTCATGGATGAGCCCTGCTCGGCGCTCGACCCGATCTCGACGCTCGCGGTCGAGGACCTCATCTCCGACCTCAAGGACGAGTTCACCATCGTGATCGTCACCCACAACATGCAGCAGGCCGCTCGCGTGTCCGACCAGACGGCGTTCTTCTCGCTCGAGGCCACCGGCATGCCGGGCCAGTTGGTCGAGGTCAACTCCACCGAGAGGATCTTCTCCAACCCGGAGAACAAGCAGACCGAGGACTACGTCTCGGGCCGCTTCGGCTGAGACCGGCCCACGGACGGAGCCACCGCACCCACACGGGCGCGGTGGCTCTGTCCGTTCTGGTCGGGCGTGGTGTCGTCGGCTAGGGGTTCTGGTCACCCTCGCCCCGGCGGCGATTGCGGATGGACCGCTCGGCCTCGTCGAAGCGGCGGGCGGCCTCCTCGTCCGAGTCGAGCGGCTCCGGGGTCTCACCGGCGGGCGCGTACTCGCCGGTCGCCAGGAAGATCACGCGCTGGGCCACCTCCACGGCGTGGTCGGCGAAGCGCTCGTAGTAGCGCCCCAGCAGGGTCACGTCGACCGCGGAGGCCACGCCCCACTTCCACTCTCGCACGGTGAGCAGTGTGAACAGGTGCCGCCGCAGGTCGTCCACCGCGTCGTCCTGCTGGGCCAACGTGGCGGCCTGCTCGGAGTCCCGGTTGAGCAGCACCTCGGTCGCGGCACGGCCGAGCGAGACAGCGACCCGGCCCATCTCGGCGAAGTACCCGTTGACGGGCTCGGGGAGGACCGGCTCGGGGTGTCGACGCCGGACGAGCTTGGCCACGTGGCCGGCGAGCGCGCCCATCCGCGTCATGTCCTGCACGAGCTGGATGGACGTGACCACCTGGCGCAGGTCCCGGGCGACCGGGGCCTGGAGTGCGAGGAGCGCGAAGCCCCGCTCCTCGTTCTCGGTCGCGAGCCGCGACATCTCGGTGCTGGACTCGAGAACCTTCTCCGCCGCCACCAGGTCGACCTGGAGCAGGGCGTGGGTCGCCAGCTCCATGTCATCTGTGGCGAGTGAGCACATCCGGGCCATCGAGGTGGCCAGATCCGCCAGTTCTTCAGAGTAGACAACACGCATGACCACCAGGATACGCGCATGTCAGCCCTGGTAAGGACTCGCACGTTTAACGTCCGGTGAACACGACGCCACGAGGGGGCGTGGCGTCAGCCCCCGGAGTTGTGGACCTCCGCGCCCTCGAGGGCGGCCGCGTCGTCCTCCGGGTCGTCGAGCCACCCCTCCGGCAGCAGGACCTTGGACGCCGAGCCCTGACGGCCGCGGGGTCCGTACCCGTCCGCGGGGAACGGCTCGTCCGCGGGCAGGTCGGCGAGCAGCTCCGCGAGATCGGCAAGTGTCCGCACCCCGGACAGCGCCACCCGCTTACCGGAGCCGGCCGGGAATCCCCGCAGGTACCAGGAGACGTGCTTACGGATATCGCGCATCCCCTTGTCCTCGCCGTGGTGCTCGGCCAGGAGTTCGCCGTGTCGGTACATGATCCGACTGACCTCGCCCAACGTCGGCGGAGTCGGGGCGTCACGGCCGTCGAGGCGCGCAGCGAGTTCCGAGAACAGCCACGGCCGTCCGAGGCAGCCGCGACCGATCACGACGCCCGCGCACCCGGTCTCCTCCCGCATGCGGACCGCGTCCTCGGCGGAGAAGATGTCGCCGTTGCCCAGGACCGGCACGTCCGAGACCGCCCCGACGTGCTCGACCAGCCTCGAGATCTGCGACCAGTCGGCCTCGCCCGAGTACCGCTGGGCGGCCGTCCGGGCGTGTAGGGCGACAGCCCGGGCGCCCTCGTCGACGGCGATCCGGCCCGCATCCAGGTGGGTGTGGTGCTCGTCGTCGATCCCCACCCGCATCTTCACGGTGACGGGGATGTCCGTGCCCTCCGTCGCCCGGACTGCCGCGGCGACGATCGAGCGGAAGAGCCGACGCTTGTACGGGATCGCCGAACCGCCACCACGGCGCGTGACCTTGGGGACGGGGCAGCCGAAGTTGATGTCGATGTGATCGGCCATGTCCTCGTCGACGATCATCTTGGCGGCCGCATAGGTGTACTCGGCGTCGACGGTGTAGAGCTGCAGGCTGCGGGGCGACTCGTCCGGGGCGAACGCGGCCATGTGGAGCGTGGCCGGCTGCCGTTCCACCAACGCCCGGGCCGTCACCATCTCGCAGACGTACAGCCCCGAGACAGAGCCCTGCTGCTCGCGCTCGATCTCGCGGCACAGGGAGCGGAACGCCACGTTGGTCACCCCGGCCATGGGAGCCAGGACGACGGGGGACGCGAGTTCCAGGGGGCCGATGCGCAGCGCGGGCGCGCTGGTGGTGGGAGCGGACATCCCGCCAGTATCCCAGCGCGGGCCGGGCTGGTCCAACGGGCGCCGCGCGTGCGGCGCTCCAGTGCCCCCAGCCGGGCTCGAACCGGCGACCTGCGGATTAAAAGTCCGTAGCTCTACCAACTGAGCTATAGGGGCGCCGACAACGATACCGCCCGCTTTCGCCCCGCCCGGCGCCGCCCGCGTCCGCCCGCTTCCGCATGCGGTTTATACGGGGGCAGTGGCCGTGCTCTAAACTGGACGCGCTGCGGACCGGTGCGCCCGGACGTGGCGTACGCCCCCTTCGTCTAGCGGCCTAGGACACCGGCCTTTCACGCCGGCGGCGCGGGTTCGAATCCCGTAGGGGGTACGCACAGCGACCAGGCGATTTGCGCTTCTGCGGGAGCGTCGATTACTGTTCAGTCTCGTGCAAGAGCACGGCCCTGTGGCGCAGTTGGTTAGCGCGCCGCCCTGTCACGGCGGAGGTCGCGGGTTCAAGTCCCGTCAGGGTCGCCAGAGATAGCCGGCGCATTCGGTGAAGACCGGGTGCGCCGGATGTCTTAGGGCCAGGTAGCTCAGTTGGTACGAGCGTCCGCCTGAAAAGCGGAAGGTCCCCGGTTCGATCCCGGGCCTGGCCACACCAGCGACGCGCCGGCGGGTCACCGCCGGCGCGTCCCTCATTCCCCGGACTCGGGCTTCCCGGCCACTTCGCCAGAAGCGCTTCCGATGTGATCTCTGGTTCCGTATCCTGCGGCCCATGACCGTGCGACCGGCCCGTGCCCCCGCGCCCGATCTCGCACGGGGCGTCATGCTGCTGTTGATCGTCCTGGCCAACTCGGCGTTCTACCTACACGGGGCCGCCGGGCAGGGCCCGCACCCGCTCGACGGGTCGACGGCGGACTCCGTGGCGCAGGCGATCCTCCTGGTGGGTGTGGACCTGCGGGTCTACCCGATGTTCGCGCTCCTGTTCGGTTACGGCCTGGTGATGATCATGCGGAGCCGGACGGCGCGCGGGGCGTCAGAGGCGCAGGCCCGCCGGCAGGTGCAGCGGCGCAACCTCTGGCTGATCGTGTTCGGCGCGGTCCACGCGCTCCTGCTCTGGGGCGGGGACATCCTCGGAGCCTACGGACTGACCGGGCTCCTGGTGGTCTGGCTCTTCCTCCGCCGCTCGGACACCGTGCTGCTCGTCTGGGCGGCGGTCGGCATGGTGCTGCTCGGACTGGTCGCGGCGCTCTCCGTTCTAGGCGGTCGGGCGATCGTGGCGGGGGAGGCCCCAGCGGTCGACCCGGGCGGGGAACTGTTCGGCCTCATCCACGAGTCCGTGGCCGGCGAGGGGTACCTCGCCGCGGCGGGGGCGCGGATGGTGCTGTGGGCGATCCAGACCGTCGTCAGCCAGGGGCCCCTGGGGATCGCCGTCCCGGTGTCGATCCTCCTCGGGATCTGGGCCGCCCGGCGACGGGTCCTGGAGTGCCCCGGGGAACACCGGGCCCTGCTCCGGTGGGTCGCGGTGGTCGGGATCGCCGTCGGGTGGATCGGTGCCGTCCCGCACGCGCTCACCCAGGTGGGCGTCCTCGAGTCGCTCCGACCGGCACTGTCCTCGTTCGCGGCGCCCCAGATGTTCACGGGGATCTTCTGCGGTATCGGCTACGTCGCGCTGTTCGGTCTCCTCGGCGACACGTACTCCCGCCGGCCCCTCGGCCCGGTGGCGCGGGCGGTCAGCGCCGTCGGCGCGCGGTCCATGACGTGCTACGTGGCGCAGTCGGTGCTCTGCGCGCCGGTCCTGGCGGCCTGGGGGCTCGGGCTGGGAGCGCACCTGTCCAGCGCGACGATCGCCGTCTACGCGGTCGTGGTGTGGCTGGTCACTCTCGCCTACGCGGTGGTCGCCGAACACGCCGGGCGGGCCGGGCCGCTGGAGGCCCTGATGCGGCGGCTGGCCTATCGGGACCGGTGACCCGGCACCGCGCCCGGCGGCCACTGCGGGGTTCCTCGCGCACTCGTTATAGCGTGGACGCCATGCCGTCGACTGCCGCCGAGGTCCCCGACCCACCCGCGAAGCCCCGATCACGGAACCGTTGGGGGATCGTCGCCGCGGTCAGCGGCCTGATCGGCATCATCCTCACGGTCCTGGTCCCGCTGCTGCCGGTCACCCAGACCACGTCGACGATCAGCTGGCCGGAGGGCGGCACGCTCGACCCGGTCACCGCTCCTCTCGTGGCGTACTACCCGCTCGATCTCACCGTGGAGGTCCCCTGCACGGCGGTGCAGGAGTTGCGTGACCAGGGCGCCGAGGACGGCGTGCTCGTGTCGACCGCCCCCAAGGAGGCGGGCGAGAACGCGGGCGCTCGCGCCCTCACGGTCAGCGTCGCCGGCCCCACGGTCGAGGTGCGCAGCAGGAACGTCCTCATCGCGTCGGCCCCGACGGACGCCGTCGCCGCGCCGGATGCCTGCAGCACGATCCGGATCACGGCCGACTCCGCCTCGATCGGCGCCGAGTTCGAGGGGCTCGAGGTCGACGGCGAGGGGGTCGGCGGCGTCATCGAGGACGATCTGCGGCCCCAGGTCGTGGGCGTGTTCTCCGATCTCTCCGGCGCGGCACCGGACGGGATGGCCGTCGACATCACCGTGGACTCGCGCTACACCACCGAGGCGACGGTGATCAAGCAGCTCGCGATCGTCGTGGGCATCCTCGCGATCGTGGTCTCCCTGGTCGCCCTGCACAGACTCGACCTGCGTGACGGGCGGACCGCCAGGCGGGTGTTGCCCCGGCGCTGGTGGAAGCCCAGACCCCTCGATTTCCTGGTGCTGGCGACCATGGGGATCTGGCACATCATCGGCGCCAACACCTCCGATGACGGCTACATCCTCACCGAGGCCCGCGCCGCGGTGTCCAGTGGATACATGCCCGAGGTGTTCCGGTACTTCGGCGCCCCGTACGCGCCGTTCGGGATGCCGTACTACCTGTACACGGCGATCAGTGAGTTCACCCTGTCGAGCGTGTGGCTGCGGCTCCCCGCGCTCCTGCTGGGCATCGCCTCGTGGATCCTGCTCACGCGCGAGGTGATCCCCAGACTCGGCATCGCGGCCCGCCGCGCGAACGCCGTCCGGTGGAGTACCGCCGCCGTGTTCCTCGCGTTCTGGCTCACCTACAACAACGGGCTGCGCCCCGAGCCGGTGGTGGCGTTCGGTGTCCTGGCGACCTGGGTCTCCCTCGAGCGCGCGCTCGCGACGGGCCGACTCCTGCCCGCCGCCGCCGGCTTCATCATCGGCGGGCTCACCCTGTCCGCCGCGCCCACGGGGACGTTCTGTATCGCCGCGATCATCGCGGCGTCGCGCCCTCTGCTGCTGCTGGTGATCCGCCGGGCCCGCCGTGACGGGTGGATCCCGACGGTGGCCCCGTTGCTCGCCGCCGGACTCGCGGTGTTGCACCTGATCTTCCTGGATCAGCCGTTGGTGACCACGCTGCAGTCCTCCGCGTTGCTCGGGGACGTCGGCCCGACCGGCCGGTGGTTCGAGGAGTCGTGGCGCTACGAGTGGCTCATGAACCAGACCCCGGACGGGTCGCTGGCCCGCCGCTTCGGGGTCCTGACGATGTTCCTCTCGCTCATCACGTGCGCCGCGATCCTGTTCCGCAAGGGCCGGATCCCCGGCGTGGCGGTGGGACCGGCGCGCCGGATCGTGGGGCTGGCGGCGATGAGCATCGCGTTCATGGCGCTCAACCCCACCAAGTGGACCCACCACTTCGGGGCGTTCGCCACGATCGGCGCGGCGCTGGCCGCGCTCGTGACGATGGCGGTCCTGCCCGCGGCCACTCGGTCGCTGCGCAACCGGATGCTGTTCCTGGCCTCCGTGTTCTTTGTGCTCGCGCTGAGCTTCACCTCGACCAACGGCTGGTGGTACATCTCCATCTACGGCATCCCGTGGGGCGGGGTGCAGCCGTCGATCGCCGGGATCACGCTGTCGTCGGTGTTCCTCACGGGCATGGGCCTGGCGCTGCTGGCCGCGCTGTTCCTGCATTTCCGGGAGCCCTTCGTGACGCCCCCTCCCGCTCGCCGCGAGGCGGGACGCGGCGGGGCGGCCGGCGTGCTCCGCGAGATCTCACACGCCCCGCTCGGGATCGCCGCCGCGATCGTCGTCGTGGTGATCGTGGCCTCGATGGCGGCGGCCTTCCGGAACCAGTACCCGGCGTATTCGGTGGGGCTGCAGAACCTACGGGCGCTCGGGGGCGAGTCGTGCGGCATCGCCGACAAGGTGCTCACCGAACCCGACGCCAACGCCGGGCTCCTCGAGCCGGCCGGCGACCCGCGTGAGCAGCTGGAGGCCGGGACCGACGACGGGGCCGTCGAGTTCCGCCCGGACGGGATCTCCTCGGACCTCACCGCGACCCAGAGCGCGCTCACCGACACGATGGGGACCGGCGAGGACTCGGACCCGACGTCCACCACCGCGGGCACCGGGGGCGGCGTCCGGACGGGCGAGGGCATCAACGGCAGTCACGCCGTGCTCCCGTTCGGCCTCGACCCCTCCCGCGTGCCCGTGCTCGGCAGCCACCAGGACGGGATCCAGCTCAACGCGTCCACCACCACGGACTGGTACGAGCTGCCCGCGGACGTGCAGGACAACCCGCTCATCACGATCGCCGTGGCCGGCTCGTTCGGCTCCGACGCGGTCCGGGTCGAATACGCGACCGGCGGCGCCGGCGAGGTGGCCGGTTCGGTGAGCCCGCTCGACATCGGCCCGGCCCCGTCGTGGCGGAACCTGCGGGTGCCGCTCGACTCCATGCCGGACGACGTCACCGCGGTGCGCCTGGTGGTCACCGACGACGACCCCGATCCCTCGCGCTGGATCGCCTTCACCCCGCCGCGCGTGGCGGAGCTCGTCACCATGCAGGAGCTGATCGGCGACAGTCGTCCAGTGCTGCCGGACTGGGCCGTGGCGTTCCACGTGCCCTGCCTGCGCCCGTTCGAGGAGTACGCCGGCATCCACGAGCTCCCCGAGTACCGGATCCTGCCGGACCGTGGCCTCGCCGTCAGCTCCACCACCACGTGGCAGGGCTGGGACGGTGGCGGTCCGCTCGGCTTCATCGAGCTCCTCCAGGAGGGCGAGACGGTGCCCACCTATCTCGAGCACGACTGGGACCGGGACTGGGGATCGCTCGTGCGGTACTCACCCCTGGTGCCGGAAGCGCAGCCCGCGACGGTCGAGCACGGCGAGGCCGTACGGTCGGGGCTGTGGAACGGGGGACCGCTCGCACGGTGAGCGGCTAGCATCGGGGCAGAAACCTAGGAAGTCCAAGTATGTGATCCGGTCGCAGGCCCGGCCGGAGGAGGAGCACGCCATGTCCGTGACGGAGAAGCAGTTCGAGAACATCCTGGTCGAGCAGACCGGCCGCGTCGCGGTAGTCACGCTCCACCGCCCCAAGGCGCTCAACGCGCTGAGCAGCGCGATGGAGTCCGAGGTCGTCGAGGCGGTCGAGGCGTTCGACTCGGACCCCGGCGTCGGCTGCATCGTCATCACCGGCTCGGAGAAGGCCTTCGCGGCGGGCGCCGACATCAAGGAGATGAAGGACAAGACCTACCCGGGCATCTACCTCGAGCGCTTCTTCCACGACTGGAAGCGCCTCACCGCGGCCCGCACCCCGATCATCGCGGCGGTGTCGGGCTTCGCCCTCGGCGGTGGCTGCGAGCTGGCGATGATGTGCGACATGATCATCGCCGGCGACAACGCCAAGTTCGGCCAGCCGGAGATCACCCTCGGAGTGATCCCGGGCATGGGCGGCTCGCAGCGGCTCACGCGGGCGGTGGGCAAGGCCAAGGCCATGGACCTGTGCCTGACCGGCCGGCAGATGGACGCCGACGAGGCCGAGCGCTCGGGCCTGGTCGCCCGGGTCGTGCCGGCGGCGGAACTGCTCGCCGAGACCATGAAGGTTGCCGAGAAGATCGCCTCGATGAGCAAGACCACTGCCGCGGTGGCCAAGCAGGCCGTCAACCGTGCCTTCGAGACGACCCTCGAGGAGGGGCTGCTCTCCGAGCAGAACGCCTTCTACGCGCTGTTCGCCACGGACGACCAGAAGGAGGGCATGGCCGCCTTCGACGAGAAGCGCAAGCCCGAGTGGCGGCGCTGACCGGCGGTCCGGACACCGGGGGAGAGGTCGCGCACCCCGGTGTCGGCCGCGCCCCCGGTGACCCCCTCCCGGTCCTGATCCTCACCGGCTACCTGGGGGCCGGCAAGACGACCCTGCTCAACCATCTGCTCAGCGGCGCGCCCGGGCTCCGGATCGCGGCGGTCGTCAACGACTTCGGCGACATCGACGTGGACGCCGGCGCGGTGGCCGGACAGGTCGACTCCATGGTCTCGATGCCCAACGGCTGCGTCTGCTGCGAGGTCGACGCGAGCGAGTTGGGGGAGGCCATGGAGAAGCTGGCGGGCCCGGAGCTCGGGTTGGACCTGGCGGTGATCGAGGCCAGTGGGCTGGCCGAGCCCGCGATCCTGTCCCGGATGGTCCACGACGTCCCGCGCGAGGTGGCCCGGCACGCCGGGATGGTCCAGGTGGTGGACGCCGAGGGGCTCGGCGACGCGCTGGAGCGGCATCCGGGGCTGGCGTCGCACCTGGCGGAGGCCGACCTCGTCGTCGTCAACAAGTGCGACCTCGTCCCCCGCGAACGGTTCGACGAGATCCGGACCCTGATCCGCGGCCACGCCCCGCGCGTCGCCGTGTACCCGACCGTGCGGGCGGCGGTCCCCGCCGGCCTCCTCCTGGGACTGGAGCCGGGCGTCCCGGTGGCGGGGCCCGAGCACGGCCCCGACGACCACCACGACCACGAGCACCTCCACGACGGCTACCGCGCCGTCACGGTGACGCCCGCCGGGCCGCTCCACCCGCGCCGGTTCCTCACCGCCGTCGCCGAGCCGCCGACCGGCGTGTACCGCGTTAAGGGCACGCTCACCATGACCACGGTCGACGGCCCGCGCCGGTACGAGGTGGGGATGGTCGGACGCCGACTCGAGCTGCGCGCCGAGGGGGAGGGCCCCGGGCCCGGGGACGCGGCGGCACCGGAAGGGCTCGTGATGATCGGCGTCGGACTGGACGACGACGAGGTGTCGCACTTCCTCGACGCGGCCGTGCTGGGAGCGGGGGAGAGCGTCGATGCGGACGCGGCCCTGGGCCTGCACCCGTACCTGGTCGGCGATCCGGACTCCAGCGATGTCGAGGAATGGATCTACGACGAGCAGCGCGCCGCCCCGGTCACCGGGGAAGCCGCGATGCTGGCGGATCCCGAGGACCCCGAGGCATTCGATCCAGCTTTCACGCCCTGAGCGGGTCGCGGGGCGAGTCCGGGCGAGGATACCCCCGCGCAGCCCGCGCGGATCGGACGGGGATCGATGACGCGTCAGCCCGACGACGTGCGTATAGTGGCCAGACGGATGTGACGGGTGGCACGGTCGGGGGGAATCCTCCGCGATCAGCGGGGGTGGCCACGGACGAGGGAGGAGACCTCGTGGACGAGGAGAAGTCCGTCGGTGGTGCCGGCGGGGACGGCCAGCAGCGCAAGCGGGACCTGGCGTCGGTGCGCAGCGCGATCTCCGCGCTGCGGGAGTCCACGGGGATCCCGGTGACGATCGGCGGCGTCGTGGGTGAAGGCCGCACGCTGGTGCTCTCGGAATCGCTCGGCATGCGCACCTCGGCGATGAAGGACCTCACCGTGCACTACGGGGCGGGGGTCGGTGGTCGGGTCATGGCCACGGGCCGGCCGGTCGGCGTGGCCGACTACGGGCGCGCCGGGGTGATCACCCACGAGTACGACGTGCCGGTGCTCTCCGAGGGGCTGCGGTCCATGGCGGCGATCCCGGTGGTCGTGGGCAGGGACGTCCGCGCGGTGCTCTACGCCGGGGTCCACAACTCCGTCCGGTTCGGCGAGAAGGTGCTCACGCAGCTGTCCAGCACGGCCCGCACGCTAGAGCAGGAGATCGCGGTCAACGACGCGCTCGCCGCGCGGGGTGAGGCCCCGGTCGGGCGGCGACTCGGCGCGGGTGGCGCGGACGACATCCTGTCCGACGAACGCGTCAGGGAGACCCACGCGCGGCTGCGGATGCTCGCCTCCCGCACCGAGGACCCGGCGGTGCGGACCGAGCTCGAACGCATCTGCGCCGAGATGGTGGCGCCCCCGCCGGAGCTCCCGACGGCCCGACTGTCCCGCCGCGAGCTGGACGTGCTCGCCTGCGTGGCGCAGGGGAAGACCAACGTCGAGACGGCCGCCGACATGGGCATCGGCGCGGAGACGGTCAAGAGCTACCTGCGGTCCGTCATGCGCAAGCTCGACGCGCACACGCGGTTCGAGGCGGTCAACGCCGCACGCCGGATGGGCGCTCTGCCCTGACCGTCGAGCCCCGACGGAAGACCGGCTGAGACGATCAGCCGCGTTCGCCGCCCGGGACCCACTTGACGTCGCCGCCGGGATTGGCGACCCGCCCGAGCACGAACAGCAGGTCGGACAGCCGGTTGAGGTACCTGGCCGGCAGTGGAGACGTGGTCTCCGGGTGCTCGTCGACGGCGGACCACGCCGCACGCTCGGCCCGGCGGACCACGGTCCGCGCCACGTGGAGGTGGGCCGCCGCAGGCGTCCCACCGGGCAGGATGAAGGAGTTGAGCGCGGCGAGATCGGCGTTGAACTCGTCGACCCAGCCCTCCAGCCTGTCGATGTACTCCTGCTCGACGCGCAGCGGCGGGTACTCGGGTTCGGCGACGATCGGCGTGGCCAGATCCGCCCCGGCGTCGAAGAGGTCGTTCTGCACGATCGTCAGCACCGAGGCCACCCGCTCGTCGAGGTCGGTGCTCGTGAGCGCCACGCCGAGGGCGGCGTTGGCCTCCTCGCAGTCCGCGTATGCCACGAGGCGGGGGTCGTTCTTCGCCACGCGGGAGAAGTCGGACAGGCCGGAGGTGCCGTCGTCGCCGGTGCGGGTGTAGATGCGTGTGAGGTGAACAGCCATGAGACCAAGCTACGCGGAGCCCGGGCTCGTCGGTCCCGGGTCCGCGGGGGTTCCTGCCCTAGGGTGTACCCCGTGAGCGCCAACCCCACATCCCGCGAGGAGAGCTTCCTCGTCACCGGAGGCACGAGGCTCGCCGGCGAGATCCCGGTGGCCGGAGCCAAGAACAGCGTCCTCAAGCTCATGGCGGTCGCGCTCATGGCCCGGGGGCGCACCACGCTGACCAACTGTCCCGCGATCTCGGACGTGCCGGCGATGGCCGACGTCCTACGGCACCTCGGGTGCACGGTGGAGATCACCGGGGACACGGTGTCGATCGACACCCCGGCAGAGGTCGGGCATGTGGCCGACGACAAGGCCGCGCAGCGGCTACGCGCGTCCGTGTGCATCCTCGGCCCCCTGGTCGGTCGGTACCACCGTGCGGTCATCGCGATGCCGGGCGGGGACGCGATCGGCAGCCGACCTCTGAACTGGCACCAGACCGGGCTGACACTGCTCGGGGCCACCACCCGGATGGACCACGGACGACTGGTGGCCGAGGCCGATCGGCTGACCGGCGCCCGCTACGGGCTCAAGTTCCCCTCGGTGGGCGCCACCGAGACCTTCGTGACCGCCGCTGTCCTCGCGGAGGGCACCTCGGTCCTGGAGAACGCCGCGCGCGAACCGGAGATCGTGGACATCTGCACGCTCCTGGCCAAGATGGGGGCAAAGATCTCCGGCGCCGGTACGAGCACCATCACGATCGAGGGCGTCGACGAGCTGCGCCCGGTGAGCCACCGGGTGGTCGGCGACCGGATCGTCGCCGCCACCTGGGCGATGGGCGCTGTCATGACCCGTGGCGACGTCACGGTGACGGGCATCGACCCGATGAATATCCACGTGGTGCTCGAGAACCTGCGCGCGGTGGGGGCCGATGTCGAGACGGGGGAGGACCGCGTCCGCGTGCGCCAGGAGGGCCGGCCGATCGCGCGCAATATCCGCACCCTGCCGTTCCCGGGCTTCCCCACGGACCTCCAACCCATGGCGATCGCGCTCGCCTCCGTCTCGGACGGGCTGTCCGTGGTGACCGAGAACCTCTTCGAGGCCCGGTTCCGCTTTGTCGAGGAGATGATCCGGATGGGAGTGGACGCCGAGACCGACGGGCACCACGCCAAGATCCGGGGTCGCGAACGCCTCGATTCGGCCACGGTCTGGGCCAGCGACATCCGCGCCGGTGCCGGCCTCGTCCTGGCCGGGATGTGCGCGGACGAGGTGACCGAGGTCTGCGAGGTGTTCCACATCGACCGCGGGTACTCCGATTTCGTCGGGAACGTCCGCTCTCTCGGCGGGGTCATCGAACGCGTCGACACCAGTCGCTGAAACTCTCGATCTAGCTCTGACCAGCCGATTTGGTGTTCCATTGGGCCGCGTGTAACTTTATCGGGGCCGCCAAGGAGCGGGGTCGGGCCGAGAGGCCGGAGCCCGGGACGAGGCGGGGCTCCTGACGACAGCGGGAAGGACACACCGGTTTGACACGGTGTAGCCGGAAAGCTAACTTGGAGAAGTTGCCCGGAAACGGAGCAGCGAAGCCGCGAGGCTGGCGAGGATCCCGGTTTTGAAACCGAGAAACGAGCTGCTACGCTGGTGGAGTTGCCTCGAGAGGGGCGGCGAGGGATACACGCCCTGTGAAGTCGGTGCCTGGT